>FWPU01004094.1_pt1 | contig 29190 bp, 28 predicted proteins | sample 2228361 | NCBI WGS metagenome assembly FWPU01 (sample SAMEA103939777, study PRJEB20133) | metagenome | reverse complement strand
GTTGGCATTAAACGCCGCATTTTCGTTGTCCTCATCGTCGTCTTCGTTGGCATTAAACGCCGCATTTTCGTTGTCCTCATCGTCGTCTTCGTCATCGTCTGCCCGCTCGATCTCGCGCACGACGACTGTCCCATCGCTCAGCCCCATCAGATGCACCTTGACCAGATCGCCGGGCTGGGGGTTATCCTTGATCTCGGCGTTGGAGGCCAGCGGGTAGCTCTTGCCGTCGATCACGACGGTGAGCTGGCCAGGGTCGATGGATTCCAGAGTGCCGACAAACTCGTCCTCGTCGTCGTCATCCTCGTTGGCGTTCAAGGCTTGATTTTCGTTGCTGTCATCGTCCTCATTCCCGTTGTCGTCATCTTCGTTCTCGTTGAAGGCCTCGTCCTCGTTCCCGTTGTCGTCATCTTCGTTCTCGTTGAAGGCCTCGTCCTCGTTCTCATTGTCACCGTTGTCTTCATTTTCGTTCCGGTTCTGGTTGCCGTTTTCGGCGTTCTCAAGTACCTCGATCTCAAGGGCAAACGACTGCCCGTTGTCCGTCCGGTCAAGCGTCAGCCGGACGGCGTCGCCAACGGCGATATCCTTAGGCATCTTTGTGCTCTGGGTGAGCATCACCGTTTGCCCATCAACGACGAGGGCGTCGCTGCCGACCGACTCAACCGTACCGGACAGCTCAAACTCGCCGCTACCGCCCGTGAGGCCGGGCGCACACCCCGCCAGCGCGACCACTCCGGCCAGCACCAGCGCGGCCAGCGCTACCCGGATGCCCCAACCAAACTTTGCCCCAACGTGTTTCTCGCTCATCGTATATCCCCTTTCCTTCACAGTGTGTGTTGATTCGCTCAATCCAGAACTTCGAAGATGACCGCGTCTTCGTCTCGGTAGACTTCCTTCAGGTGAGAATCGTCACTACGCGCCTCCTCCAGAAACTCATTATGCTTGTGGTCGGAAAAGACGTAGGCCGCGCCGAATCGGGAGGCGATGACCCGCCCCGGCTCGTCCACGCGGCCCTGGGTGATGTCAACCCATTCCTCGTAGAGGTCAGGGTCGTACAACTGCATGTAGGTGGTATCCAGCCCGATGGTATACACATTAGTTGTGTTGTAGAAGAACAGCCGCGGGAAGTCGTCCCAGTCGGTCTGGAAGATCAGGCTGCCGGGCGGGCTGTTCAGCGCCAGCCAGGTGGCCGCCTCGGCGTACAGGTCGGGGGGCTTGGAGCGCTCCAGCGCCTCGGCTGCGCGGATCACCGTCCGCACGCCCAGCGGGACCGCCACAGCCAGCGCCAGCCCGGTTGCCAGCCAGCGCCGCCCACCCGGCAGGCTGTGCACTTCGGGCAACCGCGACACGCTCAGGGCAGCCAGAATCAGCGCAAAGGCCGGGAAGTATTCAATGAAGCGGCGCGACTTAAAGACCAGCAGGCCGAAGAACACCGCGAGTAGCAGCGCGGTCAGGGTGGAACGGTCGATCCGCTCCCGATTCCAGCCGAGTGCCAGCACGGCCAACAGGCAGGCGGCCAGCGCCCCTGTCGAGTTCTCGACCAGCGTCCATGTCTCATAGGGATACCACTCGTTGCCTACCCGTGTGCTCATCGCGCCGATCTTCGGGAGCAGGTGGCTGGCGATGAACGTAAGGTTCTGTGGGAAGTAGGGGTTGATCAGCAGCCCCAGCGCGATCCCGGCCCCGGTCGTGGCCAGCGGCTTCCACTCAAGGCGGCGCTCGGTGGCCCACGTCGCGGCTATGCAGGCAGCCGCCACGACCAGGAGCAACGGGAACCCGTCATACAGCCACACGTACAGAAAGCCGAGCGGGAGAAGTAGCCAGTCGCGCCGGTTGAGCAGCCAGTGCAGGCCGAGCGCAAGCACCAGCAGCGAGGCCGACTGCGCGCGCGGCATGCTCATCCGGTAGAGGAAAGCGTCGGAGACGGCAAACAGGCCAAGCGCCCACAGCCACGCCCCCGGAACACCCTGGCCGCGCAGCATCCACCCGATTGCCCCGAAGGCCAGGGCAGGTAGCACAACGCTGGCGACCTTTGCGCCGTACACCAGCGCTTCAGGCGTCGCGCCAGGGGGGACGAACAGCGCCAGGTACACATGATAGAGGAAGTGGTGATCGTAATAGCTCGCCGGGTTGAGGATGGTCAGCGGCAGCCACACAAACGGTGGCTTAAGGCCCTGCTCGCGCATCAGATGGGCCATCCGGATATGGTAGTAGCCATCAGTGCCAGCCAGCCCGGGCGTGGCAAACTGGATGATCGCAAACAGCCCCACCGCCGCGCCGAACAGCGCCGCGGCGGGCAGCATCAGGCGCAGGCTGTGCGGGAGCCGGAGGGTGCGGAGAGCGCCGATGCGTTCGGCTTGAGTCTTTGCGGTCACTGGCACCTCGCCCATCGGTCAGCGGCCATCTGCCGCGAGAATGGCCGTCCTTGCCTATACAGTCGGGAAAATGCCGAAAAGGTAACGGGGAGGGGAAAAAGAGAAACCCCCGGCCCGCTGCCGGGGGTGGGCCGTCTAGGGGCAGATGGTGCGGAGGTTGGAGGGGAACTAACAGTTAGAGGGGCGGGCTGCCCTGCATCTGCTGGGCAAAGGCGCGCGCGCCTTCTTCCGCCATGCACAGCACGATCAGCGCGCGGGCCGTCTCGCTGCCCGCGTTCTGCCAGCGATGGGGGTGCTCGGCCTCGAACAGCAGGCTGTCGCCCGGCTCCAGCAGGAAAACCTGGCTGGCGATGATGAACAGGATTCGTCCCTCCAGGCAGAATACAAACTCCTGGCCCCGGTGGGTCATCGGGCTGCCGCTGTCTGTGCCCGGTTCGATGCTGATGAGGAGCGGGTTTACCGGTGCGCTGCCTCCCGCCGGGCCGAGGTCTTCGACCACGCCGTGAGAGGCGACGAAGCTAGGCCGCTCGCCGGAGCGGGTATAGATGATGTGCTCGCTGGGCTGCTCCGGCTCGAAGAGGGTGCTGATGCTCACGCCCAGCGCGGCGGCGAGCTTCTGCAGGGTGCTGGCCGTGGGGGATGACCGGCGCCGCTCGATCAGGCTGAGGGTGTTCGGCGACAGCTCGCTCAGCCGGGCAAGCTCCCGCTGCGAGAGGCCGCGCTGTTCTCTTAATATGCGCAGGCGCAGCCCGATGTCCGTCTCACGCTGGGCGGAGTCTGCCCTCTGGCTCCACATAGTGCTTTCTCCTGATACGTTGCCCTGTGGTGCGGCGCGCACCGGCGTGGCTTTGCTCCCTGCTGGTGGGGTGGCCGCTTACGATGACATCACGCGACGGCTTCATAGTGCAATGGTAATTTGTCCTATTATATACGTCTTTTTGTCACCATCAACACAGAAAAATTGACACTTTGAGAGAAGGATGCTAGGATGATAAAGAACGTGCCATCGCTAAGCATGAGGTTGAGGAGGATGTGCTCAGGATGTCCTCCGGAGGCGCCCGTGGCCGCGGACAGAGACATTCACTGACCCGTGTCAAGCTTCTTATTTCTCACCTTTGCAGCCCCTACCCACAACCGCTAGCGCTGCCCAACCTTCTTCACCTAGCCCGGAGGGGCTTCGTCTTGTTGCGGATACTGTCAATGACTGTCCGAATGACGCCGGAGCGATGCGCCTGAGGGCACAGAGTTCCACCGATACCGGGTACGCTTGCAGGCAATCCCTTTCTGCGTGCCTGCGGCTGTTGGTTTGTTGATCCTGTGTATCCTCTATCACCCAAGGAGGCGTTTCGAATGTCTCGCACCAAGTTCTTGACGCTGTTGCTGGCGCTGACCGCCTTGGTTGTACTCTTGGTGGCCTGCCAGCCCGCAACGCCCCCCGCTGAGGAGGCCGCCCCTGCGGAGGAGGAAGCGGCGCCTGCTGAGGAAGAGGCCGCCCCTGCCGAGGAGGAGGCTGCTCCCGCCGAGGAGGAGGCTGCCCCCGCTGAAGAAGAGGCCACCCCTGAGACCGAGATGGTTGAGCAGATCACCATTGGCGTCTACGAGCCGATGACCGGCTCCCAGGCGGCGGGCGGGGAGCTGACCATGATGGGCGTGAACCTGGCCTACAAACAGGTGCCCGAAGTGCTGGGCGTCCCCATCCGTCTGGTACTGGTGGACAACCGCAGCGATAAGGCCGAAGCGGCAACCGCCGTGCAGCGCCTGATCGAGCAGGAGGGCGCCATCGCCATCATCGGCAGCTATGGCAGCTCGAACTCGATGGCGGGCGGTGAGGTGGCCGAGCGGGCGGGCATCCCCGTCATGGGCTGCTCACCGACCAACCCGCTAGTGACCCAGGGCAAGGACTACTACTTCCGCGCCTGCTTCATCGACCCCTTCCAGGGGCGTGTGATGGCCAAGTACGCGGTCGAGGAGCTGGGGGTGGAGACGGTCGCCATCATTCAGGACGTGGCTCAGGACTACTCGGTTGGTCTGGCGTCCTTCTTCCGTGAGGCGTTCATCGAGCTGACGGGTGGCCCGGAGGGGATCGTTGCCTTTACCTCCTACCAGACGGGCGATCAGGACTTCACGGCCCAGTTGGGATCGGTCATGGCCGCCAATCCCGACGCCATCTATGCGCCTGGCTACTTCGGCGATGGTGCACTGCTGGCCAAGCAGGCCCGCGAGCTGGGCTATGAGGGCTACATCATGGGCGGCGACGGTTGGGAAGCGCCGGAGCTGATCGAGATCGGCGGGTCGGCGGCTGAGGGCCTGCTGCTCAGCACACACTATCACCCGGATGCTCAGCTCAGCCCGGCCTCTGCCCCCTTCGTCGAGGCCTTTGAGGCTGAGTACGGCGAGCGCCCAAGCGCCTTTGCCGCGCTGGGCTATGACGCTTACATGCTCGTGATCGACGCCATTGAGCGGGCTAACTCCTTTGACCCCAAAGCCATCCGCGACGCGATGGCGGCTACCGAGAACTTCCCCGGTGTGACCGGCACCATCACGCTCGATGAGAATGGCGATGCTGTGAAGGATGCCGTCATCCTCAAGGTTGAGAACGGCGAGTTCGTCTACGTCACAACGGTCTCGCCATAGCCTCGCTCATACACGCGCAGGGGGCTCTCATCAGCAGAGCCCCCTGTTGTTGGCCCTGTCCCCCGCTTGGTGGACCTGCTGCGGAGGCTTCAATGAGTTTTTCCCTGTTCCTGCAACATCTGGCAAACGGGATCTCACTGGGGGCGCTCTACGCGCTGATCGCCATCGGCTATACGATGGTGTACGGCATCCTGCGCCTGATCAACTTCGCTCACGGCGATATTGTGATGCTCAGCGCCTACATTGCCTTCTACGGGGTAGCGATGTTCGTGCTCCCCTGGTGGGTGTCTTTCCCGCTGGCCATCCTGCTGACGGCTGGCGTCGGCATCCTCATCGAGCGGGCGGCCTACAAGCCGCTGCGCGAGGTGCCGCGCATCCAGTTGTTTACCTCGGCGGTGGCCGTCTCGTTTCTGCTGGAGAATCTGGGCATCGTCATCTTCGGGGGGCGTCCTGAGGCGTTCCCCCGCCCGGCCTTTATGGACATCAACCTCCAGTTTGGTGAGACGAACATCATCAGCTACACCCCGATCACCATCATCACGGCCTTGCTGCTGTTCGGGGGGCTGATGTTTGTGGTGCAGCGCACCAAGGTCGGCATGGCCATGCGGGCGCTGTCCAAAGACATCGAGACGACCGGCATCATGGGGGTCAACACCGACCGCATCATCAGCATTGCCTTTGCTATTGGGTCGGCGCTGGCGGCGGCGGGCGGCATCCTGTGGGCGATCAAGTTCCCGCAGATCAACCCGCTGATGGGTGTCATGCCGGGCCTGAAAGCCTTCATCGCGGCGGTGCTGGGCGGCATTGGCAACCTGACCGGCGCGATGATCGGCGGCTTTTTGCTGGGCATCGCTGAGATCCTCATCGTGGCTTTCCTGCCACAACTGGCAGGCTACCGGGATGCGTTTGCCTATACCATTCTGATCCTGCTGTTGCTCTTCAGGCCGACCGGCATCATGGGTGAAGTGGAGCCGGAGAAGGTGTAACGCCATGAAGACGATGCTAACCCGCAACCGCCTCCTGACCATCCTAGCCTTGGTGGTCTTTGTTGGCTTTCTCATCTTTGCGCAGAACCGCTTTAACCCCTACATCCTGCGCATCATGAACCTGTGCGCTATCTTTACCATCTTTGCCGTCACCTTCAACCTGATCTACGGCTATACGGGGCAGTTCTCCTTGGGGCACGCAGGTTTTGCGGCGGTAGGCGCCTATGCGGCGGCCCTGCTGACCATGTCGGCTGAGCAGAAAGTCGCCAACTTTTTTCTCCAGCCTATCGTGCCCTTCCTGGCCAACGTCGAGTGGCACTTTCTGCCTGCTATGCTGGTCGGTGGGGTGCTGGCCGGGCTGGCCGGGCTGCTCATCGGCGCGCCCGCCCTGCGCCTGCGCGGCGACTACCTGGCCATTGCAACGCTGGGGTTTGGCGAGATCATCCGGGTTATTTTTGTCAACTGGCAGAATGTGACCAACGGCTCGCTGGGGCTTAAGGGCATCCCGGAGCATACCAACCTGTACTGGAGCTGGGGCGCGGCTATTGTCACGATTTTTGTCGTTAAACGACTGGTGGACAGCAGCTATGGGCGTGCGCTCAAGGCAGTGCGCGATGACGAAGTGGCTGCCGAAGCGCTGGGCGTGAAGCTGTTCTATCACAAAGTCCTGGCCTTCTCGCTCTCCTCTCTGTTTGTCGGGATCGCCGGGGCGCTGCTGGCCAACCTGATCAGCACCATCGACCCTAAGGTGTTCCTGTTCTTCCTGACCTACCAGATCGTGGGTATCACGGTGATGGGCGGCATGGGCAGCCTGACGGGCAGCGCCGTGGCTGCCTGCCTGTACACCGTCTTCTTGGAGGCGCTGCGGCCCATCGAGTCGCCCTTCAGCCTCGGCCCGCTTCACGTCCCCGGCGTGCCCGGCATGCGCATGGTGCTGTTCTCCGTCCTGCTGCTGCTCGTTATCCTGTTCTACCGCCGGGGGTTGTTCGGCGGCGCTGAGTTTAGCTGGGACTGGCTGTTTGAAAAGGCGGGAGCGCTGCGCAGGAGGCGGGCGCCCGCCGATCGGACGGCACCCGCGCCGGTCGCGCCGGGTGAAGGGGAGAAGACTCCATGACCACCATTCTTGAACTGGACCGGGTTGTAAAGCGCTTCGGCGGGCTGGTGGCTGTCAATAACTTCTCGACCCGGCTGGAGGCGGGCGAGCTGTGCGCTCTGATCGGCCCCAATGGTTCGGGGAAGACGACCATCTTCAACCTGATCACGGGCATCTACGAGCCAACCGAGGGGCACATCGTCTTTGATGGTCAGGATATTACCGGCCGGCGGCCCGACCTCATCGCCAGCCTGGGGATTGCCCGCACCTTCCAGAATATCCGCCTGTTCAAAGGGCTGGACGTGCTGGGCAATGTGCTGGTCGGGCATCACCTGCGCCTGAAGGCCGACCCGTTCTCGGCCATCGTCCGGCTGCCGAACTACACGGCGGAAGAGCGGCTGATGCGCGAGGAGGCGCTGGAACTGCTGACCGCGCTCCACCTTGACCATCTGGCGCACGAGAACGCGGTGGCGCTTCCTTACGGTCAGCAGCGCAAGCTGGAGATCGCGCGTGCGCTGGCCACTCACCCCAAGCTGCTGCTGCTGGACGAACCGGCGGCGGGCATGAACCGGGCCGAGTCGCAGGAGCTGATGGATTTTATCCTCCATATCCTGGACACGTTCAAGCTGACCATCTTCTTGATCGAGCACCAGATGCGCGTCGTGATGGGCATCTGCCCGCGCATCATCGTGATCGACCACGGTGAGACCATCGCCGAAGGGCCGCCCCAGGCCATCCAGAACGACCAGCGTGTCATCGAGGCCTACCTGGGAGTGGGGGACTATGCTGGAGATTAACGACCTGCATGTATACTACGGCGGCATCCACGCCCTGCACGGCATCTCGTTGTCCGTGCCGGAAGGTCAGATGGTCGCCCTGCTGGGAGCGAACGGTGCGGGCAAGAGCACCACGCTCCGCACCATCATGGGGCTGGTCAAACCGACGAGTGGCACGATCACGATGGACGGCAAAAGTCTGCTCGGCCTGCGCTCCTTTGAGGTCGTGCAGCGAGGGGTGGCGATGGTGCCTGAGGGCCGCCGCGTCTTCGTCAACCTGACGGTTGAGGAGAACCTGCGGCTGGGCGCCTACACCCGCAACGATGAGCGGCAGGTCCGGCGCGATGTCGAGGAGATATACACCCTGTTCCCCCGACTAGAGGAGCGCAGGAACCAGCGCGCTGGGACGCTCTCCGGCGGCGAGCAGCAGATGCTGGCGCTGGGGCGCGCGCTGATGTCCAAGCCGCGCCTGCTGATGATCGACGAGCCGTCGCTGGGCCTGGCGCCTGTGCTGGCCGAAGGCGTGTTCAGGAAGCTCAAAGAACTGAACCAGGCGGGCCAGACCATTCTGCTCATTGAGCAGAACGCCCGCGCCGCGATGTCCGTTTCTCACTACGCCTACATCCTGGAGACGGGCAGCATCGTCCTTGAGGGGCCAGCCGCTGAGCTGGCGCAGATGGACGAGGTGCGCCGCTCTTATCTAGGTGTTCACTAGCACACAAACCAAAAGGAACACAGATGGTCGATTCCCCGATCCCTTCCTGGTTCGAACCCGAAGCGGTTGAATTCGCCGGGCGCGTTCTGAGCGAGATCGACGGACTCTCACCCCGCGAGCTGGCCGATTGGGCGGTGCGGCTCGACCGCGATGAGTCCGCGTTTCTCTCCCGGCAGGCGCTGTGCCTCTACCCCGGCGCGAACATCCTCAGCCCGCGCGTCCTGGCCCTGCTCGGCTCGGTGGTGGCGAGCCGGGCCAGCGAGGGCCATCCCGGCGCCAAGTACCAGACCGGCCTGCGCTGGGTCGAGGAGGCCGAAGTCCTGGCGACCGAGCTGATCCGGCGCCTGTTCGGTGCCCAGTATGCCGAGGTACGGGCCATTAGCGGCAGCATGGCGAACATGGCAGTGCTCAACAGCCTGACCGAGCCGGGCGACACGATCTTCAGCCTGTCCACTCCGGTGGGTGGCCACATCAGCCATGCCAAGGTCGGCGCGGCGGGCTATCGGCGGCTGGACATCCATCCGATTCCCTACGATGCACAGGGCTGGGAGATTCGGCTCGACGACCTGCGGCGCGAGGTGAAGGCCCATCCGCCCCGGCTGATCATCGTCGGCGCCAGCCTGATATTATTTGAGTACCCCTTGCGCGAAATCCGGGCGATTGCCGACGAGGTGGGCGCACTGGTGATGTACGATGCGGCCCACGTCGCCGGGCTGATCGCGGGGGGCGTGTGGCAGCACCCGCTGCGCGAGGGTGCGCATGTGATGACGGCCAGCACGTACAAGAGCTTCGGCGGGCCGCCCGGCGGCCTTGTGATCACCGATGACGCTGAGATCGCGCGCGGCGTGGACCGCGCCGTCTTCCCCGGCATGACGGCCAACTTCCACACCAACCGGCTGGCTGCGCTGGCCGTCGGCGCTGCCGAGATGCTGGAGTTCGGGCCGGACTATGCGCGGGCCTGTGTGGAGAACGCGCAGGCGCTCGCCCGGGCTTTCCGGGAGGCTGGCCTGACCGTTGCCGGGGAGCATAAGGGCTTCAGCGACGGGCACATGCTGGCCCTTGATGTGAGCGCGCAGGGGGGTGGGAAGGCGGCTGCCGCCGCGCTGGAGACCGCGCACATCATCTGCAACATGAACCTGCTCCCCTGGGACCCGCCCCGCGCCGTCCGCGACCCAAGCGGCGTCCGGCTGGGGGTGCACGAGGTCACACGCTGGGGAATGGGGCCAGGCGAGATGGCCGAGATCGGGCGGTTGTTCGGGGACGTGCTCGTCAACAAACGGCCCCTCGAGGCCGTCCGCGCGGAGGTGCTGGCGCTCAAGGGGCGCTTTGACACGCTCCGCTACTGCTTCCCGGCCTAGTTTTGTTGCCTATGGCCTGACAGGACAGGGTAAAGGATATGGCTCGTAAGGAAATCGTCCTGGTTACGGGTGCTAACGGTGAGGTCGGTCATGGCCTGATCGAGTATCTCGGCCAGCGGGGGGATGTGCGCATCGTCACGCTCGACATCCATCCCCTCGACGATGACCTCAAGCCGTACTGCTTTGAGGTCATCACCGGCGACATCCTCGATCAGATGCTGCTGGGACGGCTGGTGCTTGCCTATGAGATCCGCACCATCTACCACCTGGCGTCAATCCTCTCGACCAAGGCCGAGTTCAACCCGGAGGCCGCCCACCGCGTCAACGTGGAGGGTACACTCAACCTGCTCCGGCTGGCGGTTGAACAGTCGCAGTGGCAGGGCCGTCCGGTCAAGTTCATGTACCCCAGCTCGATTGCCGTCTACGGCCTCCCCAGCCTGGAGGCCAAGGCACGCGCCGGGAAGGTCAGCGAGGACCAGTTCTGCGTGCCGGGCACGATGTACGGCTGCAACAAGCTCTACGCCGAGCATCTGGGCCACTACTACGCCCACCACTACCGGCGGCTGGCCCGCGACAAGCACCCGGCCCGTATCGACTTCCGCTGTGTGCGCTATCCGGGGCTGATCAGTGCGTTCACTGTGCCGACCGGCGGCACGAGCGACTACGGCCCGGAGATGCTCCACCACGCCGCACAGAAGGTCCCCTATGCCTGCTTCGTCCGCCCGGACACGGCGCTGCCCTTCATGACAATGCCGGATGCCATCAAGGCGCTTGTGGAGCTTGAGGCCGCCCCGCGCGAGAGGCTCCGCCGCGACGTGTACAACGTCACCAGCTTCAGCGTGACGGCGCAGGAAATCTTCGAGCTGGTCAGGCAGGCTTTCCCCCATGCCGAAGTCACTTTCGAGCCTGACCTGGACCGGCAGGGGATCGTTGACAGCTGGCCTGCCGACATCGACGACAGCGCCGCACGGGAGGACTGGGGCTGGCAGCCGGACTACGACATGGCCCGTGCCTTTGATGAGTACCTCATTCCGAACATCCTGCGCCGGTATGCGGTTCCGGCCTGAGAGAAGGGATCGACTGCGGGAGGACAACGTGGACGAGCCTGACCTGCCGCAGCCCGGAACCGGGCGCGTCTCTCGCCGGACGGCGGTGGCGGTCGCTGCGGCAGCCGCCCTGCTGATCCTCGGGCTGGCGCTGGTCAGCGTCGTGGGCGGGGCACGTATGCCGGGCAGCGCTGCCGCCGACACTGCCGCGCCGACCGCGACGCCCTGGCCGACGCTTGACTTCACCGTGCAGGACCTGAATGGTGAGGCAGTGCGCCTCAGCGAATACCGGGGGCAGATTGTGCTGGTCAACTTCTGGGCGACGTGGTGCGCGCCGTGCAAAGAGGAGATGCCCATCCTCGACGCCTACTACCGCGAGCACCGCGATCATGGCTTCGTCCTGTTGGCGGTCAACGTCAGCGACCGGCCCGAAGAGGCCGCCGCCTTCGCTGAGGCGGCGGGCTATGCCTTCCCCATCCTGTACGACCCGCCCGGCAACGTGCTGATCGACATTGGCGCGCGGGGTCTGCCGACCTCGCTGCTCATCGACGCCGAAGGGCACCGCCTGCAAACGTGGGTTGGACCGCTCACACGCGATATACTGGAAGAAGAAGTAACGCCGCTTCTGGCGGCGGAGGGGCTTCCCTGATAAAAACACCGAACTGGATCACGGGGGTAAAAAGCACAGCATGGCCGATCAAATCAAGACCCAAACCGGGCTGGGTTGGCAGAGCCTGCAGGAGGCCGACCCGGCCATCTACGAGGCGATCCGGCTGGAGGCCAAGCGCCAGCACGATAAACTGGAGCTGATCGCTTCGGAGAACTACACCAGCCGCGCCGTCCTGGAAGCGACGGCCTCCGTCCTGACCAACAAATACGCCGAGGGCTATCCTGGCAACCGCTACTACGGCGGGTGTGAGCACGTCGATACGGTCGAAAATCTGGCCCGCGAGCGCGCCAAGCAGCTTTTCGGTGCGGAGCACGCCAACGTGCAGCCGCACTCCGGCTCACAGGCCAACATGGCCGCCTACTCCGGCCTGCTCCAGGCGACCGATAGCGTGCTGGCGATGGACCTGGCTCAGGGCGGCCACCTGACGCATGGCAGCCGCATCAACTTCTCCGGGCGTCTCTACCACTTCGTCGCCTACGGCGTGGACCGCCGAACCGAGCTGATCGACTTCGATCAGGTCGCTTCGCTGGCACGGGCGGTCAAGCCCAAGATGGTCCTGGCCGGTTACACCGCCTACCCGCGCGCCATTGACTTCGCCCGCTTCAAGGAAATCGCCGACGAGGTAGGTGCGCTGTTCCTGGTTGATATGGCGCACATCTCGGGGCTGGTGGCGGCCAAAGTGCACCCCGATCCGGTTCCCTACGCCGACGCGGTGACGAGCAGCACGCATAAGACGCTGCGCGGCCCGCGCGGCGGCATGATCCTGTGCAAGGCCGAGCACGCCCGCGCCATCGACCGGGGGACGTTCCCCGGCATCCAGGGCGGGCCGCTGATGCACGTCATCGCGGGCAAGGCGGTCTGCTTCGCCGAGGCGATGACGCCTGAGTTCCGCGCGTACGCCCGGCAGGTCGTCGAAAACGCTCGCGCGCTGGGCGAGGCACTCCAGCGCGAGGGGCTGCGCCTGGTGACAGGCGGCACGGACAACCACCTGCTGCTGGTTGACCTGCGCCCGCTCCATATCACCGGCGACGTGGCCGAGGTCGCGCTCGACCGGGCGGGCATCACGGTCAACAAGAACATGATCCCCTTCGACCCAGAGCCGCCCAAGGTCACGAGCGGTATCCGCGTCGGCAGCCCGGCGCTGACCAGCCGGGGCTTTGGCGTCGATGAGATGGCAGTCGTCGGCGCGCTCATCGGACGCGTGCTGCGTGCTCCGGACGACGAGCGCGTGTTGGACACGGTACGCGCCGAGGTGGCCGAGCTGACCAGCGCGTTCCCCGTGCCCGGCATCCCCAATGGCGTGATGGCGCTACCGGTGCCCTAGCCGCCTGCCACACGTTCACACAGGCAGCCGCCCGCCCCGCCCGGCGGGCGGTTGTTATTTGTTCCGCCTCTCCTTAAGGCGCGCATAGTGGCGCTGTGCCTTGGCCCGGTTGGCGCAGCCAGGGCCGCACCAGCGGCGGGTGCGGTTTTTGCTGGTGTCGATGAACAGCCAGCCGCACCCCCGGTCATCGGCGCACTCGCCCACGCGATCCAGCTCCTCCGAGGTGAGCAGGTCGGCGGCGTCGCGGGCCACTGGCCACAACATCTGATCGAGCGCGTCCTCGCGGGCCGCCCACTGCCACACGAAACCCTTACCGGCAGGCGACACCTGTAGAGAAGCGTGCGCCTCGCGCAGCGCGCTGTTCAGGAAGGCCAGATCGGCCTCGGGGGCCGGGCGCGCGGCGGCGATGGCAGAGAAGAGACGGTAAATTGCCTCGCGCAGAGCGATCGCCCAGGCGAGCACGGCAGCCGCCTGGGCGGGCCGCCGAGCCGCTTCATCGATCAAGCGCCCGGCGCTGGCCGGAGAGAGCAGGCCGACCGACCGTGCCCACTCCACCAGGTCGGCATAGCTGTTCAGGTGCTCCTCGGGGTGGGGGCTGGCGTGCCACTCGGCTGTGTTGGCGAAGTCCAGGCACAGGTGGCCGCTCTCCAGCGTAAGCACGTCGGCGTGAAAATGGGGCCTGGCCACGTTGTCCTCCCGCCGTTTTTCTAACCATCAAAACATACTTGACTCGTTATAAAAAGTGGTGTATCCTGTAACTATCAAAATAATTATAGCAGGTTATAAAGACTCCTGCACGCTGTGCCCGCGCCAGTTCCCGGTAGACGCCGGGGGCTTCCGGCTCGGTCGCTTCTCAAGAGAGGGCCGCTGGGAGGAACCATGAGCAGGGATTATGCGTAATAAGATTGGCTATATCCACTATTGATCGCCAGAGCGAGGGGTGGGACCTGTTATGGGTTCAGTGGGATACAGGAGGCATGCGGTGAACGGCAATCCATATGCAGCGTGGCTCATAGCCCGGGAACGGCAGCAGGAAATCCTACGGGAAGCAGAGGAACGGCGGCGCACCTATCCTGAGGGAGCGGCACCCCGGCATCATACGCTGCTGGTCGCTCGCGGGCTGGCCTGGGTGGGGACGAAGCTTGTGGCGCTGGGGGAGCGCCTCGAGGAGCCATACCGCGACCGGCAATCCGGCGGCCTGGACGTCGCGCCTGAAAGGCGCTGATCGTCTGGCCGGACCGGGCTGGCAGCCGCTCACCGTTGGGCACACGATGAGCGGTTTTGATTCAGGCGGTGGGGTTACAGGATTGCACCCAGGGCGCGCAGGCTATCGCGCAGGGCCGGGATCGCCACCTCGCGGGGCGTGATGTTCTGCCCGGCGGCGAGCACCGCAGCGGCAGCGGTGGCCTGTCCCATCGCCATGCACTGGCCCATGCTGCGCACCGAAGCGTGCGCGTCGTGGTCGGCGGACAGGCAGCGCCCGGCGACGAGCAGCCCTTCTACCCTCTGGGGAAGCAGGCAGCGGTAAGGGATGCCGTACGTCTCGCCTTCCGGCAGGTACTCCCAACGTGTATCGCCCCCGGCGTGGTGGTCTTCAATCGGTGCGCCGCACAGGGCAATGCCGTCCTCAAACTGGCGTGCGGCCAGCACGTCCTGGCGCGTCAGCCGGTACTCGCCGAAGATGCGGCGGCTCTCGCGCACGCCGATCTGGTGGCTCAGGCTGGCCAGCACCGACCGCTCGTAGCCGGGCACGCGGTCGCGCAGGAAGCGGGCGTACTCCAGCGCCTGCCGCCGCCCCTCTACCTCGGCCTGCGTGAGCTGCTCCGGATCGGTGGCGTCGATCTGGCCGACGCGCGTCAGGTTGGTCGCCATGACCCCCTCGAAGGGCGTGATGTGCACGCTCCCCTCACGGCGGGGCAGGTCATAGGCGCCGCTCTCGATGGCCTCCTGCATCAGCGCGTGCAGGTCGGATTTTTTCACCTGACGAGCACGTGCCATATCCACGTTGATCAGCCGGAAGGTGGTGGTCAGCGACTGGACAGGCCCGTCCTTGGCGCTTTCGAAAGGAACCCCGGCGGCGGCGGCCACGTCGGCGTCCCCGGAGGCGTCAATGACCACGCTGGCCCGCAGGCGGATCAGCCCGCCCTTGGTAGCGGCGACCACACCGCACACCCGCTCGCCCTCCAGCAGCGCATCGAGGACAAAGGTGTGATAGAGCAACCTGACGCCGGACTGGGTGGCGAGCGTCTCCCACACCACCTTGAGCGTCTCCGGGTCGTAGGTGATGCCCTGCCCCGCGCCGTAGGTGTTGGGGCGATAGACGGCAACTCCGCGCCGTTCCAGCTCGCCGACCACCAGATCGGGCACGCCGCCGACCACCTTACGGGGCGTCTCCCCCGGCGTGTAGAACCCGTAGAAGGTGTCGAGCACCTGGGTGCTGATGCCGCCCATGAAGCCGTACCGTTCGACGAGCGCCACCGACGCGCCCAGCCGGGCGGCGGTGATGGCGGCAGTCGCCCCCGCCGAGCCGCTCCCGACGATGAGCACATCCGTCTGCCACAGGTTACGCACGGCCTTGCTGTAGATGTCCATCTCTCCCCATCATCCACTACTTTGCCGTCCAGCCGCCGTCTACCGCCAGCACCGCGCCGGTCACAAACGCAGCCCGGTCGGAGGCCAGGTACAAGATCGCGTGGGCCACATCCTCCGGCTGGCCGAAGTCACCGGTGAGCGGTTGGAGGTCGGTCAGCCGGGCGCGGATGCTTGCGTCCGACTGAGCGCGCTCGCTCATCGCTGTTGCGATCAGGCCGGGGCATACCACATTCGCCCGGATGCGCTGCGGCGCGTAGTACACGGCGATGGCGCGCGTTAGGCTGATGATGCCGCCCTTGCTGGCCGCGTAAGCGTGCGTTGCAAAGTCGGCGTCCCCGCCCACCAGCCCCAGCACCGAGGCCACGTTGACGATGGCTCCCCCGCCGGTCTGGAGCATCTGGCGCAGGGCATACTTGCAGCCCAAGAAGGTGCTCCTGAGGTTCAGGTCCAGCGTGCGTTCCCAGCCCTCCTCGGTGCACTCAGCGGCTGGGCCGTCCCCCCAGCGGCGGCCACTCCCGCCGGCCACGTTGACCATCACATCCAGCCGGCCAAACGCCTCAACTGCCCGCCTCATAGCGGCCTCTACCTCGGCGCTGGCCGTCATGTCAGCCTGCACCAGGATGGCATCGCCGCCCTCCCCGCGGATGGCCTGCACGGTTGCCTGGCCGCGCCCCGCGTCCACGTCGAGCGCAGCGACCCGCGCCCCTTCGGCGGCCAGCAGGCGGGCCGCAGCCCGGCCAATGCCGCTGCCTGCCCCGGTGACAAGGGCCGCCTTCCCGGCCAGCAGAAGGTCGGCCATCGTCAATCGTCGCTGCCGCAGCCGTAAACCCGCTGCACACGGGAACGGTAGTCGTCGTAGACCTGGTCGAAGCGCTTCTCAGACGCCTCAGGGCCGATGAAGTAGCTGCTCGTGAGCACAAGCGGCGGCTGCCCGGCCCAGGTGAGCCGTTCGGCGACCAGACACTTGATCAGGTTGGTGACAATGGCCCCTCCGACCGTTGAGCCAGGCCCGACGGGGTCAGCCAGCCCCTCGATGCGCACCATCGCGTCACCCGGCGGCGTGCAGTTGTCGATGGTCAGATCGGCCACGTCGGGCAGGCGCTGCCCGGAGCTGTGCCGAGGACTCGATGCCAGACAGTGCTCGCGCGACACTACCGCGATCACCGGCAGGCGGCGCCGCTTGGCTTCCAGCCCCACCTCAACGACCACCTCGTTAACGCCGCTGTTCGAGAAGATGATGAAGCTGTCCGGCTCCTCAAACACGAAGTTGCGCAGGATGACCCTGCCAAACCCTTCCACATGCTCCAGAAACATCGCCTGGCGCTGGCCGTTCGCGCCGACCACTGGGTTGTGATAGGTCAGCGACAGCTCGACAATGGGATGAAAGCCGGGGAAGCTCCCGTGCCGGGGGAACATCTCCTCGACCATCATGCGCGAGTGCCCCGTCCCGAACAGGTGCACGAGGCCGCCGCCCAAGATCGTGCGGGCACAGATGTCGGCGGCCTGCTCTATGGCGCCCATTTGGGTCGCGCGGATGCGGTCGAGGATCGCCTGGCAGGCGTTCAGGTAGGCGGTTGCAGCGTTCATTGCCCTTGCTCCTTGCTGGTTTCCCGGTTCTGCATGGCTTCTCCATACGGGGTAAGGCCGGGGGCAAGCGCCGCTCAATCGCAGGGTGAATAGGTATGCGTCGTGCTGAATTCGTACTTGTCGGCCCGGTAGTAGCTGGTTGAGTACTCGATCACCTCGCGATCTTCCAGAAAGGCGGTGGTGTTCACGACAAGCAGGGGCGCTCCTTTGGCGATCTGGAGCAGGCCCGCCTGGAGTTCGTCGGCGACCGTCGCGGAGACGGTGTGGTGGATGGCGGCGATCAGCAGCCGGTATTGTGTGGCCAGCACCTCATACAACGAGTTCTGGCTGAAATCTACCGTCTCCAGGCCGGGGCACAGTTCAGTCGGGATCATGGCGGACTGGATGCCAATCGGCTCACTGCCCCCGAAGCGCAGGCGGACGAGGTGAAGGTAAGGAGCGCCGATCTTCCCCCGCAGCGGCTCAGGCGCGTGCTCGGTGATCACGTTGGTCGAGACCTCCAGCACCTTGGAGTGGGCCTCTAGCCCCAGTTCGGCCATCTGGCGAGTAAAGCTGCGATCGAGGTAGAACTTGGCCCGGTCGGGCTGGGCCTTGACAAAGGTGCCCCGGCCAGCGTAGCGGGCGATCAGGTCGTCGGCGGCCAGGCGCGAGAGGGCCACGCGCATGGTGTGCCGCCCGACGCCGTAAGCCTGGCAAAGCTCCAACTCCGGCGGCAGGGTCGAGCCGGGAGCAAGCTGGCCTGAGCCGATCAACCGCCGCAGGTCGGTCTCGATCTGATAATAGAGCGGGATCGAACTGTCGGGGTTGACGGGTGTGATCGGCAAATCTTTAACGGACATCGGACTCTCCGTTGACTCACGTAAAAACAAAAACCCCTGAGAGGACTCATTCCGGCATCTGGATTGGATACTTCCCAAACTGGCGCGCGGCTTCAAACAGCATGACCACATTTTCGGGAGGCACATCAGCCTGCACATGGTTGGCCGGCGCCAGAATGTAGCCCCCGCCTGGCGCAAGCTGCCGGATGCGCCGCTTGACCTCCTCGATCACATCCTGCTGCGTACCGGGCAGCGCGTGCGAGATGTCGATCGCCCCCAGAAAAGTCAGCCGCTGGCCGAACTCGGCCTTGACCGCCGCCAGGTCCATGGCGGGCACCGGCTCCAGGGGATGGACGACATCGACCCCGATCTCGATCAGGTCGGGCAGGAGGGGCGCGATCATGCCGTCGCTGTGGAACATAACCACAAGGTCATCGCGGTATCCCTTGACCGTCTCCACCAGCCGCCTGAGCGCGGGCTTGAAGTACCGGCGGAACATCCGCAGCGAGATCAGCGTGTTCTCGTTGCTCGCATAATCATCGCCCGGCAGCTCGATCATGTCAAAGTAGCGGCCCCCGGCTTCCAGATAGCGGCGCAGCAGCCCGTCGATGGTGTCGGTGACGTGCCTGATGAGCGTCTCAGCAAACGCCTCGTCCAGCGCCAGGTCCATCAGGAAGCGCTCGGTGCCGCGCAGATGGGAGGCCGTCTGGAAGGGGCCGTGCGAGGTGACCATCCGGGCCACGACGAAGGCATCTGTATTCTCCCTGAGGCTCTGAGCGCGCTCGCGCACGCCTGCCGTCCAGCGCGGGTCATCTAGATCGGGCCACGTGACCATTCGGTCGATCTCATCGACGGTCGCCTCGGCCAGAATACCCCGCTCGGCATAGTAGTAGGGTACGGCGCGCCTCCACGTCTGGCCGTAGCCGTCCACGAACGTGTCGGGCTGGCCGGGAGCCGGCTTGAGGTTACTCGGCGTGTCGCCGGGCCACACGTAGCGGGTGTCCACGCCCAGACGCTGGAGCACCCGGTCGTCGAGGTAGGAGACACTGTGCCCCTTGCGGAACGGCGTGACCGGCTCCCCCAGCTTAAAGCGGTGCAGCAACTGGAAGTACAGCGCGTCCACGATGCCGTAGGGGCCGCCGCCCAGCGCAGTTGGCACACGGTCAGGTTCGCGATGGTTGATTGCGGCAAAGACCCGCTCTCTAGGGGTCATCTGGGCCATGATCTGACTCCACCGATCAAGTGGTTGAGCAGCAGGTGAGGGGCGGCTTGGGAGGGCACCCTGGCTCAGAGCTACCCTTCCGCTGAATCCGCCAGCGGGGCATACTGGCCGCCTCCGGTGGCTATTACGCCCTAATGTGCGAACATTTGCGCGTATTGTAGTTCAGGAACAGGGGGTTGTCAACGGCCCGTAGGTGGATTGACAGCCGGTCCACTCTCTGCTATAATGGCCGAAATGACCGGACAAACATACAAAGCGCAACAATGCGCCTGGGCAGTGCCCACAACCTCGCCTTTGACCGGCTCTCAGAGGGCATTTTCTCTGTTTTGACCACGAGAACGGGCCGTTAGCGGTTCAAATGTTTCGCCACTGGTGAAACCTGGGGTTTCCCGAACACTTGGAGCAGGGTTCATCATCGCACAGAACATACCAAACTGGCCGGAGCATCCTTGCCGAATCGTGGTGACGCGCTGCGAGACTACCAGCTGCTCAACAACGTCCCCGCTTCCGGGAACCGAACCCGGCTGCTCATGGCAGAGCAGACCGTCGGGTTGGGCATCTACCGTGCGCCGGGCGTGCCTGTCGGGCGGCTGTCTCCTGTCTGGCTGGTTGACTTCCCACCCGTTGTTGCCGCTGTCACCGCAAGCGCAGTAGGAGGAAGAGGTATGGTGTGAAACGAGCCGATGTGTCCCGTCTTAACCCTAACAACTATCCACCTACCGGACTCAGGAGGAAGAAATGCAACGCCCGTTCTGGTCAAAGATTACGTTGGTGCTGGTGGCTCTGACCCTGGCGGCTCTGCTGTCGGTCGCCTGCCAACCCGCAGCCACGCCTGCGCCTGCCACCGAGGAACCCGCCGCTGAGGAACCCGCTGCCGAGGAACCGGCGGCTGAGGAGCCGGCGGCAGAAGAACCGGCAGCCGAGGAGCCAGCCGCTGAGGAACCGGCGGCTGAGGAGGAGCCGATCAAGATCGCGGCTCAGGTGCTGACGACGGAGATCGAGTACTTCGAGCAACTGCGCCAGGCCTACATCGCGGCGGCTGAGGCACAGGGCTATGAGATCGTCACCGGCGATGCTGAGGCCGACCCGGCCAAGCAGGTCAGCTTCATCGAGGACCAGGTGGCCGCCGGCGTAGACGTGATCATCGTCTCAATCGTTGACGCTGCAACGGCCCGCCCGGCTATCGAGGATGCCATCGCTCAGGGCGTCCCCGTGATTGTGCAGGGGCAGGAGATCGAGGACTTCCCGTGGGCGACGGCTAACGTCGGCTACAGCGAGGAGCAGATGGGCCGGTACGCTGCCGAACTCGTGGTGCAGTGCCTGCAGGAAAAGATGCCTGATGTCGAAGTTTACAACGGCGTGTCCTGCCAGTGGCCTGACTGGCCCTCCACGCAGCGCCGTGACGCTGCCGCGATGGCCACCATCGAAGAGGCCTTCCCGGACCGGGTGAACTGGGTGCTGGAGCAGAAGTGCGGCACCCGCGATCTGGGCATGCAGACCGTCGAGGCGGCGCTGGTCAACGAGCCTGACCTGCACTTTGTGGTTGGCGTGAACGACGGCTCCAGCATCGGCGCGGTGGCCGCTTTTGAGGCGGCAGGCATCGACCCCCGCACCGTCTGCATCGCAGGCCCCAACAACGACGCCGAGGTCCGCCCCTATGTGGCCGATGGCCGCATCTATGGCACGGTTGACCTGAATCATACCGGCCTGGCCGAGGCCGCCATCGAGCTGGCGGGCAAGCTGGCCCGGGGCGAGGAAGTCGAGCGGATGACCTACGTCGAAATGACGCCCGTCACCCAGGAGAACATCGGCGAGTGGCTCGAAGAGTAACCGCCTGATATCATCAGGGGTATCCCGGTTGCCGGGATACCCCTGACTCACCCTGTGATGGAGCACACTGCGATGCAGCCGAATGGGCCGTTCCTCCGCGTCGAAGGCGTCACCAAGCAGTTCCCCGGTGTGCTGGCGCTGGACCGGGTGTCGATGGAGGTCATGCCCGGTGAGGTGCACGCCCTGCTGGGGGAGAACGGCGCCGGGAAAAGCACCCTGATCAAAATCCTGACCGGCGCCCTGCACGCCGACGCGGGCCAGATTTTCATCAACGGCGAGCCGGTCGAAGTCACCGATCCCCACCGCGCCCTCCAACTGGGGATCAGCGCCATCTTCCAGGACCCCAGCCTGGTGCCCTTTCTGAGCGTTGCCGACAACGTCATGCTGGGCCGCGAACCGCAAAGCCGGATGCCCGGTTTTGTGGACCGCCGCCGTCTCCACGAGCAGGCGCAGGAGCTGCTGGCCCAACTGGGGTTGACCCTTGACCCCACCCAGCGGGTGAGCGAACTCAGCCCTAGCTACAAGCAGTTGGTCGCCATCGCCAAAGCGCTGTCGGTAGATGCCCGCCTGATCATCATGGATGAGCCGACCTCTGCTCTGACCAGCCAGGAGATCGACTACCTGTTTGATGTCATCCGCGATTTGCGCAGGCAAGGCATTAGTGTAATCTATGTCTCACACCGACTGGAAGAGATATTCGCCATCGCTGACGTGGTGTCAGTGCTGAGGGACGGCCAGTACGTCGGTAAGCGCCGGGTTGCCGAAACCAACGCTGCCGAGCTTATCAAGATGATTGTTGGCCGGGATGTCAAGGTTGATTATCACCAGCGACGCCCACCAACTGACGAGATCGCCCTCTCCGTGCGCCACATCTCGCGCAAGGGGCTGTTTGAGGACATCAGTTTTGACGCCCGGCGAGGCGAGATCGTGGCCCTGAGCGGGCTGGTTGGCTCCGGTCGGACGGGGGTGGCGCAGGCCATATTTGGTGCTGAACCGATTGACAGCGGCGAGATCATCATTCTGGGGCGGAAGCAGACCCCCCGCTCGCCGCAGGAGGCGATCCGGTTGGGCGTGGGGATGCTGCCCGAAGATCGCAAGGCTCAGGGTCTGGTACCCTATATGTCCGTCCAATCCAATATCACCCTGTCAAACCTGCTTGAGTATTGCACGGCGGGCCTCGTCCGGGAGCGGCTTGAGCGGGAGCGGGCCGAGCTGTACAGGCAGCGGCTTGACATCAAGACGCCCGATCTTCAGCGGCAGGTGGTGTATTTGAGCGGCGGCAACCAGCAGAAGGTGGTGCTGGCCCGTATCCTGGACAGCGGCGCCGACATCGTGATCCTGGATGAGCCGACAGCCGGGATCGACGTGGGAACCAAAGCCGAGATCCGTGCCCTGATCAGCGAACTGGCCGAGCAGGGCCGTACGATCCTGATCATTTCCTCCGAGATTCCTGAGGTGATGGCCCTGGCCGACCGTATCCTGATCATGCGCGAGGGGCGTCTGGTAGGCGAGCTGAGCAAACAGGACGCCGACCCGGAGACCATCCTCAGACTGTCAGTAGGAAACCACCAGAATCAGCTATGAAACAGGAAACCCAAGCCACAGCAAGCCTGCCCAAGCCGGGCCTTTCCCTCGCCAGCATCTTCGCCCGCGAGGAGTCGAGCCTCTTCTTCTTTCTGGTGCTGATCATCATCCTGTTCGGGGTGCTGCAGCCCACCTTTCTGAGCGTCAACAACGCTGTCAACGTCATCCGGCAGGTGGTCATTCTGGCGATTGCCGCCTTTGGTGCGACCTATGTGATCATGTCCAAGGGCCTTGACCTGTCGGTGGGATCGGTGAGTGCGCTGGCGGGCGTCGTGGCGGCGCTGGTGGCCCGCGAGTTAGGCCCGGCGAGCGGCCCCTGGGTCGGTTACGTGGCCGGGCTGATCGTGGGCGTGCTGGTTGGGCTGATCAACGGTCTGATCATCACGGTGGTTGGCATTAACCCGATTATCACCACGCTGGGCACGATGACCATCGTCCGCGGGGCAGCCTACATCCTGACCGGCGGCGTATCGCTATACGGCGTCCCGACCGAGTTTCAGTGGCTGGGGCGCGAATACGTGCTAGAGATTCCTATCCCGGTTATCGTCATGGTCATCGTCTTTGCCATCTGCTATGTCGGACTGAACCGGACCTACCTGGGGCGCTACGTCTATGCGATTGGCGGCAATGAAGAGGCGGCCCGGCTTTCGGGCATCCCTGTGCGGCGTATCAAAAACATCGTCTACATCATTGGCGGCGCGACGGCGGCCCTCAGCGGCATCATTCTGGCCTCCCGTCTGGGGGCCGGGCAGGCGGCGTCGGGCACAGGCTTTGAGCTGGACGTGATCACGGCGGTTATTCTGGGCGGTGTGAGCATCGACGGCGGCCAGGGCAAGCTTCAGGGAACCCTGATCGGGGTGCTGATTATCGGCATCCTCTCCAACGGTCTGACGCTGATGAACGTCGAGCCGTTCTACCAGCTGGTCATCAAGGGCGCTGCCCTCCTCCTGGCGGTTGGCCTCGACCGGCTGCGCAAGCAGATCGCGGCTAGCTGAGGCCGTTCTACCTCCCCCTGTGCGTTTCTGGTTTTCTGCCCAACGGGAAGGACGGAACATGGCTAAGAAACTCTCGATCAGCGAAGTCACAACGCGGGACTGGACTTTCGCCGAGGATGTGCGCCACTACGCCGCTGCCGGGATTCCCGGCATCGGCGTGTGGCGGGACAAGCTGGACACTTACGGCCTGGAAGACGGCCTCCGGCTGCTGGCCGAGTCCGGGCTTCACGTCGCCAGCCTGGTGGATGCCGGCTATTTTCTCCACAAGACCCGCTCGCAGACCCGGCGGGCCATCGAGGATGTGCTGGAGGCCGTCGAGCTGGCACGGCGGATCGAAGCAGACTGCCTGCTGATCGTGACCGGCGACGTGGGCAGCTTCTTCCGCACCGTCGAGCAGGCCAAGAAGCTGGTCATCGAGGCCCTCCGGGAGATCATGCCAGAGGCCGAGGCAAAGGGTGTTCGGCTGGCGATTGAGCCGATCAATGCCCGCTATCCCGGCTACACGTTTCTCAAGACGATCCCGGAAACGCTGGAGGTGATCGAGGCCGTGGGTTCGCCCAACATCGGGCTGTTCTTTGACACCGATCACCTGTACGAAAGTCCTAACCTGTTCGCCGAGATCGAGCGGGCTGGCGACCGGATTTTTGGCGTGCACATCAACGATATGCCCGCCCAACCCCGGCCCGGCATTGACCGCAAGCTGCTGGGCGAAGGAGTGATCCCGCTCAAGGAAATCCTGTCGGCCATCGATGCCACCGGCTACGATGGCTACTATGACGTTGAGATCATGTCTGAAGACGTGTGGGCGATGGATTACCAGCGGGTGCTGGAGGCCTGTAAGGCCGGCTTTGCCAGACTCTGGGCATAAGCCCGGCTCCCGCTGGCGGGGCAGTGCTCAGGCCATGGCCTCTGAGCCGTGTGGGCGGCTTGAAACGTCACGGTATTGAAGGAGGGATGTATGCACAAGATCACCATGTTGGGCACCGGCCTGATCGGGATGTTCTACACGATGACGCTTCACGGGCAACGCAGCCGTGACCGGGTGCACGTCGTGTGTTCCAAGACGGAGGCGGAGGCCAGGAAGTTCGCCGCGGATTGGGGCGTTCCGAAGTGGACGACCGACCTCACTGAGGCCATCCGGGACCCGGAGACGGATGTAGTCGTGGTTGGCCTGCCTAACAACCTGCACCGGGAGGCGGTGCTGTTGGCCGCTGAAGCGGGTAAGGCGGTGCTGTGCACCAAGCCGCTGGGCCGCACCGCTGCCGAGGCCAAGGATATGCTCGACGCGGTGGAGAGGGCGGGCGTGTTCAACGGCTATCTGGAAGACCTGGTCTACACCCCCAAGACGCTCAAAGCGCTTCAGGCGGTGAAGAATGGCGCGCTGGGCAAGGTGCTGTGGGCACGCTCGCGCGAGACGCATCCCGGCCCACACAGCGATTGGTTCTGGAACAAGGCCATCTCGGGGGGCGGCGCGATTGTGGATATGGGCTGCCACTGCATCGAGATCAGCCGCAACTTCATCGGCAAGGATATTCGCCCGGTTGAGGTGATGTGCTGGGCCGATACGCAGGTGCATCCCATCGAGGCCGAAGACCATGCCGTCGGGCTGGTGCGCTACCAGAACGGGGCCATCGGGCAGTTTGAGGTGAGCTGGACGTTCCGGGGTGGCATGGACCTGCGCGACGAGGTATCCGGGACCGAGGGCACCATCTGGCTGAACCACTGGCTGCGCACCGGTTTTGAGATGTTCACCACAATCGGACCGGGCGGGTACGTGGCCGAAAAGGCCGAGGGTGATACCGGCTGGCTCTTCCCGGTCGGTGATGAGGTCTCGGCGCTGGGCTACGTGGACATGTTCACCGACATGCTGAACGCGCTGGACAACGGCACGCAGCCGATGGAAACCTTCTACGATGGGTATGTGGTCAACGCCATCATCGACGCCGCCTATCGCTCGGTGGAGAGCAAGCAGTGGGAGCCGGTTGTGCTTGAGGTGTGGCGGGGCCGCGAGCAGGTCGAAGATCTCTCCGTTGTCGTCGATTATGATGAGCGGCACACGCTGATCAAAGAAGAGAAGATGCCGGACGGCAAGACCAAGCTGATCCTCAAAGACAAGCAGACTGGCCAGATCGTCCAGCGGATCAAGGACTGAGCGGAGCCTGTCCAGCCGGGCTAACGTGGAGAGGGGGTGCGGCCCGTGCAAGCCACACCCCCTCTTGTGTGCCCCCATCCTGTCGGAGTCTGCTGTGAACTTTACCCGCCCCCCTGCTGCGACCCGGCAGCCCCATAGGCGGTGGGGTACCCCAGTGCATCTATCAGATCATAGTACGGGCTGAACTCGCGGATCAGGGTATAACGAACGCCCTTATCGTCCAACCCAAAATAACTTTTCAACTTTCCTCTAACTGCGCCAACCTGGTCCTGAGCTGGTTTTATTTTCGTGCCCCGGATCGCGGCGATCTCACGGTCGGTGCGGCCACGCGCCAGCAGCTCAAACACCTCACGCTCGGCTGGCGTCAGGCTCTGGATGAAGGCCTCCTTTTCCAGCAAGCCAATGTGCCAGGGCGGGATGGGCAGGCGGATCAGTTCGGCTTCGCCGGGATTAGCGTGCAGCCGTTTGGACTCAAGTAGCTCAGGCGCCGACCATAGGTTCCAGAAGCGGTCATGTTCATCAAACAGGAACTGCGCCGACAGCAGGGCGTAGCTGGCCATCGCCTTGCGGCCCCCGGCGGCGGAAAAGTGCACCGTCCGCTTGGCGCGCTTAAGCTCCTTGAGGGTATCAAACGTGATGCGGAATACCCTCTGATTCTGGGCAGGCGTGGTAATGTCCGGCAGGGGAACACCCGCCTCGTCCACAAAGCAGATAGGCTGGCAGGCTATTCCCTGGTAGCGCCAGTTCTCGTTCAGCTCATTGAGCAGACGGGCCAGGCTGTTGCTAACCGGGCTGTCACCCCCGGTGTGGAGGATGACCACCCGATCGATTCGATAGTGGCGCTCGGCCAGCAGATCGAGCGTGATGGTGACCACCTGAGGCTCTGAGCCTAGGGTCGCTAATAGAACCTGGCTGCTGGCCATTGAATGACCCCTTGATAGGTGCAGAAGGCTGCAAAATGGAGACCTTCGGATGTTCTGTTATCTCATCATACAGGAGATGGGTTCTCAGGTCAACGGAACGTCCCTGCCCCCAAAGCTGAAAGGCCTCTATCCGGACTTTTCCAGATGACCGGCCCGACCAGCCGGGTTATGCTGATTAAGGTTTAGGGTTAGAGTCGCCCGCAAAGCGCGCCTGCAAAGCGCGCCTGCAAAGCGCACGTCAACCGGTTCGGAGAGGGAGGGGACGGATGGCGATTGTTACAGAACTGATTGCCGACCAGTTTGGTATGCTGGTTGCCAAGCACAGCGAGCGTATCCAGCTTCGCCAGAACGGCGAGGTGGTGGCGCAGGCCCCGCTGCTGCATCTGGAGCACGTGATCGTGGTCGGGCGCGGCGTCAGCATCAGCGCCGATGCGCTGGAGGCGTGTGTCGAGCGCGGCATCCCGGTTCATTTCCTCGGCCAGCGTGGTGAACCCTACGCCGCCCTCTATTCCGCTGGTCTGACTGGCACCGTCATCGCCCGGCGCGAGCAGATGCTGGCTTTCTGCGATGCACGTGGTGTGCACTTGGCGCGTGCCTTCGCCGCCGGCAAGATCGGCAATCAGGCCAGCACGCTGAAGTACTATGCCAAGCACCGCCGGGATACCTATCCCGACCTTGCCGCCGAGCTGGAGCGGTTAGCCAGGGAGGTGCAGGACGTGCTGGCCGGGCTGGATGACCTTACCGGCGACACGCTGGACGACGTGCGGGGGAGCCTGCTGGCCGCCGAAGGCCACGCTGCCCGCCTCTACTGGGCCGGGGCGAGGCTGGTCGTGCCGCCCGAATACGGCTGGGAGGGCCGCACCGGGCGCGGCGCCGCTGACCCCATCAATGCGCTCCTCAACTACGGTTACGGCATCCTCTACCAGCAGGTGCAGTGTGCTATTGTGCTGGCCGGGCTGGACCCTTACGCCGGGTTCATCCACACCGACCGCCCCGGCAAGCCCAGTCTCGTGCTCGACCTGACCGAGGAGTTCCGGCAGGTGGTGGTTGACCGCGTGGTCGTCGGGCTGGCGGCGCGGGGCTTCAAGGTGAGCGTGGAGGGGGACGGCCTGATCGCTCAGGATACCCGCCGCGCCTTCGCCGAGCACGTCCTGCGCCACCTGGAGAGCCAGGTGCGCTACCAGAACAAACGCTTCCCTCTGCGGGCCGTAATCCAGATGCAGGCGCGGGGCATCGCTGCCTACCTGCGCGGCGACAGCCCCGCCTACCAGCCTTATGCAGCCGGGTGGTAACGGGATGGGTAGCCTTCAGCATGTGCTGGTGATCTACGATATTCCTGATGACCGCATCCGGCAGAAAATCTCGGCGGCCTGTCTGGACTACGGGCTGGACCGGGTGCAGTTCAGCGCCTTTGAGGGGCGTTTGCAGCGTGCCCACCAGAAGGAGCTGATGCGCAAGGTCCGCGATCTGCTGGGCCGAGCGGCGGGCAAAATCCAGCTCATCCCGATCAGCGCCGAGCAATGGGAGCAGCGGTTGGAGGTAATCCATGAGTGACACCGAGCAGGCGGCTGAGGAACGCGACCTGCTGTACATTGCGACCGATCTCAAGCAGTATCACTTCTGCCCGCGCATCACCTATTACGAGAAGTGCCTGCCCGACTTCCGGCCCCAGACCTACATGATGCTGGCCGGGCGGGAAGCTCACGAGCGCGAACAGGCGCGGGCGCTGCGCCGGACGCTGCACGCCTACCGGCTGGTCGAAGGCGAGCGCCATTTCGACGTGCATCTGCGCTCGCTCACGCTAGGGCTGGCCGGGAAGATCGATGAAGTGGTGCTGACCCCCGGAGATGCGCCCCGCGCCTATCCGGTGGACTACAAACTGACCCCCCGGGTGCAGGATCAGCACCGCTGCCAGCTCGCTGCCTACGGGCTGCTGCTGGAAGAACAGTGGCAGGTGACGGTTGAATGTGGCTTCATCTACCTCATCCCCCGCCGGAAGGCGGTTGAAGTGATCATCGATGCCCCTTTGCGAGAAATGGTGTATCATACGCTAGCGGACATCCGGGCGATTGCGGAGCGGGAGATCCTGCCCCCGCCGCCTGCCAGCCGTCACCCATGCCAGACATGTGAGTTCCGGCGGGTCTGCAATGACCGGTAAAAAGGTGATTTTAAGGCCCGCTGTCGAAACTCCCCCCCGAAAGGGGAGCGGGAGAGGGGGGGCGAGAGAACATCCGTTCGATTTTATGGTCAAAAGGGGTGTCGAAACTCCCCCCGGTTTGGGCGCAAAAAGGGAGTTGCGACGGAAGGGAGAGAATGGTATGATGGGGGCAGTGGACCGCCGGAGGGGCGGCCTCACCAGAGCCGTTTTGAGCGTTTTTGAGGGGCAGACAGGTCATAAAACACCTGTCAGGCCTGGGAAGCGTGGGCGGTCGCACGAGGACTAAGACCCGCTTAGGGTACTGAAACCGAGCTAGCTTGGGGGGCTGGCGCAGTAGTCCAGAGACGTGCGCCAG
>FWPU01005115.1_pt1 | contig 29195 bp, 36 predicted proteins | sample 2228361 | NCBI WGS metagenome assembly FWPU01 (sample SAMEA103939777, study PRJEB20133) | metagenome | reverse complement strand
CGCTGACCGGGCCCGAGCGCGCCTCTCAACGACCCCCGCCCGGGGGTCGTTCCATCTCCCCCGACGACCGAGGAGGACCTGCGATGAGCGCATCCCTGCACGCCCGCGACGCCGCCGCCCTCGCCGAGCGCTGGCGGACCGACCCCCGGTGGCGAGGCATCGAGCGCCCGTACTCGGCCGAGGACGTGATCCGCCTCCGCGGCTCCGTGCGGATCGAGCACACCCTCGCCCGCCGGGGGGCGGAGCGCCTGTTCGAGCGGCTCCAGCGCGAGGAGCCCGTCCGCGCCCTCGGCGCGATGACGGGCGGCCAGGCGGTCCAGATGGTCCGCGCCGGGCTCGAGGCGATCTACGTCTCGGGCTGGCAGGTGGCGGCCGACGCCAACCTCGCGGCCCAGACCTACCCGGACCAATCGCTCTACCCCTCGAACAGCGCGCCCCAGCTCGTGCGCCGCATCAACCAGGCCCTCCTGCGCGCCGATCAGATCGCCTGGGCCGAGGGCGACGCGAGCCGCGACTGGGTCGTCCCCATCGTGGCAGACGCCGAGGCCGGCTTCGGCGGGCCCCTCAACGCCTTCGAGCTCATGAAGGCCATGATCGAGGCGGGGGCTGCGGGGGTCCACTTCGAGGACCAGCTCGCCAGCGAGAAGAAGTGCGGCCACCTCGGCGGCAAGGTGTTGGTGCCGACGGGGCAGTTCGTCCGGACCCTCGTGGCGGCGCGCCTCGCCGCGGACGTCCTCGACGTGCCCACCGTCCTCATCGCCCGCACCGACGCCGAGGCGGCGACCCTCCTCACCTCCGACGTGGACCCCCGGGACCGCCCGTTCCTCACCGGCAAGCGCACCCCGGAGGGCTTCTTCCGCGTCCGCAGCGGCCTCGAGGCCGCCATCGCCCGGGCTCGCGCCTACGCGCCGTACGCGGACGTCCTGTGGTGCGAGACCTCCCACCCCGACCTCGAGGAGGCCCGGGCCTTCGCCGAGGGCGTCCACGAGGCCTTCCCCGGCAAGCTCCTCGCCTACAACTGCTCGCCGTCGTTCAACTGGCGTCGCCACCTCTCCCCCGAGGACATCGCGGGCTTCCAGGCGGAGCTCGGGCGCATGGGCTACCGCTTCCAGTTCGTGACCCTCGCCGGCTTCCACGCGCTGAACGCCGGGATGTTCGAGCTCGCCCGGGGCTACGCGGAGGAGGGTATGAGCGCCTACGTGCGGCTCCAGGAGCGCGAGCTCGCCCTCGAGGCGGAGGGCTACACGGCTCGGCGCCACCAGCGCGAGGTGGGGACGGGGTACTTCGACCTCGTCGCCCAGACGGTGGCCGCGGGCGCCGTCTCCACCCTCGCCCTCGAGGGCTCGACCGAGGCGGAGCAGTTCTCCGACGAGGAGCTCCTCGGGGAGCTCGCCGGCTGATCAGGCCGGCAGCTCGGTGACCGGCTCGACCTCGGCCGGGGCGGCCGCCCGCACCCGGGCGCGCTCCCGGCGGGAGGTCGTGACGATCACGAGGCCGGTGCTCGCCACCACGACGAGCCCGCCCGCGACGACGAGCGGGGTGAGCCGCTCCCCGAGCACCGGCCAGGCCATCGCGGCCGAGATCACCGGGGAGCACTGCGTGATGAGCGCCGAGAGCCAGGACTCCACGTGTCGGTGGGACCAGGCGACGAGCAGGTGGCCCGTCATCCCGGGGAGCAGGGCCACCGCGACGAGCACGCCCCAGTCGCGGGGGGTCGGCGCGGCCGGCGGGACCCCGCCGAGGAGGAGCGCCACCGGCGTGATGGTGAGGGCCGCGGCGATCATCACGCTCGTCATGTACTCCAGGGCCGAGGCGCTCGCCCGCGCCCGCTTGGAGAACAGCCAGTACGCGGTCCAGGACACCGTCCCGAGGAGCGCGAGGAGGTCCCCCACCGGGCTCCAGGCCGGCTGCCCAGAGCTGCCCAGCGCCACGATGGCCACGCCGGCGAAGGACAGGGCGATGAGGCCGGCCTCGCGGCGCCCCACCCGCTCGCCGAACATCCGCCCCGCCGCGAGGGCGATGAGGATCGGGGAGAGGGCCCCGATGATCGCGGCGTTCGCCACCGTGGTGAGCTTCACCGCGCTGAACCCGAGGGAGATGTCGAGGGCGAACAGCGCCCCGCCCGGCGCGCACGCCCGGAAGGTCCGCCAGACGAGCCTGCGTCGGGTCACCGCGAGCGCGAGGAGGTGCACGAGCACCCCCAGCCACAGGCGGTACATCGCGAAGGTGACCCCGGTGAGCGAGGTGGACTTCACGAACACGCCGACGCTGCCCCACACGACCGTGGCGAAGGACACGGCCGAGATCGCGGCCGTCCGGTGGTGGGGGCGCTCGGGCACGCCGGTAGGCTACGGGACGGCCAGCCCCACCGACGAGGAGGACCCGACGATGCGAGCGACCCCGGCCGATGCCCGGAGCGCCGAGGGCGAGCCGTGAGCAGGCTCCGCGGCGCGATCGCCGCCGCGGTGACGCCGCTGCGCGAGGGCGGGGAGCGGGTGGACCTCGCGGCCGTCGGACCCCTCGTGACGTTCCTCGCGCAGGGCGGGGTGGACGGGGTCCTCACCTGCGGGACCACGGGCGAGGGGATCCTCCTCTCCGTCGAGGAGCGCCGGGCGGTGACCGAGGCGTTCCTCGCGACCCGGCCGCCGGGCTTCCTCGTCGCCGTCCACGCGGGCGCGCAGACCACCGCCGACACCGTGGCCCTCGCCCGTCACGCCGTCGAGGCGGGCGCCGACGCGGTCGCCGTGATCGCCCCGCCGTACTTCCGGCTCGACGCCGAGGAGCTCCTCGCTCACCTGCGGGCGGCCGCGCTCGCCTCCGACCCGCTGCCCTTCTACGTCTACGAGTTCGCCGCCCGCTCCGGCTACCCGATCCCCGTCGCGGTCGTGGAGCGGCTGCGGGCGGAGGTCCCGAACCTCGCCGGCATGAAGGTCTCCGACGCGCCCTTCGAGGCGGTCCGGCCCTACCTGCTCGAGGGCCTCGACGTCTTCGTCGGATCCGAGCCCCTCGTGCTCGAGGGGATGGAGCACGGGGCCGTGGGCGCCGTCTCGGGACTGGCCACGGCGTGGCCGGAGGTCGTGGCGTCCCTCGTGCACGACTGGGACCCCATGGCGCACGCGCGGGTCGTGGGGCTCAGGGAGCGCCTCGCCGACCTCCCCTTCCACGCCGCGCTGAAGGAGGTCCTCGCGGCCCGGGGGGTGCCCGTCCGTCCCGACGTCCGCCCCCCGCTCCGGGGCCTGAGCCCCTCCGAGCGCGAGCTCGTCCTCACGCTGTGAGGTCGGGTCCGTCGCCGGCGAGGAGCCCCCGGAGCTCCCCGAGGGAGGAGATCGTGGGACCCTGCCAGTCGTCGGGGTCGGGACGCAGGACCGCCTCGCGCTCGGAGGGGTCCACGATCCGCACCGGCCGCATCCCCACGGCCTCGGCCCCCGTGAGCTCGCGGTAGCCGCCGTCGCCCACGTACAGGCAGGCCCCGGGCTCCACCCCCAGCCCCTCGCAGGCCGCGAGGTAGATGCGCGGGTCCGGCTTGCGCAGCCCCACCTCGCAGGAGAACACGAGGACCTCGACGAGGTCCGCGAGGGGCGAGGCGCGCCAGAACCCCGGCGCGTCGGGCGCGCACATGCTGACGAGGGCCCGCCGGTACCCGCGGTCCCGCAGCCAGGTGAGGGTCTCCACGGCGTCCGGGCGCGGCCGGAACCCCTCCGCGTACAGGCGGTACCGGGCCTCGAGGGCCCGGGCCAGCCCCTCGGGCTCGGGGCGGACCCCCGCCCGCTCGCAGATCGCGAGGACGTTCTCCTCGATCGTGCGGAACCCGCCCGTCTGCCGCTCGATGATCGTCTCGCGCCAGCCCCGACGGAAGGTCTCGGCGTCCATCCCGAGGGCCGAGGCCATCTCCTCGAACAGGCGCTCCCACGCCGAGAGGGGGAACTCCGGCACGAGGGTGCCGAACAGGTCGAAGACGACGGCGCGGATCGCGCTCAGGCGCTCGTCCCGGCGGTCCGCCGCCGCTCCTCCTCGACCAGCATGCGCCGCAGCACCTTGCCGATGAGGGTCTCCGGCAGGGCGTCGCGGAACTCGATCAGCTTCGGCACCCGGTAGCCGGTGAGGCCGTTGGCGGGATCCCGGCACCAGGCGAGGAGCTCCTCGGGCGTGGCCGTGACCCCCTCCTTGAGGACGATGAACGCCTTCACGGCCTCGCCCGCCTGCTCGTCGGGCACCCCGATCACCGCGCACTTGGCCACCTTGGGGTGCCGGTAGAGGACCTCCTCGACCTCGTTCGGGTACACGTTGAAGCCCGAGACGATGATCATCTCCTTGAGGCGGTCCACGATCCGGAAGTACCCGTCCTCGTCCATGACCGCCACGTCGCCCGTGTGCAGCCACCCGTTGCGGATCGCGAGGGCCGTCTCCTCGGGCCGACGCCAGTAGCCCAGCATCACCTGGGGACCTCGGACGCACAGCTCCCCCCGCTCGCCCGGCCCGAGCACCCGCTCCGGGTCCTCCAGGTCCACGATCTTGCAGTCGGTGTCCGGCACCGGCAGCCCGATGCCCGAGCGACGACCCCGCAGGGGGTTGGCGTGGGTCACCGGGGCGGCCTCGGTCAGCCCGTAGCCCTCGACGAGGGTGGCGCCCCCGGTGATCTCGGCGAACCGCTCGGCGACGGCGCTCGGGAGCGCCGCGCCCCCCGAGACGCACGCCTTGATCGAGCGCAGATCGTACTTGGGCGTGAGGGGCGACTCGTTCAGCGCCATGAACAGCCGCGGCACGCCGGGCACGAAGGTCGGGCGCTCCTCGCCGATCGCCTCGAGCACCATGTGGAGGTCCCGGGGGTTGGGGACCGGGATCGCCTTGCCCGCCGTCGCGATCGCCACGTTCATCGCGAGCATGCCGAAGGAGTGGAAGAAGGGCAGGGCGCAGAGGATGGCCTCCTGGCCGTCCTGGAGCTCCAGGTACCGGGCGCCCTGGAGGGCGTTGGCCACCACGTTGCGGTGGGAGAGCATCGCGCCCTTGGAGACCCCCGTCGTCCCGCCGGTGTAGATGAAGCCCACGGGCTCGCGGTCGATGTCGATGGCCGGGGCCGGCGGCACGGGTCCCGGCCGGCGCATGAGCTCGTGCCACCGCTTCACCGGCGCCCCCGGGGGGATCGGGGGCCAGGGCTTGCCGGCCTCGCGCTGGGCCTTGCGGAAGCGCAGCGCCGGCGCGAGCTGCTTCTTCGGGAACGGCATGTAGTCGTTCAGGCCGAGCACGACGACCTCGGGGATCCCGACCGCCGCGAACACGTCCGCGAAGTCCTGGTACAGGAGGTCGAGCACGAAGGCCACCTTGGGCTCCGCGTCGCGGAGCTGGTGCTCCATCTCGCGCTTCGTGTACAGGGGGTTGTTGCCGACGACGATGGCGCCGATCCGGGCGGCCGCGTAGTACACGATCACGTAGGCGGGGCAGTTCGGCGTCACGAGCGCGACCCGGTCCCCGCGCCCGACCCCGAGGCCGACGAGGACCGCCGAGGCCCCCTCGACCTCGGCGAGGAGCTCGCGGTAGGAGATCCGCCGCCCGAACCAGGCGATGGCCGGTCGGTCCGGGAAGCGCCGGGCCGAGGCCTCGAGCATCCCGAAGACCGAGAGGTCCGGGTAGGGCTGCAGGGTCCTCGGGACCCCCGGGGGGTAGCTCGCGAACCAGGGGCGGTGCTCGGTCACGAGCGGCATCATCGCATCCCCGGGCCGCCGCCGCACGCCGGGGCCGCACCGGGTAGGCTCGCGGCGGGATGGCCGACTGGCTCGAGGGGCTCCGGGCGGCCGCCGAGGCCGCCGTCCCGCCGTGGGAGGGGGAGCTCGCGCTCCCCGGCCTGGCCGAGCCCGTGGAGGTCCTCCGGGACGAGCATGGCATCCCGCACCTGCGCGCCGCCTCCCTGGAGGACCTGTTCCGCGCCCAGGGCTTCGTCGTCGCCTCCGAGCGCCTGTTCCAGCTCGAGTTCCTCCTGCGGGTCGCGAACGGACGCCTGGCCGGGATGCTCGGGGAGCTCGCGCTCCCCGCCGACCGCTTCGCCCGGACCGTGGGGTGGAACCGGGCCGGGGCCGTCATCGCCGCCGGGTGGGACGCCGATTCGCGCCGGATCCTCGCCGCCTACCGCGAGGGCGCGCTCGCCTGGCTCCGGGAGATGCCCGCCCCGCCGGTGGAGTACGCCGTGCTCGGCCTCGCGCCGTCGCTACCGGCCGACGACGCCTCGTGGGCGGCGGCGAGCGCCTGGATGAGCTGGAACCTCTCGGGCAACTGGGACGAGGAGCTCATCCGGGCGGAGATCTCCGAGCGCCTCGGGGAGGAGGCCGTGCGGGACCTCTTCCCGGACCTTCCTGCCGGCGTCCGTTTCCCCATCGCCGGCCGCCGACCGAGCCGCCTCGACCTGCTCGAGCAGGCGCCCCCGCGCCCGCCAGGGCGCGGGTCCAACGAGTGGGTCGTCGGCGCCGCCCGCAGCGCCACGGGGGCTCCGCTCCTCGCCAACGACCCGCACCTCGCCGTCCTCGTGCCCTCCTTCTGGTTCGCCTGCCACCTGCGGGCACCCGGCTACGAGGCCGCCGGCGTCGCGCTGCCCTTCGCCCCGGGGATCGTGATCGGTCGCACGCCCCACCACGCGTGGGGGGTCACGAACGTCGGCGGGGACACGCAGGACCTGTACCTCGAGCGGCTCGACCCGGACGGCGCCGCCGCGCGGTTCCGCGACGCCTGGGAGCCGGTGACCGTGCACCGCGAGGCCATCGAGGTCCGGGAGCGTGACGAGCCGGTGGTGCTCGAGGTCCGCGAGACCCGCCACGGTCCCATCCTGGACTCCTACGTCGTGGGCATCGCGGAGCCCGAGGTCATCCAGGGGGGCGTGCGGGAGCCCTACGCCCTGCGATGGGTCGGCGCCACCTGCGCGATCCCGCCCGTCACGCTCGTGCGGATGGCCCGGGCCACGGGCTTCGCCGCCTTCCGCGAGGCCCTGCGCACGTGGCACGCCCCGGGACAGAACGTCGTCTACGCCGACGCCGAGGGCCGCATCGGCTACCAGTGCACCGGCCGGTACCCGATCCGCCGAGGGTGGGACGGGTCCATGCCCGTGCCCGGCTGGGACGGCGAGCACGAGTGGGAGGGGTGGATCCCCTTCGAGGAGCTTCCTTGGGACGCGGACCCCGCCGAGGGGTTCCTCGCCACCGCGAACAACCGGATCTACGACGATGCGTACCCGCACCGCATCGGCGTGGACTGGACGCCGCCCTCGCGCATCCGACGGATCGCCGAGCTCCTCGAGGCCGAGCCGCGCCACTCCGTGGAGACCTTCGCCGCGATGCAGACCGACGTCGTCTGCATCCCCGCCCGCGAGCTCGCCCGGACCTTGGCCGCGATCCGGCCCGCCGACGATCGCCAGCGATCCGCCCTCGAGCTGCTCGCGGGCTGGGACGGCGCCCTCGAGCCCGGCTCGGCCCCGGCCTGCCTGTACGCGGCCTGGTGCCACCACATCGCCGAGCGCGTGCTCCGTCCCGCCCTCGGCGACGCCCTGTTCACCCACGCCTACGGCCGGGCCACCTCGAGCGGGCGCTGGCGAGCCCTCGTCCTGCCGCACCTGCTCGCGAACCCGACCGCACGGTGGTTCGGCGCCGACGGCGAGGCCGCCCGGGACGAGGTGCTCCGCCTCGCCCTCGACGACGCCCTCGCCGAGCTCGAGGAGCGGGCCGGACCGCCCTCGAACTGGCGCTGGGGCGAGCTGCATCGCGCCGTCTTCGCCACCCCCCTCGCCGCGATCCCCGGACTCGGCGAGATCTTCACCGCGGGCGTCGTGCCCCTGGGCGGCGACGACGACACCGTGCTCCAGGGCGCCTACGAGCCCGAGCGGCGGTACACGGCGGTGGTCGTGCCGTCCTGCCGCCTCGTCCACGACCTCGCGAGCCCCGACGGCTCGAGCCTCGTCCACCCCCCGGGCCAGTCCGGCCACCCGGCCTCCCCGGCCTTCGCGGACCTCCTGCCGGCCTGGGAGGCGGGCGGGCGGGTGCCCCTCCCGCTCTCCGAGCCAGCCGTGAGGCGCCTGGCCCGGCACCGCCAGGTGCTCCGCCCGGCCTGAGCGACCGCCTTGGCCCGGTCGTTCCCGGGGGATGACCTCCGGTCACCGCTCCCGCACGCCCCGCGCCGGATGGCCCCGACACGCCGGGGGGCGGCGCGGTACCATCGGGCCCGCGATGCCCCGATCCCGCTCACGCCCGCGCAGCCGACGCCGCCCCTACGCCGCCCCGCCGCCGAAGCGCCGCCCGAGGGAGAGCCCCCGCTGGTACGGCTTCCTCGTGCTCGGGCTCATGGCCGTCGGGGTCGCGATGATCGTCCTCAACTACATGGGCGTGATGCCGGGCGGCAGCCTCCCGCTGTGGCTCTGGGTCGGGCTCGGCCTCATCGCCGGCGGGTTCGTAGCCGCCACGCAGTGGCGCTGAGCAGCGAGATCACATCCGTGTAAGTCTTCCACAGGGTTCTCCACACCTGTGGAGAACCCCTCAGCCCCCCGGCGCGCGCCGCTCCAGGCGCATCGGCTCCCCGCAGTGGCGGGGCACCTGGAGCTCGCCGAGGCGGGTGATCCGCAGCTCCGTCCCGCACTCCCCGCACACGAGGAAGACCTCGAGCTCCTCGACGTCCTCGGGCTCGGTCCGCGGGCGCGGCCCCGGGCCCGAGGCCGCGCGCAGCGCCGTGATGCCCACCCACGCGATGAAGATCCCCATCGCGACGGCGGACAGGACGAGCAGGGCCGTGCGCACGCCCCCAGTCTAGGACGCCCCCTCTGACCTGCGCGGACGGGGTGCCGAGATGTCCAATCGACCGGCCCGAGGCAGGCCATCCGGCCCCTTGGCGCGCATCGCGGATGCGGGAACCTTGCTCGTAGATACCCGGACATGAGGAGGGCCACGCAGACCCACACCGATCGCTCCGCAGGACGCGGCCCCGGCGGGTCCGGGGCCGTCCACGCACCGCATCCGTCGAGGACCTACCCATGGAGGGCCGTGCATGAGCAGGTACGTCGATGAGCTGATGGCCGACGTCGTGGCCAAGAACCCGGGCGAGCCCGAGTTCCACCAGGCCGTCCGCGAGGTGGCCGAGTCCGTCGAGCTCGCGCTCGAGCGCCACCCCGAGTACAAGAAGGAGAAGATCCTCGAGCGCATCATCGAGCCCGAGCGCGTGATCATCTTCCGCGTCCCCTGGGTGGACGACCGCGGCGAGATCCAGGTGAACCGCGGCTACCGCGTCGAGATGAACAGCGCGATCGGGCCCTACAAGGGCGGCCTCCGCTTCCACCCCAGCGTGTACCTCGGCCTGCTCAAGTTCCTCGCCTTCGAGCAGGTGTTCAAGAACGCCCTCACCACGCTCCCCCTCGGCGGCGGCAAGGGCGGCGCCAACTTCGACCCCAAGGGCAAGAGCGACGCCGAGGTCATGCGGTTCTGCCAGTCGTTCATGACCGAGCTGCAGCGGCACATCGGGCAGTTCACCGACGTCCCGGCCGGCGACATCGGCGTCGGGGCCCGCGAGATCGGCTACCTCTTCGGCCAGTACAAGCGGATCCGCAACGAGTTCACCGGCGTGCTCACCGGCAAGGGCGTGGACTGGGGCGGGTCGCTCATCCGCCCGGAGGCGACCGGCTACGGCGCCGTGTACTTCGCCGAAGAGATGCTGGAGACGCGGGGCGAGACGCTGGAGGGCAAGGTGTGCCTCGTCTCGGGCAGCGGCAACGTCGCCCAGTACACGGTGGAGAAGCTCCTGGACTACGGGGCCAAGCCGATCACCCTGTCGGACTCCAGCGGGTTCATCCACGACCCCGCCGGCATCGACCGGGAGAAGCTCGCCTTCGTGATGGAGCTCAAGAACGTCAAGCGCGGGCGCATCCGCGAGTACGCGGAGCGGTTCCCCGGCGTCACGTACGTCGAGGCCGACCCGAAGGCCGACCACAACCCGCTGTGGGACATCCCGGCCGACTGCGCGTTCCCCAGCGCGACGCAGAACGAGATCAACGGGAAGGACGCCGCGAACCTCCTGAACAACGGCGTCTACGTCGTGAGCGAGGGCGCGAACATGCCCTCGACGCCGGAGGCCGTGGACCAGTTCCTGCAGGCGGGGATCCTCTACGGGCCCGGCAAGGCGGCGAACGCCGGCGGGGTCGCCACCTCGGGCCTGGAGATGTCGCAGAACGCGCTGCGCCTGGCCTGGACCCGGGAGGAGGTCGACGCGCGCCTGCACAGCATCATGAAGTCCATCCACAAGACGGTCCGGGAGACGGCCGAGGAGTACGGCCAGCCAGGCAACTACGTGGTCGGCGCGAACATCGCCGGCTTCGTGAAGGTCGCCGAGGCCATGCTCGACCAGGGCGTCGTCTGACCCGGCGGTTCCACGTTGGGCGGGGGCCGCCGGGGCGGCCCCCGCGTCCTTTACGCGGACCGGGCCCCCGGTGTACACAAGGGCCAGGACCGGTCCGGAGGAGGTGCCGGACGTGAAGAAGATCGAGTGCTACATCCAGCCCTTCGACTTCGACACCGTGGCGCACGCCATGGCCGTCGAAGGCGTCGTCGGCATGAGCGTCACCGAGGTCCGCGGCTTCGGGGTCCAGCGCGGCTTCCGGCGGGGCGAGGAGGCGCCGCCGGGGGAGTACCGCTTCCACCCGAAGATGAAGGTGGAGATGGTCGTCGCCGACGAGGACGTGGAGCGGATCGTCGAGGCGATCCAGGCCTCCCTCCACAGCCACATGATCGGCGACGGCAAGATCTTCATCACGCCCGTGGAGGACGCCATCCGGACGCGGACCGGCGAGCGCGGCGAGGCGGCGATCCGCTGAAGGCCGGCGGCGCCACGAGCCGGGCGAGGGCCTCGCCGGCGATGGGGGCGGCGAGCGCCACGAGGGGCGCCGGGCCCGAGATGACCGCGCCGGCCAGGCCCTCGGCGATCTCCTGCTCCACGCGCAGCCGCGCCCATCCGGAGCCGAGCACCCACGTGAAGCCCCCGGGCTCCTGACCGGCATCGAGCACCTCGAACCGGAGCCGGAGGCCGAACCAGAGCACGAGCACGCCCTCGAGCCCGGGGCGGAGCGGCCCCTGGGCGAGGACGGCGCGGACCGGGAAGGCCCACTCGACCCAGCGCTCGGGGTCCCGCGCCCGGGTCCACATCAGGTACTTGCTCGCGGCGCCCCGCCGGCGGATCCGAACCGTCGCCATCGCCCTCCATGATGCGGAACCTCGCGGGCGAGCGACGCGTCTGGGGGATCGGCATGATGGGGACGGTGACCGAGCGGGCGGACGGCGTGGGGGCCCCGGGGGGGTCCCTGGAGGAGCTGTACCGCCGCCACGTCGACGAGGCCCTGGCGCTCGCGTTCCTGCCCACGGCGGACCGGGCCCTGGCCGAGGACCTCGTCCAGGACGCCTTCGTGAGGGTCCTCGGGCGGTTCCACGACCTGCGGAACCGGGACTCCTTCTGGTGGTACCTGCGCCGCACGATCGTAACCTCGCCAAGTCCCACTCCCGGCGCCGTGGGGTGGAGCGCGCCTGGCTGGAGCGCCAGCGGCCAGACCCCTCCGCGCCCCCGGCCCCGAACTCGAGCGGCGCGTGCTCCGCCGGGCCCGGCGCCGCCGCGCCGCGAACGCCTCCGCAGCCGCCCTCGTCGCGATCGGGCTCGCCACGGGCCTCGCCCTCGGCGCCCGGGAGCTCGTCTCCCTCGCGCGCGTCACCCCGGCCGACGGCGGCGCGTCGCCGTCGCCGGCGGTCCAGAGCCCGACCACGACCGAGCCCCTCCCGATCCCGGTCCTGCAGACCCGCGACGCGATCCTGGCGGCGATCGAGGCCGGGGACCTGGACGCCGTCGAGCGCCTCACCGATCCGGATCGCTTCTCGTACAACTTCGGCGACGGCAGCAACCCCGTGCCGGAGTGGCGACGGGATCCCGCACCCCTGGAGCCGCTCCCGAAGATCCTGCGGATGCCCTTCGCGACGAGGCAGGGCACGCCCGAGGTCGAGACGATCTACCTCTGGCCCGCCCTCACCGAGGCCGACCTCGCGGAGCCCGACGCGAACGAGCGGGCGATGCTGCAGGAGCTCGGCATCTCCGAGCGCGAGGTCCAGCGCATGCTCGAGGCGCTCGGCGGCTACGTGGACCCGCGCACCGGCATCGCGCAGGACGGGACCTGGCTCTTCTACACGACCGGCGGGGACTGAGCCTACGGCAGCCTGATGTGGCGGCGCAGGAAGTCGAGGACCGCGCCCCACTGCCGGATCTCCTCCTCCACCACGTAGGAGGAGTGCCCGGCCTCGTAGCTGTACACCTCGACCTCGCCCCCCCGCTCCCGGAGGGCGTTCACGTAGTTGTAGGCCTGCCCCGGCACGCACCGGGTGTCGTGCTCGCCGATGAGCACGAGGACCGGGGCCCGGACCCGATCCACGTACGTGATCGGCGAGCGCTCGCGCACGAGGTCGGGGAGGTCGTGCACGACCCCGCCGAGGAGCGAGCGGTCGTAGGCCTGGAGCGAGGGCGCGGACTCGTCGTAGGAGGCCGCGTAGTCCCCGACCGGGACCCCCGCGACGCCCGCGGCGAACCGGTCCGGATGCGTCCCGAGGGCGAGCAGCGTGACGTAGCCGCCCCAGGACCAGCCGCCGATCACGGCGCGCTCGGGGTCCGCGACCCCGCGCGCCACGAGGTCGTCGAGGCCCGCCACCGTGTCCTCGACCTCGGGGAACCCGATGTTGCCGATGATGAAGTCCCGCCACCTCGCGCCGTAGCCGATCGAGCCGCGGTAGTTCACCATCGCCACGAGGAACCCCGCGTCCACGAGCATCTGCACGTCCGGCCACCACGTGTCGTGGTAGAGCCAGCTCGGGCCCCCGTGCACCTTCAGGTAGACGGGGTAGGGCCCCTCGCCCTTGGGGAACACGAGCCACCCGTGCACGAGGTCGCCCGCCGGGTTGCGGAACAGCCACTCCTGGTACGGAGCCCCCTCCCGAAGGCCGGGTCGCTCCGGCTGGAGGAGGATCCCGCCGCGGTCGTCCAGCAGCCGGGAGGCGGCGTGGCCGCTCGAGACCCGCAGCCACACCGACCCGTCGGGACGGACCCGCGCCCCGTGGATCTCGCCCCGGGGGTGCCGCACCTCGACCAGGGTCCCGGTGGCGAGGTCGGCCCGGTACAGCTGCGGACGTCCCCGGTACAGGTGCACCACGAGGATCGAGCGGGCGTCGGGCCACCAGTCCACGGGGATCACCTCGCCCGGCAGCTCGAACCGCAGGTCCGTGCGCTCGCCGGTCACCGGGTTCCACACCGCGGGCCGGCCCAGGTCCTCGCGCTCATGCAGGACGAGGAGCCGCTGGTCCCCGGGGACCGGCGACCAGGCGAAGGCGTCCACGCCGAGGCCGGAGCCGTCGGCCAGCTCCCGCACCACCGCGCCGGTGCCCGCATCGAGCACGACGAGCCGGCGATGGATGTTGTCCCCGTCCTGGGCCGCCGAGACGCAGACGAGCTCCTCGTCGGCCGAGAGGCCCCCGACCTCGAGGCCCTCGAGGTGGAAGTCGGTCCCGCCGATCGCGAGCGCGTCCACGTCCCGGAGGATCTCCTTGGCCGGCGCGCCCCCCTCCGAGACGTACAGCCCGAACCCGTCGCGGTCCGCGATCACCCCGACGATCCGGCGCAGCCCCACCGCGAGCCCCTCCGGCCAGCCCAGGGGGGCGCCCGGCAGGAGCTCCCGGGGCTCGCCCCCCTCGAAGGGCACAGCGAGCCAGCGGCCGGACTCGTCGCCCGTGGGGTCCGAGAACCAGATCGCCTCCCGCCCGTCCGCAGAGATCGTGCCGTGGATCACGCCGACCGGCTCCTCGGTGATCCGGCGGCGCGTCCCCCGCTCCACGTCCCACGTGTAGACCTGGAAGGACCCGTCCTCGTCCGAGGTCAGCACCGCGCGGCCGGGCGCGCGGCGCGACCAGTGGGGGAGCGTCAGGGTGGGCGCGCGGAAGCGCTCCTGCCAGAGCGAGGTCGCGGACATCGAGGGCGAGCCTAGCACGGCCGCCCGCACTCACGCACCCGGCACGAGCCGCACCGGGACCTCGGCGAGCTGCGCGACGGAGCCGTCCGGCGCGACCTCGAGCGCCTGCACCACCCCTTCGGTCGGCGCCGGGACGTAGAAGGCGAGGCGCGCCTCGAAGCGCCCGCGGCAGCCCACCCCGCAGGCGATCGCCACCTCCATCGCCGCGAGCTCGGTGCCCGCCGCGTCCACCACGCGGACGAGCACCCGTCCGCCCTCGGTCGCGGCGATCCCCCGGACCAGGACCGGGCTCACCACGTCGTCGCCCGCCCGGGGGGACCGCAGGCGGATGTCGCCGCGCGGCGCGAGGGGGCTCGGCCTCGGGCTCGGAGTGGAGGTCGGGGTCGGGGGTGGCGAGCCCTCCAGCACCCGCACCAGCCGGTCGGGCCCCGGCGCGCATCCGGTCAGCGCGAGGACCGTGACCGAGATCAGGACGGCGTCGCGGAGGCCGCCACCCCGGCGCTCAGCCCCCGCCGGCCCCGCGCCCGCGGCGCCCGCGAGCCTCCTCCGGGCCACCACCGCGACCCTCCGCGCGCCCCCTCGGCGCCGCCGCGCCATCCGCGTCCGGGCCCCGGCACCGCGGCCCGCCCCGAGGCTCACCCCTGGGCCCGCGCTCGCGCGGCTGCCCCGCAGGCTCGCGCGTCCCCTGACCCGGCGCCTCGTCCCGGCCCCCATCCCCCCGATCATGCGCCCCGAGCCGCTCGAGCGCGCGCAGCAGGCCCTGCGCCCTCGGGTTGCGCTCGCAGTTCGCCCTCACTCGCGCGATCGCCCGCTCGAGACCCCGGCGCTCCTCCAGGGCCATCTCGGCGCCCCGCATCGCCCCCTCGCAGGCGTTCGCGACCGTCGACGGAGCGGCGGTCGGCCCGACCGTCGGCCGGCCCGCGCGGACCCGGCCGGGATCGGGAATCTCGCCACCGGGCGTCGCGGTGGCCGCCGGGCGCGGCCCCGGGCGACCCTCCGAGGACGACCGGGAACCGCCGCTCGGGCGCCCCGCGAGCGCGACCCCCACGCCGAGCAGGACCAGCGCCGCGACGAGCGCCGGCACGGTCCTGCTCCCGCGGGACGGTCCGAGCTTCATCTGCCCTCAACATCGACCCGCGGCGGCCTGGTGCTCAACCCCCTCAGCCCGAGGCCTCCCGGATCGCCCGCCGGACCCGCTCCGGCGCGAGGGGCGGGTCCAGGTGCCGCACGCCGAGGTGTGCGAGGGCGTCCACCACAGCGTTGAGGACGGCGGGCGTCGAGCCGATCGTCGCCGACTCCCCGATCCCCTTCGCCCCGAGGGGGTTGAGGTCCGTGGGGGTCTCGGTGTGATGGTTCTCGTAGGCCGGGAGCTCAGTGGCGGCCGGCACCGGGTAGACGGCCAGGTTCGCCGTGAGGGGCGTCCCCCACTCGTCGTAGACCATCTCCTCGTAGAGCGCCTGGGCGATCCCCTGGGCCGTCCCGCCGTGGACCTGGCCCCGCACGAGCATGGGGTTCAGGATCCGCCCGCAGTCGTCCACCGAGACGTGCCGCAGGATCGTCACCTCGCCCGTGTCCAGGTCCACCTCGACGACGCTGACGTGCGTCCCGAAGGGGTACGTGTAGTCGGGCTGGGCCGGCCGGCGCTCGGCCGCGAGGCCCGACTCCATCCCCTCGGGCAGGCGCGCCGGGTCCTCCGCCAGCGCCGCGATCTCCCGAAGGGACAGGGATCGCTCGGGCGCACCGCGCACGCCGACGCGCCCGTCCTCGAGCACGTCTACGTCCTCCGCCGCGGCCTCGAGCGCGTGGGCCGCGATCGCCCGGGCCTTGGCCCGCACCGCCGCCGCCGCCTCGTACACGGCGGTGCCTCCGACCTGGAGCGAGCGGGACCCGTACGTCCCCTCGCCCCGGGGCACGAGGCCGGTGTCGGAGTGGATCACCCGCACCCGCTCCATCGGCACCCCCAGCACCCCGGCGGCGAGCTGGGCGAAGGCCGTCTCGTGCCCCTGCCCGTGCGAGGACGTCCCGGCGCGCACCGTGACCGAGCCGTCCTCCTCGACCCCGACCGCCCCGAACTCCTTGCGGCCGAAGCCCGTGACCTCCACGTAGCAGGCCACCCCGATCCCGAGCGCCCGTCGCTCGCCCCGCGCGCGGCGCTCCGCCTGCTCCCGCCGCAGCTCCTCGTAACCGACCGCCTGCAGGGCCGCATCCAAGGCGCGCTCGTACTCCCCGCTGTCGTACCGGCTGCCCACGGCGCTCTCGTAGGGGAAGGCGTCCGGGGGGATGAGGTTCCGACGCCGGAGCTCCACCGGGTCCATGCCGAGCTCGTCGGCGAGCACGTCCATCGCCCGCTCGATGGACAGGGTGGCCTCCGGCCGGCCCGCGCCCCGGTATTCGCCCACCGGCGTGGTGGTCGTGACCACCGAGCGCCCCCGTGAGGCCACCCGGGGGATGCGGTAGCACCCGGGGAGCATGGTCCGGGTCGTCGGCGGCAGGTACGCCGCGATCGGGTAGGCCCCGAGGTCGGCCAGGATGTCCACGCGCAGCCCCACGACCCGCCCGTCCCGCGTGGCCCCGAGCTCCACGTCGTGGACCTGCGCGCGGCCGTGGTTCAGGCCGAGCATGCTCTCGCTGCGGGTCTCGACCCACTTCACCGGCCGGCCGAGCCGCAGCGCGGCGGCGGCGCAGAGCAGGTACTCGGGGTAGACGTGGAGCTTCGAGCCGAACCCCCCGCCCACGTCGGGGGCGATGACCCGCACCCCCTCCTTGGGGAGGCCGAGCCACTCCGCCAGGTCGTCGCGGACGTCGAAGGGGACCTGGGTGGACACCCAGGCCGTGAGACCCCCGCCCTCGGGGAGGACGAGGATCCCGTTCGGCTCCATCGGGACCGGCGCGAGCCGCTGGTGGCGCACCCGGACCCGGACCACGACCTCGGCCCCGGCGAGCACGTCCTCCTCCCACGCCTCCTCGAAGGCGTGGGCGAGGTTCGTGCCGGCATCGGGGTGCAGGATGGGAGCGCCCTCGGCCAGGGCCGCCTCGGCGCCGATCACCGGCTCGAGGGGGTCGAGCTCGACGACCACGGCCTCCGCGGCGTCCTGGGCCTGGGCGAGGGTCTCCGCGAGCACGACCGCGATCGGCTCGCCTACGTACCGGACCCGCTCCGTGGCGAGGATCGGCCGCTCGAATGGCCCCTCCACGATGCCCGCCGGGGGGCGGGGGCGCAGGTCGAGGTCGCCCCCGACGAACACCGCGGCGACGCCGGGCATCCGGGCGGCCTCGGAGACGTCCACGCGGGCGATCCGTCCATGCGCCATCATGGAGCGGACGAACACGGCCCGCAGGGCCCCGGGGGCGGGGAGGTCGTCCATGTAGCGGGCGGACCCGGTGAGGAACCTGGGATCCTCGGTCCGGAGGACCACGCTGCCGAAGATGGAGGTCGTCATGGCCGTTCAATCTAGACGAGCGGGAGCGGCGCTCCTGCTCGTCCTCGCGCTCCTCTCCACCCCCGCCACCGCCCTCGCGGACGTGACGGCCCGCCCCATCGCGACCGGTCTCGACCGCCCCGTCGGGTTCACCTTCGGTCCCGGTCGGACCCTGTGGTACGTGGAGAAGGACACCGGCGAGGTCCACCGCGTGGACCTCACGACGGGCTCGGACCGCCTGTTCACCACGATCACCCGCGTGGACCCTCAGGGCGAGCGCGGCCTGCTGGGGATCGCCCTGCACCCCGCCTACCCGGACCGGCCCTTCGTGTACGTCTACGCGACGCGGCGCGTGCGCGGAGAGCTCGAGGACCAGATCCTGCGGATCCGCGACGAGGGCGGCGTCGCCGGCGGTCGCCGCGTGATCTTCGCGAGCGCCGCCGCCTCCACGAACCACCGGGGCGGTCGGATCCTGTTCGGGCCCGACGGCATGCTCTACGCGGTCGTCGGCGACGGCGGTGACCCCGCCAACTCCCAGGACCTCACGGACAACGCCCGGGGCAAGCTCCTGCGGCTGCGCCCGAACGGGGCGGTCCCCGCCGACAACCCCTTCGGCGACGCCGTCTACGCGTACGGGCTCCGCAACTCCTTCGGGTTCGCCTTCGACCCGCGGACCGGGCGGCTGTGGGAGACCGACAACGGCCCCGCCTGCAACGACGAGCTGAACCGGATCCGCGCGGGCCGGAACTACGGCTGGGGGCCCACCGCGACCTGCGAGGGCGCCGCACCTCGGAACACGAACCGGGACGGGCCGAACCCGGTGCTGCCGGAGCTGTACCTCGCCGACGCCGTCGGGATCACGGGCGTCGCCTTCTGCGAGGGCTGCGGCCTCGGCCGCCGCAGCGAGGGCCGGCTCTTCTTCTCGGCCATCACCGATGGGCAGCTGCGGCGCGTCACCCTGGACACGACCCGGACGAGCGTTCGCGGATCCCGGGTCGTCTACACCCACCCCCGGGGCATCGTCTCGATCGAGGTCGATCCGCGCGGCCGCCTGTACGTGAGCGACATGACCGGCGTGTACCGGCTCGTCCGGACCTGAGACGTTGCGACGCCCGGCCCTCCGGGTGCAAGCTGGAGGAGGAGGGTGTGACGGTGGACATCGGACCCCCCAAGCGCATCATCGAGGTGGAGCCAGCCGCGCTGCCGGTCCCCGAGACGCTCCCCCTGCCGGAGCGGGTCCCGGAGCCGGCCCCCCTGGGGGAGCCGGGGACCCCGCGTCCACGTGAGCCGCAGCCGGAGCCCTCCGAGCCGGGGCCGGAGTGACCGCCATGCTGGACGCCCTCGTCGCGCCGACGACCGACGCACGCACGGAGCCGGTGCTCGCGTGGCGCACGTGGATCCTCGCCGGCTCCCCGGACGGGGAGGACGTCCGGCTGCTGCCGCTCTTCGGCGACCGCAGGCCGTGGCCCGCCCGCGAGCCCATCCGGGCCTGGTGCGTCCGCCGTGGCCGCCACCCGGTCCCCGGGCTCGAGTGCACGTGCGGCGTCTACGCCACCCACGGCCTGGAGGGGCTCCGGCGCTCCCGGGACCCCGCCGCCCTCGGCACCGTGGCGCTCTGGGGCAGGATCGTGGAGCACGTCGCGGGCTACCGGGCCGAGTACGGCTACCCGCAGCGGCTGCGACTCGTCTGCTTCGTCTGCTTCTTCCTCGTCGGCCCGGACGCCGGGCCTCCCTGCGACGTAGCGGTGCGGCACCGCGGCGGGCGCATCGTGCCCCTGTGCGCCCCCCACCTGGACCTCGCGCGCCGGTACGGGTACCCCACCCCACGGATCCTCGACGGCCGGGCGCTGGAGCGTCGGCTGCTCGACACGTACGCCGTGGATCCGCTCCCACGGCTCTGAGGGCGCCTCAGCGCTTCGGCTCGTCCTCCGGCGGCGCCGTGGGCAGGCGGTGCCGGGCCGCCGCCGCACGCGCCAGGCGCTCCCGCAGCGAGAGCGCCTCCTCGGACGGTGGGGGCGTCGCAGCCTCTTCCTCCTCCTCGGAGGGCTCCCCGGGCTCCGCCCGTTCCGCGCCGGCCGCCTGGGCCGCCTCGCGCTCCCGCGCGAGCGCCGCCAACCGCTCGCCGATCGTCGGGCGCCCCTCCTCGACCTCGGGAGCCGGTGCTTCCTCCTCGAGGGTCTCCGCCTGGGCCGCGGCGGGCGCCGCCTGTCTCGCGGCCTCGAGCTCCTGCTCCAGCTCGCGCACGCGCCGCAGGGCCTGGGCCGCCTCGTACTGGGTGTTGGCCAGGGCCTCCTGGGCCCGCTGCAGCTCCGCCACGTCCGACCGGCGGGCCGCCTCCAGCTCCTCGATCCGCCGCCGCAGCGCCTCCACGTCCTCGGTCTCCGGCGCCGCGGAGGGCGCGCTCGCGAGCCGTTCCCGAGCCTCCTCGAGCTCGGCCCGCGCCCGCTCGAGCTCCGCGCGCGCCTCCTCGGCCTCGGCGCGCGCCTCCTCGGCGTCCGTCCGCGCCGATCCGAGCTCGGCCTTCGTGGCGGCGAGCTCCTCCCTCGCGCGCTCCAGCTCCCCCCTCGCCCCCTCCAGGTCCGCTCCGGCGGTCCGGGCACGCTCGAGCTCGGCGTTGGCCGCCTCCAGCTCCCCGCGTGCGCGCTCGAGTTCCCCCCGCAGCTCGTCACGTTCCGCCCGCAGCTCATCGCGCTCCCGCTCCAGCTCCACGAGCCGTGCCGCGTCCGCCGCCGTGGTCCCGCCGACCGCCGGCGCCGCCCGGGCGGCAGCGAGCTCCGCCTCCCGGTCGGCCAGCGCGGCGCGCATCCGTGCCAGCTCCCCCTGCAGGCGCTCTCGCTCCTGCTCGAGCTCGCGCAACGCCGCCTCCGCCGCCGGCGCGGACCTAGCCTGGAGGGCCTCGGCGAGGTCGGCCTCGGCCCTCGCGGCGCGCTCCTCGGCGGTGAGCGCTCGAGCCTCCGCTTCCCGGACATGGGCCCTCGCCGCCTCGGCCTCCGCCTCCGCGCGCTCGGCGCGAGCGAGCACCGCCCGGTACTCGCGCGCCGCCTCGCCCTCGGGCAGCGGGGCGCGCACCTCCTCCTCGAGCGGCGCGGCCGGTCGGCGCCGCACCGTCGCGACGAACCACGCGCCCGAGATCGTGAGCCCCACGACGAGCCCGAGCCGGATCCGCGTCCACGCCCCCGCCGCCTCGTCCTCGATCGCCGCGTACCGCTGGTCGATCTGCACGACGCCGGAGGTCCCTGTCTCGCCCTGGAGGTGGAGGGGCACGAAGGTCTGCAGGAGCTTCTCGTCGGCTCCGGCGAGCCCGGCCTTCGGCCCGAGCGTCGCCTCCGTGGGCACGCTCAGGACCTCGCCGTCGAGGGCTCGCTCGATGTTCGGGTCCCCCTCGGCCACGTACTCGCCGATCTTGTCCCGCTGGTCGCTGGAGAACACGAGCACCCCGTCCGGGCTCCAGATCCGCACCCGCGCCACGCGGTCGTCGGCGAGGATCCGCGCCTGCACGGTGATGAGGAACTCGCTGTAGGCCGGCCCGAGGATCTCCGAGGCGACGTCCTTCGGGGTCAGGGCGTCGGCGAAGGTCGTCCCGGCGAGCGTGACCGCCCGCCGCTCCGCGGCCTCCTCGGCGCGCCCGAGGGAACCGCGGGCGAGGACCACGGTGAGGCCCAGCGCCACGAGGAGGCCGAGCGAGATCGCGCCCGAGATCCACCGGGCTGCCCGCGCCGGCGAGGGTGTCCGGCTCGCGCTCATGCCGCCTGCAGTCTGACGCCTCGGAGCCCCGGCGGCAACGGGTGGAGACGACCGGATTCGAACCGGCGACCCCCTGCGTGCAAAGCGTCTCGAGCGGCCTCCCAACGCCGCAGGTAGACGCATCATCGCAGGTCAGGGCCTAGACGGCGTGGACGCCGTGGACGGCCTCGGACAGATGTTCCAACAAAATAGCCACAACGTAGGCGCTTGTCTCCGGCGCAAGAGGTCGCCTACCGCTCGCGCTCGGCGCGCTGCTCGATCCTGCGGAGCCGCTCGGCGAGGGCCTGGGGGCTGATCCCGATCCGCCGGGCCACCGCGGCCTGCCCGACCTCGCGGACGATGGCCGCCCAGGCCAGCTCGGCCTCGGTCAGGGCCTCGCGGGCGCGCTCGATGCGGCGTTCGGCTGCCTCGAGCCGCCGAACGTCCCGAGCCCGCAGCGCCTGACGCGGTACGCCTGGCACGGCCGACAGACTCACCTATGGGACCCCCCTGTTCAACGACGTAAGGACGACCCGTACATGGTATCAGGGGCGCTCTTGACGATGGGAGCGCGTCGGGTGCAAGATGCCCGCATAGCCGGCGAGGGGGAGGTGCGCCATGATGATCGATGACCCCGCGTTCGCGGCGGGCGCGCGGCTCGTCATCGCGCTCGTCGAGCGGACGGGCACCCGGGACCCCGAGCTCCTCGTGGCCGTGGCCGAGCGCCTCGAGCAGGCCTGGCCGGGGTCGCCGCTGGTCGCCGGGGCGGGCTGGGGGCTCCGGTTGCTGGCGGCCGAGGCCGAGGGGTCCGCGCGAGCGTCGCTGCGGCTGATCAGGGGAGGAGGGGAGGATGAGCGTGGATGAGGATCGGTGAGGCATCCCGGACGGCCGCGACGATGGTGAGGATGCGCGCGTCCCGGACCCTCGAGGCCCGGGACGGGGCCGGGGGGCCGGTTCCCCTGAGAGCGAGAGGTGGAGACGGTTGAACGAGGAGGCGAGGACCTACGTTCGGCTGGCGCTCACCAGCGCAAGAGACGGACCTCGAGGAAGCCCGGGGTGTCCTGGAGCGCGAGGGCGAGCTGAACGACGAGCGGAACGGGCTCTTCCTGGCGGCCCTCCAGGCCGTCGAGCAGCTCCTGGATCGGGTCGTCATCGACCTGGACCTTGAGGGGCTCGACGAGCACGATGGCGACGAGTGAGGAGCCCCGGCCCTGCGTCTCGGGCCCCCCGCAAGGGGGCCCGGGGCGGAGGGCCGGAGGTCGGCCCGAAGACGGAGGAGGTGGACCAATGGGGGGGCAGTGGACCGCGATCGGGCCCGCACACTGGAGCGGTGGGCGTCTGATCCTCGATGGTGCCTGGCACGGCAGCGGCGTGCCGATCGGCGGCACGCAGGCCGAGGCCGAGGGCGCGCTCCGTGGCGAGCGAGAGGCTCCGCTCCCTGACCGGGGCCTCCAGCTCGTCGAGTCGCCTGAGGGCGACCGCCACATCTGGGACCCCATCGACGAGCGCCTGCGGCCGCTCGCGCCGGAGGAGCGCTAGGCTCCCTGCACGGACCGGGGGCGCCGGGCGACCGCACGCCCTAGGAGGGGGAGGGTCGCGGCCCCGGCCCCCCGGGTCCCCCTCCGGGCCCCGTCACCATCGCCTCGAGGGCGGTGCCGTCCCGCACCGGGGGCAGGGGGGGTCCCCCGGCTCAAGGTGGGGCCAGACCCGGCAGGGGTCATCCCGTCCCCTCAGCTCGCGCAGGGCCCGCGCCCGGTCGCGGTTCGTGAGCGCTGCACCCCGGGAGCGGTTGCAACGCGCGCAGGAGGCGCGCAGGTTGGCGGGGTCCCACCACGCTCCGCCGTGCTCCACCGGCACGATGTGATCGACCTCGCGCGCCTGGCCGGTGCACCCCGGCAGTCGGATCTGGCACCGGTGGCCGTCCCGGGCCAGGATCGCCTCGCGCAGCTTGCGCCAGCGGGGCGTGGAGTACAGATCTCGCCTCGTCATCGTCGTTCCTTTTTCGCCGTTTCCGCAGGTCAGGGGCCGCGGGCGGCCGAAAGATCCGGAGCGGACGGAAAATGGTGCGGCGCGATTCGGAGACGCGGGGGACGTAGAGTTTTCGCCCCCCCTAGGCCTGACGCCCTCGTCGCTGCTCGCGCGGGCGAGCGGTGGCCGAGGCGACGCCCCGGCCAGCGCCACCAGCCCTGCCGCCCCGGCGCGGGCCCTCGGGGGCCTGGTCCGGCTCGGGCTCGAGGTCATCCGGCTCGGCGAGCGGGACCACGCGGACCAGGCGGAGCCGCGGCCGGCGGCGCCTCAGCACGGTGAGCAACGCCCCCAGCATCAGGCCACCTCCGCCGCCCTTGCCTGATCCTCCGTCGCGCCCTCGAGATGCGCCAGCTCATGGCGCGCCGCCCTCGCAGCCTCGTCGGCGTCCAGGGTGGCCAGGACCGCGATCGCCGCGGAGCGCCGGTCGTTGAGGCCGCTCACGGCCCGCGGCCAGCTGAAGGACGCCGCGACACCGTCGCGTCGGAACCACCGGAGGGTTACCTCGCGGGGCTCGTGGCCCTGGCGGACCCAGCGCGCCCGGGCCAGGGCGATCTCGGCGGCGACCACCTCGCGGACGAGCGGCTCGACGTGGCCGGCCGGCACCCAGGCGTAGCGGTGCCCGTGTGTGTGCGGACCAGGCAGGGCCCCGAACGGGCGGCCGCGGCGCGGGAGGTCCCGCCGGCGGGCGAGCTCCAGGCGCAACGTGCCCAGGGCGGCGCGGCGCGGGATCAGCTCCTCGTCCCAGGTCCCGTCGGGCCGCCGGGTGCGCCGCAGCACCATCCCGCGGGGCACCTGCGGGATCCTGGCCGCGCTCTCGTAACGCTCGGCCCTGCCGGTGCCCGTCAGGTCCGCGGCGACCTCGCGTCTCATCGTCATCACCTCCATAACCCTTCAGCTCGGCCTCGGGTGCTCGACCTCCCAGCGGCGGAGAGCCTCGGCGGCCGCCTGGCGGGCGCGTGCGCGTGCCCGCGAGCTCGCCGGGGAGCCCGTGGGGAGCGCGAAGACGGTGAAGCCTTCGGTCATCTCCCGGAGCTCCTCGCGGTGGGCAACCTCGAGGGCCTCGGCGAGGGCTTCGTCCCAGGCCTTCCGGCGCTCCTCCTCCCAGCGGCGCAGGGTGGCCTCCCGCTCGGCCTCCCGCCGCTCGTGGGCGGCGCGCTCCGCCTCGTAGGCCTCGACCACGCGGCGAGCATCCCGCGCCGACACGCACTCGCGGCCGGCCCAGTCCTCGAGCAGCTCGCCGCCCACCTGCGCGACCCAGTGCCGCGCCACCTCCACACTGCCGCCGGTGCGCGCGGCGAGCTCCTCGAGGAGCACGGCCCCGACGTCCACGTCGGTCTTCGTCTTCGGCATCGCTGGATCCCTCCTTTTCACGACCGTGGCGACCGTACAACCCCGGACGAACCCCGGACACGAGCGGAGCGCTTTCGATGGGCCTCGGAGTACCAGCGGGGCGTCGGGCCGCGGGCGGGCTTGCGCACCGGGAACCCGCACCCGCACGCGCAGAGCGGCGCCGCGCGGTCGCCGCCCCGGACCGCCCGCAGCTCGGCCGCCAGCTCGTCCCGCTCCCGAGCGAGATCCAGGAGGGCCCTGGCGGCCTGGCCGAGGACCCCGGCGGCCTGGTAGCCGCGGCGTTCCAGGTCCTGGCGGACCGCGATGAGCAGGCGGCCCAGGCGCACGGCCTCGGGGCTCGTCACGGCTGCGCCTCCTCGGCCTCCTCCGGCCCGTCCAGCCGCGCCAGGGCGCGCAGGGCCGCGGCGAGGGCCCTCGAGGGCCTCGAGCCTCTCGAGCCCCTCGAGGCGCTCGAGGGGCCCCCGTCGCCGAGCACGTGCCGCTCGGCGTCCATCACCGCCCCCTCTCGGGATCGAAGAAGACGGCGGCGAGCAGGTCCGTGGCCCGCTCGAGCGAGCGCCTGGCCGCGCGAAGTTCGCGCGCCGCCGCGCGGTGCCGTCCGCGCGCGCGGGCGCCGCGCGCCCAGGCGCGGTGTACGGGATCGCCCCCGCGGCCGCCGGCGGCCGCGACCGTCACGGAACCCGAGCGCGTCGAGTCCCAGCCCTCGGCCTCGACCTCGGAGAAGAGCTTGCCCAGCTCGGAGAGCAGCTCCTGGATGAGGGCGAGCTCGCGCTGGGGGGGCCTCATACCGTGACCTCCGGCGGCGGCACCGGGGCCTCCGCGCGCCAGGCGGCCTCGAACCGCTCGAGCGCCTCGAAGGCGGCCGAGAGTTTCTCCGGCGTCGGTACGCGACAGAAGGCCTCCCACGCGGCGCGGCGACCAGCGACGAAGTAGCGACCGATGCGGAGCTCCGGCCACTCCAGCGCCGCCGCCACGCCGAGCACGTCCGCCGGGGCTGGGTGCTCGGCGGGACCGGGGCCGTGCGGGCACCGGATCGTGTGACCGGCGACGCCGCCGCAGTTCCGGCATCCCATCTAGACCACCTCCCACGCGCGCCCTCGGGAACCCCGGTGGGAACCGCAGCACCCCCCGTCCCGCACCCCGACCGCAGTTCCCCCCTTATAGGGGGGTGGGAACTGCGGTCGCAGGGGGATGCGGGGGACCGCGGTTCCCGAGTTCCCACGAGTTCCCGGAACTCCCGTCATATCCGGCTCCAAACCTGGACGGGCCGAGACCGCCCGCGGCGGTCCTCGCGCCGGCCGTCCTCTTGGCGTACCCGCCCCGCGTCCTCGAGGCGACGGAGCGCCTCGTAGACCGTTTGCCGCCGCAGGCGCGTCGCCTGCTGGACCTCGGCTGCCGTCATCCCGCCGGCCGCGGCGCGGAGCGCCTGCTCAACCGCCGGGAGGGCCTCGATCGCGGCCACCTCAGCGAGGGTCCCGTGCTCGGCGACAAGGCGGGCCGTGCCTTGGTCCTCGTTGACCTCGAGGTGGATCAAAAACGGGTCGGGGGCGGCGGCGTCGCGGTGCTCGACGGTCACGGCGACCAGACCGGTGGACGGCCTCGCGTCGAAGTAGAGGGCGGAGTCGAGCAGCGCGTGGAGGTCGCCCGTCCCCCGCATCCTCTCGCCGGGGCGGAGCTCGCGGTCGCCCCTGGGTTTGCTCATGTGGTGGACCACGGCGACCGCGCAGCCGCAACGGGCCTGCAGCCCTCGGATCGCGTCAAGGACCGGCCCCATCTCGCGGCGGCGGTCCTCGTCGGCCGAGTGCATCCGTACGAGGGGGTCGAGACAGCAGAAGATCGCTCCCGTGCGCTCCAGCTCCGCCTCGAGCCGCGCGAGCGATGCGGGCTCGTCGAGGCGGAGGCCGCGCTGCGAGGCGACGTGGAGCTCTTGGAGCGCGTCGGGGTCGAGGCCGTGGCCGGCCGCGAGCCACCGCAGCCGCCGGGCGAAGTCTGGGGTCGGCGACTCCTCCTGGACGATGAGCACGGGGCCCTGCGCGGTGGGCTCGAAGCGACCGAACGCCGGGACCCCGGTCGCGACGGACAGGGCGAGTTCCAGCATTGTCCACGTCTTCAAACTCTTGGCACCGCCGGCGAGGAACCCGACGCCCTCGAGCGCCCATAGATGCTCGACCAGGAACCGCGGGGCGTCGTTCTCTCCCTCGATGCCTCGGAGCAACTCGGGGGCCGGGGTGGAGAACGGCTCGCCGCTGGAGGGACCCGCCTCCTCTTCCTCGCCACCCGCCATCGCGATCGCCGCCTCCGCCATCGCCTCGTCGCCACGTTCAAGCGCCGCGATGGCCTCGCGCAGCCGCTCCGCTCGCCGCCGACGCCGGGCGAGGTCCGCGACGCGGCGGGCATGATGCGGGCCCGGAACCGGTACGTCGGCCGCGAGGTCGCGCACGAACAGCGGGCCGCCGGCCTCCTCGAGCCGCCCGTGCTCGCGGAGCCACGCGACGACCGCCACCGGGTCCGGCGGGATACCCTCGGCGGCGACGGCGCGGGCCGCCTCGAGGACGACGCGCGCGCGCGTCGAAGTGAGATCCTCGGCACATAGTCCCTGCAGGAGCTCGGCCGCGCGCGCGGGCGCGGCAAGGACCGCGCCGACGGCGGCCCGCTCGGCCTCGGGGTCGACGAGCACCGCGAGCCCCGGCGCGCTCATCGCTCGCCTCCGCCGACTCGCCGCTCCTCCAGGAAGCGCTCCAGGTCGCGGACGTCGACCCGGACGCAGCCGGGCCCCACCCTGATCGACGGTAGGCGCCCGCTCTTGGCGAGGGCGTAAGCTGTGCTACGGGAGACGCCGAGGACGCTCGCCACCTCGGCGAGCCGGAGCAAACGCAGGTCGCACATGGCCCACCCCGACGGTGCCCCGCCGGGCTCGCGGGGGGTCGCGGCGGCCGTGCCCCCGCTGGGCCGTTGTCCCCAGGCCCCGGCCTGGGATCACATCTGTGTAATATGATAGTAGCGCATGGGTCAACGTCACGTCAAGCTGGAGCGCGTCCAGGCCGCGGTGGAGGGGCTCGAACCCGTCCGGGTCATCCTCCGCTGTCCCCGGGGCCACGCGCTCGGCCCCTTCTACGCGAACCGGGGACCGGGCCACCCGCGGCTGCTCCCGGCGGTCCGGCTCACGAGCGGTGGGTGGACGTTCACCCGAGGCCTGGTCGGCTGGCACCGGCGCGAGGGCATGTTGGGGTTCCTGTTCACGTTCGGATGCCGGCGGTGCGGCTGGCGGGCGAGCGTCGACGAGGAGGCGCTGGTGCGCCGGCTCGAGGCGAGCGGCTGGACCGAGATCCGGTTCGCCTAGGACGACCATCGCAGCGGCAGCACCCGTCCCCCCTCGAGGGCCCGCCGGCGGGCCTCCTCCCGGACCTCCTCGAGGCGGCGGGCCAGCTCCTCGTCGAGGCCCGGGAGCACCGAGGCGTAGACATCCATCGTCACCCTCGAGCTTGAATGCCCGAGCCGCGCCTGCAGCGCCCGCGGGTGAGCACCCGCGGCCACGGCCACGGTCGCGGCGAAGTGCCGCAGATCGTGGAACCTGAGGCCCTCGAGGCGCGCGGCGCGGACCGCCGGCCGCCAGACCCGCGACTTGCGCGCCCGCCGGCCCAGCACCCCGCCCTCGGAGTTCGGGAACAGCGGCTCCTCGCGGCCGCGGTCCGCGGCGGCCTGCGCGAGCGCCTCGGCGACGAAGGACGGGAGCGCCACGGTGCGCCTGCCCGCCGCCGTCTTCACGTCGCGGACCTCGAGCCCGCCCTTCGCCTCCACGGCCTGGCGTGAGATGCGGACCCGCCGGCCCAGCACGTCCACATCGCCGACGCGGAGCCCTGCGACCTCCCCCCAGCGCAGCCCGCCCCAGGCCGCGAGCATCACGAGCGGGCGCCACCGCTCGGGCAGGGCGTCCACGAGCCGCTCAACGTCCTCGGGGGTCGGGACCCGGAGCTCCCGGTGCTCGAGCCGCGGTGCCGGCGCGAGCCGGACCGGGTTGGCCGGGATCACGCCATCCCGGGCGGCCTCCTCGAGGATCGCGCCGAGGACCTGGCGGGCGATCTGAGCCGTCCGCCGGCCGACCCCGGCCTCGAGGAGCCCCGAGACGAACGAGCGGACCTCCTCGGGCCGGATGCTCCCGATGGGCCGGTCGCCGAGCCGGGGGAGCACGTGCAGCCGCAGCACTCCGTCGTAGATGGCCCGCGTCGAGGGCCGGAGGTCGTGCCGGCCCTCGAGCCACGCCCGGGCCCGCTCCGCGAGCGGGACCTTTGCCGCCGAGGGGTCCCGGTAGACGCCCTCGGCCTTCTCGAGCTCCACGCGGTGGGCGAAGGCCTCGGCGGCCTTCCGCGTGGAGAACGTCCGCGAGCGGTGCGACCCGTCGGGCGTGTACCACTCGACCCGGTAGCGCCGACCCCGGCGCTCGGAGGCCTCGAGGATCCGGATCACGGCCACGGAGCGGATGCTACGCGCTCGCGCCGACCCGGGCAACAAAACACCACAAAACAGCGGGGCGGGTCGGACGGTTGGACCGGGCGAGATGGCCCCTGACCTGCGGTTATCCGGTGGAGACGACCGGATTCGAACCGGCGACCCCCTGCGTGCAAAGCAGGTGCTCTACCGCTGAGCTACGTCCCCGCCCCGATGATAGGCCC
>FWPU01005114.1_pt1 | contig 29196 bp, 19 predicted proteins | sample 2228361 | NCBI WGS metagenome assembly FWPU01 (sample SAMEA103939777, study PRJEB20133) | metagenome | reverse complement strand
CGCCGTCGGTGGGGTTGTCGAGGTCGTGGGTTTGGAGGATCGAGCCGAAGCCGGACCCGTTCTCACCCCAGTACAGGTCCATGATGAGAGTCCACTGATTGACCTTTTGCCCGCCGCCGTTGGGGGGCATGGCGTGGTTTAGGCGCAGGCCCAGGCGTTTGAAGATGGGGCCTTGGGCGTCGGCCTCGCCGGTGTCCACGTGCGGGATGTGCAGCACGCGCGCCTCCCGCCCGCCGATGCCGGGGATGCCGAACTGCGTCGTCGTCCCGAAGCGGTATCGGGAGCTCAACGAAGGATCAATGAAGGCCAGGGGGCGCCCCAAGGTGGCGCTGAGGTCGCCGCGTTTGAAATCCCACTGGCCGCCGGCAAAGCCGCCGGTCTGGGGCAAGCCGGTGGTGAAGGTGTATTCGCGCACGGACGGCCGTCCGGCGGCGTCACTGTATTCGAGGCGGACGGTTTGAGTGGCGAGGGGTTCCAGCGGCTCCGTCACCCGGTGCGTGATGCTCACCGTGTTGCCGGAGCGGATCACGGCGCCCGGCGCCAGGGTGATCGCCTGCCCGTTCAGCGAGAGCCGGACTGAAGCCAGGTTGACCGCGCTGCCCTCTTCGGTCAGCTCCAGTTCAAGGCGCGGCGTGGTGGACACATTGCCATCGTTGGGCGCGGGCTTGGCCCGGCTCAAGTACGGCGGACTGGTTACGCCAGCGCGGAGCTGACGATAGGATTTGACGTGTCCCGCGTTGTTGCGGTCGTTGACCAGGACCATCCGACCGGAGGCGTCTTCGGTCCACCACTCCAGGTGCGCGCCGCCGCCGCCTTCGGCCCAGACCAGGCTGAAGGGATACAATCCCGCGCGGGTCACCACGATGGTGCCGCGGACCGTGCCAATGGGGGTGTCGGCCACCATCAGGCCGGTCACGTCGCGCGGGTGCGGGCCGATGGTGAGCCGGGCGTTGTCGTCCGAGACCATGCCGAAGGTGTACACGCCCGGGGCCAGCTCGAGGTAGCCGGTGACTTCCATGGCGATGTTGTCCGTGCTCCCACCGAAGCCGGGAATGCCCGGGATGAAATCATCCGGGTAGCCGGTTTCCCAATAGAAAAACCCAGCCTGGGTGGCGAACTGTTCGAGGTTGATCAGGTCGCGATCGAAAGTGCCGTCCGGGTTGGCCTGGGAGAGGTCGGCCACGTTGGGACCGAATTTATCGGCCAGTTGGTCCACCGCGCGCTGGTACGAGTTGCCGCCGGGCGGGGTGCTGTCCAACTGGTGCACCCGCACCTTGAAACCGCCCCGGGAGGTATCCACGGCCGAGGCGTCCAGAGCGAACGCCTCAGGAACTGCGGGCGCGTGCATTACGGTAAAGGTCCATTGCAGGACGCGGGCGCTGTAGGTCAGCCGCACCTGGTGGGTGGACCCCGAGGCCAGCATTTCCGCCGGGGCAAAGCGAACGGTGGTTACACCGGCGCTGGTGCTGACCGACGGACTCACCGTGGCGCCGTCAAACTGGAGTTGCACGCTGGCGCCCCCCAGGTTTTCGATGCGCGCCTCGATCAGGGCATCGGGCCGGACCCGGGTGCCCAGCGGCGCGGCGGACAACAACACCGGTCCGGAAGTCACGGGCGTGGTGGTGATGGTCATGGTGTCGAACCAGTGGTTGGCGCGAATGGCCGCGGTTAATTCGGCCGTGCCCGCCCCCACGCCGAACTGCCCGGCAATCGGCGCGTAGGGAATGGAGGCGTTCTCAATCACCTTCACGCCGTTGTAGGTCACGTTGAGCGTGCCATCGGCATCGAGGTGGATTTCCACCGGCACAAAGTTGGGCGTCTGGTTGTTGGGCGGCCCGGTCCGCAAACCGGCAAACCGCCGGGCCAGGAGGCGCTGGCCACCCAGCTTGACGATAATGCCCGGGGCGTCCCCCGGTTCGTTGCCCTCGGCCTCGAAGCCGGGCAGATTGTCCACGGTGTCAAAGGAAATCACCAGCCCCGTGATTTCTCCGCCGCCTTCGCGGAAGGGCGTTACGAGCTGGTTCAGGTCCTCGGCCAGCACGAAGCTGAAGCCCTGGGCCAGGGTTTCTGTGCCTCCGTGAATGCTGACCCGGAAGGAGGCGGTGAACGCGGCCACCTTTTGTCCCGGATCAATCTCCGGGAACACGTACGACCCGTGCATGGGCAGGCCGGAGGTCCCGTCAATCAGTTCCTGCAGGTCCTGCAGTTTGAGGATGCCATCCTCGATCTTGGCCTTGCCCAGGAGCAGGCCGCCCGGATCGGCGCTGAAGTCCGTGTTCAACGTCCCGGCCAGGACCGCCGGGGCCGCCAGCAGACCAGCCACCAGCCCCCGGGAAAGCTGCCGCGCAGGGACGGAGTGCTGTGTCGGATGCATGTTCATGGTTCGTCCCGTTGGCTGCATTGGTTGTCAGTTCCGCCCGGCGGCCTCGGATTTCATGCCCTCCCGTTGCGGGCATTCCGCAGCGCCGCCGAGGCAATTCATTCAGTGAATGGGTTGCTTTTATGTCGAGCCACGCTCGACGCAAGTTTTTTTTCGCGCGCCGAGCCCCACGCAGTCCGCCAAGGTCCCTGTTCGTTGATCTTCTGGCTCAAGCCGGCGCTCCGGGGATTGCCCGGCTCGGCGCGACACGCCCCCGCACGCCGGGCCGAGTGCTTCTCTGCCTCGCCCCATGGCAGGGGAAGAACGGGGGCGAACCCGCGGAGCGACATCTTGTGCCGTCACAGATCACCGGGATCGAAAGTAGGGCATCCCCCCGACCGGATACCCGGAGCCGGGGCGGAGCCGGCGGCGGGCCCCAGCCCCCCGCCCGGACGGGAAGGCGTCCGCATCGGTTCTCGGTTTGACAGGCGGGGCGGCTGTTCCTACGTTGTCCGTGTTGCCAGAACATGACGTTGCAGGAAACCCAGGTGATCCAGTTGACCGAGACGGCCGCGCGCGAAGTGCGCAACCTGCTCGCCAAGGAGCCGCCCGGCCGGCATCTGCGCGTGTACGTGGACAAGGGCGGGTGCGCCGGTCTGCAGTACGGCCTGGTGTTCGACGAGGAGCGCCCGGGCGACACGGTTTCCGAGCACTTGGGTCTGCGCGTGTTGGTGGATGATTTCAGCGTGCCATATCTGCGGGGGACGGTGGTGGATTTTGACGAGAGCCTGACGGGGGGCGGCTTCAAAATCCGCAACCCGAATGCCCGTCAGTCCTGCGGTTGCGGCAATTCCTTTGAGGCCTGACGGCGGAACCGCGGTCCGTCGCCCGACCTGTCAACAGCCGCCCGGTGCGATGCCGGGCGGCTTCGCTTGTGGACCCCACGGCCCGGGCCCCCGGCCGAGACGGTGGTTCCTCCCCGGGCTTGATGAAGCGCAGGCCGGGGCTAAAACGCCACCATGAACCACCCGACAACCGCGGCCCTGACGCTGGCAATCGTCCTCCTCTGTTGGGTTCAAACCGGCTGCCGACGCGGCGGGCCCGACGCGGCCACCGAAGCGGCTTCGCTCGGCGAAAGTCAGCAGATCGTACTGACCATCCTGGAGGATTTGCAGGCAATGGCGCGGTTTGCTGCCGGAGACACGGCGCGGCGTTCGACAGATCCGGTGCGCGTGCGGGAGGGGGAACTGACGGAGTGGGGCAAGCCGGATTTTCGCGTGCGCCTGCCCGGCGGCCGGGCGGGACGCCCCGTCACGCTGACACTGCCGATGGAGCAGCCCATCTGGGAACCGGCCGTGTACGACACCGCCCTGGCCCGGTGTTGCAGAACGTCGGCCTGGCTTCGCTGAAATCCGCGCCGTCGCCGGAGGCCGCCCCGGACCCGTCGCTGCTCGAGCTGCTCCTGGAAATGGACGCCGAGAGCATCGAGACGGCCCACAACCGCCTCTCCGGCGCGCTGGCCGCGCGCTTCCAGGACCCCGGCCTGCACGAAGGCGCCGCCCTGTTGCTGGGCGTCTTCAGCCTGCGGGAAGCTTCGGATGATTTTTACGATGTCCGCCACACGCTGTGCCGCATGACAGCTCATCTGGCCTTTGCCCGGGCGTTGCGCGGCCCGGACGAGCCCGGTCTGGAAGGGCAGATGGCCGGGGTGTTGCTTTATGCCCTGATGGGCTACCAGGCTGACGCCTTGAAGCGGCTCGAAGCCCTGGCCACCACCGCCCAAACCGAGCCCTGGAAACGCGCCCTGCGCGCCTGGATTACCAAAGACTACCGCGAGCTGGATGCAATCGAACGCCGCACGCCACTGGAACAGGTGGCTCGGTTTGGGGCATATGCCCGCTCCGTCGCCTCGCACGAGGCCTGGGAGAAACTCGAGTCCCGCTGGATCACCAGCCGCCCGGATTTCTGTCGCCTGGCCTGGCAGGAACGCTATTCCGTCGAACTCGGGCACCTCTTGACCCGGCACGGGCTAGCGCTCGAACGCCGGGAGCTGGAGCGGGTTTTCCGCCTGGCCGGCCGAGCGCCGCCCGGTCGCGCGGAGCTGGCCCCGGCCCTCAATGCCCTCCCCGCGCTATGTGTCACCCCTGAGCCCGCCGGTCCGGCGGTGCGCGTGATCAGTTGGGGGCACTGGGCGCAGTTTCTCCAGCGCCACCTCTGCCACGCGCTGTATCACCAGCACCGCTTTTTTGCCCGCGTCTGGTGCGTGCCCGAGTACGCCCGACGCTTTGCGGCCGAGGCGGCCGAAAAGTATGGCGAGTTGCGGTTCTTTCCCTTTGTGCAACGCCTGTCGAGCCGCACCCTAGAAGAATACCTCCCGGCGGTCCGCGCCTGCGCGCAGGTCGTGCGCGACCACCCGCAATGGGTGCCCGCCGCCCTGTGGAATCTGCTCTGGGAAGCGCCCCAGGGCGTGCCGCTGGAGCCCGCCGCCGACGTGCCGAATATCATCGAATGGCATCGCCACAACCCGCCGCCGCACGCCGCTTACCGCGTGGCCGACCGCCTCAACCACTCCAGCTTGGTGCGGAGCGGCGATTCGCCTGAACGCTTTGAAGCGTTGCGACGCCGGGCGCCGTATGATCCCGAGATTATTCGGCTTTACCTATATCTCAAGCACAGGACCTATGGAGAGGGATTGCCTGTGGAGACGCTGGAGGCCGCCTACGGACCGTTGCTCGAGTATTCGGTGCCGGTGCTGCAGCTCGTCGCCCGCCGCGTGCAGAAGGACCCCGGGGCGTTCGAGCGGTTCATGTCCCGGGCTGCGGAGCGCAACGGCCGGTACTACTTCAACCTGGGCTACTACTTCGCCGAGCGCAACGACGTGCCCCGGGCGGTCAAGTACTACGAACTGGGCGTGGCGCGCTGCCGCGACCTCGTAGCGGTGGCCAGCAGCGTGGACTGGCTGGTCGTTCATTACTTCGAAACCGGTCGCGTGGCCGAGGCCGAGCGGCTGGCCGACCTGGCCGCCGAGGTGTACAGCTACAACGGGCTCAAAACCAAGGCCGATCTCCGCTTCCGGCAGGAGCGCTACGCCGAGTCCTTCGATCTCTATCGTCAGATGGCCGAACGCTACGACCTCCCCAACCTGAACTTCAACTGGTGGGTGGTTTACCGGCAGGACACCGGGCGCGCCGACTTCGACGCCGAAATCGAGAAGCGCCAGGATCTGCTTTTTCCCAACGGCCGCCAGAACGTCAGCCTGCGCGACCTGCGTGAACGCCCGGAGGCCGGCGTGCTCGTCCAGGCAGAGAGCGAACCGCTGCGCGCGGCCGGACTTAAAAAGGGCGATATCATCGTGGGGCTGCAGGGAACCCGCGTGGACACCGTCGCCCAGTTCCTCTATCTGCGGACCAAACTGCCTCAAAACCAACTCAATCTGCTGGTCTGGGACGGCGCCCGCTATCGCGAAGTCACCGTCAACCTGCCGGAAGGGGAATTGGGGGGCGAAATAACCAACTACGAACTCCGGTAATTCCCGGTTTTCGCGCCCGACACCGGTCGCTATCCCGCGCGGCCGTTGCGTCGGCCGGAAGTCAGCCCCTCGGCGTACCCGGCCTGGCCCGCCCGGGTTTGCGCGAGAGCGGGCCTCAACCCAACTGGGCTTGCCACTCGATGATGACCCGGCGCATCTGTTCGAAGGCCTGCATCCGCGGCTTCACAAAGCGCGGGGTAAACCACGGGAAGGTCCCCACCAGGTCGTTGAACACAAGAATCTGCCCGTCGCACTCCGGCCCCGACCCGATGCCGATGGTGGGAATCGGGATGGCCGCCGTGATTTCAGCTGCCACCGGCGGGCTCACCAGCTCGAGCACCACGGCAAACGCCCCCGCCTCGGCCAGCGCCCGGGCGTCGGCCAGCAGGGCCTGGCGCTCCCCTTCCTGCCGGCCTTTGATGCGGTATCCGCCCTCATCCAACACGTGTTGCGGGAGCATGCCGATGTGCCCCAGGAAGGGAATGCCCGCGGCGACGATGGCCTCCACTTGCGGACGGATGGCCACGCCGCCCTCGGCCTTGACTGCCTCGGCGCCGGCGGCCACCAGACGGCGGGCGCTGGCCACGGCCTCCGCGGGAGTGTCGTAACTGTGCGCCGGCAGGTCCGCAGCCAGCAGGGCGCGCGGCCGGGCCCGCGCCGCCGCGCGGGTGTGATGCTCCATCTCCGCCAGCGTGACGTGGGTGGTGTCCGGATAGCCGAGCACCACCATCCCCAGCGAATCGCCCACCAGAATCAACGGAATGCCCGCCTCGTCCAACAGGCGCGCGGTGGGATAGTCGTAGGCGGTCAGCGCGGCGATGCGCTTTCGTCCCTTGTAATTCCGGAGCGTTTCCGGGGTGACTTTCGGCACCTGCATACTGCTGAAGGTCGCGTCGCCGCGCCGGTTGAACAAGCGCAAAACCGGCCCTGCGGCGGGCGCGGCGGAAGCCCCCCGCACAGAGCGCCTCCGTGGGCGTTCCGCCGAGGCAGGGACGGCGACGTCCGCTGACCCTGTTTTTGAAGAGGTCGCCGGGGTCGGCGCTCATGGGATGTTACGGCTTTGGCCGGTCCCCTGACCGCTCGAACGCGCGTCGGCGTTTGGGGTACGCGAGCTCGCCGGCGCATGGTCCAGGAGCGGCCGCAAGTGGACGCGGCACTTTCTTATCCATCCGCCGATCCAGACGCGCGCGAAACACTTGCCCGGCCGGCGCGGGCTGCGCCCGCTTTATGGACCGCTCCATGAAACCACAGCCTCCAGCCACCAGGGGTTCGACCAACCGCCGCGGTTTTCTGCACGCCACGGCCTCGGCCGTCGTCACGTCCGCCCTGGCGCCCACTCTGCCGCTGGGCGTCCACGCGGCGGAGGATCACACCCTCAAAATTGCCCTGGTGGGCTGCGGCGGACGCGGCACGGGCGCGGCGGCGCAGGCGTTGTCCACCGCCGGCCCCACCCGGCTGGTGGCGATGGCCGACGCCTTTGAAGACCGCCTGCTGTCCAGCCTGAACGCGCTGCGGGAGAACCCGCGCGTGGCGTCGCAAGTGGACGTGCCGCCGGAGCGGCGGTTCCTCGGCCTGCAAGCCTACCGGAAGGCAATTGACGCGGCGGCGCCGGGCGGGGGGGCTCCTGGCCACGCCACCGGCATTTCGCCGGATACACTTCCGGTACGTGGTCGAGCGGGGCGTGCATGTGTTCAGGGAAAAATCCTTCACCGTGGATGCGCCCGGGGTGCGCCGCCTGCTGGAGACGGCGCGGGAGGCCGAGGCCAAAAATCTCAAGGTCGCCGTGGGCTTCATGTGGCGGCATGATCCCCTGCGCCAGGAGGTCGTCCGCCGGCTGCAGGAGGACGCCATCGGCGAGCTGGTCACGCGGCGCACCTACCGCATGCACGGGGCGGTGGGCTACTCGCCACGGCGCCCCGGGGAATCGGAACTGGCCCACCAGATTCGCAACTACAACAACTTCACCTGGCTCAACGGCGGCTTTTTCCTGGACTGGTTGTGCCACAACCTCGACGTGTGCTGCTGGGTCAAAAACGACCCGCCCGTCAACGCCCAGGGCATGGGCGGGCGCAGCGTGCGCACCGAGGGCGACCAGTTGTACGACCACTACTTCGTGGAATACACCTTCGCCGACGGCGCCAAGCTCTTCGCCCAGGCCCGGCACGTGAACAAGTGCTACGAGTTTTTTTCCGACTTCGCCCACGGCACCCGCGGCTCGGCGGTGATCATGGAAAGCCTGGCCGCCGCGCGTCCCCGCATCTATTCCAACCAGGTCATGACCCGCGCCAACGAGGTCTGGCGGTACAACGGTCCAGAGCCGGATTGTTATCAGGTGGAACAGGACCGGTTCTTCGAGGCCATTCGCAAGGACCTGCCCTACAACGAGGCCGAGCGCGGCGCGCGCAGATCATGGTGGGTATCCTCGGGCGGATGGCGATCGAATCCGGCCAAGTGGCTCACCTGGGAGGAAGCGCTGGCGTCGGACCTGGAACTGGCCCCCGGGCTCGAACATCTGACCCTGGACTCCCCGCCGCCGGTGCTGCCCGACGCCGAGAGACGCTACCCCCTGGCGCGCCCCGGCAAAACCCGGGCGCTGTGAATCCTTCCCTCGGCCCGTTCTTCGGGGCGACGTTCCTCCCTCGCGTGCTTGACAGTGAACCTTCAGGTGGCTGAGGGGTTTCAAAAAGGCCCGGACACGCCCTGCCGCGTTTTTTGACAGGCAGCCGAAAACCATCTGAGCGCTTTACGCTCGTGAAAACGGCGCACGTTTTCTTGGCCTCAGCGCCTGCTGTGCACGGTCGGGCTGCCATTGCTTTCGCGCAACCTGTGTCCTTTCCCCCTGTAGAACGGCGTGCCTCTCCGTCGCTGAGTTCGTTCGACCTGCGGAGCCGTGGATCGGGGTGGGGGACGCCTTCTGGTTGCGGTATCCCGCTCCGCGGCTTTGGAAACAGCACGATTGGACCTGGCCGGGCAGCGGCGTACGTTACAACTAATGACGCCATGAAAACCTCCTTCGTCCTGTTGTGCTGGTTTGGGGCTGCGAGTGTGGGGCGCGCGGCCGAGACGGTTTACTTCGTGGTGGGGCCACCCGGGGCCAGCCGATTTTCCGGTGAAACTAACACGTTCATTCGGCCGCTGTCCGATCCGCAACAGATCATAATTGCCCGGCAACTGGCCTCAGCCCGGGGCTATAGCGGCAGTGCCGAGCATGCCTTCGGGCTCTTTGATGAACGAACGCCGTACTTCCGAATCGGAATGGGATCGGGCGGGGTCAATCGCGCCGTCTGGTCGCCGGACGAGCCGTTCTGGTCGTGGCATGTAAGGGAGTTTCTGCATTGGGCCACCGGCGATGCCATCCTGACGTATCCTTACTGGAGTGCACAGGCGGTGGAGCGGGCGGTCCAAGACGGACGGTTGAAGGAAGGCGACGCCATTTTCGTGGCTGGCAGCAGGGTCGTGGCCGAACTCAATCCGCCGATGATTGTGTACACCGAGCGGGTCAAGGTAGGGCTCAGCGAACGGCACCTCCTGTATTGGACCCACGATGAGTTTGGGGAGAACTACGCGCTGGAATGGACGCCGACACTTTCGCCCCCAACCTGGCCGGCGCTGAAGTGGGAGGGGGATGCTGTGGTCCGGTACAGCCCCAGCATCGTGGAACTGAATGTCAGCCCTCCCCGATATGGCTTCTACCGGCTGCGGGGCGGTCCCTGAAGACCGGGATTGACGCCGGCTTTCCAGACCAGGGCAGGTTCGCTCCGGGCATTGGGAAGCGTGTCTGGAACGCAATCCCAGTTCAGCAGTCAGGAATCAGGCATCCGGAACCTCATCCTCAAAACACCTTCCCTGGATTCAGGATGCCGTTCGGGTCCAGCACGCGGCGGAGTTCGCGCATGACGCGCAATCCCGCCGCGCCCGCCTGCTGGGGCAGGAAGGCCTTCTTGGCCACGCCCACGCCGTGTTCGCCGGTGATGGTGCCGCCTAGCCGAATGGCCTCGGCGAACAACTCCTGGAACGCCTCCTCGACCCGACGCATCTCGTCGGCGTTGCGCTCGTCGGTGAGAAAGGTGGGGTGCAGGTTGCCGTCGCCCAGGTGGCCGAAGGTACCCACGCGCAGCCGGTACTTTTCCGCGACAGCTTCGATGAAGCGGACCATCCGGGCCAGCTCGCTGCGGGGCACGGTGATGTCCTCGAGGATGGTGGTGGGCGCCACGCGGGCCAGCGCGGAGAAGGCCGTGCGCCGCGCCGAGGCGAGCTTCGCCGCCTCCTCGTCGTTTTGAGCCACGCGCACTTCCCGGCAGGCGTTCTTCCCGGCGATCTGCACCATCCGGGCCGCCTCCTCCTCGACCACCGCGGGGTGACCGTCGGTTTCCATGAGCAGCAGCGCCTCGCAATCGCGCGGCAGACCGATCTTCGCGTAGTCGTCCACACAGGCGATGGTGGTGCGGTCGAGGAACTCGAGCGTGCAGGGGATGATCTGCGCGGCGATGATGTCCGAGACCGTCTGCGCGGCCTGGTCCATCCGATCGAACGTCGCCAGCAGCGTCTTCTTGGCCGCGGGTTTGGGGATGAGCCGCAACAACACCTTGGTGATCACGCCCAGGGTGCCCTCCGAGCCGATGAACAGGTCGCGCAGGGAATAGCCCGCGACGTCCTTGACGCACTTGTTGCCGGTCCAGAGAACCTCGCCGTCGGGCAGGACCACCTCCAGGCCCATGACGTAGTTGCGCGTGACGCCGTACTTGAGGCCGCGCAGGCCGCCGGAATTTTCCGCCACGTTCCCGCCGATGGTGGAAATCTTCATCGAGCCCGGGTCCGGCGGGTAAAACAGGCCGGCCGCCGCCGCAGTGTCGGCGATGGTCTGGGTGAGCGCGCCGGCCTCGCAAAACAGGGTGAGATTCGCGCGGTCCACCTCGAGGATGCGGTCCATCTTCACCAGGCAGAGCACCAGGCAGGCCTCCTCCGGAGCGGGCAGGCTGCCGCCGCTGAGACCGGTGCCCGAGCCGCGGGTGACCACCGGCGTGCGGGTCTCGTTGGCCAGCCGCAGGACGCCGGCCACCTGCTCGGTGGTGCGGGCGAACACGACTGCGCCCGGCAAAGCCCGCAGCGCCGCCGTGCCGTCGAAGGAGTAGGGAATCAGGTCTTCCGGCGCGGTCAGGACGTGTTCGGCGCCGAGCAACTTGCGCAGCGAGGTCAGCAGACCGGGATCAAGCGGCATAAACTACCCGCAGCCTGTGCGGGGTGAATGCCGGGGTCAAGCCCGCCCGGAGCGGGCGCTTTGCTCCGGGACTGCATCTTCTTTTCGGCCCACTGTGAGCGGGACAGAGGGCGTGTGCCGCGCCGGGCTGGGAAGCCCGGCGCAATGCTCGGCAAGCTGCCGGCCGCCGCCGGGCGTGCAGAAACACAAGCTCTGCTCCTTCTGCCCGGGGCCGCATCAGGGGTGAATGAGGCGATAGAACTGGGCGGGCAGGGTGGCGGGGACCAGAACCGGCGGAGCGTTACCGTTCGGAACCTGAGACCACGGACCGGTTACGGCAGGGGCTTCCTGCAGGGTCCATCCCGCCTGCACCGGCTCCCACCACAACACCGCTTGTCCCATACCCGCCGGGGCCACATGTAGCGTGGGCGCTTCGGGAGTCTGGATTACCCCGGGGAGTGTCCAAAAACCGCCCCTCAACACGAACACGCCGCCGCTCATGACCGGTCCGGCGTCGGGTTGGCCGATGGCGCCAATGACGGCGTAGACTCCGCCCGTACTGGTGCCGCCCCCGCCGTCCACGGTCCACCACGGGATGGCAAATTGCGCCCGGGTGGGTGTCGTTTCCAGGACCAGCAGCAGGCCGAGCAGCAGGGAGCGGCGCGCGGTTTGCCTAGAAACGGCGGGTGGTCCTACGCCCTAGAGGCGCTGGCCAGGACGGAGGACTTGGAAAAGGCGAGGGGCATACCAACCTCCCAACAGACACAGGCGCGGCTGTTTGCCGGAGATTGAGCGAGGCACTGCCGGAGTCCCTTGCTGATTCCGCCGCGCTGGTTTGTTGACCGGGTAACGCGTTTCCAGCGGGCAGGGGTATTGGGGAGAGCGTTCCCGGGCAGCTTGAGTATACATGACGCTGTTCTCCTCCGCCGATCGGTTTTCGAGGAGCAAGCCAAGCCTCACCATTTGACCTCGCAGGTGTACATCACAGCCACCCAGCGGACGTTGTCACCGGTGTTGCCCCGGGCCGTGATGACCAGGGCATCGTAAAAATCGTTGGCCTCCAGCCGGGCATCCCACGCGGTGTCGTCCTCGGCATTGTCCTCCATGTTGACGATTTCCAACACGCGCACGGCGCCACTCTCGTTTTCCAGGAAGCCGCGGAACAGGTAGCCGGCGGCCTTGCCGTTGGAGGCGCGTCCGGCGACGAAGGCGCGGAAGCTCCAGGTCGAGTTGAGCGGGATGCCCAAGCGCTGGCCGCCGGACAGGAACAATTCGCCGTAACTGGCAAAGGGATTGCCTGCGCCCAGGTGTATGGCCCCGTTGTTGGCAATGGCCAGCCGGCTGGCGGAGGCGGTGAACAGGTCCAGACCGTACTGGTTGCCGCCGGCGGTGCGTTTGGAGGCCAGCCCCTCACCGCTGCCGGCGCCGCCCAGCAACAGGCCGGGCGCCAGTGCGCCGGCGTTGAGACCATTCGGGTCGGCGACCACGTTCGTGGCCTGCAACTGGGGGGCGGAGACCGGCGCGGTGAACGCGGCCGCGGCGTCGAACCGGGGGATGTTGGCGCTCAACCGGGCATCGGCCAGGGTGCCCAGGGCAATGTGAGCGGCGTGGAGGTTGGTCAAGTTGCTGCCGGTGCCGTGGAAGGTTCCGAAGAACACGTTGTCGGCGGCGGTGAACTGGTTGGCGGCGGTGAAGACCTGCGGGGCGTTCAACCGGGGGATGTTGGCTGGTAGCCGCGCTTCCGCCAGCGTGCCGCTGGCAAGATCCGCCGCGGAGTGGATATGGACGACCGGAGCAAAATCCGTGCTGTCACGGCCATCCAACCGGTCGGCATTGACTCCCGTAAGTCCCGCGCCCCGTCCGCGGAAGTCGTCCGCGGTGACCACGCCGGCCACATGCAGAGCACTCCCGGGCCGATTGGTATTGATGCCCACACCGCCCGCGGCCCGGACCAGGAACTGGTTGGGAGCGGTCGAATGGAGCCCTTCCTCTGACGAAGCGTCGGCCCAGAGAAAGGTTCCGTCATGTTCGGCGTGGGCATTCAGGCCTGCGGCCAGACTCCGCGCGCCCCGGGGCGAGGTTGCCCTGTCCTCCCGGCACCACGGAGTGGTGCCCCGCGGCCTCGTTATCTTCCCCGCCACCCACCGCCGCAAACTCGCCCGACACGCGGTTGCTCAGGCCTCCGGCCAACACCGCATGTTGACTGTGCGTCCGGATAGTGTTGCGTTCGCCTCCTCCGAGAACGGCGTGAGAGGCCTGTTCCTCGACAAGGTTCTGCGCCCCGCCGCCGAGTGTGGCATACGGCGCCCATACGGCATTCGCGGCGCCCGCACGTCCTCCGCCGCCGATGACCGCGCCCGCGGCGGTCTGGGCGATGAGGTTGTCACCGAACCCGCCGATGAGACTCGGACTGGAGGCATGGGGTTGCAAGCGCAGCGCGGACCCATTGTTCACACGAAGTTCCAGCGACTGCTCGTCGGTCGTGCCCAGGAAATGCGCTCCCGCCGCGGCGCCGGCGTTGCCGGTGGTTGTCCAGAAGGCGCTCGAGTCCTGGCCATCCAGCAGGTCGGCATTGAGTTGCTCCACCTTGGCGGTCGTACCCACGGCAAACGGCGCGCCGCCGGCCGGGTGGAAGAGGTTCAACCCGGTAAAGGTGTTGGCTGCGTCTCGAAGGGCCACGTTGGCCGAGAGCCGTTCATCGGCCAGCGTGCCCGAGGTCAGGTGAGCGGCGTTGAGGCGGGTCAGGCCGCTGCCCTCGCCGGTGAAGGAGCCCACCAGCACATTGGCCGGGTGGCTGAAGGTGACGGCGTTGGTGTAGGCGCCCACCAGTTGGTGCGGCCCCACCGTCCCCAGCAGATTGGACGCGGTCATCGCAATTCCTGCCGCGCCCGCGGCCGGCGCGTAGAACGCGTAGGGCACGGGAGTGACCGGCTGGCGCGGGCGGAGAGTCGTAAACTCGACGCCTCCACCGGGCCGCACCCCGATTTCCAACCACCGGGCTTCTCCGGTGAAGACGCTCACCCCAAAATCCAGCAACACCGTAAAACGCCCCCGGCTCACCTCGACCGGGCCGAGAGTGATCGGCCCGGCCAATGGGCTGCCGCCCTCGGACGCGGCGTAGATGGCGAACTGCAAATCGTACACCCCGTCCGCGGGCTGACCGGCCTCCGTGAGCCAGCCCTGGTAGGTGAAGCCCGTGTCCTGTGTCCAGGCTGCAGGAGCCGAGAAAAGACCAGTCCCAGCCCCAAAGCCATCGGAATGTGGAGTTTGGCCGGGTTCATAGCCGGAAAGGAAGTGCGAGAGGTGTCCACGGTTTGTCTCGTTGGTCCTGATTTGATTTCCAGGTCCGGGAACCGGGCGGAGAAGACCGGCCAGGCCGAGAGTACCAGCGGGCGCCCCCAGTGGTATCGGGCAGGGTGGTTTCTACGCCCGCCCAATGTCCCGCGGCGCCCCGTCACCCCACTGCGGACGCCGGCATGTCATTCTGTGTCCGACGCCCCGATGACCCCTGAACCATATTAAACAATCGTCGGTCATCTTTTGAAAATCAATGGAAAACTGATTAAAAAATGAGTGCCTTGTGCCTCAGAGGGGCGAGACGACAGCTTGTCGGACCCGGCGCGAAGCAGGGGGCTGGCCGGACCGAGAACCGGCACGACGGCTCTGCCGGTGCTCCCCGCGGAAGGGGTCTCTGTCGCGCCCGGACATTTTTGGTGTCCTCGAGTTCCTGACGATTTCCCGTGCTGCGCGCAGTAAGCGCGGGCGAGTCCTGCCGATGGCCCTGCATAGTCCATCCGCCAAGCGCGGGAACTCGCGGGTGTCACAGGTGGGGCGGCTCACCGCGCCCGGAGCTGTTCCGGGGGGTCGGCCGCGTGGGCTCGTTGCGGTGTTTCGAATTCCATCACCCGGATCACATTGCTCAACACCACGGGCGGGTTCGCGGAAACTGTGGCCGGCCAGCGCACGCGATCCAACACCAGGCGGCCTACGGATTCGGCCAGCAGGACCGGGCGGGCGTCTTCGCGGGCCAGACTCAGCTGCACGTCTTCGAGGGTCAGGTTTTCCACGTGGCGGGCGTACACGCCCCAGGCCGGCAGGGGACGCGCGTCCACGCCGGGACTTTTCACGGGTTGGCGAGCCAGGTCGGCGGGGCCGTCACCGGTGAATTCGAGGTGGGCGTTGCGCAACACGACGTTGGTGATGGGGGTGTCGGCCCAGCTTTCGGCCGAGAAGGCGGCGCGGTAGATGCCGGTGGCGTTGAGGCCGCTAATGACCACGCGGCCCACGGGATTGCCGGGCTTGGTCCAGAGCGTCACCGGCGAGGCCACGTTTTCCATGGTGTTGTCCGCCACGAACACCTCGTCCAGGAGGCCGCGGGTGGCGTCCCACGCGCCGGGTTGAAGAATGATTCCGGAGAGCATGTTGGTGCGGCGCCGTTCGCCGGAGGTGCGGTGGGGATGTTCGCCCGGTCCGCGAAAAAGGTTGCGCGCAATGGTCAGACGCGTGGCCGGGCCGATGAGCCGGATGCCGTTGCAGGAGGAGTTAATGAGGTTGCCGGCAATGAGCGTGTTGTCCCAGTACCGGCCGGCGATCGCGTCATCGCCGGTGAAGAACGCGCAGTCGGTGACGCGCACGTTGCGGCACCAGCGTTCCGGGGCGCCGCGCCAGTGCACGCCGTCCCAGCCGCCGATGAACGTCACGCCGCGGAACTCCACGTCCTCGCAAACCATGAAGAAAACCGCGTAGTTGGCGGCGTCCACGAAGGTCAGGTCGCGCACGCTCACGCGGCGGCAGTTGACCAGCACCAGCGTGTGGGGGCCGCGCATTCGCTCCTCGCCGGTGGGATCGAACACCTTGTTCCCGTCAATCACCCCCGGGCCGCCGAGGACCAGGTCCTCGAGGTCCTCGCCCACCAGCAGGCCGCGATGCCACTTGCCCCAGCGGGCTTCGGGCATGAACGCGGGCGGGGCGGGGTGATGATACGCGGCCAGGTTGGTGGCGCCGATCAGACGCGCTCCCGCTTCCAGCCAGAGGGTAACCCGGCTGCGCAGGCGCAGCGTTCCGGACAGATAGTGTCCCGGCGGGAACAGGACCTGCCCGCCGCCGGCTTGCGCGCAGGCATCCAGGGCGGCCTGGAGGGCCGCGGTGTCGAGCGATCGTCCGTCGCCCGTGGCGCCGAAATCCCGGACGTTGAACCGTACGTTTGTCCCGGCGACTGGTTCAGTCGCCCGGGCCGTGCTGAGCGCGAGCGCGGCGATGACGAGAGGAAGCAGACAGGCTCGCATGCCCGGAAACTTATCCCGCAGCGAGCGGAACCGCCCAGTGAAAACCTGCCCGGCTTTCTCCGGCCCGGCGCACGCCCCGTTCGCCTCCGCTTCAGATTCGGTTCCGCTGTCCGACCGATTCCCCCGCCAGGTATCCGGGTTCCTTGTTTCGCAGGCGCAGCGTCTGGCTGTTTCCGCGACAGCCGCTATGTAAAATGCCCCTTGGGACGCTTGCGCCCCCGCAGCTTGACCCTGTGGCCGCGGGCCGGTTATAAGCCGACCCGCCATGACAAAACCCCAACCGAGCAACCGGACTTCTACCCCCTCCGCCCCCGCCGTTTCCATCAGCCCCGCCGGCGACCGCTTCCCCCTGCCCACCCCGGCGGATTACGCCCGGGAATTCGCCCGGTTGAAGAAACTGGCCAACCAGCACCGCAAGGCCGGACGCGAGGTTGTCGTTGTGGTGGGACTGGGTTTCGTCGGCGCCGTCATGGCGGCGGTGGTGGCCGACGCCCGGGACAAACAGACCGGTCAGCCCTGCAAGTTCGTCATCGGCATGCAGCGGCCCAGCCCGCGCAGTTTCTGGAAAATCCCGCTGCTCAACCGCGGCCGATCGCCCATCAAGGCCGAAGACCCGGTGGTGGACCAGTTGATCCGCCGGTGCGTTCTTGAATCCAGGACCCTCGTCGCCACCTACACCGAGGAGGCGCTCAAGCTGGCGGACGTGGTGGTGGTGGACGTCCAATGCGACTACCTCAAGGAATCGCTGGGCAACGTGCGCACCGGCGCGGCGGACATGGCGGCGCTTGAGGCCTCACTGGCCACCATCGCCGAACACATCCCGGCGGAGGCCTTGGTGCTGATCGAAACCACCGTGGCGCCCGGCACCACCGAGCAGGTGGCCTATCCGATCATGAAGAAAATCTTCGAGCGCCGCGGCATTGCCACCGACCCGCTGCTGGCGCACAGCTACGAGCGGGTGATGCCCGGGCGAAACTACGTGGCCTCGATCCGCGATTTCTGGCGCGTCTGCAGCGGCATCAACGCAACCACCCGGGCGCGCGTGGTGCGGTTCCTGTCCGAGGTGCTCAACGTCGAGCAGTACCCGCTCACCGTGCTGGACCGCCCCATCGAGTCCGAGACCGCCAAGATCGTGGAAAACTCCTACCGCGCCACGCTGCTGGCCTTCATGGATGAGTGGTCGCTCTTCGCCGAGCGCAACGGCGTGGACCTCAAGAAGGTCATTGACGCCATCAAGGTGCGTCCCACCCACTCGAACATCCTCTTCCCCGGTCCCGGCATCGGCGGCTACTGCCTGCCCAAGGACGGCGGCCTGGGGCTCTGGGCCTACAAACACATCTTCGGCTGGGAGGACGACATCTTTCGCATCACCCCGCTGGCCATTGACATCAACGACACCCGGGCGCTGCACGCGCCGCAACTGGTCCGTGACGCTCTGCGCAACATGGGCAAACCCCTCGCCGCCGCCGAGGTGTTGGTTTGCGGCGCCTCCTACCGCGAGGACGTGGGTGACACTCGCTACAGCGGCTCCGAGATCATGGTGCGCAAGCTGGCCGAAATGGGCGCCGACGTTAAGGTGCAGGACCCCTACGTGGACCACTGGTGGGAATTCGAGGCGCAGGACACCTACCCCGCCAGCGGCTACAGCCTGGCCCGGTTCTTCACCCGCCAGGAAGGTTTGAAAAACCTGCGCGTCGAAAAGGACTTGGACAAGGCCCTCAAGGGCGTGGACGCCGTGGTGCTCGCCGTGCGGCACGAACAATACCTCAAGCTGCAACCCGACGACGTGTTCCGCGCGGTGGGCAAACCCTTCGCCGTCGTGGACTGTTTCTGCATCCTCAATGACTCCCAAATCCGTCGCTACCTGGAACTGGGCTGCGAGGTCAAGGGCATGGGCCGCGGCCATATCCGGCGCATCAAGGAGAGCCTGGGGTGAACCCCGCGGCCATACCCGCCCGCGGGCTCGCCCGTGCCGTTTCCGGCGATGGGCGCGGTGGGGAACCGCCGTTCTGGTCGCGGCCTGGCTGATCGCCCCGGCTCATTCCGCCGAGGCGTCACGCCGCCTCCGTTTCCGGGCGGAGACCGCCGATCAGGCCGACCGCTGGCAACACCAGGCCCGCGCGCAACTTTTCAACCTATGATGGGGGGGGAGCGAACCGGCAGCCATCCCGCCCGAACCGCAACTATTGCACTGCGAAACCAACAGTGCCGACGGCCTCGTGCTCGAACAGCTCTCGCTGCGCACGCGGCCCGACCGCCGCGTCACCGCCTGGCTGGCGCTGCCGCGAAACCGGTCCCGTCCGGCGCCCGGCGTGCTGGCCCTCCACGGACACGGCGGCAGCGGCGAGCAGGTGGCGCGCGGTCAGGGACTCTACTGGTACGGCCGCGCGCTGGCGCAGGCCGGCTGCGTGGTGATTGCGCCGGACATCGGTCAGCACACGCTTCAGCATTCCCACTGGTCGCTGATGGGCGAGCGGACCTGGGACGCGCTGCGTTGCCTGGATTACCTGGCCACCCGGCCCGAGGTGGACCCCGATCAGTTGGTCGTGGCGGGTTTGTCCCTCGGCGGCGAAACCGCCATGTACGTGGCGGCGCTCGATGAACGGGTCCGGCTCACTGTCAGCAGCGGCTGGCTCACCACCGTCGAGAACATGAAACACGGCCACTGCCCGTGTTGGAATTTCCCGGGGCTGGAGGAGCACTTCGACTTCGCGGACATCTTCGCCTGCGTGGCGCCGCGCGCGTTGATTCTGGAGATCGGCGAACAGGAACGCGCGCCCGGCGGGTTCCCCGCGGACCTCGCGCGCCCGGCCTTTGCCGAAATCCGCGAAGCTTATCGAGTTTTCCGAGCGGAAACCAACGTGGAACTGGTCGTTCATCCCGGCGGTCACGTCTTCCACGGCGCGCGCTTTCTGGAGCGGCTGGGGGAATTGACCGGACCGGCAAAGCCGTAATCCGAACCGCGCGGACGCTGCCGGAGAATCTCCTCCGGCATCCCGCCGGGCGCCCGGCGCGGACGGCGACATTCCGGGACACGCCGGCCTATTCGCGCCGCTTGGTGTCGAACCAGATGGTCACCGGGCCGTCGTTGACCAGTTCCACCTGCATGTCCGCGCCGAATTCACCCGTGGCCACCGGGCGGCCCGAATCCGCCTCCAGTCGGCGCACAAAGGCCTCGTACAAGGGAATGGCCGTCTCCGGACGAGCGGCGTTGGCGAACGAGGGGCGGTTGCCCTTGCGCGTGCTGGCGAAGAGCGTGAACTGGCTGACGACCAGAATCTCCCCGCCCACCTCCTGCACCGAACGGTTCATTAACCCCTGCGCGTCGCTGAAGATGCGCAGGCGGGCGAGCTTGCCGCTGAACCAGGCGACGTCCTCCTCCGTGTCCGCCGCTTCCACCCCCAGCAACACCAACAGACCCGGACCAATGGCGGCCCGGACCGCGCCGCCGATTCGGACCGACGCCCGGGAAACGCGTTGCACCACCGCGCGCATGTGCACGCTGCGCATTGGGCGTTGTGCCGCCCCGTTCGGCAAGTGCAAAGCTCGCCGGGTGGACGGACGCCGACGCCGTGCTAAACTAACGCTCCACAGGCCCAGTCATTGCGAACCCTGAGCCCATGAAGGCCTGTTGCCAACGAATCGCCGAAAGCCGCGCCAGGGCGGCCTTTACCCTCATCGAACTCCTCGTGGTGATCGCTATCCTCGCGATTCTGGCCGGCCTGCTCCTGCCCGCGCTCTCGCGAGCCAAGGCCAAGGGGCAGGGTATCAAATGCATGAGCAACCTCAAGCAGTTGCAGTTGGTGTGGCATTTCTACGCCGACGACAATGGCGACAAGACCGCCACCTCCGGCTATACCCGGCCCGTGGAGCCGACGGCCTGGGTGGACGGCTGGCTGGACTTCAACGGCGCCAATCCCGACAACACCAACACCGCCGCGCTCCAGGACCCCCGCCGCTCGAAATTCGCCACCTACCTGACCGCCGTTGAGGTGTACAAATGCCCGGCGGACCAGAGCGCCGTGCGCATCGGCGGCCGCAGCCATCCGCGCGTGCGCAGCATGGGCATGAGCCAGGCCTTCGGCCCGGGCGACTGGCTGGACCCGGCGGGCTTCCAGGCCAACGTCACCTCCAAGAAGTATCGCGTTTACTACAAGACCAGCGACATTGTGGCCCCCGGCCCCGCGCAATGCTACGTGCTGCTGGACGAGCATCCGGACAGCATCAACGCCGGCGGGTTCGCCAACATGATGGTGGAAACCCCCGCCGCGGCCCGGATCATTGATTTTCCGGCCAGCTACCACAACGGCGCGGCGGGCATCTCCTTTGCCGACGGCCACGCCGAAATCAAAAAATGGCTGGACCCGCGCACCCGGCCGCCGATTCGCTACGCGGGCGAGCTCACCCTGAACGTGGCCTCCCCGCACAACCAGGACATGATCTGGCTGGCCGAGCGTACCTCCAGCCGCAACCGCTGAACGCCTCCATGACCCGTACCGACCTTCACTCCGCCGCCGCCCGCCCCTGCCGGGCGTTTACCCTGATCGAGCTGTTGGTCGTCATCGCCATCATTGCTATCCTGGCCGGCCTGCTCCTGCCGGCGCTTTCGCGGGCCAAGAGCAAGGCGCAGCGCACCCTCTGCGCCAGCAATGCCAAGCAGTGGGGCGTGGCCCTGCACCTCTACGGCGCGGACCACCGCGACAGCTTTCCGGACAACAGCGACGGCTACCACCTGAGCTGGATGGGGACCAACATGGCCGCCTTCTGGCGCGGGTACCTCATCCCGTCCGAAAAGCCCCGCGCCAAAACCGACAAAAAAGCCCCCAATCACGTGCTGTTCTGCCCCACCGACGAATGGCATCGCCAGGCCGACACCTGGCGGCTCAACGACCCGAGCTCCGAGCTCAAACCCATCCTCACCGGCTACTTCTATTTGCCGGGCCGGGTGGACGGCAGTTGGCCTTACAACGCCGAGGGGCTCGGTCCCTGGCATTTCCGGAAAAAACTCGGCGGCGAATACGCGCAGGCGCCGGTGCTCATTGACCGCCTCCAGGGCTTGGGGCCGCGCACCACCAACGTGCTGGATTCCCGCCTGCGCTGGGTCACCACCGACGAGGGCCGCACCTTCCGCACGCCGAACCACCCGGTCGGTTCCGGCCCGCCCGAGGGCGGCAATTTTCTTTTCGAGGACGGCCACGTCACCTGGTACGTCAACCAGCGCGTGAGCCTGGGCTCGGGCTTGGGCGAATGGCAGTGCTTCTACAAAATCTCCCTGAACTGACCGGCCACGAAACCGGGGACGATTCCGGCCTTGCTCTGTTTGGGAACGCGAAGCGGCTCAGTAGCTCATCCGGTCCAGTTTCACCTTGCCCCGGAAAATCCAGTAGATGCTCACCGTGTAGGCGAGCACCACGGGCAGGCCGAGGAGCGCGATGGTCAGCATGATCCCGAGGGTTTTGGGCGAGGAAGCGGCGTTGTAAATGGTCAGACTGTTTTCCGGATTGGGATTGCTCAACACCAGGTGCGGAAACATCTCCAGCCCGAACAGCGTCATCAGCGCGACCATCGCGACACAGGAGGACAGAAACGCGCGGAAATCCCGGCCATGATGAATTTCGCGAGGGATGTTGGCGATGGCGAGCATGTTGACCAGCGCCACGCTGAACAGCCACGGATGCGCGCGGACGCGCGCGGCCATGTGCGGCACATACAGCAGCGTGGCCATCGTGGTGATGGCGTAGCAGATGATGAAGAAGATGAGTGTGTTGTTCACCCAGCCGCGGACCTTGTCGTGCAGTTCGCCCTCGGTTTTCATCACGACATACAACGCGCCGTGCATCGCGAACAATGCCACGGTCGTGATGCCCAACAGCAGGGCGTAGGGATGCAGCAGGCCGAGGAACGTTCCGGCAAATTCGCCCCGGTCATCAATCGGGATGCCCCACGCGATGTTCCCCATCGCCACGCCGATGAGAAAACTCGACAAGACGCTGCCGGCGGCGAACCCCACGTCCCACATCTGCCGCCACCAGCGCATCGGCTGCTTGCTGCGGAACTCGATGGCCACCGCGCGGAAGATCAGCGCCACCAGCAACAACATGAATGCCAGGTAAAAGCCGCTGAACACCGTGGCATACACGTTCGGAAACGCCGCAAACAACGCGCCGCCGCCGGTCACCAGCCAGACCTCATTGCCATCCCAGACCGGGCCGATGGCGTTGAGCAGGATGCGGCGGTGCTCGTCCTTCCTTGTGAACAAGTGCAACGCGCCCACGCCCAGATCGAAACCGTCGAGCAGCGCGTAGCCGGTGAAGAGGACGCCCACCAGGATGAACCAGGTGGTGTTCAAGTCGAGCCAGTCGGGCCAGTTCATGCGGAGAGCGGGGAAAGCGTTAGACCGGTTGCGACGGGGTGGGCGCCGCCGACCGCGCGGGCAACGCCAGCTTCCCGGTGGGAATGAGGTCGGCGTCGTCCGGACCGTGTTTGATTTTGTCGTTCAACAGGTAGATGAACACCGCCAACAGCAGCACGTAAACCAGCGTGAACAAAATGAGCGAGGTCAGGACGGCCTCCGCTTTGACCACGGCGGACAACCCCTCCGAGGTCCGCATGAGGCCATGAACGATCCACGGCTGGCGGCCCATTTCAGCGGCGAACCAGCCCGCCTGGTTGGCGATTTGGGGGCCGAGCACGGAAAACACCAGCCCCCACAGGAACCCGCGTCGCTGGAAGAGCCGTCCGCGCCAGCAGAGAAACGCGCCGGCCAACGACAGCCCGATCAACCCGAAGCCGATGATCACCATGAGATGGTAAAGCTGGAAATTGCTGTTCACCCGCGGACGATCCCCGGGGGCAAATTCGCGCAGGCCCTTGACCGCGTTGGTGCCGCCGAGCAGCAGCCGGCTCAGCGGCTGCGGCAGCGCGATGCCGCGCACCCGTTCATTTTTCTCGTCCACCCAGCCGAAGAGGTAGATGGGCAGTTCACCGGTCTCGTAGTGCCCCTCGAAGGCCGCCATCTTGGCGGGTTGGTTCTTGATGACGCCCAACGCGCTGGAATGGCCGGTGACCAGTTGCAACAACGACGCCACCACCGCCACGCCCAGCCCGACCTTCATTGAGGCTTTGGCAAACGCCTCGTGGCGGCGGCGCAACAGATAGAAGGCGCTCACGCTGATGACGAGAAACGCGCCCGCCTGCCAGCAGCCCAGGAGCGTATGCGAAAGCCGGTCCATCGAGGACGGATTGAACACCATCGCCCAGAAATCGGTGATCACCGCGCGGGGGCCAAGCGGTGTCTCCTCGATCCGGTAACCCGCCGGCGTCTGCATCCAGGAATTGGCCACCACGATCCACACCGCGCTGAAATGCGCCCCCAGACAGACCATCCACGTGGCGAAGTAATGCACCGTGCGGCTCACCTTGTCCCAACCGAACAGCAGCACCGCGAGAAAGCCGGACTCGAGGAAGAACGCAAAAATCCCCTCCGCCGCCAGGGCGCTGCCAAACACATCCCCGACAAACCGCGAATACGCCGCCCAGTTGGTGCCGAATTCAAACTCCATCACAATGCCCGTCGCCACCCCGATGGCGAACGTCAGCGCAAACACCTTCGTCCAGAACCGCGCCATCTGGTGGTACACCGGGTCGCCCGTTTTGAGCCACAGTCCTTCCATGATCACTAGACACACGCCCAGGCCGATGCTCAGCGGCGGGTAGAGGTAATGGAACGCCACCGTGAAGGCGAACTGGAGGCGTGAGAGCAGGAGGACATCCATAAGCGACGCCAAATTATCGGGCCTTCTGGTTTGCGGCAATTCTGATCCAGTCTTCTCCGGGGACACGGGGTGACCGGTTTGGGGCCAACCAGCGCGGCGTCAGACAGACCCCTCCAACGGCAGCGGCAACCAAAAGGGCTTGTCAACCACCGTTGGGCTGTCCATTGTGCCCTCGAACCATGACGCGAAACGAACGGCAGCCTTGGGGCGTGTCGTTTTCGTCTGCTGGCGCAGGCAGGCGCGCGTCCTGTGGCACATGCTCAACACCTGCCAAGCAACCATGAAACGCACATCCCCCTTCCTCCCGCTGACGGGGCTGGCCCTGGGACTAGCCCTGTCGGCCGGGGTGCGCGCCTTGCCGGTGATCACCGACGTGGTCGAGACCGGCGGCGACAACGAACCCACCGACACCATCACCGCCAAGTGGACCGGCGTTACCTGGGACCGCACGGTGGCCAACGAACCCACCCCGGGCGCCGTGGGCACCCCCTTTACTGTTCCGTTCTTTGGCGAGGAGGTCCCGGCCTTCGTGGACCGCAACCACGAATGGACCGGCGCCACCCCCACCGTGCTCATTCCCAAATACCTTCTCGGCGGCGAATACATCATGTGCGGCAACGACAACCGGGATAACCCCGATTACCGGCTGGACGTGACCATCGCCAAGAAGTCCTTCGTGTACCTGCTGATTGACGACCGCCTGGGCGACGGCAGCAACGCCAACCCGCCCAATTACCCCGACTGGTCCCTCACCCGCACCGGGGCCTCGGAGCCGGACATGCGCTGGGTGGTGGACGAGGGATGGCAGCCGGTGAAAACCGGCCAGAACCGTCACGGCAACCCTGACTGGCCCGACCACGTGGGCGCGGATGAAAGCGCCGACGGCGCCGGACCGGGCCAGGGGGTCAACCAGTGGTCCAGCATCTACATGAAGGTCTTTGAGGCCGGCACGTTTCAGCTCAAACAGCCCAACAACAACGGGCAAAACATGTACGGGGTCGTGGTGGTGCCCTACCCGGACACGCCCATCGTGACTGGCGCGCGCGGTGACGTCCTGGGATTCACCTTCACCATCCTCGATGGAGGCGTCACACGGGTGAAAAGCGACTCCATTGCCGTCACCCTGGATGGCGAACCGGTGACTGTCGAGGTCTCCAAATCGGGAGACACGACCACGGTCAAATATCGGGCCACGCCCTTCTTCCCCTCCGGCTCCACCCACGTGGCCGTGCTGAACTTCACCGACGACGGCACGCCGGCCACGGCCATCAGCGAGACGCTCACCTTCACCGTCGAGACCTTCCAGACCCTGACCGCGGACGACGCCATCCCGGCCGATGCGGTGGACCTGAACAGTTCGGGCTTTCTGGCCCGGGTGGTGCAGGCGCGCGACACGATGATGTGGCCCACCCAGGCCCTGCCCAACAACGCCAAGCGCGCCGAAGACCAGCTCGCCGGACGCCTGATGGATCCCGTCACCGGCGGTCCGCTGGAGAACTACGCCACCGCCGGCAGTGGTGCCGGAGGGACCCATCCGGTGACCCTGATCAACTGGAACCAGGAAGCCCGTCCCCTGGGGAATCAGAGCCAGATCGGCAACTTCACCGCGCCGGACTTCCCCGACGAACCCATCCCCGGCATCCCGGGCACCGACCCGGACAGCAGCGACAACACCGACAACCTCGCCGCCGAGATCGTCGGCTACCTCGAACTCAAGGCCGGGTTGCATCGGTTCGGCGTGAACAGCGACGACGGATTCCACGTGACGGCGGGGCGCGACCCGTACAGCCCGTCGGCCAAGCTGCTGGGGATTTTCAATGGCGGGCGGGGTTCGGCTGACACCCTGTTTTACGTGAACGTCGAACAGGACGGCATCTACCCCGTTCGGCTGGTGTGGTATGAAGGGGAAGGGGGAGCCAACCTCGAGTTTTTCTCGTTGGACCTGGCCGCCGATCCGCCGACCCGACTGCTGGTGAACAATCGCACCAGCGCGCGGGCGGTGAAGTCCTACAGCCTGCGGCGGGCGCCGCAGCCGCCGACGATCTCGGTGTCCCCGCTGCCCGGCACCGTAAACGTCTGGCCCGGCCTGGCCGTGCAGGCGCAGATCACGGACCGCGACACCGGCGTGGCCGCCGGCACGGTCAAGCTGTTTATCAACGGCCAGGAAGTGGCGGCCAGCGTGACCCGATCCGGCGGCGTCACCACGGTCAAATACCAACCGGGCCTGCTGCCGACCGGTTCGGTGCAGGCCGAGGTGCGGTTCTCCGACTCCGCCAGCCCGGCCGCTGAATTCAGCCAGGCCTGGCAGTTCAGCGTGTATGATTACTCTGCCCTGCCCGTGTTGTCGGCGGGCCTGGCCATTCCCGCCGCCCAGATCAACCGGAGCACTTCCGGGTTTGCCGTGGATGTGTATCAGATGATGGACAGCTTTGGGAACGTGATCGCGCGGCCCGAGGGCAACACCATCGTCGCCGCCGAGGCCCAACTGGCACGCAGTATCATGGATCCCGACACCGGCCAGCCCTATCAGAATGGCGCCTACGCGGGCACGCTTCCGGATGGCCGCCACGAGGTGGAAATCATCAACTGGAATCAAACCGCTCCCGGCAATGCCGCAGCCTTCAATGCCGGCAATGATCCCCTGAGCCGGAACGTGAACTTCATTGACCTCGAAATCCCGGGTATCGTTGCCGGTGACTCAGCGTTGCAAAACTGGATCGTCGCCGAGGCCATCGGCTACGTGGAGTTGAAGGCCGGCATTTATCGCTTCGGCGTCAACAGCGACGACGGCTTCCAGCTCCGCGCGGGAATGCCGCGGGACCTGGCCGCGCCGGTGCTCGGTCAGTTCGACGGCGGCCGGGGCTCCAATGCCAACCTGCCCCAGAGCGCCTGCGACTTTGTGGTCGAGCAGGACGGCATCTATCCGATTCGGTTGCTGTGGTTCGAGGGCGAGGGCGGCGCCAATGTCGAACTCCACAACCTCGAGATGGAGGGCAACTCCTCGACGCTGCTCAACGACCGCAACCGTCCCCTGCACCTCAAAGTGTACCGCCAGTACACCGGCCCGGCGCGTCCGATGCTGACCTCCGTCACCCCCGCGCCCAACAGCACAGCCGTCCCGCGTGAGGCGACCATCGAGGCAGTCATTGAGAACTACACCGGCGAGGTCACCCTGGCGGTTAACGGCGCCGCGGTAACTCCGGAGAAAAGCACTGTCGGCACCACCACCACGGTCCGTTACACCCCGACCGCCAAATACCCGAACAACGCCCCGGTCGAGGTTGCGCTCGGCTACGGCGACCTCACCTTCCGGTGGACCTTCTTCACGGTCAACGCGCCGGACCTCGGGCCGAAGATTGCCTGGGTGAGCTTCCATCCGGCGGATGACACCCCGTCGGCCGACGCAGCCAACGCGGGGTTTACCGAGGCGCCGGACGCGGCCTACACCCGGCTGCTGGCGGCGAGCAATTACGCCGTCACACGCGTGCGCACCTCGGGGAGTCCGGACACCGCGTTGCTCAACACCTTCGATCTGGTGATCATCAGCCGCTCGGTGCCCAGCGGCGATTATCAAAGCGCGGCGTCCACCGCCGCCTGGAACGGTCTCACCAAGCCGACCATGATCCTGGGCGGCTACGTGTTGCGCCAGAACCGGCTGGGCTTCACCACCGGAAACACCATCCCGGACACCGCCGGTCCCATCCGGCTGCAGGTCAACAACCCGGCGCACCCCATTTTTGCGGGCGTGGCGCTGGATGCCAACAATCTGATGGTCAATCCGTACGCCAACCTGGTGACCTTCAACAACACGATCCAGAGCGGCATATCAGTGAACACGGATCCCATCGCCTCCGGCGGAACCATCCTGGCTACGGTGGGGACGCAAGGCGATCCGGCCTTCGGCGGGATGATTATCGGCGAATGGCCGGCAGGGGCGATGATGGCCAACACCTCGGCCGACACCCTCGGCGGGCGACGGCTGGTGTTCCTGACCGGCAGCCGGGAGGCCTCCGGGCTCACCGCGCAGGGAGCGGGCATTTACGACCTGACCGAAGACGGCGCTCGGCTGTTCCTCAACGCGGTGGCGTATCTGCTCGGCCCGCCACCGCCGCCACCGCCCACCCTCAGCATCCAGCGCGAGGGCGCCAACCTGATCATCTCCTGGGCGCCGGCCGGCGGCACCCTCGAGACCTCGACCGATCTGGTGAGCTGGACGCCGGTGGCCGGCGCCTCCAGTCCGGCCACGGTGACAACGACCGAATCGCACGCCTTCTTCCGGGTCCGGCAATAACAAACCCGGAGAAACGATTCCCGACACCAAGGCCGGGCGTTTGCCCGGCCTTTCTTTTTGGTCAAGAGCCGGCAGGGAGCCCTCAAACCAGCCTTGCGAGGAAAGGGACGGCTTACGCCGCCGTCGCGCGCGCGTGCGTGGCGAGGCTCTCGATCATGCTCTGGAGGATGAAGCGCCCGTCGGTGCTGCCAAGAAGGGCTTCGCAAGCCCGGTCCGGATGCGGCATCAGACCGGCCACATTGCGGGTGGCGTTGCAAATGCCGGCGATATGCCGCAGCGACCCGTTGGGGTTGGCCGTTTCGGTCAGCTCCCCCCGCGCATTGCAGTACTGCCAAAGAATTTGCCCGCGGTCCTGGAGGATCTGCAGGGTCGGCTCGTCCGCGAAATAGCAGCCCTCGCCGTGGGCGATGGGGATTTTGAGCGGACCTTCCCGCGGGATGCAGCAGGTGAAGGGCGTATCGAAGTTCGCGGTTTTGAGGAACACCCATTCGCAACGGAACTGCAGGGAGCGGTTGCGAATGAGCGCGCCGGGCAGCAGCCCGGCCTCGCACAAAATCTGGAAGCCGTTGCAGATGCCCAGCACCAGGCCCCCCTCCTCGGCAAACCGCTGCACCGCCTGCATCACCGGGCTGAACCGCGCGATGGCCCCGCAGCGCAGGTAGTCGCCGTAGCTGAAGCCGCCGGGAATGATCACCGCGTCCGCCCCTCCCAGCGAGGTCTCCTTGTGCCAGAGCAGATCCGCCTGGTGCCCGAGCACGCG
>FWPU01005113.1_pt1 | contig 29197 bp, 28 predicted proteins | sample 2228361 | NCBI WGS metagenome assembly FWPU01 (sample SAMEA103939777, study PRJEB20133) | metagenome | reverse complement strand
TGAGAGTGGTTGCTGGCATCCTGCTCGCGTGGGTGGTGCAGGGCTACCCGTTCGCGATGAGCGACTATCCGCTTGGTGCGTGGGTCGCACTGGCTACGAACGTGCTGACGTGGGGGCTGTTGCTGTGGGCGTCGCGGAGGTTTCCTGCGCCTGCGCGCTTGGAGTCGGTCAAGAGCGAGGTTCCTCCTCTGGTGTGGACTGTGGCAGGTGTCGCGTTGACGGCAGGATTGTTCTACGTCACGGTCAGAGATAGTTGGGGCTATTTTGAGCCGGGCAAGACCGGTCTGGTCGTCGCGCACGCATCCATCCCGTTCCTGCTGAACGCGGTGCTGGCTGTCACATTCGGAGTGATTGCCAACGTGCGTTTTGTGGTATTGAGCCTGTATGCCACCCTGCGCGAGCTGTTCGGACAGCGCTGGCAAAAGGACGGGGTGGGTGTGGCTCTCTTCTGTTGCACCGCTTTGATGATACTGGTTCATGGTGTGTTGCCGACCTCGCCGGAGGCGGTCAGAGCCGTCATGTTGACCGTCGGCAGGGCGGTGGCGGCGATGTGTTTGTGGGAAGGGCGCCCGTGCCGGTTCAGCGCGTTCGCGCCTTACGTTGTCGCATCGCTGGCGGTGGTTCTGGTGTCGGCTTACGCCTCTTTGGGGCAGGTCGTTCGCCATGTAGGGCTGTGAAAGATGAGGTTTGAGGCGGCCCGGCAGGTAAAGGGTGCCCCCGCGGCGAAGTGAACGTCGCAGGAGGAATGGCAATGCGCGTCTTCTGTGAAACGCTGGGTGTGCATGTGGAACTGCCGGAACGCCCTCACCGAATCGTGTGTCTCGCCTCTTCCCTGACCGAGACGCTGTTCGAAATGGGCTGTGGTCATCGGGTGGCTGGTATCTCCGCTTACTGCTCGCGCTACATTCCCGCGGGCGACCTGCCTGTGGTGGGCGACTATCTGCGCGTGGACAAAGCGCTCCTCCAGCAAGTGCAACCCGATCTGATTATCCTGACCACTGGCATTCAGCGCAATCTGGGTATCAGGCTGGCACAGGAGGGCTACCCGGCGTACGCCCTGCCCCTGCCGACCAGCCTCAGCGGAGTGATGGAGAACCTGAACGTGCTGGGCGGTCTGGTGAACGAAGTGGAGTCGGCGAGGCGTCTACGCCAGCGGTGGGAACAGCAGTTCGGCACCCTGTATCTGTCCGCGCCGATGCGTCGCCCGCGCGTGTACATCGAGCTCTGGTTCGGCAGGCACATGCGTACTGTGGGCGCACTCAGCTTCGTGCACGACCTGGTGGAAGCCTCCGGCGGCGATAACATCTTTGGGCGAGACCGCCGTGCCTACTTTGTGCCAGACCCCGAACAGGTTGCTTCCCTGCGCCCCGACGTGCTGGTCTTCCATACGGAGCCGGACTATCCCGTGGATGTGCCCAAACTGATTGAGGAGCGTGGATGGCATCGGTGGAACCCCGCGCCGTATGTGGTGGTGGGCACGGTGGACAAAGGGCAGAACATCATCCACGAAGGTCCGTCGATGATGGAGACCGCCACGTGGTTGCAGGGGCATTTCCATTTCTGGGCGAGGCACTGGCAGTAGCGCCTAACCCTGCTCGACCTCCGAGCGCGGGGAGGTATTGAGCGGTTCCACCACCACTCCATCAGGGCGCACGTCCGCCACCCGCACGCGTGTGTGCGCAGGCAAGAACTCCCGCTCGGTCAGCACGTGCAGGTTCACATCGCCGATTCGCGCCATGCCGCCGGGGGTAAGGTCGGTGACGGTGATGCCTTCCGCGCCGAGCAGCTCTCGTTGAGCCTCGGGGGTGGTGTGCATGGAGACCTGCATCTGGTGTTGCATCTGCCGCCACAGTTCGCTCTTGGGCAGATACATGAAGAAGACCACCATGCTCAGGAAGGTCAGTATCGAGGAGACGACCAGCGCGAAGAGCGGATGCGACTGTATCATGATGGCTTCACGCATTCCCGCGAAGATGCACAGGAAGCCGGACAGCGCAAAGATGCCTCTGCCAGGCAGGAGGTGCGTTTCGATCAGTACCAGTCCTACACCAAGCGCGAACACCGCCATGCCCCACCAGTGCGAACCGCTGAACAGGTGCGCCACGAACGTCAGTCCCAGAAACAGCACGCCAACGGTTCCGATCCATGACCACACGGGGCGTGTGAGGAACTCCACCACCAAAAACGCCAGACCGATGAAAGTGAACAGTACGGTGGCGTAAGGACCCTGCAGCCATTGAAACAGCGTGTCCATACTCACCACTGTCATCACCCCTGCACCGGTCGACCGTAAGCAGGCTGTTCCGCTTCCACGATGTAGCGCGAGAGCGTCATGGTGACCTGATACGTCACCACCTGCAGAAACAGGATAATACCGTAGCACACCTGAGACACCAGCCGGCTCCACTGGCGGCGAAGCCTCTGGGTGAAGGGCATTCGCTGTTCGGCGATGATTTCCGCCAGCACCGGCTGGAACTCACGCCACAGATCGATCTTGGGTTCCGGCGCTTCCAGCTGTCGGCAGAACTGCACGAACTGCAGAAGCTCGTGGTACTCGCGCGAGCAGGCTTCACAGGTTCTCAGATGGTTCAGCACCTGCTCTCGCTCCTGCAGGTTCAGCTGCTCGTCGATCAGTGCGCTCAGTCGCTCCTGTACCTCTTCGCAACGCATAGCTACTCACCTACCCCCTGAGTATACGACCGATAGTAAGGCTCAAAAAGACGTTTGAAAGCGAGCCGCGCTCGATGCAGGCGCGACTTGACGTTGGCGATGGTGAGCCCGGTGATATGGCTGATCTCTTCGTACGAAAGCTGTTCGAAGTCTCGCAGAACGAGCATCGTGCGGTAATCTTCAGGCAGGCGTGCCAGCACTTCGCGCACTTTGCGCTGAAGCTCTTCGCGTTCGACATGCGCCTGAAGGTCATCTTCCGCAGCGGGCTCGAAGGCGCCGTTCTCCCGCTCTGCCATCTCTTCCAGCGATTCGGCGATCTGTCGCTTCATATCGCGCAGGCGGTTACAGCACAGGTTATGTGCAATGCGCAACAGCCATGCGCGAAAACTGCTGTCACCACGAAACGAGCGGATGTTCTTGAATGCCCGAATGAACACTTCCTGAGTGAGGTCGTGCGCCTCCTCGCCCGGCACCATGCGATAGACCACGCTGTATACCAGGCGAACGTACTTATGGTACAGCTTCTCAAACGCGGTGGAATCCCCGTCACCGCACTGGCGCACCAACAACAGGTCTTCGTCCAAGGGCGCCAGCATATCGAATGTCAGGTCTGGCGATGCTTCCGGAGGCATACCGAGTCTCAGTACCATTTTTGAGCATCCTTCAGCAAACGTTGGGGAAGGCGCGCCTGTGCGCGCCTTCCGAATAGTTTTAGCGTCCGGGTGCCGGAGGCGGAGACGGCGGACCCGGGAACATCTGCTGGAACATCTGCATGCCTTGCTGTATGAGCATCTGCCTCTCTTCCGGCGACATGTTCATGAACAGACGCATCCCTTCCTGCATCATCTGCATCCGCACGGAGGGATCCATGTTCATGAACATCTGGATACCCATGCGGATGGCACGCTGGCGCTCCTCGGGCGACATGTTCAGGAACATCTGCATCCTCTGCTGTTCCAGAGCCAGCAGGTCTTCTGCACGAGTCTGTCCCTGCCGCCCACCACGCTGTGCCTGCTGTGTGATCAGTGGCTGTTGATAGAACACCACGTAGACCGGGCGCTTCTTGAACGCCGGCGTCATCTGGTCCAGCTGTTGTTCGAAGTCGGGCGACACTGTCACGTTGCGTACGAAAGAGGTAATGCGGTTGCCGGTGCTATCGGCAACGATCAGCCCCTGGGCCTCCAGGTTCACCAGAGAGCGCACCCAGCTGACCAGCGTTTCAGTGGCGGGCATCTCCATGTCCGCACGCAGGTACACCTTGCGCCAGGTTACGACCGGTATCTGCCGGGTGACCGCATCCAGAGCCGCCTGAGCCGTGGTGGCATCGCGCGGTGGGTTCACCCGTGCTTGGAGAAGAGGGTCCACCACCACCTGCAGACTGAACCGCTGGGCAATGTTTGCCAGCACCTGCCGGACGTCTGAACCTCTCTGCTGACCCTGCTGACGAGGCTGTTGCTGTGGCTGGGGCGCCGGCGGCTCCAGTTCCACCGGCGGGGGCGGCGGCATCACCGGCTGGTCCGGCACCTCCATCGGTGGCTCAGGCGGAGGACCCGGTTCGCCGGGCGTATCCTGCGCCCAGAGGGGCAGGACGGTAAGCAAGGATAATGCCATGACGCCAATAACTGTTCTCCAGCGCATTTCAGGACGACCTCCTCGTTTCCTCATTTCTTATTAGACACAGAGCGGCTTCAAAAAGTTGCGCTCTGTGAGGAATTATGTGTCCCGTTGCCAGATTCCTCACCCTCTTCTATTGTACCTCTGCACTTGAAGGAGTTTCCTGTGCCGAAAGAAAAGGTTCTGACAGGACGAACCTTGAGACAGGGGAGGATATCGTGATGCCTCGTTCCATTACCATAGACGACCTGTTTGCGTTGAAGCTGGTCAGCGATGCGCAGGTCTCGCCCGACGGGACGCGCGTGGTGTGCGTGGTGAAAACCACCGACCGCGAGAAGAACAAGTACTTCAGCCACCTGTATCTGTGCGACCTGCACACGGGCGAAGTGCGCCAGTTCACCAGCGGCGAGGTCGCCGACAGCCAGCCGCGCTGGTCGCCTGACGGCAAGCATATCGCCTTTGTGAGCAACCGCCAGAAGCCCAAAGCACAAATCTACCTCATCCCGGCGGACGGTGGCGAGGCGCGCGCGCTTACTTCGCTGGAAGAGGGAAGCATCGGCGAAATTGCCTGGTCGCCCGACGGCACCAGAATCGCTTTCACCTTCCGCCTGACTCCCGAGGCGTGGCGCGAATCGGCGGTGAAGGAGCGCAAGGAGAAAGGGCTGTCTACACCTCCGCGAATCGTCACGCGCCCGTTCTACCGGCTGGATGGAGCGGGCTATTTTGATGGGGAGTACTATCAGGTCTGGGTTGCCGACGTGCAGACTGGAGAGGCGAAACAACTGACCCACGAGAACGTCTCCTGCGGTAGTCTAAGCTGGTCGCCAGACAGCCAGCGCATCGCCTTCGTGTGCAACCGGAGCGAGAATCCCGACCTGAACCCCAATCTGGAGGACATCTGGCTGGTTCCCGCAGATGGAGGCGAACTCCAGCGTGTGGAGGCTCCCAGAGGACCGAAGGGTGGGTTAGCCTTCTCGCCAGACGGAGAGCGCATCGCCTACATCGGTCACACAAAGGTGGAAGACATCTGGGGTGTGAGCAACGACCATCTGTGGGTAGTCGGCCTGCCAGCGGGCGAGGCACGGGACATCACTGAGGGCTTCGACCGTTCGCTGGGCAACCTGACACTGAGCGATATGCGCGACGTGGGTGGGGGTAGCCGTCCGGTGTGGTCGCCCGACGGCACGCGCCTTTTCTTCCTCGCCAGCGATCGGGGTAGCACGGTGCTATACAGTGTCCCGACACAAGGTGGCGAACCGACGGCTCTGCGCGGCGACCGAAGCGACATCACGAGCTTCAGTCTCAGCGCGGACGGCAGGTGTATTGCCTGGTGCGAGGGAACGCCCACCCAACCGCACGAGGTATTCGTCGCCGAGGTGGTGGACGGCGCCCTGCGCGAAGTGCGAGCGGTGACCTGTTTCAACGCGCCCTGGCTGGCGGAGGTGAGCCTTCAGGAACCAGAGGAATTCACCTGCACCGCCCCCGACGGCAACGAGGTGCACGGATGGGTTCTGCACCCGCCGGACTTCAACCCATCACAAAAGTACCCGCTGATTCTGGAGATACACGGAGGTCCTCATGCGCAGTACGGCTGGGTGTTCTTCCACGAGTTCCATCTGCTGGCGGCGCAGGGTTACGTGGTGCTGTACACCAACCCGCGCGGAAGTAAGGGCTACGGCGAGGCGCACACGTCAGCGATCAAAGGCAACTGGGGCGGTCCCGACTACACCGACCTGATGTCAGCAGTAGACCACATCGTGTCGCGTGGGTACATCGACGAGACGCGCATGGGCGTGATGGGCGGTTCTTACGGAGGCTACATGACCAACTGGGTGGTATCGCACACCGACCGGTTCCGCGCGGCGATTACCGACCGCAGTGTGGTGAACCTGCACAGCATGGCGGGTACCTGCGACTTCCCCCTGCTCCCCGGCGACTATTTCCGCGGCAATGCATGGGCGGAACCCGAACACCTGTGGGAACATTCACCGTTGAAATACGCGGGCAATATCCATACTCCACTGCTCATCATCCACAGCGAAGGCGACCTGCGCTGTCCTATCGAGCAGGCAGAACAGTTATTTGCCGCGCTGAAGGTGCAGGGCAAAGAGGCGGTGCTGGTGCGCTACCCGCAGGAGAGCAGTCACGGCATGTCGCGCTCCGGTCCGCCCGACCTGCGTGTGCACCGACTGGAGCAGATTTTGCAGTGGTGGGCGAGGCACCTTTCGGATACAAGCGGTCAGGCATCGGAAGGATAAGCACCCGCACGACAAAACGCATGTTGAAGGGAGGTGAAATCGGATGGTTGGATGGCGAGTTGGTGCTTGCGTGATGGCGCTGGTTCTGCTAACGAACCTTGCGGTGCTTGCACAAAAGGGAGCAAAGCCCAAAGCCCCCGAGAGCAGTCCAAAGTATATCTGCCTGCTGTGCAAAGTGGGCGCGGACAAAGCGGGCAAGTGCCCCATCTGCAACCTGCAGATGGGAAAGGCGGGCGTGTATGTTTGCACGGGTTGCGGAGCGATGGCGGACAAGCCGGGCAACTGCGAACACTGTAAGAAGCCGATGGTCAAGCTCGCCAGCTTGGCGAAGAAGTGCAAGGTGTGCGGGTACTACAGCGATAAGAACAAGCCAGAGTGCCCCGTGTGTGAGCATCGCAAGAGGACAAAGAAATCTCCCGGTAAATAGACGGCGGAGCCGCAGGGAGCTTTCCCTGCGGCTGGAATTGTGGTGTTTGTCGGGTGGGCAGGCAGAGGGGATTGCTTCGGCGCTACCGCTCCTCGCAATGACACGGTATGCGAGGGGGATTACTTCATCGCTACACTTCCCGCAATAACACTGTAGCTCTGTTACTGCGTCTTCTCGCCCGGTGCCTGCACGATGACCGGTCCCATGCCCTGAAGCTGCTTGTGCGTACCGTCGCAGAAGGGGAACTTTGCCGACTTGAAACACCGGCACAGCGCCACGCGCTCGCCCGGCTCCAGCTCCACCACCGTGCGCGGGCGTCCTTCGATCTCTTCCGTTTGATGTTTTGCCATGAGTCTGTTCCTCCAGAAAGGCTATGATGGAATCGTACTCTTTCTACGATGAGCAGAACGCGGGTTCCTGCAGGCAGTGTTGCGTCGGCAGGTTCGGATATGATATACTTTATGTGGCAGGGAGATGAGACGATGAACTGCTAGGGCGGTACAGGGGGGGTAGCAATAATCTCGGAAGAGAGTGGGCAGGCTCGCCCACTCTTTTTCTTACCCTGTGGAGAGGGAATAGAGGACGGCGATGAACGGAGAATTCATTGAAATACTTCGAGCGCTGGAGCGCGAAAGGGATATTCCGCTGGCGGTGCTTTGGGAGGCGCTGGAGACCGCATTGACCAACGCCTACAAGAAGCATTGCGGCATTCAAGGCGATGTTCGGCTTCGCCTCGATTCGAGCAAGGCGGGCGTTCGGTTGTTCTGCGAGCGCACGGTCGTGGAAGAGGTGGAGAACCCGCACACGCAGATCAGCGTAGAGGAGGCGCGTCAGTACAAACCCGACGCCGAGCCGGGCGAAACAGTGTCTGTGCCGGTAGACCTGGAGGACTTTGGGCGTATCGCGGCGCAGACCGCCAAACAGGTGATTGTTCAGCGCATCCGCGAAGCGGAAAGGGAACAGATATATCAGGAATTTCAGGAGCGCGTGGGCGAGATTCTCTCCGGGTTCGTTCAGCGGCGGGAAGGTCCAAACGTGATTATCGACCTCGACCGGGCGGAGGCTATCCTGCCGCCGGAGGAGCAGGTTCCCAACGAGCCGTACCGACCGCATGACCGCTTGCGGGTGTATCTCCTGCGCGTGGAGCGCACCACGCGCGCGCCGCGCATCATCGTGTCGCGCAGTCATCCCAGCCTGATCCGGCGGTTGTTCGAGCTGGAAGTGCCGGAGGTGCGCGAGGGCAGTGTGGTCATCAAGGCGGTGGCGCGCGAACCGGGCGCCCGATCCAAAATCGCCGTGTGGGCAAAGGACGCGAACATCGACCCGGTGGGCAGTTGTGTCGGTCTGCGCGGCACGCGGGTGCAGGCGGTGGTGAACGAGCTGTACGATGAAAAGATTGACATCATCCGCTGGTATCCCGACCCGGCGCAGTTTGTGGCGGAGGCGCTCAGTCCGGCGCGAGTGTCGAAGGTACAGCTGAACGAGGCAGAGAAGAGCGCGCTGGTGATTGTGCCCGACGACCAGCTCTCTCTGGCGATTGGCAAGGCGGGGCAGAATGTGCGGCTGGCGGCGCGGCTGACCGGCTGGAAGATCGATATTCGCAGTGAATCGCAGGTCGCGCAGGAAACGAGGTCTGCGGACGCGGCAGAAGAGGAGCGTGCGTCCTGATAGAGCCGATTGCGGAGTTCGCTATGCCTGCACGCAGACATATACCGATACGCACCTGTGTGGCGTGCCGAACACCCGCGCCCAAGAGGGGTTTGATGCGCATCGTGCGCACGCCCGATGGCGCGGTGGAAGTGGACACCACCGGCAAAAAAGCAGGGCGCGGCGCATACCTGTGCCGAAGTGTGTCATGTGTACAGACGGCGCTGAAGGCAAAGAAACTGGAGCGGGCGCTGAAGGTGCCTCTACCCGCAGAGACGGCTCAGGAGCTGTTGCGGTTGGCGGCGCAGGCAGATGAGGAGGAGGTGACTCGCCAGTGAATCGGATTCGTGTGGGTGATCTGGCAAAAGACCTGCAGATGAGCGTGTCGGAGCTCATCAGCACGTTGACGGACCTGGGCGTGGAGGTGCAGAACGCCGACAGCCTGATCGACATCTCCACGGCGCAGGCGGTGCGCGCGGTGCTGGACAAGGGGCATCCTGAAGTAGAGTTGCCTCCGTTCATGACGGTGCGTGAGCTGGCACAGACGCTGGAAGTTCCTCCCGCGCAAATACAGCAAAGGCTGATGAAGGTGGGAGTTCTCGCGGGACTGAACCAGCAGCTGACCGCCGACCAGATCGAGCGAGTCGCCTATGAGCTGGGCTACAGCGTGCGCTGGATCGAACCCAAAGAGCCTGAGGTGCCCGAAAGCGCCCGTCCCCGCGCCGTTTCCACTGGCGGTCCCCAGCCTCGCCCACCTGTGGTGACCATTCTGGGTCACGTGGATCATGGTAAGACCACCCTGCTGGACGCTATCCGTCGTACGAACGTCGCCGAGGGCGAATACGGCGGTATCACCCAGCACATTGGCGCGTATCAGGTGGAAGTGGAACATGCCGGAGAGAAGGCGAAGATCACCTTCCTGGACACGCCGGGACACGAAGCTTTCACCGCCATGCGCGCGCGTGGCGCGCAGGTGACCGATATTGCAGTGCTGGTGGTCGCCGCGGACGATGGCGTGATGCCTCAGACTGTAGAAGCAATCAACCACGCGAAAGCGGCTGAAGTACCCATCATCGTCGCCATCAACAAGATCGACAAACCCGAGGCGAACCCCGATCGCGTGAAACAGCAGCTGGCGGAGCTGGGTCTGATGCCGGAGGAATGGGGCGGGGACACCATTTTCGTCTCGGTGTCCGCCAAACAGCGCATCGGGCTGGGTGACCTGCTGGAGTCCATCCTGCTGGTGGCAGAGGTGCTGGAGCTGAAGGCTGACCCGAACGCCCCGGCAAAAGGCGTGGTGATCGAATCCAAACTGGACAAGGGGCGTGGACCTGTTGCCACGATCATTGTGGAGCAGGGCACGTTCAAACAGGGCGATGCAGTCGTGGCTGGCGAGGCGTACGGGCGCATCAAGGCGTTGCTGGACGACAAAGGCAACCGGGTGCAGAAGGCGACGCCCGCGATGCCCGTGGAGGTCATCGGCTTGTCGGCAGTACCCGAAGCGGGCGAGAAGATGGAAGTGGTCAAGGATGAGCGCACCGCCCGACAGATCGCCATGGAGCGTGAACAGCGCCACCGCCAGGAGAAGCTGGCGAGCCAGCGTGCCCGCGTGACGATGAAAGACCTCAGCCGGCTCATTAAGGAGGGCGAGATCAAGGAGTTGCTGGTGGTGCTGAAGGCGGACGTGCACGGCTCGGTGGAGGCGGTGCGCGGTTCGCTGGAACGCCTAGAGCATCCGGAGGTACGCCTGCGGGTTCTGCACGCAGCGGTGGGCAACATCACCGAGTCGGACATCATGCTGGCGTCGGCGTCCAACGCGCTGGTCATCGGCTTCAACGTGCGAGTAGAGCCAGAGGCACAGCGTGCCGCCGAGCAGGAGCGCGTGGAGGTGCGCACTTACCGCATCATCTACGAGCTGGTGGAAGACATCAAGGCGGCGATGCTGGGGATGCTACAGCCGGTAGTGGAGGAGTTCCCGCTGGGCAAGGCGGAGGTGCGCGCGGTGTTCAACCTGCCGCGAGGCACGGTTGCCGGGTGCTACGTCACCGAGGGCAAGATCGTGCGCAACGCAGAGGCGCGGGTGTGGCGTAAGAAGGAGGTTCTGCACACGGGCAAAATCGTCTCCCTGCGCCACCTGAAAGAGGACGTACGCGAGATCGCCCAGGGCTACGAGTGCGGTATCATGGTGGACGGCTTCTCGAACTATCAGGAGGGCGACATCATCGAGTGCTTCGAGAAGCGTGAGGTCTCCCGCGCCGGTCAGACGATCGCTCAGCGGAGCGCGACAGCGGTTTCCTGACAAAGTTATCAGCCGTTGAGCAGGTGCAGAGATGGTCGTTGGCGTGCTGACGGTAGAGTTGCATCTTTACGAGGCAACCTCCTTGAAGGAAAAACGCCATGTGGTGCGCAGCACCTTGGATACCCTGCGCAACAGGTTCAATGTCTCTGCTGCGGAGGTAGACCATCTGGACGAGTGGCAGCAGGCGACGCTCGGCTTTTCCTGTGTCGGAAACGATAGACAGCATGTGAACAGCGTGCTGAACAAGGCTCTGGATTTTCTATACGCCGACCCACGCATTGAGGTCGTGCAGGTGAACATGGAGTTGTGGTAACGATGAGCAGTAACAGAGTATCGAAGATAGAAAGCCTGCTGGTCACCGAGATCAGCGACATCGTGCGAAATGAGCTGAAGGACCCACGCCTGGAGGGGGTAACCATCACGCAGGCAAGGGTGTCACGCGACCTGAGCCATGCGAAGGTGTATGTGAGCGCTCTCGGCGGTACCGAGGCGCGCGACCGGGCGCTGGAGGTACTGCGCAACCTTGCCGGGCGCATCCGCGGCGAGTTTGGGCGTCGTGCCCATCTGCGCGTTGTGCCCGAAATCCAGTTTGAGCCGGACGAGGGCATCGAGGCAGGGATGCGGGTGCATGAACTGCTTCGGCAGCTGGAACAGGGATGATTCGGCGTCAACTGCAAGAGGCAAGCCGTCTGTTGAGGGAGGCGAGGAGCGTGGTTCTCGCCTCGCATCTGAACCCCGACGGCGACACGCTGGGGTGCGCGCTGGCTCTGCAGAGCGCGCTGGAGAGTCTGGGCAAGCGCGTGGTCACGCTGAGCAGTGACGGTGTGCCGGAGATTTATCGCTTCCTGCCCGGCGCGGAGAAGGTGCTTACCACCACCGAACAGCGCGGATTCGACGTGGCTGTGGTGTGCGATACCGGTATGCCCGAACGCATCGGCAAGGCGAAAGACGCCGTCTTCTCAGCCAGGGTAATCATCGATATCGACCACCATGTCACGGAGGGCGCATTCGGCGACATCCGCATCCAGCAACCGAAGGCATCAGCCACCGCCGAAATCGTCTACCGCTTGCTGAAGGTGATGGACGTGCCCATCACTCCCGCGATTGCCACCTGCTTGCTGACCGGTATCATCACCGATACCGGGCTGTACCGCTACATGAACGTCTCTCCCAGCACTTTTCGCCTCAGCGCGGCTTTGATGGATGCAGGAGCATCGCCGTCCGAAATCGCCGAGGAGGTGTTCGAACGCCGCTCGCTGGCGAGTGCTAAACTGCTGGGGCGCGCGCTGGAGCGCATCCAGAGCGAAGAGGACGGGCGCCTGGTGTGGTCATTCATCCGGTATGAAGACTTTCAGGAGCTGAACGCCACCGATGAAGATACGGAGGGCATCATCACGCAGTTGCGTGCGGTGCGGGGCAGTGTGGCGCTCGCCCTGCTGAGAGAGGTGAAACCCGGGCGGGTGCGGGTGAGCGTTCGAAGCCGGGATGAGCGCATCGACGTGGCGAAGCTGGCGGAGAGATTCGGCGGAGGCGGTCACCGGCTGGCGGCAGGGTTCTGGGTGGAAGGCAGTATCGAGGAGGCGAAAGAAAAGGTCATCGGGGCATTGCGAGAATGGATGCGTTGCTCAACCTCTGCAAGCCTGCGGGCATGACCTCGCGCGAGGCGGTGGACGCGGTGCGCCGCGTGCTGGGCGTGCGCCGAGCGGGGCATACGGGCACGCTCGACCCCGGTGCGGAAGGGGTTCTGCTCATCTGTCTGGGCAAAGCCACCCGTCTGAACGAGTTTTTGCAGGCGTTACCCAAGACCTATCGTGCCACGATGGTGCTGGGCGTCACCACCGACACACAGGACACGGAAGGGGAGGTCGTTTCCACCACCGACGCCAGTGCAGTGACCCGCGAGATGGTGGAGGCTGTTCTTCCGCGCTTCACCGGAGAGATCGAGCAGATTCCGCCCATGCACTCGGCGGTGCATCATGAGGGCAAGCGGCTGTACGAGCTGGCGCGGGAAGGCAAAGTGGTGCCCCGGCAGGCACGCAAGGTGTTCGTGCATCGTCTGCAACTGCTGGATTTCGTGCCGGGCGTGCACCCGCAGGCGGATATCGAGGTGGAGTGCTCCACCGGCACCTATATTCGCACCCTCTGTGCCGACATCGGCGATACGCTGGGCGTCGGCGGGCACATGGCACGTCTGGTGCGCAGTGCCATCGGTCCCTACCGCGCAGAAGATGCGGTGACGCTGGAACAGCTGGAGCAGAGCGAACCCGAACAGGTGCTGATTCCGATGGCGCAGGCGGTAACGCATCTCCTGCCCGTGTGGACGCCCCCCCCGCGCGTGCTGAGGCTGTTCCGTCTGGGCAGATTCGTCAAACCGAAACCGTTCCCCCCCGTTGACCTTCCCGAAGGCAAGCCACCCTATATCGCCGTGCTGGACAGCACTGGTGAGCTGTTCGCGATTGCGGTGGTACGCAGGGACGAGGTGTGGCCCTACAAAGTGTTCGGGGAACACATCATCTACCGCCCGCATAGCATCGAGGAGGATTTGGGGTGAACAGCTCGCGCACGTTGAGCCTGCGTGCCAGCGTGGTAACCATCGGCTCGTTTGACGGCGTGCATCGGGGGCATCAGGCGATTATCCGTCGAGCCGTCCAGCGGGCGCGCGAGACAGGCATCCCTGCAGTCGCCGTCACGTTCGACCGCCACCCGCAGGAAGCCATTCAACCCGACAACTCGCCCCTGTACCTGACCACTCTTACCACTCGCCTGCGCCTGCTGATGGACACCGGCTTGCACGATGTGCTGGTACTGCGCTTCGACCGCACATTCGCTAATCTCCACGCTGAAGAGTTCGTGCAGTTTATCCTGCGCGAGCGGCTGAACGCCCGTCATATCGTGGTGGGGGCAGACTTCCGATTCGGGCATCAGCGTGAGGGAAGTGTGACGACCCTGCAGAAGGCACAGGAGCGGTTCGGCTTCACGGTGGAGGCGGTTCAGGATGTGCTGTACCGTGGGGAGCGCATCAGCAGTAGTCGCATCCGGCAGGCGGTGCTGAACGGCGAGGTCGGCGAGGCGTCGGCGATGCTGGGACGTGCGTATATCCTGGAGGGTGTGGTGGTGCGCGGGCAGAGGCTGGGCAGGAAACTGGGCTATCCCACCGTCAACCTGAGCCTGTGCACCCGGCAGGTGGTTCCGCGCGACGGTATTTATGCGGGCAGGCTGTGGCATCCGCGTACCGGAGCGGTGTATACGGCAGCTATCAGCATCGGGGTGCGTCCCACGGTGGACGGCAAAACGCGCACCATTGAGGCGTATCTGCTGGACTTTTCGGGCAGTCTGTATGGTGAGGAGGTGCACCTCGCCTTTTTCCATCGCCTGCGCGACGAGCGCCGGTTCGAGTCATTGGACGCGCTGAAAGCGCAGATGGCAAGGGACGTGCAACAGGTATCCGCACTGATGCGTAGCGCAGAGGTGAACGAAGATGAGAAACAAGGCTCTGTTTTCGATAGCGGTGATTCTCTGCCTGGCGATAGTGGCATGGGGGCAGTCGCAAAGCAAGCCGCCGGCTCCGCCTAAGCTATCGGAGACGGACAAGAAGGTCATCGCGCTCTTTGAGAAGGCGGTTTCTCTGCAGAGGGCTGGTAAAGCGAAGGAAGCCATCTCCGCATATCAGGAACTGCTGAAACTGCAACCCAACACGCCGATGGCGCGATTCAATCTCGGTGAGCTGTACCTGTCGCAGGGCGATGCTCGCTCGGCAGAGGTGCAGTTCCGCGAGGTGGTCAAAGCGATGCCCAGGGTGCCGGAGGGCTACATGCGGCTCGCCACGGCGCTGGCTCAGCAGAAGAAGTGGCGCGAAGCCACGCAGATGGCGCAGAAGGGCGTTCAGCTTGCCCCGAACAGCGCGGAGGCGCACTTCGTGCTGGGGGTGGTGTACCTGGCGCAGGGACGCTACGCGGAAGCAGAGAAGAGCCTGCTAAAAAGCACGCGGTTGAACCCCAAGGCGGTCAACGCTCAGTTCAACCTCGCCTACGTTTATCTGCAGATGCGCCAGCCGCGCAAAGCAATACCTATCCTGAAGAAGCTGACCGAGCAGGAGCCGAAAAATCCCGGCGCGTGGGCAGGGCTGGCGATGGCATGTGAGGTCGCAGGCGACCTGCCTCAGGCGCGAGACGCCTACCGCAAGGCGAACGCCCTTCAGCCGAGCAATGAGGAGCTGACACTGAGACTGGCGATGGTGCTGGGGCGGATGAACCAGCACCGGGAGTCGCTGAGCCTGCTGGAAGGGCTGGTCAAAAAGAACCCCAACGATGCCGGTCTGTGGTTCGCCATCGGGCAAGCGCATTTCAATCTGCAGGAGTATCGTCAGGCGGAGATTGCCTTCCGCCAGGTGCTTCAGCGCCAGCCTAAAAACGTGGCAGCGCAGGCGAATCTGGCTCTCTGCCTGTTGAACCAGAACCAGATGGACAATGCGCGACGGGAGTACGCAAAACTGCGCCAGCTACAGCCACAGGACCGCAACGCGGCGATGGGTCTGGCATATATCGCGGAAATGCAGGGGCGGTGGGACGAGGCACTGAAGGAGTACGAACAGTGGCAGAAGTGGGAGCCGAACAACCCCGAACCGCTTCTGCGCACCGCGCGGGTGTGGATACAGCGCGACAAACTGCCGCAGGCGATCAGCGTGCTGGAGCAGGCGGAGAGAAAGTTCCCCAGCAACACCGGTGTACTGATGCAGGTGGCAGATACTCTGGCGCAGGCGAATCAGCCCGAAGAGGCGCTGAAGCGCTACGAGCGCATCCTGCAGTTAGAACCGAAGCACCTGGGCGCGTTGAACGGGGCGGGGCTGATGTGTACCCGCCTGAAGCGCACGAAAGACGCCCTCGCTTACTACCGCCGCGCGCTCGATGCGGAGCCGAACAACTCGCAGGTGCTGTTCTCCATCGCCGACCTGTACGAGCAGGAAAAGGATTATGCGGGTCTCGCCGCGGAGATGCGCCGGGTGGTGCAAAAGAACCCCAAAAACGTGGTCGCCTGGTGGCGGCTCTCCATCGCCCTCGAGCGGCAAAACAAGATGGATGAGGCGCTGTCCGCGCTGAGGGAGATTGAGAAGCTGAGCCCCGGCGACATGTTCTATCTGGTGAACATCCCGCGCCTGCTGGAGGCTCAGGGCAAGGTGGACGAAGCGGTGAAGGAGTATCGCCGATTGATTGCCCGCCAGCCCAAAGAGCCGCGCCTGTACGGGATGCTGGCAGGATTGCTGAAGAAGCACAATCGCCGGGAAGAGGCGGTCGCTGTGTATCAACAGGGCATCAAGGAGATGCCGAAAGACACCTACCTGCGCACCCTGCTGGCTCGCTCTTACGAGGAGGAGCAGAAATGGCAGGAGGCACGGCAGGTTTACGAACAGATTCTGCAAGTAGCGCCCACCGAGGCAGGTGCATACACTGGACTTCAGCGCGTGCTCGCTCAGCTCCAGCAGGAGGATGAGTTCCCCAAAGCGCTGAGGGCGATCATCGAGCGCGACCCGTCCAACGAGGTGGCTGTGCGTGCGCTGGCGACGTTCTACCGCGACCGGGGCAGGGCCGTAGAAGGAGTGCCGGTTCTGGCAGAGCTTGCCCGCAAAGCACAGAAGCAGAAGGGCATCTGGTCCGCACTGGCGCAGTTACAGCAGGAAGCCGGTCAGGATGAGGACGCGCTGAAGAGCTACGAAGAGGTGCTGAAGATCGACGGCACGGACGTGCAGGCGTTGCGTAACATGGCGCAGATTCACGAGAAGCGCAACGAGCCGCTGAGGGCAGCCAGCATCTACGAGCGCATCCTGGCAGGGTATCCGCAGGACATCCAGACCCGCCTGCGCCTTGCCGGCATGTACGAGCAGGCAGGGCAGAAGGAGAAAGCCATCGAGCAGTATCGTGAGGTGCTGAAGCGCGACGCCAGCAACTCTATCGCCAAAGAGAGCCTGCAGAGATTGGGAGCCGTCGCGGGAGGGTAAAAACTGCTCCAGCACCTCTACTTTCCGATGCCCCTTAGCCCGTAGCCACCGCATAGAGGCTGAGGGGCGTTTTACTTTCGGCAAAGCCTCACCCGCTTTCTCCCCCTGTTGCTATTTTTCTGGTGTTTGTCATATACTTCTTGTACTAACGTTGTCTCTGTAGAATACTTGCTCGCGAAAGGGGGTAGTATCACGATGTCCCGTTTGTTGCAACGCGCGCTATGCGTACTCTGCATGGCGCTGGCGGTTGCTCCCGCGTTCGCCCAGATCAACTACCCGAATTTCAGCTCGTCGGCAGGGCTGAATCTGACGGGCACAGCGCAGGTCACCGCCAACCGGCTCCGGCTTACCGAAAACCGCATGAACCAGCAGGGTTCGGCGTGGTACGCGACCAAGCAGAACCTCACGCACGGTTTCTCGACCACCTTCCAGTTCCAGATGCACGGTCCCTCGCCCGAGGATGGGCTCGGCTACGGGATTGGCTTCCACGTGCAGAACGTGTCTGACACGCTGAACGTCAACGAGAAGGGTACGGCAGGGGTGCTGACGGTCAGCCTTGCCACCTTCTTCCAGCTGCCCGAGGGCAATTTCCCCAACGTAGTGGCGGTCTACCTCAACGGCAATCTGGTAACAGCCACCAGCCTCTTCCCGAACACCATCGACATCAACGATCAGGCGGTGCACACTGCGCGTGTGGATTATGCAGGAGGATGGCTGACCGTGTCCGTGGATGGGGAAGCGGTGCTCGCCGTGAGTATCGACCTCTCTGCGCAGGGCATTGTGGGCAGTGACGGCACGGCGTGGGTAGGGTTCAGCGCACGCACCGTGTTCGCCTACCAGAACAGCGACGTGCTGAGCTGGACTCTAACGCCGTTCGCCGCGCCAGCCCGTACGCTTATCGTGCTGGCGGACAACCCGTATGGGGGCGTGGCGGTCTCAGCGCCGGCTGACCTGATGAACAACGGCGCGGGCGTTACGCCGTTCGCGCGAGTGTACCCGGCAGGCTCAGTGGTCACCCTCACCGCGGCGGCGTCTGCGCCCGACGGCAACGAGTTCGAGAAGTGGCAGGTGGACGATGTGGACCACTCCGGTCACCCCGAACTGCAGGTGACGCTGGACGAGAACCGCATCGTGACCTCGGTGTACGAGTCCACTAAAGCTCCCTTCTGGGACACGGGCGCTCCCAAGACAGTGATGTCCGACGGGCAGGAGGTATATCTTGGTTATATCTCCGGCAACTTCTCAACATCCTTGCCCCAGAGGTGGTCTGCTATCCCGTTTAGCGTTCCGGCTGGCGGCGCAGTCATCAGCCAGGTGGATGCGAACTGGTTCGTGGTGGAGGGTTATCAGGGAGCGGAGGTGCGCTACATCATCTGGCGGCGTACCGGACTGAACCGCCCCTTGGACGGCGACCAGGTGGCGCAGGGCGTGCTGGGACCGTACACAGCCGGAATAGACGACCCGCGCATCCCCGGCGGGGAAGACTGGCTGCACCGCTACTCCGGTCTGAACCTCTTCCTGCCCGAAGGCGACTACTACCTGACCATCTACGCCGACGGCATCGGTGCAGGAAACACCACCGGCTTCAATGCCCTTGCCTGGCTGACCGGTGCCGACCTCCAGCCGGCGGCGGTGGAGCAGGACTTCATGTGGCGTTCGCGGTTCTTCCCCAACCCCGGCTTCGAGGTGTACGCACCGACCAGCATTCAGCCCAAGGCGGGGCAGGACCCGAAAGACCGCTGGAACTGTGCCTTTGTGCTGTACGGTAAGCTGGCGGTCATTCGGGGACAGATTACCCTGAGGGACTATACCGGCGATCCCTCGCGGGTGCCCATCTCCGTCCGTCTGCGGGACGGTCTCGGCAATGAGGAGGAGCGCATCCTCTACACCGACCGCGACGGCAACTACTCGCTGTGGGTGAACCCGGGCACCTATGAAGTCTCGTTCAAAGCCAGCCACTGGCTGCGCGTGAACCTGACGGGCGTCGCGCTGGGGCTGGCGGAAGAGGTCACCGGGCAGGATGTGGCGTTGACCAACGGCGACATCGACGGCGACAACGAGGTCACCCTGCTCGACTTCGGTCAGCTGGTGGCGGCGCTTGGCAGTATGCCCGGCGACAGCAACTGGAACCCCGACGCCGACCTGGACGGGGATGAAGAGGTAACGCTATTCGACTTCGGCATCCTCGTGCAGAGCTTCGGCGCGATTGGGGATGAGTAGCCCTCATCTCCCGTCCCCCTTCTCCCACGCTGCGGGAGAAGGGGGGTAGTTCTCACACCGCGCGACCGCCTCGCGAACGTCTTCGGGGTGCAGGCTGGGGACGGGTATCCGGCTCGTAGGGTACCGGCACATAGTCCACGCTGGCTGTGCGCTGAACCGGCTGGGGATACAGCGCCATCAGCCTGTGTATTTCCGAAGGAAATTCGGTGCTGACCGGTAGCCCCATGGCTCTGGCTTCCTCTGCGCAGATGGGATAGTCATGTGTCCAGGTGCCCTCGCTCAGCAGAGCGGCGAGCTTCTTCGCGCGGTCTTCTGGCATTTTGGCGGTGAGTATCTCTTCCAGCAGGCGACTTATCGGGCGGCGTCATCCGCACGGCACGCAGGAGCTCTTCAGCGTCTTCGATGTTGATGTATCGAAAGAGAGGGATGCCGAACAGCGCCAGCGCTTCTTGCCGGTGAATCATGGCGATAACACGCGAGCCACGCTTCTTTTCTAGATCTGTAATAGCCTGCAGGCGCGCCGCCTCGAGCATCCTCTGCTTGAGAATCGGCGCCAGGAACGAGTAGATCAGAAACAGCCAGAAGACCTGGTTGACGAGCGCAGCAAAAAACGACTCCATCCTGTGCCCTCCATCAGCAGCGTATTGTCTGCTTCTACTGCACCACAGGAAATCCCTTCGTGGTGAGCTCTGCACGACTCGCAGCGGTTGTCCTTGACAGCACGCTGGCGGCGTGTTATAGTCAGGGCAGGCTTTCAGGAGGTGCCTCCATGCAGAATGCGTCCGCAATTCTGGCAGAGTCCGCACGGGGTATTGAGAAACATCGCAAAGGAGAGATGGTGCTGGAGTTCCGGCAGGTGAACGGCTCGCCAGCAGAGGGTGCGACGGTGCAGGTCAGCCAGATCAGCCATGATTTTCCCTTTGGTGTGCCACTGCGCCCCCGGCACTACACAGACACGCGCCAGCTGGAGTATGTGAAGCAGATGTTCAACTTCGTGCAGTTGCTGGAGTTCAACTGGGGGCAGTACGAACCCGACGAGGGTAAGCCTTTGCGTGAAGAACGGCTCCGCTTCATCCATGAATGGTGCCGGCCCAACGGTATCCGCCATTTATACGGTCACATGCTGGTGTGGACCCGGCAGTATGGCGAGTATCCGAAAACAGGACTGCCATTGTGGCTGTTCCGCTACGACCGTGCCACGCAGTACGAACTACTGAAGAAGCGGGTTCAGCGAGAAGTGCGGGACTATAAGGATGTGGACATGCTATGGGACGTGGTGAACGAACCTATCCACTGCCGATTGTGGGGCGAGTGGGAAAAGCCGAACCGCTACGATGAGCCTCTAGACAAGGTGTTCGGCTACGTTGCCGATGCTTTGCGCTGGGCGCACGAGGCGAACCCGCAGGCGCGACTGCTCATCAATGAATACGAGCTGTTCGCCGACGAAACCGCTCGCGAGCGATTCGCCCGATTGATCCAGATGCTTCAGGACGCGAAGGTTCCGCTCCATGCGGTGGGCATTCAGGCTCATGATTATCAGGCGGCAGGATGGATGGACCCGCGGCGAATATGGGAGACCTGCGAGCTGTTCGGGACGCAGCTCGGTTTGCCCATCATCTTCACGGAGTTGTGCTTCTTCTCCGACCCAAAACGCAGGATAGAGGGTGGTTATCGTACAGGAACGTGGAACCCTGAAAGACAGGCAGATGCCGCCGAGGAGTTCTACCGCGTGGCGTTCGGGCATCCCAGCACGGCAGGGATTATCTACTTCGGGCTGGTTGGCAGTGAAATCTGGGAAAAAACCACCGGCTTGCTGAACGAGGAAGGACGCCCCAAACCGGCTTACGAGCGGTTGCGTCGGCTGGTGAATGAAGAATGGCGTACCCAGCAATCAGGCAGGACGGGCAAGGACGGCACGCTGACGATAAGAGGTTTCACCGGGCGCTACCGTGTAGAGGTGGAATATCGGGGCAAGCACTACCACTTCGAGACGCACCTGAGCAAACAAGGAGTACACCGCGCCTCCTTTGTGCTAACTGATAAGTGACCTGAGGTTCAGAGGGGATAACCGGAGATGAATGGAGATATCTGCTACCCAAGACGCTACATGTGCGTTCGTGCTCGTAAGCCGCTGAAGATCGACGGCAGGCTGGATGACGACGCCTGGCGCGATGCGCAATGGACGGAAGATTTCGTGGATATCGAAGGCGACGCCAAACCGCGGCCGCGCTTCCGCACACGCGCCAAAATGCTCTGGGATGACCAGTACTTCTACATCGGGGCAGAGCTGGAGGAGCCGCACGTCTGGGCAACGCTGACCGAACACGATTCGGTAATCTTTCAGGACAACGACTTCGAGGTGTTCATCGACCCCGACGGGGATAACCACAACTATTACGAGATCGAAATCAACGCGCTGAACACCGTGTGGGACCTGCGCCTGCCCAAGCCGTATCGGGACGGCGGTCCCGCGCTGAACGAATGGGAGATTCCCGGTCTGAAAACCGCGGTGCATATCGACGGCACGCTGAACGACCCGCGCGACACCGACCGCGGCTGGAGCGTGGAGATGGCAATCCCCTGGGAGGTGCTGGCGGAGTTCGCCGGGTGTCCGGCTCCGCCTCGCGATGGCGACCAGTGGCGTGTGAACTTCTCGCGGGTGGAATGGCAGATACGCATCGTGAACGGCAGGTACCAGAAAGTGCCCAACACGCCGGAGGATAACTGGGTGTGGTCGCCACAGGGGGTGATCGATATGCATCGCCCGGAGACGTGGGGGTATGTGCAGTTCAGCACGGCGCCCCCCGGCAAGGCGCGTTTCCGCCCCGACCCCACCTATCACGCCCGCATGAGGTTGATGGAGGTGTACCACGCTCAGCGTGCCTTCCGGCAGGCAAACGGCAGATGGGCTGGCAACCCCGCAGAATTGCGCTACCATCTGCCTGCACGTGTGCCCGGTGGAGAGCCGGCGATTCAGCTGGTGGGCGAGGGGTACGTCGCCAGTCTGCCGGTGAATGTGGGCAGAAAACGGATGGTGGTGAAGGTGCGCGAGGACTCGCGCCTTTGGGTGGAGTGAACGGGCAGGCGTCGTCAGAATCTGGTAAACTAATGCTGGCAACGCAACACCGTGAGGGAGACCGATGACCGAGCGCGTTTTCAATTTCTCACCTGGTCCTGCTACCCTGCCGCTTCCGGTGCTGGAAGAGGTTCAGCGCAACCTGCTCGCCCTGCCCGGCGTCGGAGCGTCTATCCTCGAAATCAGCCACCGCTCAAAGACCTTCGAGGAAATTATCCGGCAGGCGGAAGCAAACATCCGCGCCCTGCTGAATCTGCCGGAGCACTACCATGTGCTGTTTCTGCAGGGCGGAGCCAGCCTGCAGTTTTCACAGGTGCCGATGACCTTCCTGCGCGGTTCCAGCCGGTCGGCAGACTACATCGTCACCGGTTCGTGGGGCAAGCGTGCGCTGGCGGAGGCACAAAAGGAAGGCAATGTGCGCGTGGTGTGGGACGGCAAAGGCGAGCAGTACAGCCGGGTGCCCGCTTCCGGTGAGTATACGATAGCCCAGGACGCTGTCTATGTGCATTTCACATCCAACGAGACCATTCAGGGGGTGCAGTTCTCCAGCGAGCCGGAGACCGGCAATGTACCGCTGGTGTGCGACGCTTCCTCTGATTTCCTGTCTCGCCCCATCGACGTCAGCCGGTACGGGCTCATCTACGCGGGCGCGCAGAAGAACGTGGGGCCAGCCGGGGTGACCATCGTGATTATCCGGCAGGACCTGCTGGAGCAGGTTCCCGAGAACCTGCCGACGATGCTGGACTACAGAGTGCATGTGGAGCACGGCTCGCTCTACAACACGCCGCCGGTGTTTGCCGTGTATGTGGTGATGCTGGTAACGCGCTGGCTACTGGAGAACATCGGCGGGCTGGAACAGATGCACGCCATCAACCGCCAGAAGGCGCAACTGCTGTACGATGCCATCGACCGCAGTGAGGGCTTCTATCGCGGACATGCCCAGCCCGGTAGCCGCTCGCTGATGAACGTTACGTGGCGTCTGCCGAGCGAAGAGCTGGAAGCGCAGTTCGTGAAGGAGGCGAAGGAGGCGGGCTTGCACGAGCTGAAGGGACACCGCTCGGTGGGCGGTATCCGCGCCAGCATTTACAATGCGATGCCGATAGAGGGCGTACGCACGCTGGTGGAGTTCATGGAGGCGTTCCGTCAACGTCACGCCTGACGGGAGGTGAAGATGATGTCGCAGACCCTGTTCCGACCGCCCAGCCGCCCGGTTCCAGAAGGCAAGATTACCTTCGAGCAGTTTCTGGACTGGCTGGACGAGGAGACACATGCAGAATGGATTGACGGCGAGGTACGAATCAAGAGCCCAGTACGCACAGAACATCAACGCATGGTGATTTTCCTGCTGAATGTGCTTTCCAACTATCTGCAGAGGCGGTTGCCAGAGGCGATGGTGCTGAGCGAGCCTGCCCTGCTCAAACTGCCCAGCGACCTGCCCGCGTACTCGCCTGACATTATGGTGTTGTTGCCGACCCAGCTGGAGCGAGACCGGGAAACGTATGTGCAGGCGCCGGTAGCGCTGGTGATAGAGGTCATCAGCCCGGAGAGTCGGGCGCGCGACCGCGGCGAGAAGTTCGAGAACTACGAGAAGGCGGGCGTCAGCGAGTACTGGCTTATCGACCCCGAGCGCAGGCGAGCCGAGTTCTATCATCTCGGAGAGGACGGTTTCTACGAGCCGATGCCGGTGGATGCCGAGGGCGTGGTGCGCAGTGTGGAACTGCCCGGACTGTGGCTGAAGGTGTCGTGGTTCTGGCAGAAGCCGTTGCCGACCATCATGGATGTGCTGAGAGCGTGGGGAATGGTGTAGATGGCTCTGCCCGATGCGCTGAAGCACGTGTCACCGGAGGAGTACCTCGCCGAGGAGAGATGCTCGGCGATCAGGCACGAATTTGTGCGGGGACAGGTCACCGCGCTGGCGGGCGCCAGTCCTGCACATAACCAGATTGTGTTCAACCTGGCGGGCATTCTGCACGCGCAGTTGCGACACTCCGGTTGCCGGGGCTTCGCCAGCGACCTGAAGGTGCAGACGCCGGGCGCAGAGATGTTCGCCTATCCGGACCTGACCGTTGTGTGCGGGGAGCCGCAGTTTCGCGACCAGAACCGCGACGTGTTGCTGAACCCTACCGTTATTATCGAAGTGCTCTCCGAGTCCACAGAGGCGCGCGACCGCGGTGAGAAGTTCCTGCTGTATATCCAGATACCTTCCCTGCGAGATTATCTGCTGGTTTCCCAGAGCGAGAGGCATATCGAGCATTACGCACGCCAGCCCGACAACCGCTGGTTGTTGACCGTAGCAGAAGGCGAAGCGGGCGAGGTGCACCTGAGCGCGGTGGATTGCAGTATTCGGCTCCGCGAGGTATACGAGGGGGTGTAGATGAAGGGTTATGCCGGACAGGTTCACTGCCCCGTGGAGTGGGGATTCGAGTCGAATCGCCCTTATGCTGACCCGTTCAACGAGGTCGAGCTGGACGTTCTCTTCATCGCTCCAGATGGCAGGGAACAGAGAGTGCCTGCGTTCTGGGCAGGGGAGCAGGAGTGGCGGGTGCGGTTCGCGCCGTGCCAGGAGGGTACTTACCGCTGGCGCACTATCTGCACCGATATCGACAACGCCTCCCTGCACGGCATCGAAGGCACGCTGGAGGTCACCCCTTATGAGGGCAGTAACCCTCTGCTTCGGCGGGGTGGGTTGCAGGTATCGGCAAACAAACGCTATCTACAGCATCGAGACGGCACGCCTTTCCTGTGGCTGGGCGACACGTGGTGGATGGGCTTGTGTCGTCGGCTGAGCTTCGCGGATTTCCAGACGCTGGTGGCGGACAGGGTGCAGAAGGGGTTCTCCGTCATCCAGATTGTGGCTGGGCTTTACCCCGATATGGCAGCTTTTGACGAGCGCGGTATGAACGAGGCGGGCTTCCCCTGGGAGCCGGAGTGGGCTCGCATCAACCCCCGCTATTTCGACATGGCAGACCTGCGTATCCACTGGATGGTCAAGAGCGGTCTGGTGCCGTGCATCCTGGGATGCTGGGGCTACTACATCCACTGGCTGGGCGTGGAGCGGATGAAGAAACACTGGCGCTACATCGTGGCGCGGTGGGGAGCGTACCCGGTGGTGTGGTGTCTGGCTGGCGAGATATTGATGCCGTTCTATGATGACCACTCCCGTAGCCGCGAGTGGCAGGAACAGTATCAACGAGAGACGCGCGCCATTTGGGAAGAGGTAGCGCGATATGTGCATGAGATAGACCCGTATGACCGCCCGGTCACGGCGCATCCGTCGGTCGCGGCGCGGGACAGCCTGAGCGACGAGGTGCTGGACTTTGACATGTTGCAGACCGGTCATGGCGACCGCACCAGCCTTCCCAACACCATCCAGCAGGTGGCGCGCTCATACGGACGGGAGCCGGTCATGCCGGTGGTAGAAGGAGAGGTCTGTTACGAAGGCATCGGCGAGGCGAGCAGGCAGGAGGTTCAGCGGTTGATGTTCTGGGCGTGCTGGCTGAACGGCGCGAAGGGCTTCACCTACGGCGCGAACGGCATCTGGCAGGTGAACACGCGCGAGAAGCCGTACGGTCCCTCACCGCACGGGATGGCATGGGGCGACACTCCGTGGGAGGAGGCGTACCACCTGCCCGGCTCGCGACAACTGGGCATGGCGAAGCGGTTGCTGGAGCGGTTCGAATGGTGGCGTATCGAGCCGCATCCGGAATGGGTGGAACCGCACTGGAACGACCAGAACTACTTCCTTCCGTTCGCAGGGGGCATTCCCGGCGAACTGAGGCTGGTGTATGTGCCTGCCTACCAGTGGCGGGTGACGGTGACCGCGCTGGAAGAGGACGTGCGCTACCGCGCCTTGCTGTTCGACCCGGCGACCGGGCACGAAATCTCGCTCGGTGAGGTGCGCGGAGACAGCGATGGCAGGTGGACAACGCCTGTCCTGCCGAAGTTTCAGGACTGGCTTATCGTGCTGTCGCGTGTGGGGTAGAACGTTCTCATGGTTTGAGGATGAACCCCATCATGGCAAAATGCTGGTCGAAGTCAAAAAACCCTCATCCAGTGAGTTCCTCTGGACGAATATCATGGTAATAGGTAGTTGAAGGGCTCATCAGGAATCAGCACTTTGCCGTCGAAGCGTGCTCGAATGACCACGCTCATCGTTTCGCACCTCCTGTCAGCGCTGGCACGGGAAGCAAACGCATTCCTTCGCCGACCGAGCAGGTCGACATGATTGTACCCCCTCCGTCTGCTTTGATATTGGTAGCCAGTGGCGAAGCTCGCCAAACCTGGATTTGCATCGTCCTCCCCCCGCGATGATTCTACCTGACGTGTTCCGAACTGCACCACCCAACCACCGCCTGACCTACCGCCTCGCGTCTACCGTGAGCCAATCACAGCGAGGTGACCAAGCCCAAACTACCCCATAGTCAAGTCGGCGCACCCATTCCGCGCCCATCGTGCCCACATCCAACAGCCCAATCCACGCCCATTCCTGGCGCTTCTCCTTATCGGGGTGGAAGTTTGAGCCTTGCACCACCAGCACAGAACCCTGCCCCCGTGCCTGGAGCAGTTCTAATCTAATTGCGGGTACTGCCTCTTTCGGGTGGTCTATCCGAAACCACTGCACCGTGCCTGAGCGCGCAGAACACAGCCCCAACCGAAACCACGAAAGGTTTTTGAAACGTGGAGCTATGCCAATGCCCGCCGCGTATTTGGTCAGTTTATCACTCAGTAGGAAGGCGTTTCGTTCGTGGAGATAAGTCACAACATCTACCTCCGAGGGCACTCTACTCACCTGCCGATACGATGAATGCCCTCTTTGCCAAGCCCAGAGCGTCTTTTCGTAGCGGTCAATCTCTTTCCGTGTAATCGTCGCAAACATCAACCCCGTCCCGGTAGGAAAGATAAGCTCTTCTCTGATTTCACCGTGTCCTTTTGGAATAGGAGGTAACCAGCGCACTTTCGCATTCCGATCGCATGACACACCCCCAAACCGTGTACCGCGTCGGTTCAGGAAATAGGCGTTCCGCTGGTCGGGGGTCAGGACGTGGCAGAGGGCGTCGTCAGTGAGTACCCAGAAGTCTTTGTTGCGCTGGGCGATGTGATTGGGGTTCCGGCGCCACGCTTGTAGGTCAATCAGAAGCAGTTTGCCCCCGCGTGTGGCAAGAACCTGTTCTTGAGCGGTCCAGCTGATCGTGGTGTAGTCTTGCTCCTTGAAGGCTAATCCCAAATCTAGCCGGCAGATGAAACGCCTGCGCAGGTCGGCTAAGTAGAGCTCCGCGCCCATTCGCGTCCCCAGAACAAGTTGCGGGCTAATGCCCCGTCGCAACGCCACTTCCTCGGCTTCGGCGAAGCGGTGTGCAAGGAAAAGCAGGCAGTCTCCTGTGGGTGAGAACTTGAGTTGGTCCACCGTGTCAAGGAGAACCATTGGTTTAAACCGCGTTCGGACTGTAAGCGCGTTGTTTTCAGTAGGTATCCGCTCGGATATCGCCACCGGTTGTGTGCCAGACAGAGGGACGAGATAAATATTGCCACTATCTTGCCAATACGCAAGACAGCCTCGAACTTTCATCGTGTGAACCTCCTACTGCCGTGGGAGCTGGATGTTGATGCGCCTTTCTCTCATGAACGGCAGAGTCTCTTCCCAGTCGATGACAGTAACCCCATCTATGACTTCTCCTCTTCGGGGATACGACCCTGATTCTGTCCCACCAACATTGCTCCACGGACTCCATGTACCAGAACCAGAGCTGGGAAGTATCTGGCCGTCACCCCACTCTAAGCCGAAAATTCTGCTTCCTGTTGGCTTCCAAGAGCGAGACTCTGTAGACCTTAGTACATGAGCTATTGAATGCACGCGCTTCACCCGCGCCGATGCGGTCTTGTGGACATTAGGTGCCCATAGAAACACAAATGTCGGTTCCCAGTACATATTACGCCCCGCAATGACCGCCGCTGCTACATCACGCGTAAGGCTGTAAACGATGTAAACTGTCTGCCCTGGTAGAAATCGTTTCTCTGCTGGGTCAACCTCACGACTTGAGGCGTCGGGGAACGACATAAGTTGTATCTTTTGCCGGGGTGCAACACGCATAGCTGGCATCCACCACTGTCTCGCTGGGTTATATGCCAATCCTACATCAACCTCGCCACCTCTTCCAGAAGACCCTACATATGTCCAGGGCATGTCAGACCTAGGCCTACCTTCTATGATGCGCGAGCCCATACTTATTTGAAAAGTATCAGGAAGAAATAGCGAGCCGCGAACACCTCGGTATCCGTCGGGAGTGCGAACACGGCGAAAGGGTCCTGCTTGAGCCTCTAATGTTAGTGAAAGCTGACCGAATGGCTCTGACTCTGGGGACCCTACAGGTAGCGGATACATCTCTTCGTCGTACCCGAGTACAGCGTTGTTCTGAACAAGCATCCTGCCATCAGGTGGAAACACTCCTGCCTTAGCGTAGATTTTTCCATCAGGACCCAGCACCCACACATCGTCATACGGACTTGGCCTCATATCAGGTGGCAGCTGCGCTTCCATAGCGCCAATAATCTGCCAAGGATTCTCAGTATCCCACGGTATCGCCCCTACATGTGGAACTGCGCTATCTTCCTCTGAGGACGAACCCCACAGCCCGTTGTACTCCGCCTCCACCACGAAGAAATACTCCACTTCGCTCGTCAAACCCGTCACGGTATAACGGTAAACATCCGTCCCAGAGGTGGCGGGCAAGTAGGGAGAACTAAACGGGTAGTTCCCGCTCTGAGTGCCCCAGCGCACCCGATACCCGGTCGCCCCCGGCAGAGCATCCCAGTAAACCGTCACCTTGGTCGCCCCCGTCGGCGCCGCAAAAACCCACGGCACCTCCGTCAAAAGTATACCCTCACTGCGAAGCCAGTGCGAGATGGCGCGTTTCCTCAAAAATAATCTATTCGAACATAGCCTGTTTCCTCATAATTGCACAATCGGGTAACCATCCGGTAACCTGTGGGGTGGAAA
>FWPU01005112.1_pt1 | contig 29211 bp, 23 predicted proteins | sample 2228361 | NCBI WGS metagenome assembly FWPU01 (sample SAMEA103939777, study PRJEB20133) | metagenome | reverse complement strand
ATAAAGATGGTCGACGAGTCGTTTGAGCATCTCCACTCCCCGCACCTCGGTTTCAAAGAGGGGCAGGATCGCCCGTACTTGTCCATTGAATTCATGCCAAATTGTCTGCATGTGTTCTTCCTGCATTGCCACTCGGTTTTTGACGAAATCGGGCGAGCTTTCGTGGATAGCGTTTTTATCAATCACCAGGTTGACGATTACCCCACCCACAGGGATTCCAAAATCGTGAAACCAATTGATAAAACGGGTAATCACCGCAATGGGCAGGGCTTCGGGGAGTGTGACGAAGAAGAAAGAAGTCAAATCTTCATTAGTCAGGAGTTTCTTGGCTCGTCCCATCCGTTCACGCAGATTCAGTAGATAATCCATGAGGGGGTCTTTTTCCTGTTTCTTCTTGCTGTAAGAGAGCAATTCCCGAAGACTCATGGCTTCTTGGCGGCTCTGAACCATTTTATTGACCCACATAGAATAGACTGAGGACATCCCTAGAAGACGGCGAGCATTGGCGGTGGGGGCTGTATCGAAGACATACATGTCATATTTGTCTTCGAACATGATGTCAATCATGTTTTCGAACATGGCTGATTCTTCGAAGGCTGGATTCATGGTCGCTGATTCGACGAATTCGTCCGCCTTGGTCTTAATATCAGCAAATTTCAGGAACCATTCGATTTTTTCGCGGATTTCACGTTTGGATTTTTCGATGGTATCCCGAGTATCAATTTCATAAGCCATCAGGTTGGGGACATCTTTTACAGGAGTGGGTTTTCCGAACACATCCTGACTCAGCAATCCAGAAAGGGAGTGCACGGGATTGGTTGAAGCAAGAAGGGTATTGCGTCCTTGTTGAGCTGCCCAAATGGCGGCGGCTCCAGCGAGCACGGTTTTGCCCACTCCCCCTTTACCACCAAAGAAAATATACTTCAGGGTGGGTTTTTCTTGCATATATTGCAACATGGATTTTTCGATCATGAGAGCCTCCCGAACATTGCTTCCGCCATGCGTTCGATCATGGGTAAGCCGGTGATATCGCGCTCAAATTCTGGGATGCGTGCCAGCGTTTGGGCACCAAAGGTCTGTTCAATTTTTTGTAGGTATACTCGTTGCATTTCTAAGCGGTTTTTCAAGTACTCCGGAATATTTTGAGTGGCTAACTCTTCTGGGATGACTCGGTTAAAAATATAACCGGCAATAGGAACATTGAATTTGGCGAACAAGCCGGCAGCTTTTTGGGTGTCTAAGATGATCATCTCTTCGGGGATGATGACGAAGAAAAAGGCTGTTTTTTGTCGATCGGTCAGAATCCCTGACGATGTATTGATGCGCTGCTTGATGTATTGAAGCTCCCTTAGAATCTTGTCCTCTTCGGTTTCTTTTTTGCGACGCATCACTGCAGCAACCTTGTCATATTCCGCCATTTCTTCTCTCAGTGCAGTAATCTTGTCGATCCATTGGTCATAGACCGAAGCCATGCTGAGATAATACAAAGCATGACCCAAAGGTACGAGGTCATAAATGTAATAATCATAATCACCGCCAACAACGATGTCCACGACAGCATCAAAGATGGCACTCTCTTCCATAGCCGGTTCGGCGGCGGCAGCTTGGATGTAATTCTCGATTTCCTCAGGGATTTCGTCCATCCCGTACATATCGCGAATTTTCTGGCGGATTTCTTCTTGATATTCTTTCACTCTGCGATCGGCATCGATCTCTTGGGCAAAGAGATTGGGCATAATTTGGACAGCCCCTTTTCCGAAAATGTCCTGTTTGAAGATATCCGATAAACTTGCTTGCGGGTCAACAGAGAAGACCAAGACTTTGTAACCTTGTTTGGCTAGCCAATAGGCCGTCGCTGCACTAAAAGTTGTTTTCCCGAGTCCACCTCTGCCTCCGAACATGATATAACGACGTTCGGGATTTTTTTCAAAGACTTCTTTGAGTGACATGGTTGTCTCCTAAGCTAAAGCATCAGTCAAGTCGCGCTCTCGAAGCATGCGCCGTTTCCAGGTGCTGATTTGAGGCACGACATACGGTAACAGGCGCAAGCTGTAATAGGGTGGCAGGATGGGAATACCTAAGAGGTCGCCCATCGTAATCAAGATAAATAAATGTTCCATGCTGCCGCGAGTTTTTAAGGCATAGCGTGCCATATCGTGACCTGCCATCCCATACAAGACGCTTTTCACAGAGTCTAGCCAACTTCGTTTAGATTCTTCTTCGGTCATTGCATTCTCCTAATCGCAGATTTTTTCTTCCATGGACGTATGATTTTAGGTAAAGTCTTGGTCGCACATATCGGTAAGATCCCGCTCCCGTAGGATACTTCGCTTTAATCCGGGCATGATGGGAATTACAAAAGGCAGTATGCGGAGCGTGTAGTACGGCGGGAGTACTGGGATGCCAAAAAGATCCCCAAAGACGATGAGGACAAACATTTTTTCCAGAGAAGCGCGTTCCTTTTCTAGATCTCGCACCATCTCATAGATTGTTGCGCCATAGATGATCTCTCCCAGCGTGCGCAAGAACCTTTTTGAGATGGCTAACAACTTAGCTGAGAGAGGGTAGTTTGATGAATGATTTTCCAAGCGTTTTGGATAATCCATGCCTTAAACCAAATGATTCTGGGAGTGATGAACCTCATCACTCCCAGAGTAAGAGCGTGGCATTACGCCTTAGCCAATTCGGCGCGATAGCGTCGGAATGCCTGCAGGGCATCGTATGCTAAGATGAAAGCAGCCACGACAAGCACTAAGGCAATTAACCCGATAATCACCTGAGCGGTAATCACCTGCCAAACTTGCACTTTTTGAGCTTCAGCAATAGCAGCGGCTTTCGGCAGGTTGACAACAAACGATTCGTAAGCTTTATACAACAACGCACCGATGGTGGTGATGAACATAAAAAGGAATGGCCACATTGTCCATTGGTAGTTCTTGCCCTTGGATACGAGCCACAAGGTAATCAGCAACAGCGCAAGCGAAGCCATGAGTTGATTTGCAGCCCCAAAGACGACCCAGATTTGCAGGAATGGCACGATCCAAATCAAGATCAGGGTCAAGAGCAGGGCGATGATGGTGCCAACGTGGACATTCTTCAGTGCCGGGAAGCGGTCTCCCAAAGCTTCTGCGGAAGCTACGCGCATAAAGCGCACGACCAGATACATAATGGTCAAAGCCATTAAGGTCAGGAAAACGGAGCCATACGCCATGCCAAAACCTTCACCCAACATTCGGTCTAAACCCCATTGGTTCATGAAGTTAGACAATCCTGCAGAGAAGACCGCTGCGGCTTTTGCTCCACCTCCAGCATCTACATACCCCTGAAAACTGCCAAAGGCGACCGTAGCGGTCAAGAAAGCCATGGTGGCGAAGAACATTTCAAGGAACATTGCCCCTCCCCCAACGTAGAGAGCGTCGGTTTCCTTCTCAAGTTGGCGTGCCGTTCCGGAGGAGGAAACTAAGCTGTGCCAGCCAGAAATTGCACCACAGGCAATGGTTACGAAAAGGATTGGCTAGAGCGGTCCAAGTCCGGTTACGGTAAAGGAGGTGAAGGCGGGAAAATCACCTGTTCCGGGCCGCCAAATTAACACTCCTAGAACCCCTCCCAAAATGCCGGCGAAGACGATCCAGAAACCAACGTAGTTGATGGGTTGTGCCCAACGCCAGATGGGCAGGACGGCGCCGAAATAGCAAATGACTAGAACTAAAATCGTCCCGATAAAGCGCGCTTGAGTGACGGCTAGGAAGAGTGTTGGGCTGGTGGCACCTCCGGCGGTTCCATATAGGACCGAGAAAAAGTTCTTAACCGGAGTTAGGGTGCCAATCCAAATGCCAAGGAATGCAAGAATGACGGTGATAATGCTGGTCAGGATAATGTCTTGCTTCCACTTGTAGGTCATTTGCCCGGCTAGAATTCCAACTAAGACGACAATGATCACCCCTAAGGGGACAGCCGGGTTGGTTAGGAGATTGAAGCCAACTTGGATACCGAATGCTCCCATGATTAGGAGGAGATAAAAGTAAATAAAGGCAATTAGAAGTCCTCGGGCGCGGGGAGAGATGAGGCGGTAGCTCAATGCGCCGAAGGATTGTCCTTCTTCTCTAACCCCTAACATGATGGAGCTATAATCTTGTACCCATCCAATGAAGAAGGTGCCCACAATGATCCACAGCAAAGCAGGCAGCCATCCCCACTGGACGGCAATAATTGGACCTAGGATGGGCCCTAAGGCAGCGATGGATTTGAATTGGTAGCCAAAAAGCACATTGCGGTTGGCGGGAGTAAAGTCCACCCCATCCATGAACATCTTGGCAGGGGTGGCGCGTTTTTCGTCGGGTTGTAAGACGGTTTTATCGATCGTTCTAGCGTAGAAACCGTACCCGACTATTGCTGCAGCGACAGCAATAAGGATGACAACAATAGCATTCATACAACTCTCCTTTCGATAACTTACTGGGCAAGAACAAGGGATCTAAAAGTTGTTTTCTTTATTGATCATTTTCACCTCCTCACGAACCTTATATAACTGTGGATAAATCATGTATACTAATAGATGGAAAAGGCTCATGTCGGCACCTGTTCATCTGATCGTCCCCTTACTCATTGTCTGCTTCAGCTATATCGTATTCTTCGGCCTCTTGTCCAAGTTTCGCCGCGAGAGGCTTTCTGTACAATTCGCTTTCGAGGCACTGGCTTTCACGGCTATCTTGGCTGGTCTGGTCTGGATGACGAACTTTTCTCTTCATCCAGCGATCAATCTCTTTCTTCTTTACATTGTGACCATGCGGGTACGCCTACTGACTGAACTAGGTACCTTTTTTGCGCGACGCAATCAGTTTGAGTGGGCAAGGTTTCTCTTCGATATCGCCCAACATGCCTTTCCAGATCCAAGCGCATCGGTCATTTTGAAAATGAACCGAGCGGTCTTGCTGATCAAACAAAATTTGCTCAATGAAGGCATTGAACTATTAGAAGGCTTGCTAAAAGGTGAGGAAGCGGCATATCTAGGAGCAAAATATGAGGCTGCAGCGCATTACAATTTGGGGGTTGCCTATCTCAAAGCGCACAAAGATGCACTTGCCGTTGTGGAACTAAATAAAACGATTGAGACAATGCCGCTTTCAGAATATGCTGTTCGAGCAGAACGAGCTTTAAAGCAGAAACAGAAATCCCATCATCAACACTGATTCAGTTGTTAAAGTTCAATAACCTGCCTTGTCGACAATTTTGGGGCAAGGCAAAGACGCAAAGATAACGCGGAAAGATTTTTTCCGTTTGAGCTTTGGGTGCCATGAGACGTGGTTGTCATCTGAACCTTTCCTTTTTTCAGAAAACCACCACCGATACGGTCAGCTACCAACTCAGACCCAAGTTCACTTTGAAGCGGCTATTTGGATTTTTTTATGAAGCAAGCCTACCGATAAACTTCATGGTTTGCTTCAAATTTATTCAACCAACCCTATTGTTATTATACGCGGTAATCTTCAAGAATTGCATTAAAAACGTCAGGATTTTCCTCGTGTATAAGCTCATTTTCTCTTTGAATTTTGGGGATTTTGGGGTAGGATTGGGTAATGCTTCCAATTTTCATCTACTTAGTGAGGTACACATGAACTTTGTCTTTCTTTCTCCTCATTTTCCGCCCAATTATTATTTGTTTTGTGTTCACTTGCGTCGCTTTGGCGCGACGGTGTTGGGTTTAGCTGATGAGCCATATGAAGCTCTGCGTCCAGAATTGAGGGATGCCCTAAGTGAGTACTATCGGGTTTATGATTTGCACGACTATGACTCTTTGATTCGAGCACTGGGATACTTTACCCATCGCTACGGAAAAATTGATGGTCTCGACTCACACAATGAATATTGGTTGGAAACGGAAGCGCGCCTTCGAACGGACTTCAATATTCCCGGCTTAGACAATCGTCAGATCACTAGGGTGAAGAGGAAATCGGAGATGAAGAAGCAGTTTGTCAAGGCAGGCGTTGCAGTTGCTCGAGGGAAAGTTGTTTCTACGCTCCAACAGGCAAGGCAGTTTATCGCTGAAGTCGGTTATCCTGTTGTGGCAAAACCAGATGTTGGGGTAGGGGCGGCCAAAACCTATAAGATTAATGGTGAGCAAGATTTAGATTTCTTTTTTTTTGATAAACTACCTACCCCGTATCTGTTGGAGGAGTTTGTCAGCGGGCAAATCTTTACTTTTGATGGGCTGGTTGATCAAAATGGACATATCGTCTTTTACACCTCACATTATTACAGTCAGGGTATTATGGAGACGGTCAATGAAGACCGCGATGTGTATTATGTCTCATTGCGCCAAATTCCTGCCGATCTAGAAGCAGCGGGCAGGACAATCGTGCGAGTTTATCAACTAAAAGCGCGCTTTTTCCATTTTGAATTCTTTCGCACACCTGAAGGTAAATTAGTCGCTTTGGAAGTCAATATGCGTCCTCCAGGCGGGTTGACAACAGACATGTTCAACTATGCTAATGACACTGATATTTATCAGGAGTGGGCAAATATCATCGTGAACAATCGATTTGAAGGTCGAAATGATCGCCCGTATCATTGCGCCTACGTAGGCCGCAAAGAAAATAAACCCTATCGCCATACCCATGATGAAATCCTGCGTGAGTTAGGTAGTAACATTGTTCATCATGAGGCAATTAGTGGTATCTTCAGCGCAGCTTTGGGAAATTACGGGTATCTTATCCGTTCGCCTGAACTCACTGAGATTGAGCGCATGGCTGCCTTTATCCAAGAGAAGGAAAGTTGACATCCCATGCAGACCGAATATCATAAATGGTATAGTCAGCATCTCAGGCAGGATATGGAGATAAAAATCTATGGTTGGTATGGAAAACCAGTGCTGGTCTTTCCAGCGCAGGAAGGGCGGTTTTATGATTTTGAAAACTTTGGCATGATTCATGCTATTGCGGATTTTATCGAAAGTGGGAAGATCAAAGTCTTCGCGGTTGACAGTATTGATTCTCAAAGCTGGGCGAATTGGAATGCCCACCCGGCTGACCGAGCCACCCGCCATGAAGAGTACGACCGTTATATCGTAGAAGAAGTTACCCCTTTTATTTGGGAAAAATGCGCCAAAGCTCCGCAGGGCATTCTGACAACCGGTTGCAGCATGGGAGGATATCATGCGTCCAATTTCTTTTTTCGTCATCCCGATGTGTTTGATGCATTGATTTGCTTAAGCGGTTTATTTCAATTGGGGATGTTCGTCGGTGATTATATGGATCAGACGATCTACTATAACAGTCCGTTGGTCTATTTACCTAACTTAACCGATGAGTGGTATCTTGATCGGTATCGCAAGAGCCAGATCGTGATTTGTTGCGGGCAAGGGGCTTGGGAGGAGGCGATGCAAGCAGATGCGCGAGCTATGAAGTCGATTCTGGACGCAAAGGGCATCCCGGCGTGGGTGGATTTTTGGGGTTATGATGTCAACCATGATTGGCCGTGGTGGCAGAAGCAGTTGCCGTATTTCCTTAGCCGCATGGATTTATAAGGCGGAAATACAGATTGTTTGCAGATTAGCGCTAGAATATTGCAAAGCAAACCCAATGCAATCAGATTAACCCCTATTGCCAACTGAACTGATAAACTGCTCTCAGATGTTGGGGGTGGTTAGAATCCCAACTCTTTTGCTACCCGGCGCATGGCCAGGATGACGTTTCCCGTATGTTCCCAGAGATCAATGCCGAGTTCCTGAGCACCCTTTTCGATTTCCTGACGATTGGCTCCTGCAGCAAAGGCTTTATCTTTCCACTTCTTCTTCACCGATGAAACTTCTAAATCGTCCAAAGAACGTGAAGGCCGCACCAGGGCGACAGCGATGATTAAGCCGGTGATTTCATCACAAGCATAGAGCGCTTTTTCCATCAAGGATACTCTCGGGACGCCGGTGTGGTCAGCATGGCTCAACACGGCGCGCACAATTTCTTCTGGAACACCTTTTTGACGCAGAATTTCTGCGCCATCCTGTGGATGAGACTCTAGCGTTGGGTGAATTTCGTAATCGAAATCATGCAATAAACCAACCATGCCCCACAACTCGGGGTCTTGATGGTATTTTTCGGCGTAAAAACGCATAGCCGCTTCGACTGCCAGCATGTGGCGAATCAGGTTTTCATTTTTCACGTATTCGTGTACGATTTGCAAAGCTTCTTCTCGGTTCATGGGGTCTTCTCCGGGAAAATAGGTTCGGGATTTCCGAGAACAGGGAGCGGGCGACGAAAATGGAGATTCCAAAAGGCGTTTAGGGTTGCGAACAACTCGCGGAATTGCCAAAACAAGATGGCATTACGCCGATAGGAATGCCAGTCTGCAGTAACTCCTACTGCTCTTAGTCCCAACGTATGACACGTATAAAGGGCGCGAGGAAGATGAAATCGCTGAGTGACCAGAATAGCTTCTTCCAGTCCAAAGATGGCTTTTGCCCGATAGCAGGTCTCATAGGTGCTTCGCCCGGCAAAATCCAAGACAATATCTTCATCAGGGACACCTAATGACCAAGCGTACTCACGCATTGCTTGGGGTTCGTTGTAGTCGATAAAGCGGTTATCGCCGCTCATCAAAATCTTTTTTACTTTGCCAGCGGTGTAAAGCTGAGCAGCCATTGCTACACGATCGCGTAAAACGATGGTCGGTTGCCCATCGCGTCTCAGCCCGGCGCCAAACACAATTGCCACAGGAGTGGACGGCACGTTTTCAGCATCAAAGATCCGCTTTCGGGAAAATAGCTCGGTGGTTGCTCTTGATGCTATGATCAGAGCTAAAAATGTGAGCGGAATGCCAAGGATTAGGTAAGATACCATGATCTTTTTCGAACTCACCGCCAAATTTTACCACGTCAGGGGTTGTCATTCATTCAACCTAGAGTTACAATCCATCGACTATGGATGATGAAATTGCTTATTTAAAAACATTAGATTATCTTTACTCTTTTGTTGATTATAGTTTGACCAAAGCCGATCGCTTGGCTCAAGCAAATTTTGACCTTTCGCGCATGGTTGAGCTGATGCATCGCTTGGGAGACCCACACAAAGCCTACCCATTGATTCACATTGCGGGGACGAAAGGCAAAGGCTCTGTCACGGCGATGTGCAGTTCTATCCTTCGAGCAGCCGGCTATCGCACCGCGATGTACACTTCGCCTCATCTGGAAGATTATGCTGAACGCATTCAGGTGAATGGGGTTCCAATCCCTCATCATAATTTGGTTGAACTGGTGAATCGAATCAAACCGGAAATTGAATCGATTCCTCAGCTCACAACTTTTGAGATTACAACTGCCCTTGCTTTTCTATACTTCAAAGAGATGGGCGTGGATGCTGCAGTGATCGAGGTAGGTCTCGGCGGACGGTTAGACGCCACCAATATCGTATCCCCGATTGTGTCTGTCATTACCTCGATTTCGTATGATCACACCTTTGTGTTGGGGGATACCTTAGGTGCAATTGCCGCCGAGAAGAGCGGTATCATCAAAACGGGTATTCCTGTTGTTAGCGCACCCCAAGAGCCTGAAGCAATGGCAGTGATTGAACAGATTTCTGGACAAAAAGGCGCCCCGTTGGCAGTGGTAGGCCGAGATGTGTATGCCCGTTCGATTCATCAAGAGATTTCCCATCAAATCATCGAATTACAGATTCCAAGCAGTCATTCACAGGATGGAGAACCCATTGCAGACAAAACGATGCAAATGGTTTTGCCCTTGCTCGGTGATCATCAAGTCGAAAACGCTGCTGTTGCCTATTTGGCAATCGATCGATTTCGTCAAAGTGCCTTGCCGATTACAGATGCGCACATCGCGGAGGGTTTTGCAAGAACTAACTGGCCGGGACGGTTTGAGGTTATAAGGAAAAATCCTCCCTTTATCCTCGATTGTGCTCATAATCGGGAGTCGTCTCAGCAATTGATGCGGACGGTTCGGGCAATGTTTCCCAATCGCAGAGTCGTGTTAATTTTTGGGGCATCAGAGGATAAAGATATTGATGGCATGTTCACGGAAATTATGCCCTCTGTGGATTTGGCAATCTTTACCAAATCCTTTCATCCACGCGCTATCTTACCGTTGAAATTAGCGGAGAAAGTCTCAAAGTACTCGGTGCAGGTTGAGGTGGTTGAAAAGGTGTCTGATGCCATGCAAAGAGCGCTTAACACAGTGACCAACCAACAATTGATCTTAGTGACAGGCAGTATTTTTATCGTAGCCGAGGCGCGTCATGCGTGGCAAATTGAACCTCGTCTAGCCACTTTGTATGGTGAAAATCAACAATAAGGGTAGAATTAACCCAAAAGAGACTCTAAGATCATTAGAATATCTTGAACGAAAGTATGGCTATCTAGAAAGCCAATGAAAGAAGTAAGGAAAACTGAAGTATGAAAGAATTTGACTGGTACTCCAGAGATCAAGAAGAAGAATTTGGGGAAGCCCTTCACAGGCGTACTGAGGAACTCTATCAGGTTCCTGATAGTATCCCGGATGAAAATGGGCTGATTGAATGCCCGGTGATTCCGTTACGGGATTTGGTTGTCTTCCCGCATATGATCTCTCCGATTTTCATTGAGAGAGAAAGCTCTCTTGAGGCAATAGAAGAAGCACAGATTTTAGATCAAACGGTGATTGCCTTGACCCAGCGTGATCCGGAAATCGATGAGCCAACCCCAGACGATTTGTGGCCTATTGGAGTGGAAATGGCAGTCGGTCGTTTATTGGAGATGCCGGATGGTTCAAGCTCTGCGTTGGTGCAAGGACGCCGTCGGGTTCAAGTGGTGGAGTTTACTCAGTTACACCCCTTTATGAAAGCGCGCGCCAAGGTCATCGACGAAAACCAAGAAGTCGATCGTCAAACAGATGCGACCATGCGCACCGTGTTGGATTTGTTCAAAAAATGCGTTGAACTGAATCGCAGCTTGCCCGAAGAAGCCTATCTGTATGCCCTAAACATCGTTGAACCGGGGTGGTTGGCAGATATGGTTGTCACCACCATTTCCCCTTCGGTGAAGGAGCGGTTGGAATTCTTGATGACCGTTGATCCGCTAGCCCGCTTGAATAAAGTGGTCAGCTTGTTAGCCCGCGAAGCTGATGTGTTGGAATTAGAAGACAAAATCCATTCCCGTGCGCAGAGTGAAGTCGATCGAAGCCAGCGGGAATACTATCTACGCGAGCAAATGAAGGCGATCCAGACCGAGCTGGGTGAAGGCGATCTATGGACGCGGGAGATTGAGGAACTTAAGGAACGAGTGCAAAACGCGGCTTTACCTCAGGAAGCTCTCGATCGAGCTATGAAAGAAATCGACCGCTTGACTCAGATGCCGCCCATGTCACCGGAGATCGGGATTTTACGTACTTACATAGAGTGGATTCTTGACCTGCCATGGACTCAAGCGACGGAAGATAATCTGGACGTTAAACATGCCGCCCAAATCCTAGAGCGTGACCATTATGGACTTCCCAAAGCCAAGGAACGCATTTTGGAATACATTGCTGTGCGCAATTTGAAACCCAAACGGATCCGACAACCGATCTTATGTTTTGTCGGTCCGCCTGGAACGGGGAAAACTTCGTTAGGCCAGTCGATTGCTAATGCGTTGGGGCGCAAATTTGTGCGTCTCTCTTTGGGAGGCGTGCGCGATGAGGCGGAAATTCGGGGTCATCGGCGCACGTATATTGGGGCTTTACCTGGTCGCATCCTGCAAACCATGAAGCGGGCGGGGACGATCAATCCCTTATTTATGCTGGATGAGATCGACAAAATCGGGGCTGATTTTCGCGGCGATCCGGCTGCTGCATTGCTGGAAGTTTTAGACCCAGAACAAAACTATGCCTTCTCCGACCATTATTTAGAAATTCCTTATGATTTATCTAAAGTTCTCTTTATTACCACGGCAAACTACACCGGAACGATTCCTCCAGCTTTGTTGGATCGGATGGAGGTGATTGAGTTTCCTGGGTATATCGAAGAAGAAAAATTAGAGATTGCGCAACGGTTTTTGATTCCGCGTCAACTGGAAGAGACGGGCTTGGAGGACAGTCAAATCCGCTTCACTCCGAGCGCAATGGTTAAGATCATTCGAGAATACACTTATGAAGCGGGGGTGCGTAATTTAGAGCGTGAGATCGGGCAGGTATGTCGTAAAATTGCCCGAGCCAAAGCGGAAGGGAAGCGCCATCCGACTCTCGTAACGCCGGCATTGGTTGAGAAGTATCTCGGACCGCCACAATTCTATAACCTTGAGGCAGAGCGAAAGAATGAAGTGGGTGTTGCTACAGCGGTCGCCTGGACGGAGTATGGCGGTGAGATTATGCCGGTGGAAGTCCTCTTAATGGAGGGGAAAGGGGGATTGCAAATCACCGGACAAATCGGCAACGTCATGCAAGAATCGGCTCAAGCAGCGCTGTCTTACTTGAAATCGCGGGCGGAGGATTTTAACCTCAAAATGAATTTGTTTGAAAAAGTAGATATCCATATTCATATTCCCGAAGGCTCAATTCCCAAAGATGGCCCAAGCGCCGGGATCACAATTTGTACCGCCCTTGTCTCCGCTTTTACGGGCAGAGAGGTACTAAAGGATGTCGGCATGACGGGTGAAATTACCTTGCGTGGTCGTATCCTGCCAGTGGGGGGTGTCAGAGAGAAGGTATTGGCAGCCCATCGAGCCGGTTTGAAAACCGTCATTTTGCCCAAAAAGAACATGAAAGATTTGATTGATGTTCCTAAAAAAGCCCGCGATGAATTAAAGATTATCCCTGTGGAGGAGATGGATCAGGTGTTGCAGATTGCCTTATCCACTGCGCCGCCCAAGCGAAAACATCTGAGCTTAATCAAACGGCTTAGCGAAGAGGATCAAGACGAGAAAGCTGATGAGGGAACACTTTCCAAAAGGACATACGCTCGCCGCAAGACACAACCTGCATCGACCCAGCCGGGGGCGTAGATGAGATCTCGGAGTAAATTAATTTGGCAGGTCGTCATATTGTTTTGGGTTGTGGCGTGTCAGGGACAAGTCTCAGAGACGCCCATCCCACCTACGCCTTTGCCGCAGGTAGTCCATTCACCAACACCCGTTCTTCCCTCACAGGAACCAACCCCGACCTTGACACCAACGCCGCTAGCTTTGTTTGATAGCTTGGTGTCTGTGGTTTTCATAGCTGATCACCAGACCCTCCCTGTATATTCAACGCCTGATGAAACATCCAATCCAATTGCCCAATTGGAAGCAAATCAGACCAATCTCTCGATCACGGGTGGCTTTCAAGAGCGGGAAGGTAAATTTTGGGCAGAGATACTTTTGCCACAGGGAGGAAGCGGTTGGGTGGATGCAAATTACTTAACCCCTAGTTATCGTGCTGACCAATTTTGTTCCAATCCGGAAATTACCGGTCTATCCCGTAAGGTTATCGAAATCTTTCAACAAAAAGATGGTGATCGCTTAGCTGAACTGGTCAGTCCAATACATGGTCTGCGACTTCGCATGCATTGGTCCGATGTGGAAGTTTACTTGGGCAAGCCGGAGGAGGTGAGGGATTTGTTTTCTAAGCCGCAATCATACCAATTTGGAGTGGAGAAACGAACACAAGAACCAGTGCAGGGCACCTTTTTAGAGGTTGTCATTCCAAAGCTGATGGATATGCAAGGAGAGCTCACAGAAAACTGTAATAGCTTGGATCAAGGACTAGCTGCAGATTGGGTGAGTGGTTTTATCCAATGGCCGTTTGAATATGCGAATATGAATTATTTGGTCAGCTATCGTCCTGCGCCTGCTGAGGATGAATTAAATTGGCGGATGTGGGCATTGGGCATTGAGTGGCTGAATCGTCAACCCTTCTTGACAGTCATGGTTCATTATCAGTGGGATTACTAATTCGCATGGCTCTTCGATAAACAGAGTCTTGAGAAACTGGCTGGGTTTGACCTCACTTAATTGTTGTAGGCAGGCAAACTGAAGCACTGAAGCATCGCTTAGTTTGCCTTGCATGAAAGGCTTTGACTGCCTTAACAGCAACCCGCTTGGACGTATTGACGAGAGGGTAAAAACGTTCTAATTATTTTGTATAGAAATCATGTCATCACATTTCAAACATCACTAGAAAGATATGAGTTCCTTCCCGTTTCAAATGGTTCTGGTTTCTCGGGATGTTAAGCGGTGTTATAATGAGTTTATCGGGTTAACAAATCGTTGTTCTGCTTTAGAAAAGGAGATGTTCTATGCCAATCATGAACCTGCCTGGACCAAAAGCCAAGGCGATCATCGAGCGAGATCGGGAAGTGATTTCACCTTCTTATCCGCGCGGTTACGCATTTGTGATGGACCATGGCAAAGGAACCGAGGTGTGGGATGTCGATGGTAATCGGTTTCTTGACTTTGCAGCTGGGATTGCGGTCGTGGCAACAGGCCATAGCCATCCCAAAGTTGTGCAAGCAATTCAAGAGCAAGCTGAAAAATTTTTACATATCTCTTCTGATTTTTATCATGAAAAGTGGGTTGAACTCGGTGAAAAACTAAACGAAATTGCCCCATTTTTAGACAACGCCATTTCCTTTATGGCTAATTCGGGCACCGAAAGCGTAGAAACAGCCATTAAGTTGGCGCGTCATTATACTGGACGCACAGAATTTATCGGCTTTTTGGGCGGTTTTCATGGACGCACAATGGGAGCGGTGACCTTCACTGCCAGTAAATCTTTGTACCATCGAGACTTTTACCCTCTGATGAATGGCGTTACTCACGTGCCATTTCCCAATCCTTATCGCCCTCTCTTGATTTCACAAGAAGGCGAAGATTACGGCGTCACGGTCGTTCGGTACATTGAAGAGCAGATCTTTAGACAGGTTTTACCTCCCGAAAATGTGGCGGGCATCTTGGTAGAGCCGATTCAAGGCGAGGGAGGATATGTCGTTCCTCCGCCAGGTTTCTTCCCTGCCTTGCGTGATCTATGTGATCGGTATGGTATTTTGCTGATCGTCGATGAAGTCCAGAGTGGGGTAGGACGCACTGGAAAATGGTGGGCAATCGAACACTGGGGAGTGGAACCGGATATCGTTTGTGCAGCCAAAGGGATTGCATCGGGGCTACCCTTAGGAGCGACAATCGCCAAAGAATATATTATGAATTGGCCAAAAGGTGCTCATGGGAATACCTATGGTGGAAATCCGCTAGCCTGTGCTGCAGCTTTGGCGACCATTGACTTGATCGAAAACGGTTATCTGCAAAATGCTGCCGAAATGGGTGATTATCTGCTGAAAACCTTGATCGAGATCCAGAGCCACCACCCTTGTATCGGGGATGTACGTGGAAAAGGATTGATGATCGGGGTTGAATTTATAGAAGATTCAGAGTCCAAAGCTTACGCCGAAAAGCTACGCGATGCGGTGGTTGAAAATGCCTTCAAGCGGGGCTTGTTGCTTTTGGGTTGTGGAAAGAGCACTATCCGAATGTCGCCTCCCTTGTGTGTCACCCGTGATGAGATCGATGAAGCAATGGAGATCTTTGAAGAAGCTATCTGCGTCAGTGAGAGTGAGACTTTAACCCTTGTTGCCTGATTTTCGCGTCCGACAACGGGACTACCTTTTAGAGATCAGCCGGGCGATTACCCAGGAATTAAATCTGGATAGTCTCCTGGCTCGAATTTTAACCGTGTCCATTGAAATGCTTGCCGGACAAGCTGGGTTGATTGCCTTATGGGAGGAACGGGGAGGGTGGAGTGTTTCAGCCTCGATTGGAGTTGCCTCCCCCTTCCTGCGCTATCTTGAGTCCTTGCTGTCTCAAATCTCGAACGAGAGCGATCCAAGTTATTTTGATCTTTCGGAGATCAACCAAATTGTCCAAAAACTCACTCGCACCGCCAGTTTTGGTTTGTTGACGGGCGTGGGCTTACCTCTGGTTGTGCGGAGACGAATTATCGGGCTGATTTTTATCTTCCGCAATTATTCGGGTGTTTTTTCGTCCAATGATCGCGCTTTGTTGCAAAGCTTTGCTGACCAGGCGGCAATTGCTGTCTACAATGCTCAGCTTTATACTCAGGTCAGTCGCGAGAAGCAACGTTTGGATGCTGTCTTAGATTCTGCAGCAGATGGCATCTTAATCATCGCTGCTGATCATCGCATTGAGCGCTGTAATCCGGCTTTTGCACGCATGGTCGGAATTCCTCAAGAAGCGATTGTCGGTCACAGACATGAGGATGTGGTTGTTTTTATCAAACAGAAAGAAGAAATGTCCTTAGAGAAAGCGGAAGCAGGGGGGTGGCCATTGACTTCCAGTGCTACATTGTATGTTGAAGGAGATTTGCAGCGTCCGAGTGGGATCCCTCTTCCGGTCGGCATCACGTATGCACCATTGATGAGCCAGGAAGGTGCCTTGGTCAGTATTATTGCCACTGTCCGAGATATTACCCGTTTTCGTGAAGCGGATGAGCTCAAGACTACCTTTATTTCAGTTATCAGTCATGAACTGAAAACTCCCGTTGCGTTGATCAAAGGATATGTCAGCACTCTCAGGCGAGAAGACGCCCAGTGGGACCCTTCCATTGTCAATGATAGCTTAGAAGTGATCGAAGAAGAAGCCGATCGTTTGACAGAGTTAATTGAAAATCTCTTGGATGCAACGCGCTTACAGGCGGGTGTTCTGTCGATCAACTTGGCTGATGTTGCCCTTGCTCCTTTAATCAATCGAATCGTGGAGAAATTCCGCACCCAGACTACCCAACATACTTTTGTTGTCGATCTACCCTCTGATTTACCGGTGATTATGGCGGATGAAAACCGCATCTCTCAATTGATCTCCAATTTGTTGTCCAATGCGATCAAATACTCGCCCGAGGGAGGGGAAATCCGCATCAGCGGAAACGAACGTTCGGAACAGATCGTCATCTGTGTCTCGGATGAAGGCTGTGGGATCTCGCCGGAAGATATCCCATTCGTTTTCGAGCGATTTTACCGATCGGATACTGCGAAAAGGACAACCAAAGGGGCAGGGTTGGGGTTATACCTTGCGAGAGCAGTCGTCGAAGCTCATGGAGGTCACATCTGGGTAGATCCCAAGACCGAGAAAGGGACGAGAATTTGTTTTTCTTTACCCAAGGACGCCAAAAGAAGGAAATAAACACATTTATTAATTGGAGTAAAAATGCCACAAACAGTTGTCAATTGTCCAAATTGTAAAAGACCCGTGCAGGCTGTAATTGAACAGCTCTTCGACCTCAATCAAGACCCTTCCGCAAAGCAAAAATTGCTTTCTGGGGCGTTTAATTTAATTCAATGTCCCCATTGCGGCTTTCGTGGTGCAGCAGCCATGCCGATTGTGTACCATGATCCCGATAAGGAGCTCTTATTGACCTTTGTGCCTGCGGAACTGGCTTTACCGCCAAATGAACAGGAACGGGTCATTGGTGGATTGATTAACCAAGTCATGAATCATTTGCCCCAAGAGAAGCGTAAAGCATACCTGTTGCGACCTCAACAAACCTTGACGATGCAAGGATTGATCGAGCGGGTCTTGGAAGCAGATGGAATTACCAAGGAAATGCTTCAGGCACAACAGCAAAGGCTCTCTCTCATTCAACGGTTAATGCTGGCTTCTTCCCCTGATGTTCAGAAAGAAATCCTTCAGCAGGAAGATCAATCTATCGACGACCAATTTCTTGGACTGATGGAACGTCTCGTTGAAGTATCTGTTGCAAGCGGCGATCAACAATCTGCTCAGAAATTGATTGAATTACAAAAAGTCATTATGGAAAGTACCACCTTTGGACGTGAGGTAAGCCGTCAGGTGCAGGAATTTGAAGCCGCCTTATCTTCGTTGAAGGAGGCTGGACAGTCTCTAACCCGTGAGAAGTTACTGGAAATCGTGATCAATGCACCGAACGAAGATCGCTTAAGAGCCTTGGTTAGTTTTGCTCGTGCAGGTATGGATTATCAATTCTTTCAATTGTTGAGCGAGCGTATTGATCGAGCAAGAGGGGATGGACGGACGAGATTGGTCAACTTACGGGAGAGTTTGTTGAAATATACCCAAGAATATGACGAAGAGCTTGCCGAAAAGGTTGGGCAAACACGTCAGAAACTTGAACAAGTTTTATCGGAAGAGGATGTTGAACAAGGGCTTGCTAAGTATTCCCCTGTGGTTGACGATCTCTTTTTATCTGTACTGAATGATGCTCTTGAAAAAGCTGAACATCAAAAAGACGTTTCTCGCCTAGAGAAATTGAAAAAGATTGTCGAGATCATCCAAAAAGCTAGCGCGCCCCCTGAAGAATTCCTTCTCGTCGAAGAATTGCTTGGAGCGGAGAGTGAAACCGAGCAGCGTAAAATCCTTGAAGAAAACGCCGATAAAATTACACCTGAGTTATTGAACTCGATGATTAATCTGGTGTATAAACTTCAAGAAGACCAGAATCGGGAACTAGGAGACAAGGTCTCTGCAATTTATAAGATGATGCTGCGCTTTTCGATGGAGAGAAACCTGAGCACTTCTCAATAAGGTGGATTATTCAATCTAAGTCCATGACCTCGAAGGGTTTGAATGTATTTGTGATCGGGGTCAACTTCAGCAAGGCGCTGACGCAAACGGCGAATCAGGGCATCGAGTGCCTGTTCTGAGACCAGAACAGCCTCTTTATCTCCCCAGATAGCCTCAATCAGATTGGAACGAGAAACAACCTGGTCAGGGTTATTGTAGAGCATTTCAAGCAGGGTATACTGGGGGGGTGAGAGCGGAGGAGTGATTTCCTGATTGCGAACCCAAACCCTGCGTGAGCGCTTGTCTAAACGCAATGCTAAACTTGGGGCAGGGGCTGAAAAGGTTGGTTCTTCTAAGGGTAAGGTGGCATCTGAACTGAGATAGTAAAACACTTGGGCGAGCGCAATTTGAATGATATCTCCATCCTGTAGGGGGGTGGGTTGGGTGATCAATACGCCATTTAAGTGGGTTCCATTTTTGCTCACTAAGTCTTCCAAGAGAGTGCCTTGAGCGGTGCGACTTAGTTTGGCATGGTGACGAGAGACTTGGCGTTCAGGGATGACAATATCGCAAGCCTCATCTCTGCCGATGAGCAATTCGTTAGAGATTGCCCAGCGTTGACCGTTGAGAGGACCACCCTGCGCAACGATGAAGGGTACATTTTCAGATTTCTCCTTCATTTGCCTCCTTTTCTACGTGTATAATAACACAAGGTTGCCTTAGTCGTTCAAGGGATTTACAACTCTACATCTTGATAACTCCCAAAGTGGTGAAACCGCCGCATTCACCACTGAGGAAGGATTGAGTAGGATCATGCCTACGGCATTAAAACCGGGAGAAGTACTAAGAAATCGCTATAAAATTCGGCGCATCATCGGACAAGGGGGAATGGGAAGCATCTACTTAGCCGATGATTTACGCCTGGAGGGTCGCCTTTGCGCGGTCAAGGAAGTGGTACATGATCGCACCTTGACCCAAGACCTCATTCAAGAAGCCCGTGAGCAATTCTTACGTGAGGCAACTACCTTAGCCCGCCTTGATCATCCCAATCTCCCTAAGGTTTCGGATTATTTTTCAATTGGAGGAAGGGATTATCTGGTGATGGATTTTGTCCCAGGGAAAGATTTACGCATGATCATGTTAGAAGCCCAAAAAAAGGGCACCTTCCTATCCGAGAGAGATGTCTTAGGTTGGGCAAACCAATTGGCAGATGCGCTTGCTTATCTACACGGTCAGAATCCTCCCATCTTGCATCGTGATATCAAGCCCTCAAATTTGAAATATACTCCCGGTGGCATATTGAAATTGGTTGATTTTGGTCTGGTGAAAATATTGGTCAGTGATGAAGTAACGGTAACGGTTGTTCAAGGGAAAGGAACGGCAATTTATACTCCCTTAGAGCAATATGGAGGGGATGCAGGCCATACCGATACCCGAAGTGACATCTACGCTTTTGGGGCAACACTTTACCATCTCCTAACCAATACCCCACCGGTAGAAGCTCATGAGCGGTTCTTGAAACCCGATGCTTTGAAGCCCCCTCGCCAAATCAACCCGGATATCAGCGTCCGAACCGAACGGGCTATTTTATGGGCAATGAGCTTACATCCTGAAGATCGCCCTCCCGATGTGGAGACTTTTCGACGCGCTCTTTTGGGGGATGTGGAGAGTGGTGTGGCTCAGAAAGTGCGCCTCCCCTCGCCGACACTGCTTGATTTAATTAGTTCACCACTAGAGATGACCTTAGCAATTTTAGCCTTGGGGGTTGCCTTGTTCAGTTTGATTCTGACGTTTGTCCGCTAGAGGAGAAAATTTTTCGATTTTTAATCAAGCGTGGAATCCAGATCAGCAGTAAGCCAACAGTTGTCCCGAAGACGGTGACCAAGATTAGCCCCAATGTGCCAGCTCTGGTTAGTAATTGATCGCTACCGGGAAGTCGTAGGGTAAGGTAGGAATAAGCGACTAGACCTCCAATCATTGCTATTAAGCCACCTCGAATCCCCGCCCTAACCTGACCTAATGTGAAAGCTACACGATAACTTCCATAGCCAATGAGAACAGATGTCATAAAACTGATGAACCAATCCAGGAGATTTGGACGGGACGGTAGCCCTGCGATTGGAGTCGGGGTCTCCACAAGCACCTGCGTTGGGGTTGGAGATGGAAGTGGTGTTGGAGTGATGGCTTCTGTAGGAGTGATAATCGTAATGAGTTGAACTTCTTCTTTGGGAATTTCTAGGCGGATGACATCCGATTGCTTCGCCGGGTAACTTTCGGCGCGGATTTCCCAAATTCCTGAACTGGTCAGCTTAACCATGGCGGTCGCAATGCCATTTTGGGTAGTAATCGGCTGGGGTAAACTCACCAATTCGCCAGAAGCATTGATAATGAAATAAACGGGGGTTCCGTCCGGCACCGGATTGCCGTTATGGTCTAGAATTACGCCTGAACGAATGGGTAATAAATCCCCAATCTTGAAGTTGGGTGTTTCGGTTGGTTCTGGTGTGCCACTTTGCGGGGTTGTGGAGTCGGATAACGGGGGATAGTCAATATAAAGCGAGATATTTTTGTTAGGATCTGGTGAGGTGGCTGTGATCAGGTCGTAACCGATTCCGGGAACCGTGACCGGTAATGCGCCTGGCGGAATAATCTCTTTAAAAAGCAACCTTGCGGCAGTTTCGACAAACAGCGGTGACGCACTGAACAACCCGTAGTAGGCGCTAAGTTTGGAAATATCCGTAGCATCCAGATAATATGGAGCTCCAAAGGCGAACACCACGATCTTTTTTTGTTGAAATAGATCGGGGCGCTCGGTCAAGAAACGTTGTAACGCCATGGAACTGGGGACATTTCGGTCGACGTTAATCATGGCAAAGATGATCCATGAGGCACTCTTGAGAGATGTTTCGACAGGAGGGGCAGTAGGGTGGTTGTTAAGCATGAGCATCAAATCTTCAAAAGAATAAGAGACAAGATTTGCTGGCCAAATCTGTCCACTGCCTTGAGGTCCATATAGCCTTTTAATCGTTTCTGCCAAAGCATCAACGCCAAGGAATGTTTGAGGTGGACATTGTGAACATTGCTGGTAAGAACGCACATCGGTGAAGATTACCAATCGATCATTGATTTTTGGTGGATTGGGCAGATTCGCGGATAATTCTTCTGGCTTGGGACTGATTAGTGTAGCAGCGTTTCGAGCCACTTCAATAGTAATTTGTTGATTTTTCCCAATTTGGTCAAGCTCTTCGGAAGATGGAGATACTGATTGCGGGTTAAACTGGGGATAGAGACGGTACTTCAGCGTTAGGATTCGGAGAACCGATTGATCGACCCGTTGGGCGAAAGCGGGATCGTCGTTGTACTTTTGGCGGAAAAATTCGAGCACGCGGCTAATACTGACAAACGGATCGGCGTCTCCATCTGAGAGAATGTTGCCTAAATGAATGAGATCATTGCCAGCTAGGAAGGCGTTTAGAGCAACTAATCGGGCATCGAATTTCTCATTGTTGAGCTGATAAAAATTTCGCACGGCCGGGTTGGCAAGGTTCTCACAGACCATTACACCGCCTGCATTGCGCCATTCGGAGATGGAGGGCAGGCTCATTAGCAACTTAAAAGCTTCTGGGGCTAGGCTGATCGGGCTTGTTGTGGTGCGGATATTTTCTTGAAAGCCTTGATAGCGGATATGTGCGGCAAGTAATCCATCGGTCGTGGAGGTTTTATCCGCTGCGTTACCCGTAACGGTAAAAAAAGGCATTAAGTCAAACGTTTTGAGTTGTTCTAGAGATTTACGAACCGTTGCCACTTCAACTTCTGGAGAACGATCCGAACCGCCGTTGCCAGGAAAATTTTTCGCCACGACAGCCATCTTGCCTTGACTCCCCTCGTGAACACCGCGGATATATGCGCTTCCTAAGACGCTGACCCAATAGGGATCACCTCCAAATGATCGCGTCCCTAAGTCGATTGAACCTTCTAGACGAGGGGTTTCGAGGACATCCAACGCCGGACCAAACAGAAGATTGAACCCCAATGATGATAGTTCTTGCCCTATGACATGACCAACCTGGCGCGATAAGTCTGTATTCCAAGTGGCGCCAATCGACATTGCATCTGGCAGGATGGTCACTCCATTAAAAATTTGATCATAGGGCGGTCCTCCGCCTTCCTGGGAAATACCGATGAACAGAGGAATATATTCATGGGGGGGAAGAGGGGTGGTTATTGTGATGGTAGTCGATGGGGCGGCATTAATTGTTTGTAGCGTTTGAATGAGCGTTTGGGCGCGTTGAAGGGTGGTTTCTGAGTTGGTGAAATTATCGTTTGCAGCAGATAACACAACGCCGCTAATATAGTATTGGGTAATTAACTGATATATTGGATCGCCTTCATTTACAGTTGATCCTTTGAAGGAGACTAAAAATAATTGACCGATTCTTTCCTCTGGTGTCATTCGTTGTAACAAAGCGTTGGCTCGCTCTTCAGGATTTTGAGTTTGCCACAATTGTCCGCCCTGTCCCCTCATGGGCGGTTGAAGGAGTGAAAAGCACAACGAAATGAGTAATAACCAATGCAGGCGGCGCATTGTCATATGGTCTGTTCCCGTTTGAGGATACTGAGCAAGAATTCACGCCGCTCCGGCCCACTCAGGAGCTCCAGTTTTCGGATTCCTAGCGGGTCGATCTGCTCGCGAAGCAGATTGATCTCTTGGTCGGTGGGTAGAGGCGTTTCATTAAGTCCCTCTGCTATTTCCAGTGGAAAACCAGTATGTCTTTGGACTTGCTCAATGGTTACGCCTGGATGGGTGGTTAACAAACGCAACCGACCATGGATAAAGTCAAATTGCCCTAGATCTGAGACCAAAGAAACTGCGCCGCTGCCTCGCTTGCGGGATGGCGAGTGTCCCAACCCCGAACAGACATCGAGCTTTTCGACAAAAGTTACTTTAGAATGACGAGGTACGTATAAATAAATATCGCTAATAAATGTGGTCACATCGGGTATTCCGCCAGTGCCCGGTAACCTCAGGCGCAATTTTGGGTGTTCTCCAAAGATATTCTTCCCAATAGCAACATTGTTGAAATTACCGAAGCGATCGACCTGAGCAGGGCGGAAAAACTCTTTGGGTCTGAGTGAAGGCAAGATGTCAGCGGCCGCGCGGACAAACCCCACGTGGATCAATGCCTGATCAAGCCATAAGCTTTCAATTTTAGATAAACTGAGCGGTGCTGGATCACGACAAATCCCTTGACCGATGGCTGAAGCAAAATATAGGTGTGGTGCATGCGTTTGACGAGCAAGTAAGTAGGCAGCAGCTACAAGAGGCGTAGCAATGCCTTGGGCGACAATTTCTCCATCGCGGATTTGTCGCGCCATACAAACGACCATCATTTCATCTGGAGTGATTGAGCTCATTGTCCTCTCTCCACAATTTTACGATGGATTTCTGGATTAATATTCCCACCGGAAATGACCAAGAGAGCTGGTCGCTGCGCTACTTTTCCGCTGAGTATGGCAGCAAGCGTTACTGCTGCTGAACCTTCTATGATTTCATGGTAGGAAGTCCATGCATAGTGAATTGCTGCTTGGATTTCTTCTTCACTGACTAAGCAAATGGAGTCTACATATTCCTTAACCAGTGGGATGGTAATGGCATGTTCTTCCACTGCGCCGGCCAAGCCATCCGCTAGACTAGGTTTTTCGATGACATGGTTTTGAGTTCCCGTATAATAAATTCGTTCCATATAAGGTGAAGCTTCAGATTGGACGCCAATGAGCTGCGGAAAAACCAATGCATTTGGAGAAATTGCGCGTAATGCCGTTCCAATACCGCTAATTAGCCCGCCCCCGCCCACGGGGACTAGCCATGCTTTCAACCCCTTTTCAGATAAGTCCTCCATAACTTCGAGTGCTATGGTCGCTTGCCCGGCAATAATTTGTCCGTCGTTATAGGGGGAAATATAGTTTTGTTGCCGTTCTTTGGCGAATTGAATGGCGTGTTGTTCTGTTTCGGAGTATCCACCTTGAACCGTAACCAATTCTGCCCCATATTCTCGAATCTTGTTCAACTTAATCTGCGGAGTTGAGCTAGGAACAAAGATCAATGCGTTTATTCCGACTGTATGACATGCCCACGCAACCCCTGCGCCATGATTGCCGGCAGATGCAGCCACAATACCCTGTTGGCGTTCCCATTCGGGAAGGGTGAGGATCTTATTCAATGCTCCTCTCAGTTTAAAAGAACCTGTTCTCTGCCGGTTTTCCCACTTAATGTAAATCTGCAAACGATCATCAAAAGTCAGAGGAGTCCTAATGATGTATGGTTCGACTCGTTGATAAGCAGCAAGAATCCATTCGGGGGGGATCATGGCTGTGCCTCAATTCTGTGCTCAAGGGTGTTGAGTTGTTTATGGGCGAGCAAAGGATCGTCGGTGATGATCCCGTCAATGCCTAGATCGATCAACGAGCGCATGACAGCGGCGTCGTCAACAGTATATGCGTTTACAAGGTGACCCTTCGCATGGTGACTTGCGAGAAACTTGGCGTTTATGTCTGAGTAATGGGGGTGAATGGCTTGATAGTGTATGAGTTCTGCAATGCGTGAGCGGGCTAGCCAGCCACTTTTTCCGCTTAGAGCCAGCATTGCAATGGGAACATCAGGGAGTAGGCTTTTGGTTCTTATCAGGGCAATCGGATTGAATGAAGAGATCAAAACATTATTTTCTAGCTTCCACTTCTGAACGAGGTTAGCGACGGCTTGGGGTAGGGGGTCAAAGGGAGTCAAATAGTTCTTCAATTCGATATTAATTAGAATTTTTTTACCAACCAGCTCGAACACCTCTTCAAGGGTAGGGATCCTTTCTCCCTCAAAGGATGGATCAAAATAGCTGCCTGCGTCCAGCTTTTTGATTGCATCTAACGTCATTTCATTAACTTTTCCTTTGACTCCGGTAACTCTTTCAGTGTGTGAGTCATGAAAGACCACAACCTGATGGTCTTGAGTGAGTGTTACATCGAGTTCAATTGCCGGGGCGTTTTGCTTCATCGCCAATTCAAAAGCAGCCAGCGTGTTTTCAGGGGCATAGGCACTTGCCCCTCGATGAGCAAAGATGATTGGACGGTTGAGTTGATAAATTTTATGTTGATTCATGGGTGAGGAGAGAAGTCCAGTCTTTAGATCGGATAAATGATTCGATTAGATATCCACAAAATATGCTTCTGCAGCACGATCCAGTAATTCCTTAGACATTCTCGGTTCGACTCCGAGATAACGAGAGATGTCAAGAATTTGGTCGCATAGATCGCGGGGGTGCGAAGCACGCAATTTGCGTCCGCGCTTGATATACCATTCTTGTAAGAGATAGGCTAGACCTTGATCGCTGTAGATAACTCCTTTAATCGAAGCAATGCGCTTAAAGATTTCACGAAACTCATCATAAGAAGGATCGCCGATTTCGATTTTGTGGCGCAATCTTCTTAAGAAGGCTTCATCTACCAAGTCACGAGGAGGTAAGTTAGTGGAGAAGATTACCATGACATCAAATGGAATTTCAACTTTGCGACCGGTTTTCAAGGTAAGATAATCAATTCGATTTTCTAATGGAACGATCCAGCGGCTCAGTAAGTCACGGGGACGAATTTGTTGACGACCAAAGTCATCGATCAATAATATCCCGCCATTGGCTTTCATTTGAAATGGGGCTTCATAGTACTTGTTGGTATCGTCAAAAACAAGGTCAAGGCTTTCCATGTTAAGTTCACCACCAGTGACGATAAAGGGACGCCGAATTTTTACCCAACGCGGGTCTCGTCTGCCCGTAGATTTGAGCGTACCCGTTCCAACTGCTGTTGTGTCTTCTTCTCTTGCAAGTTGATGGTTGACATTGTCGAAGAGCTTTACTACCTGTCCGTCAATATAAACTGCAAAGGGAATATACATGGTGTCCTGTAAGATCATATTTCCAATGCCACGGGCAATGCTGGTTTTTCCATTACCGGGTGGACCATATAAGAAGACCGACGTGCCTGAATTGACAGCCGGCCCGATGCGCTGAAAGGTTCGTTCATTGATGACAAGAGCCGCAAGGGCTTGATGAAGTAAACGAGCTGTGAAATAGGATTTGGCGCGGCTTTGGCGTAGGATAGCCATATTGTATGCTTTGATCGGTACAGGCGCCGGACCAGCGTATTGACTGCGTTCAAGTGCTTCACGGGCTCGCGTAATACCCAATCCAGTAATTCCATAGATATAAGATCCTTCTCCCAGTCCCATTTGTTGGGATGATTTCACTTCGACAAACTTTTCTCTTTTTAGTGCCTCCATAATTTGATCGACGATACCACTGAAGGGTAAAGCGATTTCTTCAGCGATTTTAAAGCCGCTCGAATAACCTTGGAAATACAGGACTTTTAGTACCAAATCTTGAAGCCACAAAGCGGATAAACCAGTATCATCAATATTGGTTATTGGCGATGGTACAAAGGATGGTGTTGATGGTGGGGTACTTGTGCTGACTTCGGTTTTCGATCGTAGAAGTGTCATACGATTACTCCTTCTTTTCTTTATAATGATTATAGCATGGTCAATCTTTGCTGTTGGGGCGGTTGGTTATACGATTTAGGAGAACTAGCAGGTATAATCTGGATCATGAAAATTTCGATCATCATACCCGTGTTTAATGAAAAAAATACCATTCAGGAGATCCTAAATCGGGTTCAAAAGATGAACGTTGCGGATGAGATCATCATCGTGGATGATGGGTCTTCGGACGGCACACGAGACATTCTTGAATCCTATCGTCATCAGCCGCCTTTTCGGGTGATTTTCCATGAGAAAAATCAGGGGAAAGGTAGTGCTATTCGAACAGGGCTTAAGGCAGTTCAAGGGGATGTGATTATTATTCAGGATGCCGATTTAGAATATGATCCACGAGAATATCCCAATCTCTTGAAGCCAATCCAAGAAGGTGTAGCGGATGTAGTCTATGGATCGAGGTTTTTAGGCGCTCCGCGCCGGCCAATATTATTTTGGAACATGGTTGCCAATAAGATTCTGACCTTAGTGACGAACATTTTATACAATAACATCTTAACGGACATGGAGACGGGGTATAAAGTGTTTCGCCGAGAAGTAATTCAAGGAATTCCGTTACATGCAAAGCGATTTGAGTTCGAACCAGAGTTCACTGCAAAGATACTCAAACGAAAGGTGCGCATTTTTGAGGTGCCAATTGCTTTTTATCCACGCGATTATTCCGAAGGGAAAAAGATCAAGATGAGAGATGCCTTCGAGGCAATGTGGGCGTTGATTAAATATCGATTTGTGGATTAGACAAAGAGCTTTTAATTGTCAGCGGAAAACTTAATATCTCGTACATTCAATTGGAGATAGGTGTTCCCATTATAGGTGTTTTTCTCGAAGTGATAAAGGATATCAATTTGATCGGGCAGCTTTTCTGCCAGATCTCCGCGCCGAAAAGCGATGCATCTCCAAGCTGGAGCAATATCGAACCGCAGATGGGTTTGATCCTTTCCGATTCTCCTTGCGTTAAGCGGTTTTAGTTTATATGAGACAAAGGAGGGGGAAGGATTTCCATAGCCGGTGGGTTGGAATCGATCTAAAGCTTGGATGAGCGGAAATTCCTGTAGCTGTTTGCTGATTTTGGCTAAATCGACCGCTAAGTCGGCGCGGATTTTGGGTTTTAACTGGATGTCCCGTAACTCCCGATTGGCGATTTCTTGGAGCCGATTGACCAATTCCTCAAAGCGTTCTTTCCGAATGGTAAAGCCGGCTGCGGCTGCATGGCCACCGTGATACTCCATCAGGTCGCGGCATTCATCCAGTGCTTGGGTAATGTGAAATTCAGGGATACTGCGGCAAGAACCACGAATAAAGCCATTGTGTTCGGTGGCAACGATTGCCGGTCGATAGAAAGATTCAACCAAATGCGCTGCCACTAGCCCTACCACACCAGGGTTGAAGTCAGGATTATAGGCGACAATTAGGTTTGAGGATTCTAGAGAAGACAGGGCTTGTTGGCTTGCTTCAAGATCGTGTTTTAGGGTGATGTCTTGCCGTAGGCGGTTTTGGTTATCCAGCATCTGAGCTAATGTCACTGCTCGTTGGGGATTGGTGGTGGTTAGCAATTCAAACGCAGCATAAGCCGATTCGAGTCTGCCGGCTGCATTCAGGCGAGGGGCAAGCATATACCCGATATGATACGCATTGATCTCTTGACTATTCAGATCACTGATGGCAATCAGGGCTTTCAATCCTGCGCGTTGGGTATTCCGAAGTTGTACTAAACCATGGTGAACCAAGATGCGATTTTCGCCAGTTAATGGAGCAATATCTGCTATAGTGCCAAGCGCAACTAAGTCTAAATAACGATCCGAGAGAGGAGTAGATAGATTTAGCCTCTGCTCAAGGGCTTGGGTTAGTTTGTATGCAATTCCAACGCCACTTAAATCCTTATAGGGATAAGTTTCACCCGCTTGTTTGGGATTAAGCATACAAACTGACTGGGGGATTTGGTCGTGGGGTTGATGATGATCGGTAATGATCAGGTCTAGACCGATCGATCTGGCATAATCTGCTTCGGGATTCGAGCGGGCTCCACAATCGACTGTGATGACAAGTTTAACGCCTTCATTTTTGAGATTGTCTAATCCCTCTTGGCGAACGCCATATCCTTCTTCAAAGCGATTAGGAATATAAGGATAGATATCTGCTCCGAC
>FWPU01005111.1_pt1 | contig 29214 bp, 23 predicted proteins | sample 2228361 | NCBI WGS metagenome assembly FWPU01 (sample SAMEA103939777, study PRJEB20133) | metagenome | reverse complement strand
AGGATCCTGTCGGGCAACTCCGGGTGCGGCACCAGGAGCTCGGGCTTGCGATCGATGCGGAGACGAGCCGGCCGGACTGGTGCGGCGAGACAATGGACTATGACCTGGCCGTGGCCGGGATCCTGGCTGCGGATGCATAGCCGGAAGACGGACGCGACAGAGCGCGTCCCTCCAGGGTGGGATCCGGGTCGTGTTCGGGACGAACGGTGAACGGACGGCGGACGTGACAAAGGCCCATTCCCCCGGCCGCCCACGAAGACGGACGCGACGGAGCGGGTCCCTCCAGAGGTCCGTTGCTTTTCTTGGAGGGGCACGCTCTGTCGTGCCCGCGGGGTGTCCCGGGGGCAGAGCGCACCAACGGTCCCCCGGCAGCCACAGGATGAAGGACTGACCCCCGAATTGCCTGTGATCAGCCGCCGGAGGCGGATGCCGCGCCGTCGCCGAAGACGGACGCGACGGAGCACAGAGGGAAGGAAACCAAGGGGGGAGAAGGAGCGAATTGGCAATCAGGTGCAGACGCTGAAACTGGAAGATGGGGGGAGCAGAGCCAATCCAGGCGTCTCGGGGCGCGCATTTGAGCGCGGCGGCGTGCCAGCCGAGCAGGGCGATCCACTCGCCGTGCCGCTCGGCTACGTAGCGCAGGCAGCGGCCGGCCAGGCACCGGAGGCCCAGGTAGTGGTGAGAGCGCATCAGAAGGTCCCAGCGCGTCAGAGAAAAATGCACAAATGAAAAAATTCGCTCACTTCCATCCCAGGTTGACGTGGCCCTACGATAAAAGGATCAGAGCTTGCAGATCAGATCTCGGCGAGCTTGCGATAAAGATCCGTCCATCGCCGGAAGCCCTGTTCGTACACTTCTGCGTTTCGAGGCTGCGGTTCGAAGACTTCGCCCCCGCAAGCCCAGGCGCTGCGGGCATCTTCAGGGCTCCGAAAGACGCCCAGCCCCACGGCGCAGCAAAGGGCGGCTCCCAGGGCCGACCCCTGGCGGGTACGGTCGACCTCGACCGCAAGCCCCAAACAGTCCGCCAGGATCTGGCAGAAAAGCCGGCTCGCGCACAGTCCGCCGGTCGCGCAAATCCGTTCCGGCCTTACGCCGGTGACAGAGACGATCTGTTCCAGATTGCCCCGGACCGCGTATGCCACGTTTTCGAGAGCAGCCCTCAGAAGGTGGCCGGCCTCCACAGGAGCGGCGATTACAGGATCCACCGGAGGCGGGAAAAGAAGCAGGGCAGGCCGCAGGACGATGAAGTTCCTCGCGTCCATGATCGCAGGGCCCAGAAGGGCATAAGTCTGGTTCGAGCCGACAGGCGCGGCCGAAGCAAGCTTTTCCATCCGTGCGTACGGGGGACTTCCGGTCGCATCCCTGCCCTGTCTACCGAGGAGCACCCGGCCCAGCCACGCATAGACGGTGCCTGCAAGATGGCTGTTTGCCTCCAGGAGCCAGCGATCCGGATCGAGATGGCACGAGGTCCACAACCGGCAGTGCGGATCCGTGACCGGGGTTGAAAGGACCGAACAGACAGGAGCCGTGGTGCCGGCGACCAGGAAGACGGCACAGGGGTCCTGCCGTCCCGAAGCGAGAACCGCGCAGTGGGTGTCCGCACCGCTCACGACAACGGGCGTGCCGGCGGCAAGGGCCATCTGCCTCGCGGCCGCGTCCTTCAAGGTCCCGACGACCTCACCCGCCTGGGCCATGGGAGGCACGATGGACGGGTCGAGTTCAAAGGCGTCGAAGATCTCCCTTGCCCACGTCCTGCGGGCCAGGTCCAGGAGCATGGAGGCCGAAGCCCCGGTCGGCTCAGACCGCCTGACGCCGGTCAGCCTGAAGAGAACCCAGTCGCCGATCGTAAGGACCGTGCGGATCTTCTTGAAGCGGTCCGTCGCTTCCTGGCGGAACCAGAGGAGCTTGGCCAGCCCAGAGGTGAGCGGGGGCCACTGGCCGGTCAGGCGGTAGCCGGAATCGCCGAGCCTGCGTTCGATTTCGGCCTGGGCAAAGAGCCCCCGGGTGTCGAGGTTCGGGCCTGCGTAGACGGGAACGTCTCGCTCGTCGAGAAAGACAAACGAATGGCGTTGGAAGGTCGCGGTGACACCGAGGACCGACTCGGGTGCGGCACCGGCTCCGGAGAGAACCTTGCGGGTGAGCCGGCAGAGATCGGACCAGAACGCCTGCGGGTCGAAGACGAGCAAGAACGGGCTGTCCGGCGTTTCGGCCCGGTAGCGGCGGTTGCTGTGGCCGGCCCGCACGATCCTTCCCCCGAGGTCGAAAAGCACGCACCGGACGGTTCCGGTGCCCACGTCGAGGCTCAAGAGGAATTTGTCGGAATCTTTCCGTATTCTCGTCGGTCTGCAGGCCGCAGGGACTGCCCGTGAACGGGGTTCACTGCGGCCGGAGGGCTTCGGGATTCCAGACATGCCAGGGCCTCTCGCCGTTCAGGTACCTGAGAAGATCCGCGGCGATCATCTCACTCTGCCTCTTGATCACGTCCCGGGTGGCGCCGCCCAAGTGCGGGGTGCACAGGACGTTGTCGAGCTGGAGGAAAGGGTTGGAGGAATCGATGGGTTCCTCGTCGAACACGTCCAGGGCCGCTCCGCGGAGGCGCCCCTCCCGCAGCGCCCTCAGCAGGGCTTTCTCGTCCGTGAGAAAGGACCGGGCCGTGTTCACCAGGAAGGCCGTGGGCTTCATTCTGGACAACGCCTCCTCGTCGATCATTCTCTGGGTCTGGGGCGTCAGAGCGGCGTGGAGGCTGACGATGTCCGCGTTTTCAAGAAGGACCGGCAGGGAGACCGGGTCCACCCCAAGCTCGCGGAAAACCTCTTCCGGGATTCCAGGGTCGTACCCCAGGATCCGAGGACCGAAGGGCTTAAGGCGCTCCGCCACTTTCCTGCCCACCCGGCCCAGACCCACGAGGCCGACCGTGCAGCCGCCCAGCTCGAACCCTCCGTACCGATCGAAGGCCTGCAGGATGTCCCGGGTGCTTTCGAAGCGGATCTTGCCGCTTCGGAGGCCGAGGTGGACAGGCAGAAGGTTGCGGGCCAGACAGAGCATGAAGGCGATCGTGAGGTCCGCGACGGCCTCCGCGTTTCGGCCCGGCGTGTAAAGGATGGGGACGCCGGACCGGTTGGCCGCCTCCCGGGAGACGTTGAGGGGATCGCCGCGGCAGCAGCCCACGACCCGCAGGGGGCAAGCCTCGAAGACCTCCTCGTGCACAAGGTCCGCCTCGACCACGAGAATCTCGGCTCGCTCCTTGCGGATCTTTTCAATGAGTTCGTCGGCGTCGTGGTAGATCTTGCCCGTTTGCCGGTAGGACTCGTATGTCACCTCGAGGCGGGACCGGAGCAGGGAAAGGGATTGTGGGTCAAAGGCCGCGGTGATCAGGGCTCGCATGGTCTCTGTTCCTTCCGTCGGAGAGAGGCATGCACTGCAAGGGGCAGAGCCGGGGTCGTGGCTTTCGGTTGGCACGGACGGGCCTGTATGGGGGCCTGCCGCGTCCTTTTCTTATCATGAAGTGTCACGGACGGACAAACCGAAGCCCCGGGGCAGGATGCCGGAATCCCTTCGGCTCGGCGGAAGGGGTTTCGACGAAGGCAGTTTTGACCCGGGAGCGAGGATGGGCTAGAATAAAAAAATTCACTTTCCGGAGTTCCGTTTTTCCCGTGCCGACAGGGGTTCATCCCCGAGCCTTTCGAAAGTCTTCCCGCCCCATGCCGCCCATTCCCTTGCAAAGGAGGCCGAATGCTGGTATGGCGCAAAAAGGCTCGGCAAGCCCGCCGATCCGGCCGGGCGGCCTTGCACGGACGGGCCGGACGTGGCATAGCACTCGAAGCGTTGCCGGCGAAAGCCGAAAGGAGAGACGGAGACAGCGGACATGGGGGTCGCCCTGACAGACGAACTGGCTCGCAAGGCCGTTGATACGATCCGCATGCTTTCGGTTGAAATGGTCGAACGGGCCAAATCCGGGCATCCGGGGATGCCGATGGGCTGCGCGGACCTGGCTTTCGTCCTCTGGATGAAATTCCTCAGGCATTGTCCCGACGATCCGGCCTGGGTCGATCGCGACCGGTTCGTCCTGTCCGCCGGGCATGGATCCGCTCTGCTGTACAGCCTTCTGTACCTGTTCGGCTATCCCGTCTCGGAAGAGGAAATCCGGAGGTTCCGTCAGTGGGACTCCCTGACGCCCGGACACCCGGAGTACGGGCTCACCCCGGGCGTGGAGACGACAACAGGTCCGCTGGGCCAGGGGTTCGCCAACGGCGTGGGCATGTCCGTGGCGGCAAAGATGCTGGCCGCCCGTTTCAACCGGGAAGACCTCAAGCTCGTGGACCACAGGATTTACGGCATTTGTTCAGACGGGGACCTCATGGAGGGCGTCTCGTCGGAGGCCGCGTCTCTGGCCGGTCACCTGGGGTTGGACAACCTGATCTATCTGTACGACGACAACCGGATCACGATCGACGGCAGCACGGATCTGACCTTCACCGAGGACCGGGCCAAGAGATTCGAGGCGTACGGCTGGTTCGTGCAGGAGATCGACGGCCATGACCACGGCCAGATCGAGGCCGCCCTTGAAGCCGCGTGCCGCGAAAAGGGCCGGCCCTCCCTGATTGTGGCCCGGACCCGGATCGCCAGGGGGGCGCCCACCCTGGAGGGGTCTTGCGAAACTCACGGCGCGCCGCTGGGCAGCGAGGAGGTCCGCCGGCTCAAAGAAAAACTCGGGTGGCCGTCCGAGCCCTTCTTCGTGCCCGCCGACGTGCGGGCCCTGTTCGAAAGGCGCCGCAGGGAATTGCGCGAAGTCTGGAGGGAGAGCGAGCAGAGGCGGGCCCGGGCTTTCGCCGCGGATCCGGATCTGGCCCTCAGGTGGAAGACGCAGTTCGAAAAGAATCTGCCCGAGGACCTGGAAACCGCCCTGTTGTCCGCCGCCGGCGGAGAAAAGGACGCCACAAGGGTCTCTTCGGGCAAGGTTCTGCAGAAGGCGGCCTCTCTGGTTCCAGGCCTGTGTGGAGGTTCGGCGGACCTTACCCCTTCGAACAAGACCTTCATCAAGGGCGAGGCAGTTGTATCCAGGGGAGCCTTTGCCGGAAGGAATTTTCATTTCGGCGTGCGGGAACACGGCATGGCCGGCCTGTGCAACGGCATGGCCCTGCACGGCGGCTGGATCCCGTACGCAGGCACGTTTCTCGTTTTCGCGGACTACATGCGGCCGGCGATCCGGCTCGCTGCCCTGATGCGGCTCCAGGTGATCTATGTGTTCACGCACGACAGCATCTTCGTGGGCGAGGACGGCCCGACCCATCAGCCGGTCGAGCACCTGGCCTCCCTGCGGGCGATCCCGGGGCTGGTCACGATCCGGCCTGCCGACGCGGCCGAAACCGCGGTGGCCTGGGCGGTTGCGCTCCGGCGCACGGGAGGGCCCACGGCTCTTTGCCTGAGCCGCCAGGGCCTGAAGGCTCTCGACCGGACGGTATACGGCGATCCCAGGGGCGTGGCCAGGGGAGCCTACGTTCTTTCGGATTGCGAAGGATCTGCCGATCTTGTTCTTGTGGCCACGGGCTCAGAGGTCCATCTCGCCCTCGACGTGCAGGCCGAGCTTCGCAGGGAAGGCAGGAGAGCGCGGGTGGTCTCCATGCCCAGCCAGGAGCTGTTCGAGCGGCAGGATGCCTCCTACCGGGAGGCGGTGCTGCCCTCGGACTCGCGGGGCAGGGTGGTTCTGGAAGCGGCCTCGCCTTTCGGCTGGTGCCGGTATCTCAGGCCCGGAGACCTCATGATCGGCGTGGAGACGTTCGGAAGGTCTGCTCCTTACTCGGTCCTGGCCGAGAAGTTCGGTTTTACGTGCGAGTCGGTGATCCAGAAAATTCGGCAGGCCTTTGGCTGAATTGAACCGCCCGGGAACGGGCGTAACCCCGGCGAGAGGGAGAACGTGCATGAAAGAGAGACGGTACATCTTCACGAGCGAGAGCGTGACCGAGGGGCACCCGGACAAGATCTGCGATCAGATCAGCGATGCGGTGCTGGACGCGGCGCTCCGGGACGATCCGGATTCGAGGGTCGCCTGCGAGTGTCTCGTCAAGACCGGCATCGTGATCGTGGCCGGCGAGATCACGACCCGGACTTACATTGACATCCCGGGGGTCGTACGGAGAACCATCCGGAACATCGGCTACGACGACCCGTCGTACGGCTTCGATTGCGAAGGGTGCGGCGTCCTCACGTCGATCAGCGAGCAGAGTCCGGACATCGCGCAGGGGGTTGTCGAGACCGAGGATCGGGAGCAGGGAGCCGGCGACCAGGGCCTCATGTTCGGCCTGGCCGTGCGGGAAACCCCGGAGCTCATGCCTCTCTCCATCACCCTGGCCCACGGTCTCTCCCGCAGGCTCGCCTACGTGCGGAAGAAGAAGATTCTTCCGTACCTGAGGCCAGACGGCAAGACCGAGGTCGCCTTGGAGTACTTTGACGGAAAGCCCAAGCGCGTGGACACGGTCGTGATCGCGGCCCAGCACGATCCCAGGGTCAAGATGTCCGTTCTGCGGCGGGACATCCTGGAGAACGTGGTTCGGCCGGTCTGCGGCCGGTACCTGGACAGCAAGACGCGCTACTTCATCAACGGGACGGGCAAGTTCGTGATGGGCGGGCCTGTGGCCGATGCGGGGCTCACCGGCCGCAAGATCATCAGCGACACCTACGGCGGCCACGGCAGCCACGGGGGAGGGGCGTTTTCCGGCAAGGACCCCAGCAAGGTGGACCGCTCGGGCAGCTATGCGGCCCGCTACATCGCCAAGAACATTGTGGCCGCCGGCCTGGCCGACCGCTGCGAAGTTCAGGTGGCTTACGTGATCGGCGTGGCCGAGCCGGTTTCGCTCCTCGTGAACACGAACGGCACGAGCCGGATTCCCGAGGACGAGATCGAGGACATGGTGCGTGAGCTTTTCCCTCTCAAGCCGGCCGCCATCATCCGCGAACTTCGCCTCAAGAGGCCGATTTACGAAAAGACCGCGGCTTACGGCCACTTCGGCAGAAAGGACCCGGACTTCACCTGGGAGAGGACCGACAAGGTGGAGGCCCTGCGGAAGCTGGCCGGGCTGGACAAGAAGGCAAACGGGGCGCAGAGGAGCGCTGCCTGAGCGGCGAGGGGACGCGATGAAGATTTTCTTGGATACGGCCAATGTGGACGAGATCCGGGAGGCCCACGCCCTCGGCGTGATCGACGGCGTGACCACGAATCCGAGCCTGATCGCCAAGGAGGGACGGGAGTTCCGCAAGGTCGTGGAGGAGATCTGCGCCATCGTGGACGGTCCGGTGAGCGCCGAGGCCGTGAGCCTGCAGGCAGACGAGATGATCCGGGAGGCCGAAAGCCTGAGCGCGATCCACCGCAACGTCGTGGTCAAGATTCCCATGACCGCCGAGGGGCTGAAGGCCGTCAAGGCCCTAAGCCGGAAGGGTGTCCGGACCAACGTTACGCTGGTGTTCTCGCCGGCTCAGGCCCTGCTCGCGGCCAAGGCGGGAGCCTCCTATGTCTCTCCCTTTGTGGGCCGGCTGGACGACGTGGGCCACGAGGGCATGGACCTCATCGAGCAGATCGTGACGATCTACGAGAACTACGCCTTTCCCACCGAAATCATCGTGGCTTCGGTGCGCAACCCCGTGCACGTGGTCCAGTCCGCCCTTCTGGGCGCCCACATCGCCACGGTTCCTTACGGCGTGCTCCGGCAACTGCTCCAGCACCCGCTCACGGATATCGGCATCCGGAAGTTCCTGGCCGACTGGGAAAAGGTCCCGTCGTCCCCGGCCGGCCAGAAAAGGAACGTCTAAACCCTGGACGCCGAGAGCCCCTCGGCGGGTTTTTGCGGCGAACCTGGAAGACAATCGGGGGTGTCCCATGGAAGGATGGAGCGAGGAGGAGTTTCGGAACAAGGATCTCATGGCTCCTTGCGGGCTCTACTGCGGCACGTGCGGCGTGTACATCGCAACCCGGGACCGAAACGAGAAATTCAAGGCCGTCATGGGCAACCTGTACGGCACACGGCCCGAGGAGACCGAGTGCCTGGGATGCATGCAGCCCGAACCGGCTCGGAAGCTCTACGGGTACTGCCGCATGTGCGGGATCCGTGCGTGCGTGCGCGAGAAAGGGTACTATTCGTGCCATCAATGCGCCGAGTGGCCATGCGGCAGAATCGAGAATTTCGGCTTTGCCACGGGCGTGCGGGTCATGAAGAGGACCATCCCGATCTGGCGCCAGAAGGTCGCCGAGCTGGGCGATGAGGAAGGCAGCGTGGCCTGGGCGCGTTCCGAGTGCGAGCGGTATCACTGCCCGGACTGCGGAAAACCCCTGTTCCGGGGCGCTCAGCGCTGCAGAAGCTGCAAACAGCCGGTGGCGGACCGGCTGGACGGGAGCCTGTGAACCAGCCCGGGAGGGGCGATGACCTTCGAGCACGTCCTGTTCAAGACGAGGGGTCCTGTCTCCTGGATCGTGCTCAACCGGCCCGAGAGGCTCAACGCTTTCAACACGGCTCTGGCGACCGAGGCCTCCGAGGCTCTGGCCCTGGCGATCCGCGATCCGGAAACCCGCGCGATTGTCATCACCGGCAAGGGACGGGCTTTTTCCGTGGGCGCCGACGTGATGGAGGTTGCCGACGACCCGGACCCGAGAGAGAGAATCCGGATTCTGGTCGATATCGCCCACCATGCGATCACTGCGATCCGGCAGACCGACAAGATCGTGATCGCCGCCGTCAACCACCAGGCCGCTGGTTACGGCATGGCCCTGGCCCTGGCCTGCGATCTGCGTGTGGCCACGGAAAAAGTCCGCCTCTACTACGCCTATTCCCTCCTCGGCCTCACGGGCGACGGAGCCATCAACCTGTTTCTGCCGAAACTGCTGGGACCCGCTCGGGCCCTGGAAGTGGCGCTGACCGGGGAGGTCCTTTTCGAAGAGGAAATCGCGAAATTCGGCCTGGCAACCAAGTTCTTCCGGGAAGATTCCTTTCTAGAGGACACCCAGAACTACGCCGAAAGAGTGGCCTCGATGCCGTCAACGGTCTCCGGAGCCATCAAGCGCCTGATGACGGATTCCTGGGGCAGGGATCTTGCGGCGCACCTGGAGGCCGAGAAAGCGCGGATCCTCGATCGGGTCGGCGAGCCCGAGTTCCTGCAGCGGGCCCGCGAGATCCTGGGCAGGGGTCGCTGAGGCAGTCCGAACCGGCTACGCGATTCAAGCGGATTTTCCCGGCTCGATTCCCGAGTCCCCTGCGGATGTTGGTGTTCGCCAGCAGATCCCCCTGCAGGCCTTCCCCCTGCACGATCGGGTTGACGCAGATCCCCACGAACCAAGCCGCAAGGGCCAAGCAGTCCGGCCCGTTGCCGTGAGCCCGGTGGATCCCGCGCAGCTCCCCGTGCTTTCCCGGTTCGTTGGAAGAAGGGCTTGCCCGCGAGGTCTGTTGTGCTAGCAGCCGAGAAGGTCGCTGTAGAGGCGTATCTCGTCCAAGAGATGGCGGGTGACCAGGAAGTTGCGGCGGACAAACTCCTTTCCGTTTGCACCCATCTGACGGGCGAGATCGGGATTCTTCAAAAGATGGAGCACCCGTTCGGCTGCGGCCGCGTAATCCTGCGGTTCAACCAGGTAGCCTGTTTGTCCGTCCACGATCTGGAGCGGGATGCCTCCCACCCTCGTGGCGACAACCGGTTTCTCCTTCCAAAGGGCCTCTGTCACGGTGAGGCCGAAGCCCTCGCGCGTCGACATTTGCAGCACAAGCGCCGATACGCGCTGGAGGGAGTTGACGAGAATGCTGTCTTCTTGGGTGAGAAGCACGATTTCCCCTCTTTTCAAGTACGTATTGGCGCGCTGCTGGACCTTGTGGTAAATGAGCAGGCCTTCCGGGTCGTCCGCAGCCATGCTGCCGCAAAGCACCAGGCGGCAGTCGAACTGTTCCCTCACCTTCTTGAACAAGTCGATAACCCCCATCGGATCCTTCCACTGGTCGAAGCGGGAGACCTGTGAGATCAAAGGCTTGTCGGTTGGGACGCCGTGCTTCCGCAAAGTCTGGGAGATCAAGGACTGCGGTATGTCTCTGTTTTTCGTTGATAGGGGATCGATGACCGGATGAATCACCGAGGAGTCGACCGGCAGGTCGTCCTTCCTGTACCGTTCGTCGGAAACGATGACGTGATCGTAACGCAGAATGAATGCCTTCAGATATTCCCAGAGTTCAGGGTTGGGACGGGTAAGATCCACGTGACACCGCCAGACCCACGGCTGCCTTTTCCTGTAGAAGCGGATCAGGGGCAAGGGCTGAGGGTCATGGATCACGACGCAATCGGCGTCGATCTTGCAGTAGAGAGAGAAATGCTGGTTGTTTTGGACATAGAGGAGCTTTTTCATCTCGGTCAAGTTCACAGGGCCGCCCTGCATAGCGTTGTGGAATTTCTTTGTGATCGTGAAAAACTCAGGCGTGCCCCGCAGAATGCGCCAATCGGCCTCGATGCCCACGTCGTTGAGGAGCGGGACAAGAGAATAGAGCATCTCGGCCACACCGCCGCCGTAATACGTGGAGTTGATGTGCAGGATGCGCTTTCCGTATAGGCGGCGGGCCATACGGGTGATTTCGGATAGGACGCCGTCGCCGACGATTTTGCGATAGTCTTCCAGAGAGGTCATGGCAATGTTTCTCCGAGGCGGCGCAACAGGGATCGTACATCTTGAACGGACCGCAAATTGAATCGGGCCTTGGAAAGACGCAAGCCCACGCGAACCGAATAGGCCGACTTGGGGAGGACGGCGAAGAGGTCCTCGTCTGTCCAGTCGTCACCGATGGCCAGGAGGAAATCGGCATGGACAGAGGCTAAGAAAAACTTATAGAAGGTGCCTTTCCCAATCGAAGCAGCCCGCACCTCGATACTCTGGGCTCCGGGTAGCACTCTTACGCTTCCCAGGTTCTCGGTCATGTTGCACAGGATATCGAGCAATTCTCCAGCGCAGATCCGAGCCGATTCCTGCTCGGCCTTTCGGTAGTGCCAGACGAGGGAGAAGTCCTTTTCCTCTATCTGGGATCCAGGCGTCCTCTCTACGTACAGCTCCAGGATCGGCCGAATCTCCCTCTTCCAGCCTTCTTCCGGGGAAGAAACGGCGGGCATCCAGTGCCGTTTCCCGCGAAATCGGATCCATCCCCCGTGTTCGGCCACAAGGGTAAGGGGAAGATCGCCCAGCCAGGCCTGCAAAGTGTGGCGGTCGCGTCCGCTCAGCAGGATCACGTTGTTTTCTTGGCAGGAAGCCAGGTCGCTGAGCGTTTGGAGGATTTCGCCGTCCGGCCGGGCGCCCGAGGGGTCTGCAGCGAAAGGCACAAGGGTGCCGTCGTAATCGAGCAGAATGAGACGACGGGCTGCACGATGGTAATCCTCCATGAGCCGTGCGAGAATCGTGGAATCCAGGATTCTTACGGAAAGTTCGCTGCCCGCCTCGAGGGTTTCTTGAAAACGTGCGAGAAACCGGCTGGCCCATTTGTGGAGATCGTGACTCTGGAGGCGACATCGCATGGCCTCGTTTCTGCGGACCTGCTCCTCGGAAGGCATCATCAGGGCGGTGTGAATTGCTTCTGCGACCTCTTCGATGTTGTTCGGGTTGATGATGATCGCTTCGAGAAGTTCTTTGGCTGCTCCGGCCAGTTCGCTTAGGATCAGGACGCCGCTGCCGTCGTTGCGGACGGCGAGGTACTCTTTTGCGATGAGATTCATCCCGTCCCGTACGGGCGTGACCAGGGCAACATCGGCCGAGGCATACAACCCGATCAGCTCGGAGAACCCCAAGGCTCGGTAGATGGACCGGATCGGCGTCCAATTCAACGTGCTGTATTGGCTGTTGATCCTTCCGATTCTTTCATCGATTTCGCGCTTGAGAGCCGCATACTTGTCCACGCGCTCCCGGGAAGGGACCACGACCAGGATAAATTGCACGTTCTCGTGCCACTGCGGATGGCGCCGCAGGAACTCTGCTATGGCATCAAGGCTCTCCGGGATCCCCTTGGTGTAGTCCAGTCTGGAGACTTTGAAGATCATTTTTCTGCCGTGTTTGCTTGCCGTTACCTTCTGCACCTCGCGCGCTACCGTAGGGTCGCCGGGGGCGGAGGAATATTTCTTGAAATCGATCCCCATAGGGAAAACGTCGGCCTGTACAAGGCGGTCCTGCACGAGAAGCTGTCCAAGGGTATGATGGATTCCCAGGATGCGGCGGACGCAGCTCAGAAAAGCATGAGCATACTCGTGGACGTGGAATCCGATAAGATCGCACGAAAGCAGTCCATTCAGGAGGTCTTGATGCGTGGGACAGAGCCGGAAGACCTCATACGGGGGAAACGGGATATGGAGAAAGAAACCGATTCGCGCTGTCGGCAGCTTCTGCCGGATGTAACTGGGCAGGAGCACAAGATGATAGTCGTGAACCCACAGGATATCCCCGGGCTGGTGGTGCTCGAGCACCTTGGATGCAAACAACTCGTTCGCCCGCTGGTATGCCTCCCAGTGAGAGGCGAAGAATCGCGCGTAGCCTGGGAAAGAGTGGAAAAGGGGCCAAATCGCACGATTGCAGTATCCCTCGTAGAACCGTTCTGCCATCGTTTCCGGGAGGAACAGCGGGAAGGCATTCGAGGCGGAGGTGAGTTCTTTCTCAACTTCTTTTTGGGCTTCTCTGGGAACGGGGCCCGGCCATCCGATCCAGATCATGGGGATCTCTTTGCGCAGCGCACTCAATCCGGTAGCAAGGCCGCCCGGGCTTTGGACGAAGTGGATTTCTTTTCCCTTCACCTGAGGGGTGACCGGAAGCCGGTTCGAAACCACAACGATTCGCTGATATCTCAATCTGTCCGTTCGGACCACGAGGCGTTCCCGTCTTCCATAGCGTTGGGATTTCTGCGCCAGTCTATAAGATCAAAGAGTCTCTGTCCATGAGAAGAGTTGCCACGCAGGGCAAGATGTCATGTCCAAGCCGGCTATCAGGTGCAGGTCAAGGCCTTCATGGTGAGCAAGAACCGTGCAGCGGAGAAGGGGTCTCCACAGGCACTCTCTTGTTGCGTGGATGCGATCAAGGAGATGGCCATCGAAGACGCCAGCAGGATCTTTGACGGGGGCGGAGCCGATGGCAAAGCTTTCGTGCCATACCCCCTCCTTGGCTTCCGACAGGATTTTTTTTCTTGACGCCCCATCACATGTATGCGTAACCTGGTTTCGTGGGGGCCTCGCTAGAAACCAATAGAAACCAATAAGAACGATGGGATGAGCGTGTCATGAAAACGAAGGCGCTCGGCATCATTTTATCAGGATTCCTTCTTGTATCGGTCCCGGCATGCCAGAGGGAGAATCTGGTTTCGTTCCAGTTTGGCGGAAGTGTCGGCCTCTTGGATGACTTCGACAATCTGCTCGGCGGGGCCATCTCGGTCGGGGACCCTGTCTCGGGTGTATTCAGGTACGACCTCAATACCGAGGACAGCGATCCTTTGCCATACAGCGGTCTTTATGTTCACACGGCTCCGCCCGCGGGCATCTCAGCGGAGATCAAAGGGTTCGTCTTCCGGACGGATCCGGCGAACGTGGATTTCCAGGTTGAAGTGGATTGCTTTGTCGGCCATCCGGCCGACATACTGGTTCTCAGCAGTTGGAAGAACACCATCCCCATCCTTGACCCGGGAATCCTCGAAGGGTCGCTTCTCAATATCGCCCTGAGCGATTATACACACGGCGCGCTGGAGGACGATGGGCTGCCAGCAGAGCTGCACCGGGAGGACTGGACCTCGGCATTCGGCACCATCCGTCTCGATGCCGGCGGCCACGGCAGTGCCCTTCTTCAGTTCTCGATCGAGACCCTGGAGCCATGCCCCGGCTGCGATAGATGATGAGAAAAAGGCGCTCCGGGTCTTGACCCCCTCCGGCTCTTGCCTTGAACGCGATTACCAGGGGTCGACGAAGGCATGCCCTCCCCCCTGGAGCCGGTCAGGGGGAACAGACCTCAGCCCGTCCAGGATCCACCTGCGCGTGTCCGCGGGATCGATCACGGCGTCGATCTCGAGGTACGAGGCCATGTTGATGGCCTTGCCCCTCTCATAGGCCGCTGCGACCAGTTGATTGTAAAGGGCTTCACGCTCCTTGGGGTCGGCAATCGCCTCGAGCTCCTTCTTGAAGCCGGCCTTGACCGCGCCTTCGAGCCCCATGCCGCCGTACTCACCCGTGGGCCAGGAAACCGTGAAGACAGGCTCGTGGAAGCCGCCCTTCGCCATGGCCATCGCACCCAGCCCGTATCCCCTGCGCAAGACGACCGCAAAGTACGGCACCGTCATGTGCGATCCCACCACGAACATGCGGCAGACACGACGGACATGGGCCCGCTTCTCGACGTCCGGCCCCACCATGAACCCCGGCGTATCGATCAGGGCGAGCACGGGCAGGCCGTGGGCATTGCAGAGCTGCATGAAGCGCGCGGCCTTGTCCGCATCCTCTGCCTCGATGGCGCCGGCCATGTGCTTGCAGTTGTTGGCCATGACGCCGAAGGGTCTTCCCTCGATGCGCAGAAAGCCCGTGATCATGCCCGGGCCGAAGTCAGGCCGCAGTTCGAGGAACGAGCCCGTGTCGGCGATCGTCCGGATGACCGTCCTCACGTCGTACACGCGCCTGCGGTTCTCGGGAATCAAGCGCCGCAGAAGACGCTGGTCGGCAGCCTCCCACCGGGAAATCGGGCCCTGAAAATAGGAAAGGTACTGCCTGGCGGCCGCGACCATCTCGACGTCGTCGGATACGGCGATGTCAACAACGCCGTTCTGGGTTTGCACGTCGATCGGGCCGATCTCCTCGGGCTTGTAGATGCCGAGGCCGCCCCCTTCGATCATCACCGGGCCGCCCATCCCGATATTGGCATTGCGTGCGGCGATAATGACGTCGCAGCAGCCAAGCAAGGCGGCGTTGCCCGCAAAGCAGGGTCCGGACACCAAACCGACCATCGGGACCCAGCCGCTCAGCCTGGCAAAAGAGGCAAAGGTCGGCACGTCGAGGCCTGCCGCCACCACCCCATAGGCATCGACGTCGCTGGGCCGACCGCCTCCCCCCTCCGCAAACAGGACAAGAGGTAGCCTCTGTTCATAGGCCAGTTTCAGCATCCGGTCCATCTTCTTGTGGTTGAAGTACCCCTGGGTGCCGGCCAGAACGGAATAGTCGTAAGCCAGGATCATGCAGCGAGCCTTGCCGGGGCCGAACAGGGATCCGTTCACGATTCCGACACCCGCAATCAGGCCGTCCGCCGGCGTTCTTCTGATGAGATCATCCAGGGAACGCCGCTGACGCTGCGCCGAGACGGCAAGGGGTCCGTACTCGATGAAGCGGCCGGGATCGCACAAGTCTTCAATGTTGGCGCGGGCGGTCCGCTGGCTTTTCTGCCGCCTGCGGGCCACCACATCGGGTCGCCGTTCGTCAAGGAGGAAAGCGTGCCGCTCGATGACCTCGGCAAGGTCGGCCCGTATCGCGTCAAGATCCTCTTCGCGGCCGGCCCCTTTCGGGCTTTCCTCGTGGTTTGCCCCATTTGTTTCCCTCTCCGGGCTCTGCGGCTTTGGCATTTTCTCGACTCCGTCAATCTCCTTTCGCGTGCGCACCGCTCAGATGGACTTTTCCCACCCCTGGCCGAAATCGGCAAGGGGCCGGATCTCTTCGATGTCGAACGTCACGGCCGCCTGGATCGTGCTGGCCGCGGCCTTCCCGGCGGCTCTTGCGATCTGCTCTCTCACCTCTTCGAGTTTCGCCCCGGACGTGCAGCACTCCCGCATCTTGAGATAGACCGTATAAGGACAAAGAGAAAGACGTGTCAAGTTCGGATTTGCGCCTTGCGAGGCGTGCGCTTGGGCTATTTCCGTCCAGGCACGGGGGTGATTTTGAACACCCAGGCGGGCGATGGAGCAAGCCCGGGGGGCAGCTCTATCGTCAGATCGTTCCTGCCCGATGCCCATGTTACCTTGCCGTTCCAGCCGAGCAGATGGACCTGGGATCCTTTTTGCGCCGCCAGGCCGTGTATCCGAACCGCGGTTTCCGGGCCTTGCGGAACAAACACGTAGAGGGAACCGGCCTTCACCGTGAACCACGGTCCGTTGTCGTCCCTCTGAAGCGCGTCCGCCCCCGTCAGCGGGCGCGAGCCGTATATGGCCTCTGCGTTCTTCCTGACCCATCTTCCGAATTCGAGGATCCTTCTTGCCTGGATCTCGGGGAAGGATCCGTCCGCCTTCGGAGACGCGACCAGCAGAAGGTTGCCGTTTTTCGCGATGATGTCGCAGAACCATTTCACCATCTGTTCAACCGAGTGGTATTCGGAGTCCTTTTCGAAGGCGTTGTAGGCTACCGATGTCCCGAAGCTCAGAATCGCCTCGAATTTCTTCTTTTGTGTTTTCTTGTAATAGGTGAATTCCGGGGTGGTAAAATCGGCGTGAATCCACGAGGGCGCTCCCGTTTTCCCGGCTTTCATGGCTCTTGCGCCGAGAGCGTTTATGATCCGCCTCAGCGGCTGTCTTTTTCCGTACGCCATGTGGCGGCCGTACTGTACCCATCTGTCGTTGATGCATCCGTCTTGGACCGTGTTGTAATACCGGGCGATGACCCTTTCGCGCCGTCCTCTCGGGGGATACCCTATGTCGTTCCACAGGATATCGGGCCGGATCTTTTCTATCAGCTCCAGGTAATGATGATCGACGTACTGGCCGTATGACTCCGTCTGCGGTCCGCTTGTCATGAGGTCGACGAGGTCCAGGATCGGCTGTTCCGTAAAGGCCCAGTCGAGAGCGCCTGAATAGTAGACGCCCATCCGTATCCCTCTTGCTCTTACCGCGTCAGCGAGCTCTCTGACGGTGTCGCGCTCCGAGTGCCAGCCTTCCTTTACAGGGCACTTGTGCTCGCTCGGCCACAGAAGGAAGCCGTCGTGGAATTTTGTGACATACACGACGTACTTGGCCCCGGCCTCGTCGAGGAAGGCGGCCCACCTGTCTGGATTCCAGTTCTCCAAGTGCTTTTTGAACTCAGGCGCGAAGTCCTCGTAGCGAAACGTATCTCCGTAGGTTTTCCTGTGATGCTCCGCGGCGGGAGAGCCCTTGATTTTCACGGCGTTTGCATACCATTCGGCGTACGGGATCCTTCTGAAATACGCCTCCCAGCCCTGTTCCGAGATCAGCCTGTGCGAGGTCCACCCCGTGCAGGCATAGGCGGGTATGGAGTACAGGCCCCAGGCGATGAAGACGCCAAGCTTGGCGTCGTCAAACCACCGGGGCAGTTCGTGCTGTTTCAGAGACCTCTGATCGGGTTCGTAGATCATGGCCGCCTTCCTGCCTCTTGAGCGTGCGGGCCCCGGATGCCGCCCGCAGCACAGGGCCGTCAGCCGCAGAGCCAGACCTCGCGGGGCAAGTCCACGCCAATGAGTTCAAGCCCCTTGTCGGTCACGAGCCAGATATCCTCGGGCATGTTTCCGTAATAGACCAGGTCCGTCCCGTAGCAGCCCACCTCCACGCACAGGGTCATGCCCGGCACGAGTTCGGTGAGGTCGTTTTCGGCAAGCCATGGCGGCTCGTGGTTGAGCGTGCCGATTCCGTGGCCCACGAACTCGATGGGGATGGCCTGGTTCCAGTCCTGCCGGTACGTTTCCTTTTCCGCGAGCTTGAACACGTCGCAGCCCCGCATGCCGGGGCGGATGTTGCTGACGGTGTTCAGGTAGGCGTCTCGGCCCCAGCGGGAAAGGTCGGCCAGCTTGGGAGGCAGCCGGTCTCCCACGTAGAAGCAGCGTTGGAGATCCGTCCAGTATCCCTTGTAGGAGGGTCCGCAGTCGGAAAAGCCCTGGTCGCCCTTTTGGATCACGCGGTCGTAAAACGGAGTCGTCACGATTCTCCACTTGCCGGGGCCGTCGCTTCCGCAGAGAAAAAGAACCGGATTGCTCATGCAGGGCGTCTCGAACATGTCTTCCTTTACCCATTCCTCCCAGATCACGCGGTGCACCTCCCGCTCGGTCACGCCGGGACGAATCGCCCTCCAGCCTTTCTCGAGGACGCGCCGGGCCTTGTCGCACATCTCCCGCATGAGCGCGATTTCCCAGTCCGTCTTGACCATTTTCTGCTCCCAAAGGATCTTGTCCGCGCTCACGAAACGGGCGTTGGGCAGGCTGGCCTCGATCTGGCGGATTTCGTCGATCCCCACCTGCAGGATGTGGTGGGGGCCGTATTCCATGCCGATGACCTTGTTGTCGAGATGGAGGGATTTCAGGGTGTCGACAAGGACATCCAGAAAGCGGATGGGAAGCCGCCAGGCCTTGATGGCGCACCAGTAGCGGCAGTCCCGGATCCAGGTGGTCTTTCGCACGTTGCTGTCCAGGACCGATTCCCCCACGAAGACCGGATCGTGCTCCTGGGACACGATGATGCAGTGCCGCCAGCGGTCCGTGAACATGAGGGCCGCGTCCCGGTAGCCGCCGTAGTAGTACTTGTTCTCTTCGGCGAACAGGAGCATGGCGTCCACGCCGTGCTTGGCGAGAAGCCCTTTGGCCTTGGCGATTCTCAGGTCAGATTCCTCCTTGGGGATGTGGGGGCTGAAGTCCTCGGTCGAATGAGACTGTTTCCACGCAACGCCCTCTTGCTCGATCCAATGGTCCTTGGAGAGGTGGGCCTTTGGCTTCCTTGCCATGAATGTCCCTCCTTGTCTTGCGTAAAAGGCGAAGGCGCCGAAACGCCGGCGGGCTCATGAAAGATCCATGCCTTTTTCATGGAGCGCGGATTCGGCCTCGTCAGGATCGGCCCGGCCCAGCAGCCGGCTGGTTGAGAGGCCTCTGTTGCGCATTACATAGAACGCCGTCGCGGACGTCGTCAAGAAAAATCGACTTGGAGCCTGGAAAGGCCCCCCGGAGAAAAAGCTTGACATGGTCATTATTCTTATGCTAGCTAATATGCAAAAGTTCAAAAGAAAATAAAACGTGTGAAAAGGGGGAGGCCATCATGAAGAAAGCAGTCTTGATTGTGCTTGCGGTCTCGCTTTGCATTCTCGGGTGGGGAACTCCCCGGGTCCATGCCTGCTGCGTGGACCAGGACGGGGACGGGTATGGGGTCAGAGACCTGCGGTGGTGCCCGCATCCAGAACCGGACTGCGATGACACGAACCCGGCTGTGAATCCCGGAGCCACGGAAGTGTGCAACGGCATCGATGACAACTGCGACGGAATCGTGGACGACGTGGACGCAGACGGAGACGGATTTGTGGCCGGGGCCTGCGGCGGTGCCGACTGCGACGACGCGAATCCGGCCGTGAACCCGGAGGCGGCTGAGGTCTGCAACGGCACTGATGACGACTGCAACGGAGAAATCGACGACATCGACGCGGACGGGGACGGGTTCATCGACGGGGGGTGCGGCGGCAACGACTGCGATGACACCAACCCGGCTGTGCACCCCGGCGCCTTTGAGACTTGCAGCCTGGCAGGAACCTGTGAGGACGGGCTGGACAACGACTGCAACGGGCTCGTCGACAGCCAGGACCCGGCCTGCATGAGCTGGTGCATGCCCGGGCCGGCGTCCACCGTGCAGTCTCAGGCTGCCGAGGACTCAGGCCGGTGGATTCCCTATACGCTTCTGCTTGTGCCTTTTGCCGCGGTGGGATTCCTCCTGAGAAGACGCCCGAGATAGTTCGAGGCCACAGGAAAATTGCGGGTAGAGAAAACGAGAAGAGGCCCGGCCTCGAAGGCGGGCCTCTTCTCGTTTTGATCCGCCCTGCGTTCTTTTCCCTGGCCCGATCTGCCTGTGCACATTTCCACCGCGCCATTCCTTGACAGTGGCGCTTCCCGGCCTGTACGGTAGCCTTGAGGAAAGGCAGGCTTTCTTGGGCCGCCTCCTCCAGGCCCCGGCCTGTTTCGGGCCAGGCCCAGGGAGGCCGTTCCGGGGGAAGGGGAGACAATGGCCGTCAAGAGAAGGCGGATCTGGATCGGTCTTGCGCTTGCGGCGGCGCTCTGTGGAGTTCTCGTCGCGGATCGCATCCTTTCGCGGGTGGCGACCCGGATCGTGAACCGAAAGCTTCCCGAACTTGTCGGCACGGAATCTTCGGTGGAACGGATCTCCTTCGGGCTGCTTCGCGGGTCGATTCTCGTCCGGGACCTCAAGATCGCGAACCCTGCAGGCTTTGACCAAGGCGATGCGCTCTCCGTCCCCCGCATGCGGATAAACCTGAACCTTTTCTCCCTTCGGGGGAAGCCGTGGGTTGTCGACGAGATCCGGATCGAGGAGGCCCGGGTTCGGCTGCAAAGGGACCGAGCCCGCAGGATGAACCTGAAGGTGCTTCTTGCGCACGCGCTTTCAGGTGAAAAGGAACAGAAGGAATCGCATCGAAAAAGGGGGGCCGGCGACAAGCCTCTTCCCGGGGCATCGAACGGGGCGGCAAAGGCTCAAGTTCCCGGAAAAGACAAGGGCTTGCCTGAAACGCGGCCTCCGGAGGATGGCGGTCCGATCGAGCTCCAGGTGAAGAGACTGTCGATCACGGATTTACACTTCGTTTACACCGACGCGGCAATCAGGCTGGGGAAGAAACTCACAGGCGTGGACATAGAGGCAGACGGGCTCGCGTACGGGCCTGCCCGCTCGGGGGAACCTGTGCTGCCGGCCAGGATCGCCCTGACCGGCCGGCTCGACCAGGAGCCCTTTCCTGGGGCCTGGGTCGGCCTTTACGCGAGGATGGGGGTCATCGCACAGGGCGTGCCTCCCCTCAATGCCTCCCTTCAACTCGCGGATCTGGAACTTTCACCCCTGGCATCGTTGGTGCCTGCGAGCGCGTCCAGGGTGCTCGGCTGCGACGCGCTGGACCTCTCTGCCGAGGGTGCGGTCGCCCAGGATCTCTTGAGGGTCCTCGTGCGTCTTGAGACGTGCGGGGGAAATGCCTTTTCGCTCCGGATAGGAGGAACGCCCCGGCGGCCCCTTTACGACACCAGGGATCTCGTATTCAAGATTCTCCAAAACGCTGCTGCGAACTTCGTAGGCGGGGTTTCCGATCCAAGGCTTCTCGCGGATACAGCGGCCAGGACGGGCTCGACCCTCGGGCGAGGCGTCGCGGGCATGCTTGAGACCGCGGCCTCAGGGCTCTTGAAGACGACAAGAGGGCTCGCCAAAGGAGACCTGGGGACAGCCGCTGACGGCATCGGAACCGCCACGGCCGGGGCCCTTGAGGAAGGCGCTGGCGCTGTGGCCGGCGCTGCCAAGGGGGTCGCCGAGGGAGCAGGACGGGCAGGGGCCGGCTCAGGAGCGTCGGTGCGGCACTGGAGGCAGAAGGCGCAGGAGCGCTGGGAAGCGGCCTGGCGGCAGGCCCGCGAGCGCGTCGACCGAATGCCCTATCCCGGTCCGTAAACCGGCGAAGAAACCCTTCATGAGTCGTAATACTGCATCGTGGCGTTGGGCACCACCGCGACCCTGGCGCCGGGCCGAAGCGTGTCCTGGAGAACCTCCAGGGTCTCGGGCCAGGTTCTTGTCCAGGTGATGACCTCGGGATTGGCAAACCAGTCCCCCAGGTTCTTGTCCCTGTGCGGCGCCAGGACCACGAGCCGCACGCTCGGCGGGATCGCGGCGATCGGGTATTGCCGGCCGCCGTAGCTCCTGCCGAACCGGCCCAGAAGATAATGGATGACCTGGCCTTCCGGCGAGTCGGCGATGACGACAACCGTGCCCGCGAAGTCTTTGAGGGCCAGCACCCCCAGGAGGACGGCGATCCCCATCTCGTTGGCCTTGACAAAGGCATTGGCCACCACGGCGTCCGCGTCGCGGGGCCTGGGCGAGGTCGCGTAAAGATCCTTTGCCAGCCGCACGGCCTGTTCGTGCACCTGGAACAGCTCGCCCGCGAACAGGGCGCTCGTCTCACCGCGGCTGTTCACGGTCACATTCACGAGAAAGTCGATTCCGGTCATCCGGGCGGCTTCCTCGATCTCGAACCTGAGGATGTTCCGGTCGAAGTTGCCAAGTCCGGTGGTCTCCTTGGCCATGGCCTCGACCTGGATGTGGTAGTGGGCGATGCTGTCGATGTGGGAGATGCCGGGTAGGACGATCTTGCCGCCTCCTGAAAATCCGACCTGGGCGTGGGCCGTCACGCAGCCAACCGCCACCTTGAGGTCGGCCTCCATGACTTCCCGATTCACGAGAAGCCGGGTTCCGCGGCTCGTGGTTCCGACCTCCACGCAGTTCTCGTAAATGTTGTGATTGAAGATCCGGAACCTCTCGACGATTTCGGTTCCGAGCTTCTTTCGGAATTCGTTCATCGTGAGAGCGCCGTGGGTTCCCAGGGCGCACACGAACGTGATGTCATCCTCCTGAAGACCGCCCGAGAAAAGCTCCCGGAGCAGGATCGGCGCGATTTCGTAAGTCCGGGTGGGCCGGGTCATGTCGTCGAAGATGATGACAGCCCGCTTCCTGCCCCGGGCAAGGTCGCGGAGTCTGGCCGTTCCGATCGGGTTTTGGATGGCCTCTTCGATCTGTGTGCGATTCAGGGCAGGGCGGGCGGCTCCCCGCATGGGGCAGAGCTCGACCTGCCATGTATCCGGGAATTCGATATCCAGGGTCCCGTTGTCGTACCAGAGGCGCTGAGGCAAGGAAATCTTCATGGCTGGCTCCCCATCTGCGGTTTTGCGACCTCCGTCGAGGCCCGGCGCCCCCATGCCGAAGCTTTTCTGAGGCCCTGCCGGGTTGAAACGTATTCTAACACCGCCTGGAGCACAGGATCCAGACGAGCCCTCCGGGACGGCTTGTCGGCACGTCAAGCTGACGAGTCCCTCCGGGACGCCGACCAGGGCCGGAGGTCTCCGGCGCCGGCCGTCGCCTCGCCTTCGGGACGGGGGTCAGCCGGGTTGTCGGGGACGAATCATTCCTCGAAGAAAGGGCACTCCGTGCACGGCGCCGAAAGACACAGGCAGCGCTCGGCCGAGTCCTTGAGAAGGGCAGACGGGCGCCTTCGCATCTTGAAGGGCGAAACCCGGGTCCAGCATGGGGTTGTGCCTTCGTAGAAAATGCAATCGGGCGAGTTGCAGTCCCTGTACGTGTGGCAATGCTTGATCGGGGCGGTCTTAACGGCTGCGCATGTTGCGGACATGATTGGAGCCCCCCTGATATACGAGGTTGTCTCTCCTTTGATTCCGAAAACTGGTCCGAGGATCCAGGCACGCCGAGCGCACCCGGGCACAAGAGGCGTGAAACGCAAAAAAATCGTTGCGGCTTTCTCCTCCGCCGGGTTAGATTGGCCTGGCCCGGGGCGGCTGCAGGCGCTCGCCTCCGGGCGCGAGCGGGACCTTCACGCAGGAGGGAAAGAGAGATGGCCAAGAAGACGCCCAGCACGTACACGGTGGTCGAACTGGTGGGAACGAGCACCAAGTCCTGGGAAGACGCGGCCAGGGCGGCAGTGGAGACGGCTTCCAAGACCCTGAGGGACCTCCGGATTGCCGAGGTTGTGAGGCTGGATCTCACGATCGAGGACGGAAAGGTCGCCACCTACCGGGCTCGGGTGAACCTCTCGTTCAAGTATCACGGCGCGGAGTAAGGGCCCGGTCGCGGCAGAGGGAGCACTGCGGGAGCGGCCGCGACCGCCGGCAGGGCGGGCCCGGGGCGCAGGATCGGCGGCCGGAGCCCCGGTTTCTCGTCAAGCCGGGTTCATGCGCCTGTAGACGCTCTTGTTTTTCCTGTGGATGTCGAGAAAACGGCGAAAAAGCTCGTCGTAGAGAGGCTTATTGTCGGCCGTCGGCCGATAGGTGCTCTCGATGGATACCAGACCGGGGATCTCCTCGAAACCCATGAGCCCCAGGCCCACGGCTCCGATCCAGGCCGCGCCCCGGGCGTTCGCCTGCCAGGGCTCCCGGACCTGACGGATCTCCCGGTCCAGCACGTCGGCCAGAATCCCGCACCACAGCCCGGACTTGGCCCCTCCGCCGATCGCGTGGATCGGGTCGAGCCTGCGGCCCACAAATTTCTCCACGTGCTGAAGGCTCCAGCGCGTGTTGTAGGCCACGCCCTCCAGGACGGCTCGAACCAGGTGGTCGACGGTCGTGGTCTTGGAAAGATTATGGAATCCGCCGCGCAAGGATCCATCGTCCACGGGCGTTCGCTCGCCGTTCAGCCAGGGCGTGAAGATCACCCGGCCGCTTCCCGGCGCCACGCCGGCGGCTATGCCGTCGAGGACCTCGTAAACGTTCCGCGGCCTGCCGCCCGGCGCCGCAGGTTCGAGACGCCGGTCGTTCCTGAGCAGGTTTTCCGCGAGAAAGGTGAGGCATCCGCCGGCAAGGTCCTGCTCGTTCACGCACTGGTACTTGCCCGGGATGGCTGTGGGAAAGGAGGCGATGGCGTGCAGGATGTCCGTCTTCTTGAAGGGCACCATGCACTCGACCCAGGAGGAGGTTCCGATGTAGAGGTGGGCCTCAAAATCCCTTACGGCTCCAGAGCCTATGCACGCGGACTGGTGATCCGGGGAGCCGACGACGACCCGCACCCTCGGATCCAGGCCGATCTCGGCGGCTGCCTTTGCCGAGAGAGGTCCGAGGACCTCTGTGGAAGGCCTGAGCGGAGGGAGCTTTTCCGGATCGATGCCGAGAAGGCTGATCAGTTCCCGGTCGTACCGGATTTTGTCGATGTTCCGGCAGTCGGTCACCCAGAAAAGGTGCATGGAGTCGTAGGAGGCCGCGAAGCGGCCCGTGAGTCTCAGGTTTAGATAGTCCTTGCTGGGAAGAAACATATGGGCCCTGCGATAGACCTCGGGCCGCTCGTGTTTCCAGAAGAGCACGTGGGCTGCGTCGTCTTTCCCGGTGAGGGAAGGGCAGCCGGCGGTTCTGGGAATCCACTTGAGGAGCTTGTAAAGCCCGTATCCCTGGATCGCCGGGAACCCGGCGACGACCTTCTTGACATAAGGTGCGCCTCTGGAATCCATCCAGGTCAGACACGGCCCCAGAGCGTTTCCTTCCGGATCCACCGCGACCGTGCTGGAAAACGTGCTGGAAATGCAGATCCCGGCGATCCGCTCCGGAGGGACAGTGCCGCCTGAGAGGACCTTTCGGCAGGTCGTGACCAGGGCTTTCCACCAGTCCTCGGGGTCCTGCTCAGCCCCGCCGCCGGGAAGAAACCGGATCGGCGTGGGCTCGAAGGCGAAGTCGGCAACGCGGCCGGCCGTGGAAACGAGGCACGTCTTCATCCCGGACGTGCCGTGGTCGATCGCCAGGATATAAGGTTCGCTCCGCATGCCGAAATCCTGTCTCCAAGACCCGGTTGCGCGTCTTCCCGGGCCGGCGTCCGCGACGCTTTTCAAAGCTTAAGGGCCGTAACCCTGCCGTCGGCGTCGACCATTTCCAGGAACATGCCTCCTTCCTTCTCTCCCCCGTATGCTTTCATGCGCCGCGCAAGGTCGAACACGTCCTCGGGGTTCACGCAGGCCTCGGGCGGCAGCACGCCCTTGCCGGTGATCTTCCCTTGCTGCATCAGGAGAACGCCGATGGCGGCCGGAATGCCCGTTCCCTCGCCCAGGGCCTTTCCCCTGGAGGCCGAATGCACCCTGTACTCGCGGTACTTGCCGTCCTTTCTGCCTTTCACGACCACCGAGGCGGCGCCGCGCTGCTCGCCGAAGGCGTGCTTCTTGAGGATCTTCTCCCGCTCCCGGATGATGAAGGCAACGGCGAAATCGTGCGGGACCACCGACTGGCCCTTGACCAGAAGCGGCTCTTTGTCCGCCAGGCCCGCCCGGCACAGGGAGACGATGAGTTCGTAGTACTCGATCGGAAGGACCGAACCTTTGTTCGTGACCTGCCTGACTTTCAGGTATCGGGGCAGGGTGACCTGCTCGGGGTGCGGATACGGGTAGACCGGCACCGTGCCGCACACCGGGAAGTCGAAGGTCTGCCTGAGCGCGATCCCATCTTCGCGGAAGAACTTCACGTACTTGAGTTCCCCGTCCAGGTACATGGGGATATCGATGCTCATGCAGTGAAACCGATGGCCGATGACGCCCTCGCCTTCGGACGGTTCTCCGCCGTGGGTGTGAAAGATGTCGACGGAGTCGGTTTCGTCGAGGAGCTTTTGCGAAACGAATTTCGCGAACAGGTTGGTCATGCCCGGGGAGGCGCCCATGCCGATCAGGGCCGTGACGCCGGCCCGCCTGGCCTGGTCGTCCATCCGGAGGATCTCCAGCGTCACGTCCACGTCGTCGCAAATGTCCACGTACTGGATTCCGGCATCCAGAACCGCCGAGAGGATCGTCTTGACGGTCTTGTAGAACGGGCCCACGCAGTTGAGCACGATGTCGCATCCCTGAATGGCTCTGCGGACCTCGGAAGGATCCTCGGCGTTCATGGGCACGGCCGCGACCCTGGACCCCGACAGGGCCGCAGCCATCGCGCGCGCCTTGTCCAGGTTCAGGTCCGCGATCCGCACTTCGGAAAAGGCCTTCGACGCAGCCAGCGTCTTCGCGGCAACGCTTCCGACCACGCCGCACCCGCCCATCACGACCACCTTGGCCATGTCTGCCTCCCTCCTCAGGTGAACACAGGTTTTTTTTCCCCGCTCCCCGAAGGCTCTGAGTCCTTCCCGGCCTGCCGGAACGTGGCGGACCGGAGCGTGGCGGACTCTGACATCACCCGGAGGTTCGCACGCCTCCCTCGACAGGGTGGAACTCAGGAATCCAGGACGTAATCGACCGTCACGACCACGCGGACTCGTTTCCAGATGTCCGAGGCTCCGGGGCCGCCGCCTCCTGCTTCCTGCTCGGCCGCCCGGTCACGGTCGGAGATCGTGAACAGGCCCTGGCTCGCCCTGCGGATGGCGCCCACCCGGCTTCCGGAGTCCGCCGCGAACTGAGCCGCGGCGGTCCTGGCGTTCCGGGTGGCCTCTGCCATCATCTCGGGCTTGACCGTGTTCAACTGCGTGAAGAAGTATCGAGGCGAGATCCCCTCCCAGGCGTTTTCTGCGGACAGGACGACACCCGCACGGACGAGTTCGTCCACCATCTGACTGACCCGCCAGACCGAGTCGATCTTGGTCGAGCGAAGAAGGACAGTGGATTCCACGATGTACCGGAGCATCTGCTCGACGTTCGCCTGGCCGTACTCGCTCGCCTGGCGGTCCACGACCCTCAAGTCCTGCACAACAACCTCGTCGGGCCCGAATCCGTTCTGGAGGAGAAAGGCCGTGACCTTCCTGCGGTTCTCCTCCAGAGTGCGGCTGGCCTGGGCAAGATCGTTGCCGGCCACCCGGACCTTGAGAGGCCAGATCGCCAGGTCGGATTTGACATCCCGCTCGGCCAGGCCTCTTACCGTCACGTAGCGGTCGGCCTTTCGAGTCTCTTGGAGGGAAAGGCCCAACACGAAGGCCCCGCCCACAAGACCCAAAGCCACGCAGGCTCCGACAATGGCGGCGGAGATTCTGTCTGAGAACATGTTTGGGCCTCCTTCATGGGGCGGCAATTCCGGGACCTCCTAGCGGGACGTCTTTGCGCGAATTTCCTCAAGCAGCTTCTCAGCCCAGGGCCGGTCGATGGCAGCCCAGTTCGCGACGCAATCGGTTGGCGGCGAAGCGAGGATCTCGGCGATCCGGGCGAGCGCTTGCTCGTACCGGCCTCTCCTTGCGTGGAGTTCGGCCAGATAATAGCGGGCGATCCCGTAGTCGGGGTCTGCCCGAAGGGCCTGCTCATAGAGGCGCACGGCCTCTTCGTCGCTGCCTCCCAGCAAACCGGGCATCTCGGTGAGGTACTGGGCTTTTGCGACGAGAGCGGGCGCGTAGTTCGGGTCGATCTCCAAGGTCCGGTCCAGTTCCTTGCGGATCTTCCGGAACTTCCAGACTGACTGAAGGGCGCCTCTCTCCCGCGCGAGAGCGCCCATGTTGGCCATGTAGTAAAAGTGCCCTTCCTTGCCATCCGGAAAGACTTCCACTGCCCGCCTCCCGTATTCCATCCCCTTCTCCCAAAGGGCTTCCTTCTTGGCTCTTTCCCGGTCTTCGAGAAGCATCCCATAAATCTGGTGCATCTCCGACAACTTCCAGAGGATCCTGTATTCCCCGGGCTTCAGAGACAGGGCCTGCTCGTAGCAGCCAATGGCCTCGTCCAGGCGGCCGGGAGCGAGATGGTGGGTGCAGTAGAGCTCGTCCCCTTGGCGGAGCAGCTCCTCCAGTTGTCGGTCCGCGGCCCCCGCCTGGTCCCAGAGAAGGATCAGGACGCAAGAGACGGCGCGGAACGCTCCCCCAAGGGCTTTCTTGCAGACCGGGCGCTTCATGATCGTGACTTCGAGAGGCTGTACAGGGTGCGATACAGTTCGAGGCTTTCAGCGGGGATCTCGGCCGGGACGCCTATGGATCGGGCCAGCAGGTAGATGCGGGCCGCCTCCTCCACAAGCTCGGCCACGTGAAAAGCCCGCTCGAGGTCAGCCCCCACGCACACGGTTCCGTGGTTGGCGAGCAGAACCGCGGCTCGGTCCTGCAGAGCGGCGCAGGCGTTTTCCGCAAGCTCCCTCGAGGCGGAAAGGGCGTACTCGGCCACCTGAACAGGACCTCCGATGTACGTTGCGAGTTCGTCCAGAAAAGGCGGGATGGGCATGCGCAGCGCGGCCAGGGCTGTTGCGTGGGGAGAGTGGGTGTGAAAGATCGCGTTCACGTCTGCCCGTGTAGAGTAGATTCTGCTGTGGAGAAGGATCTCGCTCGAAGGGGCGCGCCGTCCTTCCACGATCGCACCGTCCAGCTCTGCGACCACCGTGTCCTCGGCTTCCATGTCGGCATAGGCCAGACTGCTGGGCGTGATGACGAACCGGCTCGTCCCCTCGATTCGTGCGCTCACGTTGCCGGCCGTGCCCACGACCATGCCGCGGCCGGCCATTTTCTTGGCAGCATGGGCCACCCGCTCTCTCAGTTCGTTGTAAGGCTTCACCCGTGTCCTCCAGACCGGCTCCCGGCCTGGGAGCGCAATGAAGACTCTGAACCATCGGGAATCAACCATTACGCATATCACGGAAGGCCTTGCCGAGACAAACTTGAACCTTCTTGTAGAGGCAGACGCCCGCAGAGCCGGCGGCAAGACAAGGCAAGCCCTGGACCTCCGAACGCCCTTGGAGGGGCACGGTCTCTCGTGCCCGCCGGCGGGGGACAGGGCGCTGCAAGGATAGGCCGGAAGCGCATCCCTCCAGAAGCCATTGGCTCCTGCCCTGAAGAACGGACGCGACGGAGCGCGTCCCTCCAGAAGCCATCGGCTCCTGCTCTG
>FWPU01005110.1_pt1 | contig 29223 bp, 24 predicted proteins | sample 2228361 | NCBI WGS metagenome assembly FWPU01 (sample SAMEA103939777, study PRJEB20133) | metagenome | reverse complement strand
CCGCAACCTTAAGAATTGTACCCTCTCCCTGGCGGGGAGGGGAATCACCACGATGTTTACGGGTTCCTCTGACTCGTAACATCATACCAGGGAGACCATGAAGCTACAGGAAGAGAGGCTTTCGTCTCTAAAAGAGAAGCTGGGAGGGATTAAACTCTTCATTGGGAATAAATACGTTGAGGCGCTGAGCGGCCGCACATTTGAAACGATAGATCCGGCAACCGAGGAGGTGCTTGCCGAGGTGCAGGAGGCGGATTACCAGGACGTCGATCGCGCTGCTTCTGCTGCGCGACAGGCTTTCGACTCGGGACCCTGGCCAAAGATGTCAAGCGCAGAGCGCAGCAAAATACTTAACCGCATCGGCGACCTGATCGAGAAAAATCGGGATGAGCTTGCTCTGCTCGAGACCTTGGATACCGGAAAGCCGATCAAAGAGAGCCTGGAAATCGATATTCCGCGCGCCTCATACAATTTCCACTTTTTCGCCGATTACATCAAGTGCTTCTACACGGATTGTCATTCCATGGACGGCCGCGCGCTCAATTATACACTGCGCGAACCGGTCGGCGTTGCCGGCCTCATCACGCCCTGGAACCTTCCTCTCTACCTGGCCACCTGGAAGATCGCGCCTTGCCTTGCGGCGGGAAATACCTGCGTGGTCAAACCGGCTGAGCTGACGCCGTTAACCGCTGCCAGGTTGGGCGAGGTCGCGCTTGAAGCGGGCCTTCCGCCCGGCGTCCTGAACGTCGTCCAGGGCTTTGGGCCAAATGCTGCCGGCTCGGCAATTACCGAGCATCCGCTTATCGACCTGATCTCGTTTACGGGAGAGACGGTAACCGGCAGCGCGATAATGGCGGCCGCGGCGCGAACGCTTAAACGCTTATCTTTCGAGCTTGGCGGCAAGGCTGCCAATATTATTTTCGCCGATGCGGATCTCGAGGAAGCCCTCCCGGTGGCGGTTCGCGCTGCCTTTCAAAACCAGGGAGAGGTTTGCCTCTCATGCCCGCGCATCCTCGTCGAGCACGCGATTTACGATCGGTTCGTTGAAAGCTTTGTCGCCGCGGCGCGCAAGATAAGAGTTGGAGACCCGTTGGATTCGGAAACGCAAATGGGAGCCTTGATAAGCATGGAACACCTGAACAAAGTAATGGGCTACATCCAATTAGCTGCGGACGAGGGTGCAGAGATCCTGTGTGGGGGCAAGAGGCCCGAGGGGTTAAGCAAGGGTTACTTTTTGCTTCCGACGGTCATCGCTGGCCTCGATCATAAAAGCAGAGTTTGCCAGGAAGAAGTATTCGGTCCGGTAGTTACTATCTCGCCGTTTAAGACCGAAGAGGAAGCGGTAAAACTTGCCAACGCTACTCAATACGGCCTGGCAAGTACAATCTGTACTCGAGACCTCAAGCGGGCTCATCGGGTGGCGGCAAGCCTAAAGAGCGGGATCATATGGATAAACTGCTGGATGCTGCGCGACCTGAGAACGCCGTTTGGCGGTTATAAGAAGAGCGGCATGGGACGGGAAGGGGGCCGTTATAGCTTGGAGTTCTTTACGGAAGCGAAAAACGTGTGCGTTAAGCTTTAGCCCGTGAAAGATTTAGAGCCTATCCCAAAATATTGGCTGGTTCTGTATTTTCAAAGGCTTGGCTGGATTTTGGGATAGGCTCTTATAGTGGTTTCCCCTGGCGGAAACAATTATACGGAGGAAAGCTTGGTGGAGGTGGAAATAAATGGCTAAAAGCAAAGTTGCCGTGCTCGCTTCGCGTGCCCCTTCGCCGCTCGGTCCATATTCGCACGTGGTCAGGGTCGGTGACCTCCTGTTCCTGGCGGGCCAGGGTGCGCGCAACCCCAAGACCGGTCAGGTTGAAGGGGTGACGCTCGACGAAAGCGGGAAGATGGTCTCTTACGACATACGGGTGCAAACCAGGGCCGTCTTGGAGAATCTAAAGGCAGTGCTGGAGGAGGCGGGCAGCAGCCTGGACGATGTGATCGACGTGACAACTTATCTGCTGAGCATGGATGATTTCGATTCGTATAACGAGGTCTATGCCCAATATTTCAGCGAAAATAAGCCGGCTCGGACCACGGTAGGAGTCGCATCCCTGCCGGGCAATAACGCTATAGAGATGAAAGCCGTAGCGCTGGTAAGCCGCAAGAAAAAGAATAAAGTTCGACTGTGAAAAGGGAGCGAGCGTTCAACCGGAGGACATTCATCGGCATCCTTTCGAAGGGGGGATTCAATGAAGCCGACCTGCTCCTGCTTGGAGTTGCCGTTATCTGGGGCGTTAACTTTTCCGTTGTGAAAATGGCCCTTTCGGAGATGCCGCCGCTTTCCTTCAACGGACTACGTTTTATCCTGGCTTCCTTTGCTATCCTGATCCTATTGAGGGCGATCGAGAGCGATGTTAAAGTCGATAAATCTGATCTGTTACGCTTTCTGATGCTCGGAGTCTTGGGTCATGCTTTGTTCCAAATTCTATTCATCTGGGGCATAAATTATACCAAAGCAGGAAGCACGGCCCTCATATTGAGCACCTCGCCTATCTTCACCGCAGCCACCAGTTCCGCATTGGGCTATGAGCGAGTATCTAAGTACTCCTGGCTGGGAGTTGTGCTATCGTTCCTGGGAGTTATGTTTATCATCAGGGAAAGCGATGTCGCTTTATCCCATTCGCCCAACCCATCCAATGAGCTTTTGGGCAGCTTCCTGATCCTGGGCAGCGCGGTGTGCTGGGCGCTCTATACAGCCCTGGCCAAACCGCTGATGGCCAAGTACTCTCCGCTTAAGGTTACCGCTCTTACCATGGCTATCGGCACTGTATTTTTGATTCCGGTGGTTAGCAAACCGATGCTCTACCAGGACTGGTCGGGCCTGAGCCTCAGGGTGTGGATTGTTCTTATCTACTCTTTCAGCTTAGCGCTCGTGGCGAGCTACTTCATCTGGTACTACGCGGTGAAGCGGATTGGAAGCACGAGGACCTCCGTTTATCAGAGCTTGACGCCGATCTTTAGCTTGATTGCGGCGAGGGTTTTGCTCGGCGAGGGTATAACTATTTACCAAAAGGCTGGATTGGCCACCATATTGCTGGCTATCTATTTAACCAAGATCGATCAAATTTCCATGGCGACGAAGGGCCAGTAAGATGAAAAACGTCGATTTGATCTCGAGCATGGTTGAAATCGATCGCGAGGGCGAACTTATTCCGGCCTATTTAGCCCGACCCGGGACGGAGAGGCATGCTCCCGGCATCCTCGTCATCCATGAAATCTTCGGGCTCGTCGATCACATCAAGGATGTAACGGATAGAATTGCGCGACAGGGCTACGTGGCAATGGCGCCGGACCTATTCTTTCGCCAGGGCCTCCCGAGAGACCTCTCTACTATGGAGGCGCGCCTCGAGTTCTTCAGCAAAATTCCCGATCGACGAGTGCTCGCCGACCTCGACGCTGCGCTGGATTATCTCAGGAGGTCGAACTTCGTGGTTGCAGACCGCCTCGGAATTATCGGTTTCTGCATGGGCGGGACCTACTCGTTGATGCTCGCCTCGCACAACCAAAATCTAGCTGCTGCTGTGGTGTTTTACGGGAGATTGATCTACCCGGAGCTTGGCGAGAACAAGCCGAACTCTCCCATCGATCTGGTGCGCGATTTAAAATGTCCGCTGCTCGGGATTTTCGGCGAAGCCGATAAGGCGGTGCCGGTGCAGCACGTGAGGCTGCTGGAGGAGAGGCTGAAGGCGGACAAAAAGGATTACGAAATAAAAATTTATCCGGATGCCCCGCACGGCTTTTTTAACGACACCAGGGAGAACTATAGGCCAGGACCGGCCGAGGATGCGTGGCAAAAGGTGCTCGCATTCTTCAGCAAGCATCTGAAATCTAGGTAGCCCGAGCGGGGCGCCGTGGTCAAATGACGAGGAGTTGGGAATCAGGATGTTTGATCTGCCAATCGGCCTTTATTCTGGCCTCTGGCTGCTGGCTATTATTCGGACGCAAGCGGCTGACCTTGCACTTTGTGGCTTGCTGCGAACCCTATATAGCCGCGGGCGATTAATAATCGTGGAGGAGGGATAATGAGCAGGTACATAGTTGCCGTGGACATCGGTGGAACGTTCAGCGACCTGGTCTGTTTAGATACCGTGAGCGGCGAGATAACCAATGCGAAAGTGCCATCCACCCCGCCTGCCTTTATCGACGGGGTAATGAACGCCCTGGAGAAGGCCAGGGTCCCCTTGCCGGAAATGATCGTATTTAAGCATGGCTCGACCATAGCTACAAATGCCATCCTCCAACGCAGAGGGGCCCGCACCGGCCTGGTGACCACAAGGGGCTTTCGAGACATCCTGGAGGCGGGCAGGGCTGATAGGCCGGACCTGTTCTCCCTGGGCTGGGACCCTAATCCCCCTCTGGTCCCCCGGCGTAACAGATTGGTGGTTACTGAAAAAGTAGACTATCAAGGCAAAGTGGCGTCTCCGCTAAACGAACAAGAGGTGCGCGATATAGCGAGGATCTTTAAAAAGCGGGCCATCGAGGCGGTTGCGGTTTGCTTTATCAATTCGTTCATGAATCCGGAACATGAAAGGCGAGCAAAGGGGATACTTGAGCGAGAGCTGCCATCGGCTTATATCTGTTGCTCGTCCGAGGTTTTTCCCGAACTGCGCGAGTTCGAGAGAATGAGCACAACCGTGGTCAACGCTTACCTGGGACCGATACTGGACCGATATCTGGATTCCTTAACCGCGCGCCTGCGCGAGCGAAATTACAAGGGCGATGTCCTGATCATCCATTCCGGCGGCGGGGTTATGACCTGCGATTCGGCTCGCGCCATGCCGGCGCGCACTTGCCAGTCGGGTCCAGCCGGCGGGGTGATTGGCGGAGCTATCATCGGACGCCTGGCCGGGTTCGAGAATGTCATCACATTCGATATCGGAGGGACGAGCACGGACATCGGCTTGGTCTATAAAGGCCAGCCTTTGATGCAGACTGGCTGGAAGGTGGAGTTCAGAATCCCGATCCGGTTCCCCTGTATCGACGTGATAAGCATCGGCGCCGGGGGCGGAAGCATAGCCTGGATCGATCCCGGTGGAACCCTGAAAAATGGGCCGCAGAGCGCAGGCGCAGTCCCCGGGCCGGCCTGCTACGGGCTCGGCGGCACGGAGCCTACCAATACCGATGCCAATATCATCCTGGGGCGATTGAATCCGGAAAACTTCCTTGGCGGCGAGATGAGGATTTATCCGGAGTTGGCGCGCAAGGCCGTGGAAAAGATCGCTAAATTCTACCGCATGAGCCTGGAAGAGGCGGCGGATGGAATCATCCAGGTGGCTAACGCCAACATGGTCAACGGCACGCGACTTATTTCTGTCGAGAGGGGGTACGACCCGAGGGAGTTCGCCATCGTCGCCTTCGGCGGCGCCGGACCTCTCCATGCCGTCGATGTGGCCCGGCAGTTAAATATACCTAAAGTTATCGTCCCTCAATATCCGGGCCTGACCTCCGCCTTCGGCCAGCTGCAGGTGGAAATGAGACACGATTACATCAGGCCGATACTGCAGCGAGAAAAAGAGATCGACGTTGAAAAGCTGAACCGAATCTATTCGGAGCTGGAAGAACAGGCGATTCGAGCCATGACCAATGAAGGCGTTAGGGAGGAGGAAATCGAGCTTAAGCGCTTCGCCGACGTGAAATACTTCCCGCAAAGCAGCTATTTAACTATTCCCGTTAAAAACGGGGCCTTAAGCCCGGACGACATCGATCATATCATACGGGAGTTCCTGGCCAGGCACCAGCAGGAGTTTGGATACACTATTCCACCGGAATACGTCGAAGTCGAGCTTGTGAACGCCAGGCTGACAGCTTTCGGGCCCGCGCCGAAAGGGGAATTGAAGAGATATCCCGACGGGGGGAGGGCCGAGGAGGCGTTGAGTGGAAGGCGAAAGGTCTATTTCGCAGAGGCGGGCGGCCTCGTTCCGACTGATATCTACAATAGAGCCAGGCTGCGCTGCGGCGCTAAAATCGAAGGCCCGGCCGTCGTCGAACAGTCCGATTCGACTACGGTGCTGCCGCCAGGCGCAACGGCTTCCGTCGATGAATACCTGAACCTGATCATCGACTTGAGCGGTTTGCTATAGGCGCTCGAATTTAACTTCGCGGAGGAGGTAAGGATGGGAGTTAAAGCCGAAATTTTAAATATGAACCCGGTTACCTTTGAGGTGTTAAGAAACGGTTTCAGGGCCATGTGCACTGAAGGGAGCAGCATGCTCGAAAGAGTCGCTTACGGTCCGGTGATCACCGAGGGCCACGACTACTCGGTCTCGCTGCTCAGTTCGGATGGAAGGCTTGTGGCCCACGGCACCAGGGATATAACGCCGCATATGGGCACCTTCGAAAGCTCGGTTAAATGCCTGCTGGAAGATATCGAAGATATTAAGCCGGGCGACGTCTACATCATGAACGATCCGTATCGTGGCGGAACGCATACCCTGGATGTCAGATTGATTAGACCGATTTTTTATAAAGACGAGCTGTTCGCTTTTACAATAGCCTGCTGCCATTGGTCCGACGTCGGCGGCCCTATGCCGGGAACTTTTAACCCCAAAGCTACCGAGGTCTTCGGCGAGGGCTTGGTTATTCCGCCCATGAGGATCTATGAAAACGATAAGCCTGTAAAGCCGGTCTTCCAGTTGATCAAATATAACGTCAGGGTGCCTTACGAGCGCTTCGGGGACATCGCCGGGCAGTATCAGGCGGTCAAGCTGATGGAGCGCCGGCTGCTGGAGTACGTGGAACGGTATGGCGCTGATACCATCAAGCTGGCGTTTGAAGAGATAATGAACTACACCGAGAGGATGTTCCGCAAGGAGGTAAAGGAGGTCCCTGACGGCATCTACGAATTTGTCGACTACTCTGATCAGGACGAGGGGCGCCCGGAGCATCCCCGGATAAAATTTCACTGCAAGTTGATAATACAAGGCGACAAAGTTACCATCGACTGGTCGGAATCAGACCCGGCTCCCAAAGGGCCGGCGGGCCTGACGCGGCCCGGAACGCTCTCGGCTACTTTCGACGGCACGTTGAATTGCTTTCCCCATCTTGCGCCGCTGAATCACGGGATTATTAGAGCCATCGATGTGATCACCAAGCCCGGAACCTGCGTGCATGTCCTGCACCCGACTCCTATGGCCGGATATTGCGCCAGCGGATACGAGAAGGCGGATCATGCGGTGCTGTGCGCCTGGGGGCTCGCCCTTGCACGAATTCGCCCGGATCGCGTCTACGCTGGCACCGTTAACCTGGAGAACTGCTGCGTGGGCGGGGTGAATCCCCAGACGAAACGGCCTTTCGTCTCGTATACCTGGCTCGAGGGCGGCCAGGGCGCCCGCGCCGATAGAGATGGCCCTTCGTTTATGATGCCGATGTACGCGGCCGGCGCTACTAACCTCTCGGTTGAGGTGCTCGAGCGATGGTATCCTTTCTCATTCACGATGTGCGAGGCGGCGCAGGATTCGTGCGGCGACGGCAAGTACCGCGGCGGCTTCGGGATCAAGCGGGTATGGCGGATGATGGGTGAAGGGATCAACTCGATCCACGGCGACCGGGAAGAGGTAACACCGCCGGGCCTGGCGGGCGGCACCAACGGCGGACCAAATAAATTGATTCTGAACGAAGGCACGCCCGAGGAAAGAAACTTGGGCATGTTTGCTACCGCAGTTCCATTGAAACCGGGGGACATCATCACCTTCGTCTCTAACGGCGGCGGCGGTTACGGCGACCCCTTGGAACGAGACCCAAAGCTGGTGCTCGAGGACGTTATCGATGAATGCATCTCGCTGAAAAAGGCCAGGGAGGTCTACGGGGTTGCTATCAAAGTGATCGACCGCGAAGCGTTACAGTATGAGATCGATTGGGAGGAGACGAAGCGGCTCAGAGAAGAACTGGCCAGGAAGCCACGGCCAGAGGGATTCGGACCCTGGCAGGTCCACCCTTATGGGAAGAAGATCAAAGCTGCGGTGAAAACCGCGAGCAAATGATTTGTTCTTTTCATCTGCTCGCGACTTGAGGTCCGGAGCATGGTTTATCCCAAGTATTGGAACGAAAGAATGGAGACGATCTCTCCTGAAGAGCTTACCGAGATCCAGGAGATCAAGCTGCGCAAGCAGATAGAATACGTATATGAAAACTCCCACTTTTATCGGAGAAAATTCAAGGAGCTTGGGCTGAGGCCCGAGCATGTTCGCAACTTGAGGGACTTGGAATACCTCCCGTTTACCACAAAGGATGAGCTGCGCGAAAGCCAGATAGCGCATCCCCCGCTCGGCGAGCATGCCGCGGTCCCAATCGACAGGGTGATCAGGGTCCATTCCTCCTCGGGAACGACTGGCCGTCCCAGCTATGTGGGGATAACTAAGCACGATTTTGAAGTATGGAGAGAGGTGGTGGCGCGGGTCTATTATACCCAGGGGGTGCGACCAAATTCCCGCGTGGCCATGGGATTCGGCCTGGGATTCTTCGTCGGCGGAATCCCGCTGCACGATGCTATCGAGACAATCGGAGCTATGTTTATTCCCATCGGAACCGGCGCCTCCGATAGGCTGATAACCTCGATCCGCGATATGGAAGCTGATGTCTTGACCTGTACGCCGTCTTACGCCATTTATCTGGCTGACTACGCTAAAAGCAAGATGGACATTGACCCGGCTTCGCTCGGAGTAAAGCGCATCATGTGCGGGGCCGAGCCCGGGGGTGGAGTGCCGGGGGTTAGGGAAAAGATCGAAAATCTGTGGGGCGCAATAGTCTCCGAGAGCTTGGGCAATGCCGACTTAATCCCAACCTATTCGGCCGACTGCGAGGAGAGAATCGGAAATCATTTTTGCGCTCAGGAATTCATGATACCTGAGGTGATCGATCCCGATAGCGGAAAGAGCCTGAAGCTGGAGGACGGCGTAGAGGGGGAGCTGGTTTGCACCCATATAGATCGCGAGTGCGTGCCGCTTATCCGTTTTCGCACCAGAGATATAGTAACTGTCGGGGTAAGCCCATGCAAATGCGGACGCACAGGTATCCGCCTGCGTTGCGTTGGAAGAGCTGATGATATGTTGATCTTACGCGGCGTTAACGTATTCCCTTCAGCGATTAAGGACGTCGTAGCGAAAATGAGGCCCAAGACCACCGGGGAGATACAGATACTTCTCGATAAACCTGGCCCTCGAATAGATCCGCCGCTGAAAATCCGGGTGGAATACGGCGAGGGAGCCCGCGATTTAGCTGCCCTTAAGAAGGAAATAGAAGAGACCCTGAAAGCAAAATTGATCTTCGCAGCCGACGTGGAACTGGTCCCTTCCGGGACGCTGCCGCGTTTCGAGATGAAGGCAAAGCTCATAAGGAAGCTTTACGAGGAGAAGACCTGACCTGTACTTAGCCCTCTGTGAGAAACCGTCGAAGGCGAGCGTTCCGAGTTGATTGGGTGATTTGGAGAAGAGCTGGTCTGGTGAAGCGAATCGGTTAGATGCGCCTGAAGACGACGCAAGGCAGATGGGCCTCTGATCAGCAGAGGCCCGGGAACCTGCTTGCCGGGGAGAAGAAATGGCCTGGATAAAAGTAATCGATGAGAAGCAAGCCGATGGTTATGTGAAAGCCGTCTACAGCGAGGCGATCAGGAGACTCGGCTTCGTTCCAAATATCGTCTCGATCCATAGCTTGAGCCCACAGAGCTTGAGGGCCTTTTCTGAATTCTCCAAGCTGCTCTTCAGCCCGAGAAGCCTGAGCCGGGCTCAGAAAGACATGATCGGCATTGTAGTTTCCGCGATAAATAGATGCCACTATTGAATCGAAGTGCACGGAGAGTATCTCCGTATTCAAACGGGCGATGAGGAGTTGGTCGGCCAAATCAAGAAGGACTATCGGCAGGCGAGGATAGATGCTCAAACCAGAGCGATTCTCGAGTTCGCGGAAAAAATTACGCGCGACGCCACGACCATCACGAAGGATGATATCGAGCATCTGAGGGGCCTCGGCTTGGAAGACGAACAGATACTGGAGGCCGCCGAAGTAGCCGGCTTTTTTAACTACATCAACCGCGTCGCCGATGCGCTGGGTGTGGAGATGGATATGAATAAGCGCCGTGCCGGAGCTGAGCATGGGGCGCCTCGGGATGGCGAGCTTAGCCAGTCGCAAGGCACGTAGCGGCAGCGGAGCGCCGTGCCTTAAAAGACGATGAACCAGGAGTTAGAATGAAGAGACCCTGGCTGTTCATTTGTCTTGTGCACCCATATGGGGTGGATACAGGAGAACAAGGAGATGGGCCATGGACGGGCCTCAGGTGATCGTCAGGAGCTTAAGCAGGAATCAACTACAGGTAATTGTTCCCGGAGGATCGCATTCGCTGATAATGGACGAGCCTCCCGAAAGGGGAGGGGATAACCTCGGGCCCTCCCCATGGGATCTGTTCTTGGCCGGCCTGGGAGGGTGAATGGCCATGACGCTGCTAGGCATAGCACGCGCTGAAAAAATTCCCATCCAGGACCTGGAAGTGCGCCTCTCCCCGAAGACCAATTTCGTTCCTAAAATTCATGCCAGATACCACGAGGACCCGGAGCGGCGGAGGATCAGGATCGCAAAGATAAAGATGGACATTCATGTCCGCGGGACGATTGCCGAGGCGCAGGTGGAGATCCTCAAGGAGGCGGCGCGCAACTACTGCCCTTTGCATAACACGCTGGCGGCAAAACCCGAGATAGAGGAAAACATCTATGTCAACGAGTAAAAGCGGCACTAGCCTTCGAAGGCCATATTAAGCGGCATGGCTTGAGAGCGTGCCGCCGGCCGCCGAAGAATTCAGGAAAATGTGAGCGATAGCAGTGGCCGAAATACTTTCTATTGGACTTTATCTGCCGAGAAACACCTTATCGAGAAGCGAGGTCGCCGCGGCCTGGAACAGGCGCAACGAGCGCGGAGCAAAGCGTATAGCCGGTTTCGACGAGGATAGCCTCACCATGGCCGTTGAGGCCTCTCTCCGCGCAACCGCCTCTCTCGAAACCAGCGGCGACTTAGATAGCCTGTGCTTTGCATCGACCAGCCCTCCTTATATCGAGGGGAGCGCCGCGAGCCTGATCAGCACGGTTCTGGATCTGCGCGATGAGATACGAACTATAGATATGGGCGGCTCGCTTAAATCCGCCACCACTGCCATGATCCTGGCGGCCGACGTGATAAGGGCAGGCGGCGACGCCGGAGCCCTCATCGTCGCCGCCGATTGTCGCACCGCTGCTCCGGGATCTGAGCTCGAGGGGTTATTGGGAGATGGAGCCGTGGCCCTGATTCTCGGCCGGGGAGAGGGTTTGGCTGAAATAGTGGCTAGCGCCTCGGTAAGCGATGATTTCAACTATACGCGGCGCGCCTCCGGACGAGATGGTTTCCTCAGAGTCGAGGATAAACGCTTTTTTACCGCTTCCTCCTACGCTCCTAACGTGTCTTCGGTGATCAGCAGGGTCCTGAAGAAGGCGCGGTTGCATCCGGCGGAGCTGTCGTGCGCGGCCATCGCTTCGCCCGATGCGAGAGACCTGCACAGGCTGGCAAAAGAATTATCGATACCGCAACATGTTTTATTCTCAGAGGAGGAATTGACCTTGAGAGTGGGGCAGCTGGGGGTTGCGCAGCCGCTCTTGTTGCTGGTGGCGGCGCTGCTCAGAAGCAAGCCGGGCGACGCGATTTTGTTGGCGAATTACGGAAATGGATGCGACGCGGTTATTCTGAAAGCAAAGGAAAAGGTGGAGGATCTAAAGAGAGATGATATTCTGAACAGGGCGCTTCAATCATCGGGACGTCCGATCTCCTATAGCTATTATTTGAGAACAAGGGGTCTGATCAAAACCGCCGAGTCGGACGATCGAAATATTTTCACGTCGCCCTCGCTCATTTACCGCGACCGGGAATGGCTCCTGAAATTGTATGCGAAAAAATGCGTCCGGTGTAACACCGTGCTCACCTTGAACCTCAAGGTTTGTCCTCACTGTCGCGCCCGAGGCGATTTCGAAAAAATTAAGTTATCAAAAGAAGGTAAGGTGTTCAGCTTCACCCACGAATATTATTATCCGTCGCCCTGTCCCCCCTCGACCATGGCCGTAGTCGATCTGGATTCGGGCGGCCGGTTGCTCGTTCAGCTTGCCGATTCGGACCCTGATAAAGTAAATATCGGTATGCGCGTCAGGCTTGTGCTCAGAAAGATCCACGAGGGCGGCGGGTTCAATAATTATTACTGGAAGGCCGTGCCTCTCGAATAAATTCGAGAGGCGCGAGGGTATTGTCCAGAAGGCATATGGCATTCAAAGATGCGATCGCGGTAATCGGAGTCGGCTGCACCAGGTTCGGCGAAAATTTTGACCTGGGCTATGAAGACCTGGCCTACGAGGCGGCATGTGAAGCCCTCGACGATGCCGGCATCGAGCCTGGTGATATCGACGCGGCATGGCTTGCCACGGCCTTTCCCGAGGCCGGCGTCTACCGGGGAAGGTCAGGAATGGACCTGGCCCAGGCTTTGGGCCTCTTCGATGTCCCTATTACCAGGGTCTCGAATTACTGCGCGACCGGCGGCGACGCCTTCAGAAACGCCTGCCAGGCGCTGCTCGCCCGGGAGTGCAACGTGGCCCTGGCGCTCGGCGTCGAGAAGCTGCGCGACCGCCCGCCTCAAGACAGCATGGTCAAGATGATGGTCGAGACGGGGCATCCCTTCTACCAGAAGGGTTTCACCGCAGCCGGGACCTTCGCCATCTATGCCCAGAGGTACTTCCACGATTTCGGCCTTACTCGGGAGCATCTGGCGATGGTAACGGTTAAAAATCACCGCCACGCCGTGAACAATCCCAAGGCGCATTATCGAAAAGAAATCGATATCGACTATGCCTTGGGCTCGCCCATGGTTGCCTATCCGCTTAGCCTAATGGACTGCTGTCCAACCACCGACGGCGCGGCGGCGGCGATTCTGGTCCGCGCTGAGGACGCCGTGAAGTTCCACAAAGATTATGTCCTGTTGAAGGGACTCGGCTTCTCGGTATCGACCGGCTGGGATCTGCCTTTTTATGATCCCCATTGCGATTTTCTCGGCTTCAGAGCTACCCAGGTGGCCGCCAGGCACGCTTACCAGCAGGCCGGAATAAAAGACCCCCGGAAAGAGATAGATTTCGCTGAAGTGCACGATTGTTTCTCAATTGTAGAGATCATCACATACGAGGACCTTGGCTTCTGCGAGCGTGGAAAGGGCGGGGAGTTTATCGCCCAGGGGAATCCATATTGCGATGGACGCCTGCCGGTCAATGTAAGCGGAGGGCTGCTGAGTTGCGGTCATCCCATCGGCGCCACCGGGATGAGGATGGTGTACGAACTTGCCCAGCAGTTGCGGGGGAGGGCCGGAGCCAGACAGTTGAGCAAAGCGAGAATTGGGCTCGCCCATAATATCGGAGGGCCAGGGGCGGTGGCCTCGGTCATAATCCTCGGAGCTAAATGAACCGCGGGCACGCCCTCCACGGTGCCGGCCGTTGCCAGGCCCGCGCGGCGAAAATCGGTCCTGGTACATGGAGCAAAAAAAGCTAGCATCGAAAAGGGCCAGGCGTAGAAGGCTCATGGCTCTGGGCGTTTTGGCCCTAATTTACGCCCTCTGCTTCGACTTCTGGAACTGGGAGGACGAGGCCAGAGTCTGGGGCCTGCCCCGATTTATCTTCTATATTTTCACCATGCAGATCGTTTTGACCGCCGCGATGTACTTGTTCGCGCGTTATTTCTGGCCCGGGTCGCGGTCGCGTTACGACAAAGCAAGGGAAGAGCGGCAATGAGCATGGGCGCGATCGGCATAGTTTTCGGATATTTGCTTGTGACTTTGATAATAGGCATATACGGATATAAGGCCACCTCTAAAACCGCGGAGGATTACTTCCTCGCTAATAGAGCCATTGGAACCCTGGTCTTTTTCTTCACGATGGTTGCCACCCATATCAGCGGCTTCAGCGTCTTCGGCCTCTCGGGCATGGCTTATAGGACGGGATTTGCGGCTTACGAATTCCCCTTCCTGGCCAATATCTTTGTCCCTATTTTTCTTTATATCATCGGGTATAAGGTCTGGCTGCTCGGCAAGTGGAAAGGCTACGTGACGCCGACGGAATTCTTCGCCGATCGCTTCAAAAGCGAAGGCCTGCGGCTCGTCATCCTGGCGATATGGATTACCTTCAATTTGCCCTTCTTAGCCATCCAGTGGACGGCTGCCGGGTACACCTTGTCGGGTTTAACGCAAGGAGCGGTGCCCTTTACCGTCGGCGTCGTATTTTTGACCTTATTTACCGTGGCCTATGTCTATCTCGGAGGCATGAAAAGCGTGGCCTGGACGGATACCTTCCAGGGTATAGTTATGTTCCTCTTCTTTATTCTTTGCGGAGCGATTATCATACAGAACATAGGAGGATTCGCCGTCTCACTTGAAAGATTGTATCGGGAGTATCCGGATTTTTTCACCAGGCCCGGCGGAGATGGGGTTGTAACGACCAAATGGGCGTTCGGCATGATCCTGCTCGGCATGTCGGCGCTAATGGCCCCACAGCTCTTTATCAGATTTTATGTGCCTAAATCAGAACACCAGTTTAAGGTCCTGAGCGTGATCTGGATCCCAACGGTCTCCTTTTTAATGTTCATGTCTGTCCTGGTGGGCGCCCTGGGAAAACCGATCCTGCCGGATTTGGTAGGAAAGGGATCGGACGAAATCTATGCTATATTGCTAGCGAGATACACCCCCGCCCTGCTCGGGGGAGTTTTTTCGGGCGGAGTCCTGGCCGCCTTGATGTCCACGGCTTCCGCCGTCCTCCTGGTCCTCAGTTCCTTATTAACCAGGGATATCTATCTAACCTATGTTAACACCAAGGCCTCGGAGACGGCCCAGGTGTGGATCGGCAGGTCGTGCGTTCTGGCAATCGGAGTTATAAGCTGTCTCATGGCTTTACGCTCCGATGCGACGATTTTCAACTTGCTGGTCTACGCTTGGTCAGCTTTTAGCATGATACTTCCCACCACTATAGCCGCCCTTTACTGGAGGAAAGCTAATGCCTGGGGGTGTATGACGGGTATTATTGCTGGCCTGACGGTGGTCATAGGTCTAGGCAACTTCATACCGGAGAGCCGGGCGTGGGGGTTTCCGGCCATTGTGCCGGGATTGCTGGTAAATACCATCTTTCTGGTTGGAGTAAGCTATTTAACCTCTTCCCCCGCGCAGATAGCTGGATCAGACGGTCTCTTCAAATTCCTTGATGAGGCTTGTGAGAAGGAGCCTCTCGCCGGCCGGGTGCTGGAGATCAATCCTGTCAGAGAAAAGGAGGGCCAAGCATAAAGGCTTGAAATGCGCCGTGGGGAAACAGAAGTAGGGAGCACGGCCTTGCCCCCATCGGCTTAACTCGTTGTCCCATCTTCGGGGTTCGCTCCAAACTTGCTAACGGATTTGTTGCATAATCAGTAATGTAGCAGCGGCCTTCAGACCTCCATAAATCCAAATGAGTTTTTGGCGATATCAAGAGCGCCGCTACGGCCCGGTTATATGCTACCATGGTTGTGGGCAAAGGGGCGGTTGGCTGGAAGATAGAACAGCGAGTTTCAAATTCGCAAAAGTTCGGTTCTAAGTTTTGTCTAAATAAGCCAGGACGTATCGGCTGAAGTCATTAAAATCGGGGAGCTGCTTGGTAATGGCTTCGTAAACAGCCTGATAGTCTAGATTCAAATAGAGGTGGACAATGGCGTTACGCATACCGACCATGCCCCGAATTCTCTTGGCGAAATCGAAGGGAATTAGTCCTTTCTCACCCGCTAATTCGATAATATTAGCCGTGTCAACCTCGGAAAGGCTTACACCTTTTATAGCCACAAAGTGACGACAGACGTCAAGGGCGCACTCCAAAGCTATTCTCAGGTAGTGAACGGAAAGCTCTCTTTCATTTACTCTGCTCATGAAATCATCGAAAGAAGAAAAGGCCTGGCTTAATGACTTTAATTGTCCGACCGCCTCATCCAATTTGGACAGATAGGCTTTTACTCTTTCTTTATCCGGCTCCCTTTTCGCCATCGAAAGCCCTCCTTTGACTCGTTTCCTCAGTTCAACTTCGACCATCTCTGCTAAAAATCGGTGATCTTCTAATTGAGCGAGAAGTTCTTCTATAAGCTTACGCCTTAGATCTGGCTCCTCTTCGTAAAGGGGCACGCCACATAGAACGATTCTTTTCCTTAGAAGAAAAGAGGCTCGATTAAGGGGGAGGAGATCAATGTTATCGGCTAGAAAAAGGCGGCTGAGGTCATCGTAAAGTTGTTGGTGGATCGAAAAGGAATAGTCTTTAAAAAGAACTGCCAAGTCAGCGTCCCCGCCTCTCCCCTCCTCGGCCAGGGAGCCATAAAGATAGGCCGCTCTAACCCCTCTCTCTTTGAATATGCTCTTTAAAGCATTAATTTTCTCGCTTACTTCTTCCAGCCTAAAACTCTTAGGAAAAAAGTAAACGTCTTTGAGCATGGCTTTAAATCTCTGCTGTAAACTAAGGTCAGATTTAGAGCGCCTAACAAAACCGGATTGTGAGGCTGCACCCGAGCCATCAGTCGTCAGCTTTCAGCCCTCAGGCTTTTAACTGGCGGCTGAAAGCTGAGGATTGATGGCTTTCCCTGTTACCTCCGGTTTCGTTGGGCATTCTTAATATAACCCAAACCCATCCGAATTGCTATAAACCTTCTTTGCTACCGGCCTGGCAGGCCAGACCTGAGCGCAGCTTGGGCCGTATGAATTGCCGGGCTGGTTTCAGTCGGCCCTGGCGGGACGGGGTGAGCTTGAGCGGCTCGAACGGCAACTGTTGATTTATCCTGTGCACCCGTATGGATGATCTACCGGCCCCTGGCTCCTGACTTCTGGCTCCTCCTCATTCGCGCCACTGAGAATTTTTCGCTCCAGCTGGAGTCGGCGCCGCGAAAGCGGCGGGCGATCAAGACATCTACCAGATAGGGACTCCCCTCTCGGTTGGCGCGCCGCGCGCGCTCGAGCGCCGGCCCGATCTGATCGGGGGTCGAGACGCGCTCGCCGTGCACTCCGTAGCCGCGCGCTATCGCTATATGATCGATCTCCGGGTCGGTCAATCGGCAGCCTATATATTTATCCTCGGCCGCGGAGCGGCGGTTGTATTTGACCAGGCCCATGCGGTTGGCCTGGTACTCGCGGTTGTTCCAGATTACAATGACGATCGGTATCTCGTAGCGCGCCGCCGTCCAGAGCCCCTGCACGCCGAACTGCAGGCAGCCGTCGCCGATCAACAGGACCACCTCGCTCTCCGGACGCGCCAGCTTGGCGCCGCAGGCTGCGCCGACCCCCCAGCCAAGACAGGCTCCGCTCGACGCGACGTAGCGGCGGCCCTTTTCTATATCGAAATCTATGTAACTTTGGACATAGTGGTCTGAGGTGATGGACTCGCTGACCACTATAGCGCGCCGGTCCATGAACTTGTTAAGTTCCATGGCCAGCCGCGCCGGCTGTATCGGCGTCGAGTCGTAGCCCTGCGCCGCTTCATTCGAGAGGAGGTGGCGGCGCGCGGCGGCCGCCTGCTCGACCGCGCGCCTGCGACCCTCGAAGCGGGCGCGCAGCTCGGGCGTGAGCCTGGACTTGACCTCTTCGATTAAGGCTTCCAGGCACTTCTCGACGTCCGAGACGATCGCCAGATCAACCGGATAGGTGCGGGCGATATGCTCTGTGTTGATCCCGACATGTATAGTGCGCGCGTTGTGCGGCAGTATCGGCTCGGCGCTCCAGTCGTACTCGGCGAACATCTTGCCGCCGAAATTGAAAAAGGCGTCGATGCGCGGCGGGTATTTGCGCTCGGCCTCGAGCGGGCCGAGGTAGAGCGGGTGGTTGGTCGGGAAGTTCATCAGAGCATGGCCGGCGATGAACTCGCCCATCACGGGCGCGCCGACCAGTTCGGCTAGCTCCGAGAGCCGCTCGCTCCCGCCGTAGCGGCTCAGCTCGTCGCCGGCCATAAACAGCGGGTATTCCGCCTCGACCAGCCAGCGCGCTGCCTCTTTGACCAGGCCCTCGTCAGGCTCGATCTTCAAAGAAACGGCGAAGCGGTCGAGCGGGAACAGTTCGGCACGCTCGACCCTTTCCGCCCAGAGGTTGCGCGAGACCGTGATGAAGACCGGCCCGCCGGGCGGAGTTGCAGCGAGCTTGAAGGCGCGGCGCAGCACCTCGGGAAAGGTGTCGGCGCGCAGCAGGTCCCAGGTCCATTTGGCGTAGCGCTCGGGAAGGGAATCGAGCTTGCGCGCTTCGAGAAACGCGCCGCGCCCGCGCAGCCGCGCGTCCTGCTCGCCCGCGGTCACTACCATCGGAGTGTTGTCGTGCCAGGCGCTGATCATCCCGCCGAGGGCATAGGCGGTGCCGGGAGCAGCATGCAAATTCAGGAAGGGGGTCTGGCCGGAAACGCGCCCGTAGCCGTCGGCCATCGAGGCTACAGCCGATTCGTGCAGCCCCATCACGTACCTTATCTCGGGGCGATCGACCAGGGCATCGACGAAGCCGACCTCGTTGCTGCCCGGGATGCCGAAGACATATTTGACGCCCCATCTCCTCAGCATCTCGGCGACCAGTTCGCCGCCGGTCAAATCGCGCAACTCGACGATGGGAGCGGATCGCTCCGAAGCGGCCACAGAGTCTGCGAAAGCGCGCGCCGCCTTGGCCCCTACGCCGAGAATGGTCAGCTTCTCAATGAAACGCCTCCGGCTGATCCTGCGCTCTAAAAAGCTCCTGACGATCTCGCGCATGTTTTTGTAGGGACAAGGCTTGCCCTGCCCGTTAAAAAATCAATTTAACCGCCAACTGCAATTGCCGCGACGAGGTCACCGTGCCGGTGATTCGACCCGCCGCGCCGCTCACGATGCCTGAGCCGTCGGGCCGCGCTCCGACGAAGGCGAAGCGGAACGCGCGGTCAGGAGTCGAGAAGTTGGCGCGGTTGAACAGATTGAAGAACTCGGCGCGGAACTGCAGTCCGACCCGCTCGCCCAGGCTTACAGTCTTGAAAATCGAGAAGTCGAAATTAGCCAGCCCCGGGCCGATTACCGTGTTGCGGCCGAGATTGCCCAGGAAACCTACGGGCTGAAGCTCGAAGGCCGATGGATCGAACCAGCCGTCGGGCGAGCCGGTTTTGGGGTTATTGCTCGCGCCGGCTCTCAGGTTGGGACGGTCGTGGCGAAATGGACCGATAGCCGCAGTCCCGGTGCGGTCGAAGGCGTTCTCGACCGTGAAGGGGTTGCCCGAGGCGAAGCTCAGGATGCCGTTGACCTGCCAGCCTTCGAGCAGCTTCGCGGCCGCGCCCGTGAGGGTGCCGCCGAGCGCTTTGCCGCGGCCGACCGGCAGCTCGTAGGAGAAGTTCAGGACGAAGTTGTTCCGCACGTCGAAGCCGGCCAGCGACCTGTCCAGGTCCCTCTGGAACCAATCGAACAGGATGCTGGGAGCGTTCTCGAAATCGCGCAGTATCGGAGGCGAGTTGTCGATGTTCTTCGAGAGGGTATAAGAGGCCTGGAGCTGAAGGCCGCGGCTCATGCGCTTCTGGAACCTGAGCTGGAGAGCATGATAAAAAGAGTCGCTGCCGAAGTCGCGCAGGTTGATGGCGGAGAAGTTCGGGTTCTCCCTGATCGGCGGCCCGGGCGGGAAGAAGGCCCGGCCGTTGACTATCTGGCGGCGCTTGAAATTAATCTCGGTCGGAGCGGCCAGATGTATGCCGCGCGTGCCGACGTAGCCTATGCTGAATACCGCATCCGTGAAGATCTCCCTCTGGATATTGAAGTTCCATTGCAGAGTGTACGGGCTCTTGGCGTCGAATTCCAGCGGGAAGACGAAGGTCGGGACGAACGGGTCGGGCACGCGGGCCTTGGGGAAGGCGCGCGCCGCCGGCGGCCCGCCGATCAACACCGTCTTGACCGGCGGCTGGCTGAGACGGAAGACGAAGTTGAGGTTGGCCTCGGTGAGCTGCTGGAAAAAGACGCCGAAGCCGCCGCGAATCGAGGTCCTGCCCGAACCCGTTGGGTCCCAGGCGAAGCCGAACCTGGGCATGAAGTTCTTGAGCGACGGGTTTTCTATCGGCTTTTTCGATACCACGCTCGCTTCTCGATCGCGCAGCGGGTCCTTGAAGTTCCTGACCGGGCCCAGCTCGTTGAACGGCGTGGTCATGAACTCGTAGCGGAGGCCGAGGTTGAGGGTGAGCCTTCGCGTGGCCTTAACATCATCCTGTATGTAAAAGCCAAAAACGCTGAACCGCTGCGCCGTGGTGTAATCCGAGCCGGGCGCGTCTCTTATGAAGGAGGCCGGGATGCCGAGCAGGAAGTTCCTGAGCCCGTCGAAAACGAACTGCCCCTTCTGCTGGAAAAGGCGATTGTCGTTGTACTGGAAGCGCTTGCCGACGAAGCCGAACTTCAAAGCGTGCGGGCCTATGGTGTAGGCGACATCGTCGTTGAACTGGAATTCGTTCTGTATCGAGTGGCCCGGCGTGCCCAGCGTGTTGCCGATGAGCGAGAGCCCCTGCACGTTGATCGCTCCCATCCCGCCCGTGTCGCCGAAGAAGAAGGAGAGGTCGGGCCTGAAGTTGCGCGGGAAGTTGTCCTCTATCTGGGTGGAGCGGTTGAAGCCGAAGCGGAAGGTGTTGAGGAGGCGCGGCGAAATCACCGCCTTCTCCTCTATGGTCAGGAGTTGCTGCCGGCTCAACCTCACGATGAAGCTGGGCTCCAGGTTCGGACCGAAGAGGGTGCCGAGCGGCGGGAAGGTCTTGTCGCCGTCGTCGAAGGTGAAGCGGCCGAACATGGAGTGGTTCGGCGAGAACTGATGGTCGATCTTGATCACGAAGAAGTCTTCGTTGGTCGGCGGGTTGGTGCCGAAGGAGAACTCACCGCTCCCGTCCCCGAAGTCGCGACCGTTGGGGAGCGGGAAGAGATCGAGGAACGGCCGCACGGCCGGGTTAACGGTGACGTTGCCGCTCGGCAGCTCGCCGCGGCGCGCCGCGGCGGTGGGAACGCGGGCAAAGCGGGTCAGGCCCAGCCGGTCGCGCAGCCCCTCGTAGCTGCCGAAGAAGAAGGTCTTGTCTTTCACTATGGGCCCGCCCACCGTGAAGCCGAATTGATTGCGCTTGAACTCGGGCTTCTCTCTAGAATCGAAAAAGTTGCGCGCGTCGAGATTGTCGTTTCTGTGAAACTCGAAAACAGTGCCGTGTAGCTCGTTGGTGCCCGAGCGCGTGACAGCGTTAATGATTCCTCCAGCGGCCCGCCCGTACTCGGCGCTGTAGTTGCCGGTCAGGGTCTCGAACTCGAGGATGGTATCGACGCCGAGCAGGAATCCGCCGGCGCTGCCCGGCGCGTTGCCGAAGGCATCAACCGCATCCGTCCCGTCGAGCAGAATATTGTTAAGCTCAGGGCGGATGCCGTTGATCACCAGGCGCACTCCCGTGCCGCCGAAGTTGCTAGCCGTGGGGTCGCTGGAAAGCGCATTCCTGAAGGAGACAACCCCGGCCTCGAGCACCGAGAGGTCGGCAAAGGAGCGGCCGTTGAGCGGAAGGTTCCTGATCTGCTCGGGATCGATCAGCCCGGAGAGGGTCGAGCTGGTGGTGGTAACGAGAGGAGCCTTGCTCGTGACCTCTACCTCTTCGCTGATCTCGCCTACTTTCAAGGTCACATCCACCACCAGCTCACGCCCGACCGCTAGCGTTATGCCCCTGAGCACTGCGGTCTGGAAACCGGCGAGCGAAGCCCTGATTTCATATTCGCCAAGCGGAAGCGCCGGAGCGCGGTACCTCCCCTGGTCGTCCGAGACCACGGTCCTAGTCGTCCCTGTAGCCACATGAATCAAAGTAACGGTGGCGCCCGGGACAGCCAGACCGCTCTCATCGACTATCTGTCCGGTAATCGTGCCCGCGGTCGATTGCCCCAGAGCGGCCTGCCCGACCGATAGCGCCAAAACTAAAAATAAAACCTTTATCTTCATTTCACCCTCCCCCAAAAGTGTGAATCATGGCACCGACGAATTTACCGTCCCTCAACAGGGACGACCATTTGATCTTCTCATCGGGAAGCATCAAGGTCTGTAACTCGAGGTTGCGATACTGCTTGGCCGGATCTGACTCGACGACGAAACGCTGCGCCGCAATCGAGTGCTTGCGGGTTGCACAGTAAGCGCGGGCTGCTTCCGCGCTCTCGAATTTCAGAAAGCGAAAGCGGTCGTTTTTTATGAAAAAGGAGAAGCCGGCGGAACAACCGGCGGGCAGGCTGTTGTCGAGCAGCATCGACGGCCGGGAAACTTTATACCCGCTCGCGGCGAGCGCGCGACAGAAATCAACGAAACCGGCAGCGTTTCGGCCGCCGTCGCGAGCTGCGCCGAGACCGCTGGTTATTTCTTCCAGCGCGCCGGTGAACCGCTTATCGCCGAGCAGTTTGGATTTTGGAACTTCGGATAGAACTTTATATAAAGTCGAGCTTATCTGGCCGCCGGCCGGCAACTGTTCGGCCAGGCCCGACCGGAAAACGTAGCGGCCGAAGCGCAGCGCCCGCTCCTCGACGAACGCATAGTCCTCGGCATCTTTTTCGCCGGCGAAGCGATAGACGTGAACGGCGTCGCCGTCTATCGAGAGGGAGAAGCCGATTTGCGCTCCGCCGGGCAGCCAGGCGTTGATGATCCGGCCCTCCACGGCAACTCGATAGCCGGCATCGGCCAGGCCGGCGAACAGGTCGCGAAAGTCCCGATCATCGACCTCGGGCGGCTGAGCGGCAGCACAGCGATATACCGCGGTGGAGGGATGATAGCAGCACCAGGCATGCCATTGCACGAAAACGAAATCGAGCGGGTCGAGCGACTCTCCCGCTAAAGGCCCGGCTACCGCACGCCCTTCGATGTTCCAGGCGCTGCCGGTCTGCGCGTCCCTGAACCGTTTCTCCTCGAGACGAAACTCCAGTTCCTCGCCCTTCAGCCTGCGGGAAAAGGCGCTCATGGTAAAGCTATCGCCGGGCGCAGCGAATACCACGATGGGCTCGCCTCCTACCACGTCGTTCACCACGCAGCCGTTCTTTTTCACTTCGAGCAGGGGATAGGCGGAGGTGCTGCCGTTCGAATCGATCCCCAGGACCAGCGCGTTTTCGGGAAGCCTCGCGTCCATAACGAAACCGGTCTTCTCGAGTATGCGCAGGAAATGCAGGTGCATTCCGGGCCTTCCGGGATAGCAGTCCGAGCCGTGCCCGTGTCGCGCGTCGCGGTGCAGAGGAGTCTCCCGCCAGGCGATCACATCGGTCTCAGGATGAAGCTCTCTCCATTCCCGCCAGGTGGTCTGGTAGCAGGGAATACGTTCGAGGACCGAGCCCTTCAAAGGGCCGTCCATGGCAGCTCCCTCCATTATCGACCAGGTCCCGAGCGTCTCAACGTCGGTCATGACCAGCGAAAGCAGGTAGAGCGAGTGCGCCCTGAAAGTGTAGGTCTTTCCGCCGATGGCGCGATGATAAGCTCCGCCGGAGCTGCATTGCTCTCAAGCCACCACGACTATCGGCGCGCCGGCCAGGGTGTCGTTCGCCACGTGGCTGTTGTCGAGGATCCAGCCCGGGTACGCGCGGCTTTTGCCGGCCAGCGTTACGCCCAGAACAAGATCGGAATCGCGCATATGATCGGCCCGGTCCGCCGCAACGACCTCAGGATCGTTGAGCGGCGGGAAGACCTCGGGCGGCACCGAGAACATGCGCTCCTTTTGAAATTTCTCGATAAACGCCAGGTCCTTCATTGCTTTCATCTGCTTTATTCGAACAAGTCCCCATCTACTGTTTTACCGTGCGCAGGATGATCCTGTTTCCGCTCTTCTTGATCTTAACGCCCGGGATAATCACCCGACCCTGCTCATCGGCTTTTATCTCGCGCGGCGGCTCGAGCCGCTCTCCGGAGGCCAGGTCGATGTTCTCGAACCGGTACTTCTGTCCGGGCATATGCCGCAGGTTTTGCAGCCGCCGCAGCGCGACGTCGGCTGTAGCTTCGGGTTCTCCGGCCGCCTCCAGGGCGAAGAGGGTCGCTTCGTACCGGTAGCTCAGGTCCAGGACGTCGTTGCGGTTCCAGTCCAGGTAACCGTTGATCGTGCCCTGGCGGTCGCCACTCAGCAGTCTCTCCGGCGCCTCGATGCACCTCCTGACGAACGTGGCGGTCAGCCCCAGGTCCAGGCCACGGCCCGCGCTCGACCGGGCGCAGCGCACCATATCGAGCCCGTCGCCGAGGCGGCTGTTGTTCGAGGCGTTCTGAAAGGCGATCAGGCTCTGGTTGGCAACGTACTGGTTCAGGCGCGACCGCCGGTGCGCGGCCTTTAAGAAAGGGTCTTCCGGGTCGAACTCGTGGCCGGCGGTGACGAAGTAAAACTGAAAGGGCTGGCGGGCGCGCTCGAGGGCGCGCACCATGCGCGGCTTTTCGTACCATCCGGTCACATTGTCGAACTTGGCATGGTACATGAGCAGCATTGGAAGATCGACGCCGGGATTTTCCGACACCGTGCGTATGAAATTGACCCGGTCGTATATGCCCAGGCCGTCGCCCAGCGCCCGGAACTCGCCCTCATCGGCGGCGGTCGCGATGTTCACGTCGCGGCTGCCGAAAATTACATTGAAGCGGGCGGTGATCGGAGCGGCGCCTCCGCGCTCGATGTCCCAGGCCGGCGCTTTCCGTCCGGACCCCTCGGTGTCGTCTATCAGCTCCTCGCCGTCGCCGCGAAAATCGTATCTCGGCAGGTTCAGCCACATCGCGGCGATCTCCTGCGGATAGGCCAGGCCGTAGACCAGACAGCCTATCGCCCCGAACGACGTGCCGGCGCAGTAGATGCGGTCCTGGTCGACGTTGAACCGCCGCCTGGCCCAGTTGACGACGTAACGCGTGCGGCGCAGGGTGTAAGGCTCGATCTTGCTCTCTTCGAGGCGGCCGCTCCCGAGGTTGGCCGAATAGCCGAACCAGAGGGTGTTGACGGCGGGTGGATAGCCGCTGTGCGGCGGCGGGTCGTCGAAGCCGAGCAGAAACTCGTCGCGAGCGCCCGTCGGCTGAAGCGCCTCGGTAAAGATGCCGTTGCCGCCGTGGAAACCTATGACCATAGAGCGAGGCGCTGCGGAGCCGGAGCTGCGCAGCATGAAGTTGAAATGAATATCTTTGGTATCGAAGCTGTTGGACATCGGAGGGAGCAGCGGCGTCCGGTTAGCGTTGACGTAATGGACGTAGTACGGCGTGAGGATGCCATCCTGCGCCACGGCGCTCCCTTGCAGGACCGGCTCGGGCCATGCAACTTCCTCTTCGACCGGAGAGGCGAGAGAGTTTTCCCCTTCGGCCAGCGAGCGGTTCTCGACGCCGTCTACCACCGCGGTAACCGCATAATAGAACGCTCCGTTCTCGGGCACGGTATAGACGAACAGGCCCCTACCTTCAGGCACCTCCTCTCCCCCGGCGATGCGCAGCCGCACCTGCCGGTTTTCGACGCGCCGGTTCGAGGCGCGGATGTTAATTGCCGAGTCCTGGCTGACCGCAGCCAGCCTGGCCAGCCTGGAGACGTCTTTGATTTTGTCGCGGCTCCGGTAAACGTAGTACTTGACCTCGCCGGCCAGAGGCGGGTCGATCTCCTGGAAGGTGAGGAAGGTCTGGCCCGAGTTGTGCAACGCTCGCAGCCCCTTGACCTGGAGCGGCCGCTCGTTGACCGCGGCTTGCGCCGCCAGGGCGATGACCAATGCAACCAATAACCTCTTCATAATGCAAAGGCTATCGGCCTTCAGCTTTTCGCTGACGGCTGATAGCTGAAAGCTCATTAAAACTTCAATTCTTTTTCCGCCATTATCGTGCCGTTCTCGTCGGGCAGTTCGTGAAAGAGCTTGTAGATCAATTTCGCCTGAACTGCTGCGGCGCCTGCGGGCAGGGTGTATTCGAGGAGGCGCGTTTCGCCCGGCTTCAGGCGGTTGTTGTTCAGGTCCAGGTCGAAGGACTGGCGCCGGCTGAGCAGCACTTTTCCATCCTCGTCTCGGGCGACCAGCAGCGCCACCACGGCGCGCATGCCGCCGCCGGGCAGGGAATGTCCCGTCGCCGAGTTGGTGACGGAAAGGCGCGCGCGGCCGTCTTCGACCTCCAGCTCGAGCGAGGCGGCCGATTTCAAGAACTCAGCGTCGCGGCTGCCGCGGAAGGTATGGCGCCGCGCTCGGCGCGCCGGCAGGCCCTGTATCGACCAGTGCTGGACCGAGACCCGCTCGACGGCCGGCATGTGACAGGTCTGGCAAGTAATGCCAGCTTCAGCATATTGACTCGATTTCCAATCGTCCACCTGATTGAAATAGCTCCCCTGGCCGTGACACGAAGCGCAGACCTCGACCGAAGAGTATCTATCGTCTTTCAGCGTCTTGTGCGGGGCGCGGGCGCCGTGCGGGCCGTGCATGGAGAAGTTGAGGTCGGCGTGGCACGCGATGCAATCGACGCCGTGCGCGCGCTCGAGGTCGCGCGCTTCCGGCTGGACGCCGGGCCCGGCCAGGAGCAGGATTCTAGGCGCGTGGCACGAAGCGCAGCGCGCCTCTGCGTCCGGGCTCTCGGCCATCATCGCTGCAAAGCGACTGCCGGTCCAGGCACGGGCATGTGCCGAGTCGAGCCACTCCCTGTGAATCTCGGCGTGACAGTCGGCGCAGTTTATCCAGCGGCGCAGCCCCTCGATTTCGCTCGAATCGCCCGAGGCCGCACGTTCCCTGCCGGGAACAAACAGCGACAGCAGCAGCAGCGCGCCGAGCATAAGCTTTTTCGCCATAGAATTCAGAATTTAATAACGAGCTTATCAGCCGTATCGCCTCACGATTTATTCCGGCTCCTGGCTCCCTTTTTAAAGCAAATTTGTCTTTTCCCGCAAAATATAGTCAGCCGTGCGCGTCGCCAGCGCCTGAATGGTCAGGGTCGGGTTGCCGCCCGATGAGGTAACGAAGACGCTGCCGTCGCAGATGAAGAGGTTCTTCACCTCGTGCGACTGGCCGAAACTGTTCACCACCGACCTTTTCGGGTCGCGGCCCATGCGGCAGGTCCCCATCAGATGAGCGGTGCCGCGGCCCGGGCTGCCGTAGGCCTTCACCGCGCCGGCCGCTTCCATTATCTCTTTCGCTTTTTGAATAGAGTGTGCCCGTAGCTTCAATTCGTTTTCGCCGTAGCTGTAGGTGACGCGCGGCAGCGGCATGCCATGCTCGTCTCTGGCTTCGGGGTCGAGTTCGACCCGGTTCCGCTCGTCGGGCAGGTCCTCGCCGTTCAGAAAGAGCGCGGCCATGTAGGCGTAGCCCGACATGAAGTCCATCAACTCCTCGCCCCAGGCGTTGCCCATGAAGCCGTTGGCCAGGGCGACGGGCCCGGCGTAAAAAGTCTCCATGGTGTAGCCGCGCGCGAAGCCGCGGCGCGGGTCGGTCTCGTAAAAGTCCTGGATGATAAGCCCCTGGGGGAGTCCCTTGTAGCTGTTGATCTTCTGATCAAATCTGCCGAAAACAGCAGCGATGGTGTTGTGCATGAAGTGTTTTCCTACCAGGCCGCTGCCGTTGGCCAGGCCATCGGGGAAGAGCGGCGAGGTTGAGTTCAGCAGCAGCCTCGGCGTGTTGACGGCGTTGCAGGCCACGGCGAAGAGCTTAGCCTTCTGTCGCCGCTCCGCGCCCGACGAGTCGATATATACTACGCTTTCCACCAGCCCCTTTCGGTTCACCTCGAGCCGCAGCGCCTTGGAGTTGGGGAGAATTACAGCGCCGCGCGCCTCGGCCTTCGGGACGTAGACGATATCGGTGCTGCTCTTCGAGGTCATCTGGCAACCCTCGAAGCAGAAGCCGCACTGGTTGCAGGCGAAGCGCCCGTCGTAGGGGCGAGAGATTATGGCCAGAGGGGCCGGCACCGGATGCAGGCCGAGCTTTTTAGCTCCCGCTGCGACCACCCGGCTGTTGACGTTGAGTTCGTGGGGCGGCAGCGGGTAGGGGCCGCGCGGCGCGTCGAAGGGATTGGTATTCGAGCCGGAGACGCCCAGGATTTTTTCGACCTTGTCGTAATACGGCTCCAGGTCCTCGTAGCTTATCGGCCAGTCTTCGGCCACGCCGTCCAGGCTGCGCACCTTGAAGTCGGAAGGGTGAAATCGGGTGGAGATGGCGGTGTAGTGGACGGTGCCCCCGCCGATGGCTTTGACCATGAAGAGCTTGAGCGGGTCGTTCCCCTTGAGCACAAGCCTGGCCTTATCGAACAGGCGCATGGCATAAATCTCATCGTTGCGAAAGTCCTTGAACGGGTCATAGCGAGGCCCTTCGTCGAGCGCGATAACCGAGAGGCCCTCTTCGGCAAGCTCTTTGGCCAGGACGGCTCCCCCCGCCCCGCAGCCGATTATGCAGACATCGAATTCGCGTTCGGCCAATCGCACCTCGCAGCTATTTTTGCGGCCAGTGATGATAATCGGGATAGCCGGTAAATTGGCTCCTCCCGCCGAAGCCGATGAATTTCCAGACCAGCGGATTAGAGAAATAAGCCTCGACCAGCTTGGCGCGCAGGCTGCGGAAGAAAAGCTCGTCGCCCGAGCGCAGCAGCTTGGCCTGCTCCGCGCGCTCCAGCCGCAGGAACCCTCTGCCGTAGCCGGAGCGGGCCGCCGCATCGAGGGCGGCCAGGCCTTGCGACAGAGCATCTCGCTCCGCGGCCGTTTCGAGCAGGCCGTCGATATAGCCGAGCAGAGCGACGTCTGAGAAAGAGGGAGCCCCCTTCGGCGGCGGTATCAGTATATGGGCTGCGGCGAGCAGCATCTCGGCATGCTCTCCCGAGAGCCGGCGGTAGCGCGGCCCGGCCGGCGCGGCCACCAGCCCGGCAGCGAGCAGCGCGGGGCAACCTCTGCCCGCAATGACTATGAAATCCCGGCGCGTCAGCCTATTCATACGCTCGTTTGAATTTTTACCTGGCGTTTAGCAATCTAATACAAGCTTCATCCCAAGTCAAGCAAATTCCAAAATAGACGGTGCGGCAACTGGAAGTCGGTAGAAGCATTCGCGCCGCCTGGTTGGCTCCGGCAATGTAGCGGCGGCCTTCAGGCCGCCATGTGTACGACGCTATGGCGAACACGTCGTGTGCCACCCTGGCGAGCTGTAGGGGCGCAGTGTACTGCGCCCCATATGTATCAAGTTAAGCCTCCTGGGCAGACTTGGAGCAAGAGTTGGTACGTATGAGGCTTG
>FWPU01002829.1_pt1 | contig 29225 bp, 25 predicted proteins | sample 2228361 | NCBI WGS metagenome assembly FWPU01 (sample SAMEA103939777, study PRJEB20133) | metagenome | reverse complement strand
TAATATTCAGTAGAACATCCATGAAAATACACGACTTTTCGATGTAAATTATCCGGTTGATAATGTCTCCTGTACCAGGTTGAAAACCTTTCCTTCGAAAAGGAGGGGAGGGGTGCATCTTTATCAATCGCAAGGGTTAATTCCATCAATCGCCTGATAAATCTCGATTCAAGGAATGCGTTTGCGAGGGGTGCGAGTGGTTGGCCAAGTTTCCCGACCACTTCGGAGCGGGCGATCACATTATTCCGGAGACGAATTATCCAAGTATATTTACCGCTTTCAACCATGCGGGCTCTCGCCCTGGCGTTTATCTCGGCGATTTTGACTCCGGTCGGACAGACGAGATTGCATATCCGACAACCACTGCAATAATCGACAGAGCTGTCTGGCGAATCGTCTAGGTTGACCCTGAATCTTCCAGCTTGGGGACCTTCGTATTTTGGCCCAGGGAAAAGGTCTGTCACCGGCGCCACAGGGCAATTTGCCACACAAATATTGCATTTTATGCAATTATCCAGAGTGAATTCGACAGCCAGATTTGTTTCTGTCATAACATGACCTCATTTCCTAGAAAATATCCGGTCGTGAGTGCCACGCCATCGTAGGATTTTTCTTGGAGGTATTGCCCACCATCCAATGCAGTCCCACAAATTGTGAGATTCTCAAAGTATTCGATCCCCTCGAAATTTACCGGTCGGAATTCGCTGTCGATTCTCACCCCAGTATTGAAGCCAGGCTGACCTCTTGGGTCGAGAAAGTTCGGACGGAATCGAGCTCTCTGGCTCATATCCTGGATGATAGTGAGACCAAATATCGGCTCAACCAGATTGCCATGGGCAGCTGAGACGAAACCTCCTCCCAGGATACCTCCGGTCGCCAGGATGTATTGATCTGCTCGATGGATAAGAACTCTGGATGCAGCCTCACTTCTGATAGCTCTGATCCGCCTTCCTTCGATGTCTGCAGTGAGGACCTTTGTTCCCAAGAATACCTGAACCCCAGATAATTTAATCGCCTTCAACAAGATATTGTGCAACCGGATACCAGGGACTGATGGCGGTAACCCAGGTATTTCAAAGACCTTTTTGTTCAATCGATTCTCCAGGAACTCGAGTGTCTCATAAGCCTTTTCAAATCCTAGAACAGCCGGGAATCCGATCCTTGTTTCATCGCCAAGGAAAGGCTGGATTTGTTCAATCACTTCCTGGCGAAATCGCTCGGTTTCGAACAACCTGGCTAGAGTGATCGCATTGAAATTTATCAGGTCGTTCAACGAGGGAATAGACAGGATTGCACTTCGCGCGTTGAAACCTTGTTCGCGAAGATTTTCTGCTATCATGCCGGGGAAAAAATCATGATAACCTTTGAATCCCACGATCAAAAGTGGTTCTTGATTCCGCAGATCTCCTGCGATCATCGTCTCAGGCGCCAGACAGGTTGGGCGCATTGTGCCCAGCGCCGTGGGGAGGAGCATGTTACTTTCGATAGAGCCGGAAAGCGGATAGCCATTCGCTTTACAAAGGGATTTGAAGGATTCGAGGGCTGCTTCGATCGATGCGAGCTCAACGCGCGAATAAGGGTGGTCTGGGTTGGATTGTTGGATCTTTTGGATACCTACCCGAGGAGAAGTCAAATGATTATTTGAGGTGATATCGTATCCCAGAATATCGATGCATCCTGTGCTCCAGTATAGTGAGCCCCAGCCTTTCGAAATGAGCCGAACTTTCCTCTCTCTGGAACCAGCTCGCCAGGCAGCCATCAGTCCAGCCAGACCACCCCCAATGACGATGACATCTACCTCGGGTCCGGCGACAGCGAAGGCTTGCCCCTGATCGTCGCTCGGTATCTGGTTTATTCTCGCTTCTGGAACATCTCCTGATCTGATCTGATCATCTGATTCCGAGGGCATTAAGTAAAGTTCCGGGGAAAATCTAGTCTCTCTCTTCCCAGGGAGATGGCTGGCATTCAAGACATGGACATATATGAACTCATCCAATCTGGCCTGATGCAGCTGAGACCCCCAAAGGATTGGTAGAACACCTTTCCACCTTTCTTGTAAAAAATCGAGGAGAGCGTTATTGGCTTTCTCGATCGGAATTCCAGTGAGAGAATGGAGCAAACCTACGGCTCGCAGAGAACAAAATCCACCCTGGCACGGTCCCATCCCCAATCGGGTGTCCCGCCGGATATCGTCCAGGGTCTTCGCACCCAGATTTTTGATCGCATGGATGATCTCTGCTTGCGTTACAAGCTCGCATTCACAAAAAAGAGAGCCATATGCTTTTGACCTCTCCACCTTTAGCAGAGGGGCGGAAACGAAGTGGTATTTCCCCTTCTCAGCTCCGGGCAAGGGTTCCAGATGAGTTCGACATGATCGTGATGTGCCAAGTTTTTTACAGACCAAGTCTGCTGTGACCTCCGCCATCAGCCGGTAAGTCGTCCACTTCCCGCTGGTGATCGTCGTAAAACCCGCGATGCCATCTTTTTCCTGATGGTCGATGAGCGCGTATGCGCGCGAGATGTCGCGGGAATCTTTATTGTTTTCCTCCTGATAAAGAGGCCTGAGCCCAGCCCAGGCGCGCAAAACCCGCATGTTCTTAATCCCAGGGATCATCTTTTCCCCCTCATCGAGCATCAGTCGGATCTCCCATGGTTCGATCGAGATTTTATCCGGATCGGTGATCTGGATGTCTGTCGTCCCAATCACAGCGACCGAATGAATCGGGACGATGATATCCCCGTCTGAGGGCATCTTGCATCTGTTGACAACGGTGTTGAGAATACGATGGTTCAGCGCAACCATTGTCCCTTTGCCTGGCAGGATTCTCAGTGGAATACCTGCAAGGCTGGCAATTTTCGCAGCCCAGGCACCAGAGGCATTCACGATCTGATCGGCAGAGATCAGCACCTGTTCATCGTTGATTAGGTCATAGCAAAGCGCGGCGGTGACAGTATCTTTCACGCGCGTCAAGGCGATGACCTCATGGTAAGTCAGGATCTGGGCTCCATATTCGATGGCAGAGGCGGCATTGGATTCTGATGCCAGGAACGAGTCAGCCGCAGCATCGGGTACACGGAAACAGCTAGAGATCTGGGGGTTAAGGTATGGCTCTTCTTTCAGCATCTGTCGGATGCTAACTTCGTCGACCTTAATTCCTGCTGAGGCACACCCAGATAGGAAAAGAGGGACATAAGCAGGGTCATCAAAAGGGGTGAGCACAAAGAAGCCACCGGTATCTTCGATGCAATGGGGCATGATCCGACGCAGTATTTTGTTTTCCTGTATGCACTCTCTTGCTGCCTGAGGGTCTTTGACCACGTAACGCGCTCCGCTATGGAGCAGACCGTGATATCGGCCAGTTGTCCCGTGACTCAGGTCTCTTTTTTCGACCAGGGTAGTGCGGAAACCGCGCATGGCAAAGTCGCGAGCGAGGCCTGTGCCTGTGGCTCCGCCACCGATGACGAGGATTTCAGTGTCTAATTTGCGCATAGCCAATTCGAGAGACTTTTATTGCACCACAACGCTTTTTAATAAAAACAGACAAGCCTATTCGACCCAGCCAAATGTTCGTTCTACTGCTTTTTTCCAATTCAGGAAAAGCTGTTGCCGTTCGGCAGAATCCATCTGTGGGTGCCAGACATGATCCACTTGCCAGTTTTGGCGGAGGTCGGCGATGTCATTCCAGAATCCGACTGCCAGACCTGCGGCGTATGCAGCTCCGAGCGCGGTCGTTTCAATTACCCGCGGTCGGATAACCGGTACATCGAGAATATCGGCCTGGAATTGCATCAGTAGATTGTTTTGGACCATCCCTCCATCGACCTTTAATTCGGTGAGTTTAACATTGGAGTCGGACTGCATGGCATCCAGCACTTCTCTGGTTTGATAGGCTGTGGCCTCTAGGGCGGCTCTCGCTAGATGTCCTTTGTTTGCATACCGGGTCAAACCAGCTATTATCCCTCGTGCATCTGACCGCCAATAAGGTGCGAATAAGCCTGAAAAAGCAGGTACGAAGTACACACCTCCATTGTCCGGAACAGAGATGGCCAGATCTTCGATCTCACTCGAACTCTTGATCAGACCCAGATTATCTCTAAGCCATTGAACCAGAGCGCCTGTGATCGCAATCGAACCTTCTAGAGCGTAAAAAGCTGGTTGAGAAGCGAATTTATATGCAACCGTGGTGAGAAGACCGCTCCTGGAAGGAATAGGATCCTCGCCGGTATTGAGTAACATGAAACAACCAGTGCCATAAGTATTTTTTGCTTCACCGGGTGTGAAACATGCCTGACCGACCAGAGCTGCCTGCTGGTCCCCCAGGTCACCACATATTGGGATCGATCTTCCGAATGGACCCTGGCTTTGTGTTGTTCCCCAGGTGACTGGATCGCTGGAGGGGACGATACGAGGCATTATCTGCCGGGGGATATCCATTTCCCTGAGGATTTCATCATCCCAATCCAAGGTTTGTAAATTCATGAGCAGGGTTCGGCTGGCATTAGTTACGTCTGTGACGTGAGCACCGCCACGCGGTCCACCAGTAAGCCACCATATCAACCAGGTATCGATATTCCCAAACAGCAATTCCCCCCGGTTGGCTGCTTCCCGTGCATTGGGGATATTATCTAGAATCCATTTGATTTTGGGTCCCGAGAAATAAGTCGCGATGGGCAATCCGGTCTTGCCACGAAAACGATCCAATCCTGTTTCCTTAGCCAGATCGTCGCAAACAGGTTTGGTGCGTGTGTCCTGCCAGACGATTGCGTTATATACGGGTTTTCCGGAATTTTTCTCCCAGACGATCGTGGTCTCCCGCTGGTTGGTCACCCCCACGGCAGCAATGGATGCTGGATCGATCCCGCTCGAACCCAAAGCCTGACGAACTGCCAGTTGGGTCTTTTCCCAGATCTCGAGCGGATCATGTTCGACCCAGCCAGGTTGAGGGTAGATTTGATTGTGCTCATATTGAGCGACCGAACAAACGTTTCCTTCATGATCAAAAAGAATACACCGGGTGCTTGTCGTTCCCTGGTCGATCGCAGCGATGTACTTGGTCATGTCTCATTCCTTCCAGTTCATTGAACAAGGGGTATTATCGATGGTTTATTTTAACCTCGATCAGCCCTCTAGAAGGCGGGATAAGGCAACTGTATTTGGGCAAAAGCTGGGATACCTCTATGAAGGTGAGATAATTTCAGTATGTTTATTCGTTATGCTCACTTGTGTATAGGGTAAAATTGCCTGGATACGGATATCACTAGACCCAACATATCATCACCAAGGTGCACTGTGAAATTGTACAACTCGCTCTCCCAAAAAGTCGAAGTATTCAATCCTGAGAACGATCGAGTCACAATTTATGTATGTGGAATCACACCTTATGATACAACCCATCTGGGTCATGCTTTTACTTATACCTGCGCTGACATCCTCATTCGATTTCTTGAGAGGAAAGGGTTGAAAGTCATTTATACGCAGAACGTTACGGATATCGACGATGACATTTTGAGAAAGGCAAAGGAGTTACGTGAGGACTGGATAGCGCTTGGTAATCGTTGGACTGCCCACTATATTAATGATATGCAAACCCTCAATGTCCGACCACCTGATTATTATCCGCGGGCGACAGACGTCATCCCTGAGATCATCGATATGATTAAGAAGCTCCTCGCCGAAGGATTCGCTTATGAGTCCAACGGTAATGTTTATTTTCAGGTAAATTCTTGGAGGAATTTCGGTAAGCTGAGCGGATTGCCCAGACCTGAGATGCTCCCTATCGCCAATGAGCGGGGTAACAAGCCTGATGATCCTAACAAAAGAGATCCCCTCGATTTCGTACTCTGGCAAGCCCATTCACCTGGTGAACCATACTGGGAGAGCCCCTGGGGTCCGGGCAGACCCGGGTGGCATATTGAGTGTTCAACGATGTCAGCAAAGTATCTGGGGTTGCCAATCGATATTCATGTCGGTGGGGCTGATTTATGTTTCCCTCACCATGAGTGTGAGATCGCCCAGGTTGAACCGATCAATCATGGTGTTCCGTTTGCACGGTTTTGGATGCATATCGCCATGGTCGAATACGCTGGTGCAAAAATGAGCAAATCTCTCGGGAATCTTATAATGGTGAGTGATCTACTGCGCGAATTTCCTCCAGACGCGTTGCGCTTTTATCTGGCGAGTCACCATTACCGCCAGCCCTGGTCTTATGAGAAAACAGAACTCGATCAGGCTGCGAAGCGTGTCGATTTGATCCTGACAGCTATTAATTCAGCAGGTGGATATGGTCGGCAGGTCGATTCGACCTCGTATATTCAAGGTTTTGAGAGAGCATTGGACGATGACCTTGATACCCCTGCAGCATGCGAAATATTAATCGAATTTTCACAAGCGATCATCGCGGCTGCGCGTATGGGAAGACCCGTGGATCGGGCACAGGCAGATTTAAGGGAGATCGCCGGTGTCTTGGGAATCAGACTCGATCGACCTCTCGATGAGCGCGTCAAAAAAGGCTGGCAGGTCCATCTGGAACGTTTCCCTGTTTCAATTCAGGAATCTGGATAGGGAGCGATCATTTTGTTCCATAGAAATAAGTCCTTTGGAGGTTGATCGCTCCTGAAGGGCAAACAGGGATACATTTCGAACAGCCATTACACCGCGATGGTTCGACGAAAGCTGGCTCATCCAGGTCGATCTGGATGATAGCGCGCACATTGCAAATTTGGGAAGCCAGACAGGGTTGACAGACCAAGCACATTTGAGGATCGACTGCAGGGATCATTTTCGTTTCGTTGACGTCTCAGGGAGAGAACCACTTTCGATCGTACGGAGTCGTTCAAGCGCAGCGCGTTCACTCATCTGCCTGCGCAGGGTGTGAATATCCTCGGGAACAAGATAGGCAGATACCCCCAGGAGAACGGTTGTCAACAACCAGGCGGACACACAAATCGACAAGATAGCAATATGCAAGGAATAGGGTTTGGCGATTATCCCTGCCAGAAGGGGTGCCAGCGCTGCCCCACCATTTTCTATCAAGTATTGGATCGCAAGAGCAGTGCTTCTTACTTCGGGAAGGGTAATATCGTAGACAGTCGAAATTACATTGGCGGAAGAAAATGGAATGAAAAGGGCAGTTACCAAAAGCAATGAAAGGAATGCTCCATAGTTATCGATCGGCACACTGAGGGTAATCGCCAGCATGATCGCGCCGGCAATCACCCCAAACATCGCCACCAATAGACGTCCCCGGATGTTACGTTGGAAGAAGAAATCACCCAAAGCGCCGCCAATGAAATAACCCGAAGCAAGCACCAGAATTGCTGGCGCCATTGTGAATAATACCTGATCGGAGGAATAATTGCGTTCCGTTTCGAGATAGCGGAAAAACCAATATGTTATGACATTCCAGGGAAACACCCCAACGAAACCTTGCATAAAAAGAAGGATCAGGCTGCGTTTCCGAAACAGACCCCTGGCTATTTTAGAATCGAACCGGTATATGCCGATCGTTGTCAGATCTTCTAATTCCGGTTCACTCTTACCGCGAGGAGCCTCTCGGACACCGAAGTATATCAACCCGGCTAGTACAAGCCCCAGCGATCCAGTAATGTAAAAGATCGCCCGCCATCCCAGAATGCCTGCCAGCAATGTGGCAGCAAGCAGTCCAGTCATATATCCCAATGGTTGGCTTAATTGGAGTAAGCCATATATCTTTCCGCGCATTTTAGGTGGGAAATAATCAGCGATAAGGCTGTACAATCCAGGGTAACTGGAATCGTCGATGCCAGTAGATGCTCTGGTGGCCAGGAATACAGGGAATGTTGGCGCTACTGCGCTGAGCCAGGTCGTCGAACCCCAAATAAAAGATGCGAGCGCCAAAAGCTTAGATCGGGCATATCTATCGTATAGGTAACCCCAAACCGGGTAGAGTAAAGCTCCTACCAGCAGGGCTCCTGTAAAGACACTGCCCATCTGGACTTCGTCGATCCCAAAAGTTTCCATAATTGGGGTTGTTAGAGGGCCAATCAGCAGTTTGTCGGATTGGTGCAACAGCATGAATAGAAAGAATACGAAGACAACGAACCAGCGATAGCGTGAATGATGGCTCATGGTTTCCCTCGCAGCTATGTAAATTAGATTCCCAGAAGTGATAATACTCCGGTTTTCACAACTAAATAAAGAATGGCGAGACGAATTGTATTGTTGATTATATGCAGCATACCGGAAATCCATAATGAACGGCTATATTCGAAAAGAATTGCGAGAACGATGCCCAATAGAAATGCATTGATGCCGATCAGCACATTTAAATGGGCAATAGCGAAAATCAAGGCAGACAAAAACACTCCAGGTAAGACTCCCCATTTATGTCTGAAGAGAGGATACAGGATGCCCCTGAAAAGGAACTCCTCACCCAGTGGAGCGATCACCCCTGCGAAGAGTATCATTCCTCCCATTTCGAGTGGTTTGATTCCATCAGGCAGCAGGATGTCCAACTGAGGATTTTCGAGAGGTAATTTCAGTAAAAGCATTATCGCCAATGTGATCAGCCCAGAGAGCGGTATCGCAAAAATAGAGATCCCGATCGAGGCGATGATCCAGCCGGTTGAAGGGGATCTCAATCCCAAATCTTTCCAGGTAAGTCTTTTTCGCCGGATAGCAAAGAAATAAATTCCGGCGATCAGCGAGATACTTTCTGCGGCAGCCAGGGCGATCGTCTGCGATGGGAGGGGGGTGGTGGTTTCTACTCGAATAAGTGGACTAAGCGAGATCCCGATGATAACCAAGCAACCGAGAAATATCCCCGCGATCCCGCCGAGAACGATGATCAGGTCCTTAAAAGACCAGTGATGAGTTATAGACGTTTCGTCTTGTGTTTCATCTGTAAGTCGATCGGAAAGATTCGGATTGATCTCAGCGTTTTTCTGCAAGTTCACGATAAAGAAACCACCCTCCTTTGCGATGATTGACGTCTTTTGGCGCGCGATCATAATAGATATCAAAAATCCTGCCATTTGATGTTCGGACGCGGTAATAATCCTGACCAACTCCCCAGGAACCTCGACGCTCAGCTGCTGCCGCATGACCCGGTGTCATATTGCGCGCCATTCTTCCACGACGTTTATATTCATGCCACTCGCTTAATATTTCGACAATATTGAAAGTTTTCCCTCTCCAGGTGAATTTTTGCGGGCATCCTGGTTTCTTTTCGAGCAGAGGGTTCTTCACAAAGTTTACGTCAATCGGTTCGGTAATAAAGCAGATTGGGATGAAATCCTCAGGCTTCATTCCCATTCATTCGGTTTGACTTCCATGTGACCTGAAATAAAACTGAGTGTATTGATCATACCATGATCGATCCTGGTCATATTATCATTTTTCACCAGGCAAGACTCTTCTCATACCGATAATAGTGATATATGACACCTGACTTTCTTTTTAAGCTTTGGGATAATAGACTCGTCCTGCAGACCATCATATGATAAAAATTCAAGGCACCCACATGATTCAGGCAACAAGGGAAGAACTATGGCCACTCTTGTTCGATCCTGGATCGTTGCTCGAGATGATACCCGGATGTTATCAATTGAATAAAATCAGTGAGACTGAATACAAAGGAGAAATGCGGATAGGGCTGGCTGGGGTGAGTGGAAGATACTCGACATTAGTCCGCTTGAAAAGCTTAAAGCCTCCGGAAGAATGTTCTTTCGCAGGTGAAATTTCCGGGAGCGCAGGGGAGATCAAAGGTGAGGCGAGTTTCTCTCTTATTCAAACCGATGAGGGGACCAGAATTGAATACCTTGCTCAGGGCATAATTTCTGGGGCAATGTCAACCCTCTCACCGCGTTTCATCGAGGGAGTTGTGAGGACATTAATCAATCTGGGTCTCGAGAGACTGGGGCGGCGGATTCGTTCTTGTTCGCCTTTATCTGAGATAATCTCTCACTAAAATCTGGCTGGGAGAAACTGGATGCGCATTATCGATTTGACCTTACCGATAGGAGATGACACCTTGAGCCCCCCATCGGTTAACCTCCAATTAAAATTGACAAGCTATCATCGGGGGCCGGGTTTCTGGCAGGCAAGCAAAGTGGAAATGTTGCTCCATACGGGTTCTCACGTTGATTTTCTCCGCCATGTCAGGATGGATGGCGAAACCGCAGCGGATATCGAATTGTCCAGGGTATGCGGTCCGGCTAAGGTTATCGATCTCAGTTTTGTTGGTTCGAATCATCCGATTTCAGTGGCTGACCTCGAGACACACGCACCAATACTCGAACCAGGGGATATCGTGCTCGTCAGGACAGACTGGTCTGATAAACATTGGGGCGATTTCCCGACATATTACCTCGAATCGCCTTATTGCATGCCAGAGGCTGCTCAATGGTTGATCGATAGGAAGGTCCGTGCGATCGGTTTCGATTGTTTCAGTGAGTATTGCGCGCGCCTTCCTGACTTCACATCAGAGGATTTTATCATTCATAAGATCATTCTGGAGAACGGCGCAATTTTGATGCAGCAGTTGACGGGCTTGTCCAACCTGCCCACAGATCGCTCATTCCTGTTCTTTGCCCCATTTGTTAAATTGCGTGGGGCTGAAGGCTCGCCTGCCCGTTTTTTTGCACTTGTCGAATAACTATCGTGCGACAGTGCTGCTCGAGTAGCAGTTTACGATCTCTGAGTGGTATCCCAATTTTTGCTTTCTTGTCCGAGCAAAACTTAGTTTGCAATCAAAAGAATAGGAGGTGTCAATGTGACTGCCAAATCATACGACCTTCCCGAGTCTGTCTCGGAAGCTGTGGAACTGCTTGCGCGGTATGGCCCGGATATACTGATTATCTCAGGGGGAACTCTGGCAATGCCGCTCATCAATGAGGGAATTTCACGTCCGGAACGCGTCCTGGGGTTAAGGCGTGCCGGGTTGAATTATTTCCGCGCCTCAGAAAGTGGGTTGGCTATTGGCGCCACGACAACACTTTCTCAAATAGAAAGGTCAGCTACATTGCCTGTGCTTCGAGAGGCTGCCGGGGCAATTGGCGGTTGGGCAGTGAGGAACATGGCCACTGTCGGTGGAAACCTGTTTGCCCCACCTCCAGGTGGTGATTTTGCCACAATTCTGCTGGCACTCGATGCAAAGGTGAATATCGTCAGCAAGGATGGTATGCGTACATTACCATTGGAAGAATTCTATAAAGGATTTATGCAGAACGCGTTGGAGCCGGGCGAGATCCTCACCGAGATATTCATTCCAACTACAAAAGGAAGAACTGCTTTTTACAAGTTTGGCAGGCGGCATGCAAACACCCCGACGATCGTCACAGTAGCCGCTAATCTGACCTTCGACAATAAGACAATTGTGGATGCCAGGCTTGTCCTCAACGGCGTTGGTCCTTTTCCGTTTCGCTCGAGAAGAGCGGAAAACAGCCTGATAGGGGAAACCCTCAACGCTAAAGCAATCGAATCAGCTGCAACTCTCGCTGGCGAAGATTGCCAGCCTTTTACCGACCCGGTTGCAAGTGAATGGTATCGCAAAAAAATAACTCCCGTGATAGTTTCCAGAACGCTGGAAAAGATAGTACATTAGGAGGAAATCGTGACAGCAAAAATTGTCCAGTTCAAACTGAACGGTCGGGAAATTGAAGTAATGGTAAAGCCTCTAGTGACTTTACAACGATTGCTGAGAGAGCAACTCAACTATACTGCTACAAAGGCTGGATGCAAGCAAGGCACATGTGGCAGCTGCACCGTCCTTGTGAATGGTGAACCAATGTTATCCTGTATCCTTCCTGTCGAAGATATTGCCGGTCAGGAAGTCCTCACCCTTGAAGGTCTGTCTCAAGATGGCAGCTTCCATCCGATCCAACGGGCATTCTATGAGAAGTTTGCCATCCAATGCGGTTATTGCACACCAGGGATGATCATGATCGCTAAGGCTTTATTAGACAGAACGCCTCGGCCGGAGCGGACTGAAATCATTCACGCGCTGACCGGGAATCATTGTCGCTGCACTGGATACGAACCGATTATTCAGGCGATCCAATCGGTGCCGCAGTATAGTTCAATGGTCGAGGAAGTTTCTGAAGGAGGGCACAATGGTTGAAAGGGAATTGCGCGTTGTTGGAAAACCCATGATGCGGCGTGATGGACTGGGACATGTGACTGGAAAAACCATCTATGTCGATGATATACATTTTCCCGACATGCTCCATCTTAAATTGGTTCGCAGTCCAGTCCCTCACGCAAGGATTCTCAATATCGATTTTTCTCAGGCGGAGAAGGTGCCCGGTTTTGTAAGAATATTCACACATAAGGACGTGCCCAAGAACATCTATACTATCCTTTGCCTGATCGGTGTCGGTCCAGATGAGGAGCCGGTGCTGGCAGTCGATCGATTACTCTATAAAGGTGAACCGATTGCGGCCATTGTTGCTGAAGACGAAGATGCTGCGAATGAGGCTGTTTCCAGAGTTCGGCTCGATTTGGAAGAGTTACCAGCGGTCCTCGATGTGGAAGAAGCTCTCAAACCGGATGCTCCTATCCTCAAACCCTGGGGTACCAATTATTTCATCTACGAAGGACACCATTGCCGCCGTGTTCGTTTTGGTGATGTCGAAAAGGGCTTTCAGGAGGCAGATTACATCGTCGAGGAACGTTATCAGACTTCACCGATAGAGCATGCACCGGCTGAGACGACCGGGTGTGTCGCTAAACCGGAGCCCGACGGCAGGATTACTGTGTATACCAACACCCAGGCGTTATTTTTCACATTGGATAACACCGCGCTAATCTTGCAGGTGCCGTTCCAAAAACTGCATTTTGTCGGTGGTACGGTCGGGGGTGGATTTGGCGGAAAAGTGGATGTGATCGTTGAACCTCTGGCGACTCTGGCAGCAATGAAGACTAACCGGCCGGTAAAATTCGTCTTCAGTCGAGAGGAGGAAATGCGCGCCTCTTCTTCGCGGGCTGCCTGGCGTATGTATTTCAAAGACGGGGTTATGAAGGATGGTCGCATCATCGCTCGCCAGGTGACTTCTTATTCGGATTCGGGTGCCTATAACCGTCATTCCCCGTATGCTGTCACGAAGCATGCCGCCAATGTAGCCGGGCCATACCGCATCCCGAACGTTTGGATTGATGCTTACTGCGTTTATACAAACCGGCAGCCGGCCAGCGCGATGCGTGGCTTTGGTGTCACTCCGGCTTCTTTTGCCATAGAAATGCAGATGGATAAGATCGCTGAAGTCGTTGGACTCGATCCGTGGTCGATCCGTTTCATCAATGCTTACCGCAATGGAGACATGAAACCTCACCAAAAGATCGTCGAAGACGCTACTTTGATCGAGGTGATGCAGGCGGCTGCCGAGCTGGTTGGCTATCCATTGCCCGAAAAATTTAAGAAGATGAGCTCCTGGGAACGGGAAGGAGGTCTCCATGGCTAAACTACACGGAGTTGGGATCGCTGCTGTCAATTATCCAACCGGCATGAATTTAGGAGGCGACCCCTCACAGGCATTGATCCATGCCACAACGACCGGGAACTTCGTTATTTCTCTGTCCAGCACTGATCTTGGACAAGGATTGAAGACAGTCATCGCCCAAATTGGAGCTGAAGCCCTGGGGGTTCCATTCGAAAACGTCATGATCGATACCGCGGATACCGATACCGGGCCGCATTGTATGGGCACATTTGCCAGCCGGGCGACCCATCGGGTGGGCAATGCTGTGATCCAGGCTGCAACTGAAGCCAAGAAAGTCCTGTTGGAAGTCGCAGCCGATGAGTTAGAAGCCAATCCTTCGGACCTTGAGACGGATGGCGAAGGATACGTGCGGGTTAAAGGATCTCCGGATCGAAAAATCAGCGTTATGGATGTCGCTTTAGCAGCTCATTTTAAATATGGAAAAACCATATCTGGTAGGGGGATATACATGAAACCCAAGAGCGATGTCGACCCAGAAACGGGTAAGATGGATCCGGATTCAACCGAAGCCCATGCATGCACGGTGGCTGAAGTTGAGGTGGATACTGACACAGGAGAGGTCACTGTGTTAAGTTTGAAGAGCGCATATGAAATCGGTTGTCAGGTAAATCCTGCCCTGGTCGAAGGTCAGATCCGAGGTGGATCCTTCATGGGGATGGCTCATGCGCTCTATGAAACAACTCATCCATATTATCCCTCTGTTGAACACATGCCTGGGGGTTTCAGCGATTACATCCTGCCAGGACCTTTGGAGCTGCCTGAAATCGATTGTATTGTGCTCGAGTATCCTTCCGTGAATGGACCCTTTGGCGTGAAGGGTTTGGGTGAAATGACTGCCAATTCCCCCATCCCGGCAATTGCCAATGCAATCGCAAACGCCATCGGAATCCGGATAACCGAGATCCCGATAACTCCGGAGAAGATATTGAAAGCGTTAGAAACGAAGCAGAAGAGTTAGCCCGTTATTAATATTAACAAATCAACCGAGAAGACGGATGTTACCTCGTCTCCCGGTTCATCTTATCTATTGAGGAGATTTATATGCTAAAAGTTATTTCATTGCTCAAACGAAAAGACGGAATGTCGCTGGAAGATTTCCGTAAATGGGCTCTTGAGGAGCATCCAGTTCTAGGGAGTAAACTCCCCGGTGTCCGCCACTATCGGATGAGTGTGGTGTTGGAGGACAACCCTGAGCTGCCCTTCGACGCTGTCTCTGAGTTCTGGTTCGATGATAATGAAGCACGCTTGGCTGCTTTTTCAACACCAGAAGGCAAGGCAGCTGCTGAAGATGCGGCGTCGCACTGCACCAGGCGTGTTCATCTTCTCACTGAGGAGAAGGTTATAATTGCGTGAACGATAAATTCCTCTTCAGGGACACATTCTCAATTAATAAGTATTGGTAGATTGTGATGCGTGATGTAATCGATAAGCTGGATGCATGGCGTAATCAAGGTGAGAATCTCGCTATCGCAACGGTGATAGAAACCTGGGGCTCTGCACCGAGGCCGCCGGGATCGAAGCTGGCGATCTCGAACCGGGGCGGGATCGCTGGCTCAGTCAGCGCCGGTTGTGTCGAAGGCGCGGTCATCCTGGAAGCCAGGGAGGTTATGAAGCGCGGTATCACAAAACTACTGGAATATGGCGTGGCTGATGAGACCGCCTGGGGAGTAGGTCTTGCTTGTGGGGGGACGATTAAGGTTTTCGTTGAGCCAGGTTTTGTGTTGAACAATCTCTTTCCTTCAATTAAGCGTCACCTCAAAGAGAATCTTCCTTTTGCACTGGTCTCCGTCTTGGTAGGACCCCAAGTTCTGATTCATAAGAAATGCCTTGTCGAATCGGATGGTAGTGTTCAGGGGGACCTGGTTATACCTGGGCAAATGCAAAATATTATCGATGCATCCCTTGCGTCCCTCTCAAGCGGGAAAAGCAGACCTCTCCAACTGCCAGAGGGAATAACGCTCTTCATCGAGGTGTATCCATCTCCACCCAGGTTGATCGTTATCGGCGCGGTGCATTTCTCTGATCCATTGATTACGATGGCTAATGCGATTGGCTTTGAGACGATATTGATCGATCCCAGACCAGCTTTCGCCACCGCAGAGCGCTTCCCTCATGCAGGCAAGATCATCCGAGCCTGGCCTCATGAGGTCCTGCCTGACATGCAGCTCGGCAGCTCGACTTTTGTTGTGTTATTGACCCACGACCCAAAGATCGACGATCCAGCTCTGATTTTCTTATTGAATAGCCCAGTCAGATATATTGGCGCATTGGGGAGTAGAAAGACGCACCAGAGTAGGATCGAACGATTATTGAAAAAAGGTGTTATCCAAGAGCAAATCTCTCGAATACATGCCCCCATAGGTCTTGATCTTGGTGGTGAGACGCCAGGAGAGGTAGCCATCAGTATCATGGCTGAGATCGTCCGCGAAAAGAACAGGTAGAGACGGAAGTATGGAATTCGATTCGATAGAAAAGATCCAATCTGGTTTATTCGAAAATTCCTATATCGCTAAACGCGATCTGGCGACCGTCATATACCTGGCATTGAAACTCTCCAAGCCGTTGTATCTGGAGGGCGAAGCCGGGGTCGGAAAAACCGAAGTGGCGAAAGTCCTTGCAAACATGCTGAAGGGGCGACTCATCCGTTTGCAATGCTATGAGGGATTAGACATCCACAATGCAGTCTATGAATGGGATTATGCCCGTCAGATCCTTCACCTGAGGATGCTCGAAGCGACACATGCCAGCCAGTCTTTGATCGAAGACAGTCTATACAGCCGCCGTTTTCTCATTGCAAGACCGTTGTTACAGGCGATCGAAAGTCTTCCTGATGAAAATACGGTATTATTAATCGATGAACTGGACCGGGCGGATGAAGAGTTCGAGAGTTTCTTGTTAGAACTATTGTCTGATTTCCAGATCACAATCCCGGAGATCGGGACTATTAAGGCTGCAAAGCCACCAGTGGTTGTGATCACATCCAACCGGACCCGTGAGGTTCATGATGCCTTGAAGCGCAGATGTTTATATCATTGGATCGATTATCCTGATTTCGACACTGAGCTTCAAATCGTAAAATTGAAAGTTAATGGGATCGAAGAAGTCCTCTCCACGCAAATTGTCCGCGTTGTGCAAAGATTGAGGCAGATCGAGCTGTTCAAACCGCCTGGCATCGCAGAGACATTGGACTGGAGCCGATCGCTGATGGCGATGGATTGTCAGGTTCTCGATATCCAGACTGCTCAAGAGACCCTGGGAATCCTGTTGAAATATCAGGATGATGTGATGCGCGTCAGAGAGCTGCTGCCAAAAGAGATCGAGTCATTGATCTGAGCTGTTGGAATGTCTCTCACGAGCAATAGACAATCGGGTCATTTCTTGACCAATCTATTACATTTTGGTCGGCTATTGCGGGCAGTAGGATTTCGAATCAGCTCACAGCAAATAAACGAATTATCTCAGGCTCTCGCGTTTATTGATCTCTCTTCCCAAGAAGATTTTTATAATTGTTCCAGAGCATTTTTACTGACGGACCATAAGTCGCAGGAATTATTTGATCTGGCTTTCGATTTGTTTTGGATTCGAAAGACAGCAGGCTATATTGATTATGTGATCGCACCCAAAAGACAGGATTCAAACAACCAGAATGCATTCCTGAAAGACTCGATTGGAACAAAGAATCGTCTTACTCATCTGTCGAACCCTATAGAAGAAGATAATGAGGAGTTGGAATCACACAAAAAGTGGTTCAATCCTATTTATAGCCCAGATGAATTGCTAACCTACAAGGACTTTTCACAAATGAATTCGGAAGAATTTGAAAGGGTAAAGGGTTATCTTCGAAGAACAGGCTGGATTTTTGGGTCGAGGATGTCCCGGAGAAAAGTTCTAACCATGAAGAAAACCGGGGATCTTAGTTTGCGCAACATGCTTCGATCTGGGATTAGGTATGATGGCGAGATCATGAGACTATCATGGTGGAAAAAGAAAGTCAAACCTCGCCCTGTAGTCATTTTATGCGATATCAGCGGATCGATGGAAAGGTATTCCACATTTTTCCTTTATTTCCTATATGGATTGATTCAAGGCGCAGGCAGGGTTGAAGCATTTGTCTTTGCCACACGGTTGACGCGGGTGACAGATCAACTCAAACATGGCGATCTCCAGACAACGCTTGAGTCTCTCTCGAAACAAATATTCGATTGGTCTGGGGGAACGCGAATCGGTGAATCTTTGAGAGTATTCAATCAGGTATGGTCGAGGCGTGTGCTCAGATATTCTCCAATGGTTCTTATTCTCAGCGACGGCTGGGATCGAGGCGATCTGAAATTGTTAGAAAAGGAGATCGATCGTCTGAGCCGGAGCGTTCATAGATTGATATGGTTGAATCCCCTGGCTGGATCGCCAGATTATCAACCGCTGGTTGGTGGAATCAGAACGATTATGCCTTATGTAGATCACTTCCTTCCATTCAACAACCTGGAGTCGGTTGACCGTCTGGTGATAAAACTTTCTAGCCTATCGTGCGCATAAATTGTTGAGGATCCCCCAAGGAACCCAGATCTTGAATTACTCCCGAATGACCGAGAGCAGTGCACCGATTAAAGCCAATCCACCAGAGATACGGAAAGTTGTTTCAATGGCGTGGAAGAGAGCCTGCTCACCAGTAATGCGGCTGGAAATTGTCGCGTAGATTGCCCCTGCCATTGCCACGCCCAACACCATCCCGGTCGATCGGGCTGTCGCCACAATACCGGCGACAGTCCCCTGCCTGGTCTTAGGAGCAGCTCCCATGATTGCGCTGTTATTAGGGGAGATAAATGTCCCGATTCCGATGCCGATTAATCCAAGCAGAAGATAAATTTGTGTATAAGGCGTGTTGTTATTAATCCTCGACAGTAAGAATGCCCCCAGGCTAAAGAATATCATCCCCAGCATCGAGGGTAATCGGGTCCCTATTCTGTCAGAGATTGTGCCGGCGATCGGAGCGATGAAAGCCATAACTATTGGTTGAACAGTCAAAATCTGGCCAGCTTGTGAGGGGTTCAATGCTCGAATCTGTAAAAGATAAAATGGCATCAGCAAGCTTATCCCAAACATCGAAACATAAATGAGCAAGGCGTTGCTTACGGCTGCGGAAAACTCTCTTTTTTTGAAAAGACTGAGATCGATCATTGGGTTCTTTATTTTCGTCTCAATAAATATGAATGCCACTATCGAAAGCATGGAAGATGATATCAGTCCCAGGGTTCGGAAAGAGGTCCATCCCCAGGCATGACCCTGGTTTAATCCAAATAATAATGTCACCAAACTAATGATGAACAGGCTGGCGCCCAGGAAATCGAAAGATTTTTCCGATGTATTTTCACGATCTTGGGGAATGAAACGCCAGCTGGAAGCCAGTGCAAACAGACCGATTGGTACATTGATATAGAATACCGCCCTCCAGGAGATCAAGTCTGTGAGCCAGCCACCGATAGCAGGTGCGGCTGTCAAGCCCAAGTAGGTCATGGTTGCCTGCAAGCCCAAAGCCTGTCCGCGCTGAGTCTCGGGAAAGTTCATAACCAGTATCGCAGGAGAGTTCGATGCAAGGAGAGCTGCGCCTAAAGCCTGAAGAGCCCTGGACGCGATTAAGAAATCGACCGTTGGCGCTATGCCGCAAAGACTGGAGCTGATAATAAAAATTCCGAATCCGGTGAGGAAAATTCTCTTGTGCCCAAGAATATCTCCAAGTCTTCCGAAGCTGATCAAAAGCCCGCTGACAAGTAGCAAATAAATTGTAACGATCCATTCGGTTTTGGTTATCTTGCTATTGAATGAATCATTTATGATAGGGAGAACCGTGTTTACAACACTGGTATCCAGGGCGGTCATGAAGGTGCTCGCGCCGATTGCAAGCAGAACAAACCATTTCTGGTACCTTCTTCGAAATGAATCTGTCATGTTGATCGGTAACAAAGGCTATGGTATCTCAGCTATGGAATTATCAAGCAGATATTGTATATCATCAGGTCAGGATCGTGTCGATCAGTCGAAAAAGACAAATACGTCCGAATGGGAAACCCCTTAATGTGATCCCGACACTTTGTCATCTTTTCGTAAGAATTTGCGTGTATCCTCGAATATAATCAGATAAAGTTTATGATAAAAATAGGGATTAACCGATGGTCAAGATAAAATCGTCCGAGATCACGCCGGAGGATCTATATTTATCCCGGCGGGAGTTTCTTAAAAGCCTGGGAATTGTCGGCTTGAGCTCTTTGATTCTGTCTGCGTGCAAAGGAAAAGATATTGGTTTGACGCAGAGCACCGAAGAGGATCTCATGAACAAATCCCAAACCGATGAGCTGGGTGATCCTTTGACACCTTACGAAGCGATCACGAACTACAATAATTATTACGAATTTACGACAGATAAGGAAGGCGTTGCGCGGCTGGCAAAAGATTTTCAAACCGATCCCTGGACCATCGAAGTTGGAGGCCTGGTCGCAAACCCCAAAACTTATGATGTGGATGATATTCTTAGCCGGTTTGATCAGGAAGAGAGGATTTATCGTCTGCGTTGCGTCGAAGCCTGGTCGATGGTCATCCCCTGGATGGGATTCCCATTAGCAAAACTCTTGAGAGAAGTCGAACCATTGGGGAAGGCTCGCTATGTCCGGTTTGAGGCGATCTACTCTCCAGAACAAATGCCAGGTCAGAGAAATCGATGGTACAAGTGGCCCTATGTGGAGGGGTTGCGATTGGACGAAGCCATGCATGATCTGACGATTCTTGCAACCGGCTTATATGGTAAGCCTTTACCCCCTCAGGATGGTGCTCCGATTCGCCTGGTCGTACCATGGAAATATGGTTTTAAGTCGATCAAAGCCATAGTAAAGATTGACCTTGTCAGAGAAATGCCCGTCTCGCTATGGATGGCGGCGGCACCACATGAATATGGTTTCTATGCAAATGTAAACCCAGAGGTCGATCATCCGCGCTGGTCGCAATCATCTGAACGCAGAATTGGTGAATTAAGCAGGCGTCAGACACTGATGTTTAACGGGTACGAGGAAGAGGTTGCCCATTTGTATACTGGAATGGATTTAAGTAAGAATTATTAATTGAATTCGACCATCCCAGGTAAGGATCCCCTCAACAGGATGATCCCAGCAAACAAGTTGAGCCGGTTTCAGATCCTTGTTCATGTCGGGTCGCTCACCCCTTTGATGTGGTTAGGGTGGGATGCCATCAGCGGTGGTCTTACCGTCAACCCCATCCAGGAGCTCACGCGACGAACAGGAAAATATGCGTTGGCATTCTTATTATTGTGCCTGGCTTGTTCACCGGTAAACTCCCTTCTCGGGTTCAGGAGCGCGATAAAAGTACGGAGGGCACTTGGGTTATATGCGTTCTTCTACGCCTTATTGCATTTCTCGATTTTTTTGGTATTGGATTATGGCCTTGATTTCGCACTGATCGAAGAGGCGGTTTTTGAGAAACGTTTCGCTCTGGTGGGTTTCAGTGCATTTATAATTCTGACCATGCTAGCGGGGACTTCAACCCGAGGATGGAAAAAACGGTTGGGTAAAAAATGGAAATGGTTGCACCGATCGGTATATCTGGCGGGATCCCTGGTGATTGTCCATTATATGTGGGCGGTAAAGGCTGATATTCGTATACCATTGCTTTATGGATTTGTTTTATTGATATTGCTCAGTTTACGAATCCGGAGAATACGCAGTCTGGTCTTGGATAACATGAGACCGCTCTTGAGAAGGGTTTTCAACAGGGATAGAAATGTTCTTGATTTCCTATCTCTGGAGAATTTCTTTGGGCGATGGGGGCGAAAAATCGCCATATTCATCAAACCTTTGCGTCACTGACATCCGCGATTTTAGTTATGGAAGTGAGCAGTACTAGGAAGGCGATCAGAAACGCTATGGGATAAATCCCCAATGTGTTTTGGAATGATGTAATTTTTTGAACGAAAGCGAAAGCTGCAGGGATCAGTATGCCTCCCAAAGGGATAGCTACTTTGATGATCCCCAGCACCGATCCGGCTGCTCCGGAATGCCTCTGACCAGCATAGGCAAGCATCAAGGGAAGCAAGGCTGAGATTGCACAGCCTGAAAGAAATATGATGGGATAGATCAGCAGACCCGAATCCATAAAATACATTACACCAAACACAATGAAGCCCATAAACAATAATCCGAGCAAAATGTTGATCGTTTTATGATTTGGCGTTAAAACTCCTATGATAATCCTGCCAATAGCGATTCCGCTCAAGAATAACAATAGGCCAATCTTCGAGGTTATCTGTGTGAACCCCCGCAGTTCCATTAAATAAGTGGTTAAAATCCCGACCGTTCCGGTCTCAATCCCCACAACAATTAACGTCGCAATGAAGAAGATGATCACCAGTCTGTCTTTCAGGAGATGCGTCAGCCTTCTCGCCATAGAATAGCCTGGGTTCTTGTGTGGATTATGTTTGAAGATCGCGTAAATAAATGCGAGGATTAATATGATCAGGCTGGATTGCGTGATCGATCTTCGCCAGTCGACCTGTAGATAAATCAAGTATATTGTTATCAGGATCGATCCGGTAGTGACGAAGAAGTGATTGATATTGATGTGTAATGCCCCTTTTTGTTGGTGTAGGTCGAGGAGCATGGCGTCTGTTACTCCTTCATAGGTACCGATCCCCAATCCTATAATAAGCATGATCAAGGTATTCAACCAAAAATGTTCTAACCAATAAAAAGCCAGAAAGCCAGATGCCAGGAGCAGGCTTCCAAAGATGAGGATCTTTGGCTTCTCGAAAACATCGGATATCGTGCCAGACACTAAAACTGCGAGCATAAAACCGATATTTTGTGCAGCGATCATCAATCCTATCTGATAGGGATCAAGACCGATATTCCGAGCAGCTCCCCCGATCAACGAAGAGGCAACGCCTAAAAAGAGCATGGAAAGATATGAAGCTAAGGTGAGGGCGACTGTGGTATTCATCGGTGGATACACCTCTGTTTATTTGAAATTTAGATTCACCTCAAGAACTTCTGACAGAAAAGCATAGATATCAGCCTGCTCCTCGATCAAAACAGAGGTTGGTTTTCCGAAACCGTGACCTGTATTAGTTTGGATGCGGATCAAAACAGGCGCATCCCCAGCCTGGGCAGCCTGAAGCGCTGCGATAAATTTGAAGGAGTGTGCAGGTACGACGCGGTCATCATGATCACCTGTAGTCACCAGGGTTGCCGGATATTTCACGTTAGGTTTGATATGATGCAATGGAGAATATGCATAGAGAATGGGAAAAAATCTCTCATCGTCTGATGAACCGTATTCGCTCACCCAGGCCCAGCCAATGGTGAATTTATGGAAGCGAAGCATATCCATCACGCCTACCGCAGGAAGGGCTGCGCCGAAGAGATCGGGTCTTTGTGTCATGCAAGCACCAACCAGAAGTCCGCCATTAGAACGACCTTCGATCGCCAGCTTTTTCGGAGTGGTGTAGCCATTCTCTATGAGATATTCTGCACAGGCGATCATGTCATCAAACACATTTTGTTTGTTCTCGAGTGAGCCTGCTTTATGCCAGTCTTCCCCATATTCACCGCCGCCACGCAAATTGGCAATGGCTAACATGCCCCCCATTTCTAACCAGATCAAACGTTGGACCTGGAATACGGGCGTCAACGAAATGTTAAATCCCCCATATCCATAAAGAAGAGTTGGATTATTGCCGTTTTTTTCCAAATCCTTCCGAAAGATCAGAAACAAAGGGATTTCCGTATTGTCTTTACTTTTTAAAAATATTTGTTCAATTTTATAAGGTGTAACATCGAATTTGATCGAAGGGATTTCGAGCGGTTGACATTTGTCATCTGTGAAAGAATAACGGTAAGGTGTTGGCGGGACGGTGAAGGAGTGGAAGGTAAAGTACATTTCTGAATCATCCCTTTCACCATAGAGATGCAGCTCCAAATTTGAGTTGAAAATCGAACCAATATCTGGCAGAGGTATGTCACCCAGGTATGTTCCATCTAAATCAAAGCGCTGGATGATATGATGGGCATGGTGAAGGTACACGCAAATGAATTGATTGGCTATCAGTTTGACGAATTCCAGTGTGTCCTGCCCTTCAGGGATAAGAGTCCGCCATTCTCTCTTGGTGGGTGCTCTCAAGTCGATGGCAATAACCTGTCCTTTTTTCGCCTGATAATCGGTTTGAATGTAGAGAACTGGACCATCATTTCCAATGTAACGATACGCAGCTTCCAATTCGGGTATCAACTCTATGAAATTGTCATCCTCATCGAGATTCTTATAGAACAATCGGTTACGTGTGTCAGTCCCCTGCCAAACGTGCATGATGATATAGATGCCATCCTGGCTTATCTCGAGGTCGAATCCCCATTCCGGCTGGTCTGGTCGTTCATAAATCAATTTGTCCTCGGATTGGCTTGTTCCAATTCGATGAAAATAAATTCTTTGGTTCTGGTTTATCGCAGTCAAAGAGCTTTCATCCGAAGGGTGATCGTATCGGCAATAAAAGAATCCCGAGCCATCGGGCAACCAGGCGACTGACGAGAATTTACTCCATCTGATGACCTCGGGATAATCGGTTAATCGATCGACATCGCGTATCCTCCAGGTTTGCCAATCGGAGCCGCTTTCGCTGAACGAATAGGCGAGTTTCCTTCCATCCCGGCTGACTTTCCAATTGACCAATGCCTGCGTCCCATCCTCGCTGAATGTATTTGGATCGATGAGGGGAAGTCGTTCTCCTTCGAGAGCATGAGAAACGTAGAGGACATCCTGATTCTGGAGACCGCTGTTTCTGAGCTGAAAGTATTTACCACTCACAGGCCGGGGGGCATAAGAGCGTGGATAGTTCCATAATTCTTTCAATCGATCTTTGATGGTCTCTCTGCCAGGTATAGAATGGATAAAACTAAAAGTCAGTTTATTTTGGTTCTCGATCCATTTATTAACTTCCTCCGAGTTGTTATCTTCCAACCATCTGTATGGATCGGCGACCAGAGTACCGTGATAATCATCAACTTGATCGACGATCCGTGTGGGTGGATATATGAATTTCCTCATGAGCCTATTCCTATTCTCAAATTAGTATTATTTTGCCTGGGTCTCTTTGCCCCACCGTAGAATGGAATCCCCATATTTTTCTCGCAAAACTGCCAATGCTGCCTTCAATTGGTCATTATCAGCAAATTTCGTTCCGTTTGTCAGATCCTCCCAAAATGATAATTGTTTTGGTGTTATACCTGTTATGCCAACTCCTAATAATCGAGCTGCCTGGTTTTCTTTCCATGTCTTATCGAAGATTTTTTTTGCCCTCGAGTAGATGATCTCGAATCTATCAGTAGGGTAAGACAGAGCCTCTTGTCTTATCAAGGTCGAAAAATCCTTTAAGCGCAATTTTACTTTGATAGTGTTGCCTTCTAGACTTTTTTGGATGAGACGATCGCTGACTGCCTTTGTCAGTTCAATGAGCGTTTCTTCTAATTTCTTGCGATCCATGATATCTGTGGAAAAAGTGATCTCTCTGCTGATGGACTTGATAGCATGTTGGGTGATGACTGGACGATTGTCGATTCCATGCGCTCTTAACCAGAGCTCATACCCGTTGACCCCAAATATCTTGACGAGCATTTCCTGAGGCATTTTGGCGAGATCTCCGATCGTCTTTATCCCCAATTCACCCAACTTCTGGGCTGATTTTGGGCCAACTCCCCACAGATACCCAACCTCCAATGGAGCCAGGAATTCCGCCTCACTCCCAGGTGGGACATACATGATCGCATTGGGTGGTTCGTCGACGGTTTTCACGCTGGCTTTAGCGACTTCGGTCGCAATCTTAGCTACGAGTTTGTTGCTTGCGATCCCGATTGAATTTGGCAGGTTCAATTCGGAGAGGATCTTGTTATGAAGATTCAGGGCAACCTGTTCCGGACCTGGCTTTATACCGGTAATATCTAGAAATGCCTCATCGATCGAAATTTGTTCGAGGATAGGGGAGCATGCCTTCAGGATTTCCATCACTTGTTGAGAAAACTGTCGATAAACCCGATGGTTCCCTTGAACAATGAGAAGTTTAGGGCATAACTTTATCGCTTGAGCCATCGGCAGCGCAGAGCGAACACCGAATCTTCTGGCTGCATAGGAGCAGGAGGCAACGACTCCTCGCTGATCAGGTCGGCCTCCTACCGCAAAAGGTTTCCCTTTCAATTCTGGATTTCGAATCTCTTCAACAGCACAAAAGAAGGCATCAAGGTCAAGATGGAGAATTGTCCGTGACTCCCTCACAACATTTGATTATATCGGATCATAATCATCTGTCGATAAGATGAACAGCACTTGCCTTGAAAGAAGCCATAAGCGGTACGCCTTCTTGAATATTTAGTTCTTCCAGAGAGACTCTGGTGATCATCACAACAAGCGGGAACCCGCAATCCAGATTCACCTGTACCAGGGGGCCGCGTGTGATCAGGGAGGTGACCCTTCCAGTCAGATTATTCCTCGCACTTGAAATCTGTTTCGAATTGTTAGGATACAAAGTAATATCTTCGGGGCGTACGCAAAAGAAAACAAGATCGCCAGGAGATTTGCTTCCTGATGCATGAAGCTTACGACCATTGATGTCCACCACCACCGATCCGAAGGATGTTTCTTCCACTCTTCCACTCAAGATGTTTTCAATTCCTACAAATTCCGCCACTTCATAATCAACCGGTGATGAAAAAACCTTCTGAGGTGTATCAACCTGTTTTAAGATGCCATTGATCAATACCGCAACCCGATCAGCGAGCATCAAAGCTTCTTCCTGAATATGGGTGATAAAGATTGTCGCGAGGGTAGAGTTCGTCAATAATTTTCTAAGGTCTTTGATTAATTCGATGCGGGCAGGCTGATCAAGCGATGCAAATGGCTCGTCTAGTAACAACACTTCGGGTTCTATAGCAAGCGCCCTCGCCAGACTGACGCGTTGGGCTTGCCCCCCGGAGATTCTCCCGGCGTGTTTGTTTTTTACATCTTTGAGGTTAAGTTTCTCAATCCATTTTTCCACTTTCTGATGAATGAGTTTCTTTGGGAAACCTCGGAATTTTAGACCTAAGGCAATATTGTCAAAGACCGGCATATCTAGTAACAGCGGTTCCTGTAACACCAATGAAATCCGCCGGCGGTACGCCAGATCAGTATATGAAGTGATAGGTTTATTTCGAAAATTGATTTGACCCCTTTTAGGGGACAAAAGTTTGCTTAACGCCAGTAATAGAGTGCTTTTTCCAGACCCATTTGGACCAATAATAGCCAAGATTTCACCTTGGTGGACACTAAGATGATCGACGGTAAGTTTAAATGCCGTGCTCCGAGTTATTTCGAGACCTTTGATCTCTAAGATGGGATATGCATCCATTTCATTGGGGTTCATTGATAGAGATTAACCTTGCTGGCTTTTTGCTGTATCCAGGTTAATCCGAAGTTGAAGAGGAACGCAAGAATCAAGAGAATAAATCCCAATGCTATTGCCAGGCTAAATTCACCTTTGCTGGTTTCCAGGACAATAGCAGTGGTCAAGACTCTTGTTTGATGACGGATGTTACCCCCAACCATCATCGAGGCGCCAACCTCGGAGATAACACTTCCGAATCCGGCCATCAATGCCGCCAGTAAGGACAGACGCGCCTCACGCCAGAGAGACACTGTCGTCTGGAATTTGGATGCTCCTAAGCAAAGCAATTGTAGCCTAAGTGAGGGGGGCAATTGTTGAAGCGCAGCGACGGTCAGTCCTGTCACCATAGGGGTAGCAATGATGGTTTGAGCAATGATAATCGCTGCGGGAGTGTACATTAAATCCAGACCTCCCAAAGGACCAGATCTCCATAAGAAGATGGAGACCCATAGACCTATGACAACCGGGGGAAGAGCCATCCCTGTATTCACAATGCTGATCAGGAATTCCTGCCCTGGAAATCTGCGCATGCTCAACCAGGTGCCGATTGGCAATCCAATAAGCATACTCATTAAGGTAGAAAACCCCGATACTTTAAGCGAGAGTTTTGTGATCGCCCAGACCTCAGAATCGCCATAGAAGATCAGCCTTATCGCTTCAACAATTCCATCCCATATCTGTTCCATGCTCGTTATCCACCTAAATCAGCATCGGTTTTGTCCGCATCAGGAAAGAACAGGGGTTCACCAAATTTTTCAATTCCAAATTGGCCAATTAGAGCCTGGGTATCTGGAGAAATGAGGAATTTTGCGAACGCCTCGGCGCCCGTCAGATTAACCGTAGGCCATTTTTGGGGGTTGATGATGATGACATGATAGATATTAAGTAGTAGTTTGTCACCTTCAATCAGAATTTTCAGGTCGAGTTGAGATTTGTTAGCCAAATAAGTAGCCCGATCCGATATGGTGTAAGCTCTTTTCTGTGATGCAATTCTCAGGGTTGCGCCCATCCCCTGACCCGATTCTTTATACCATTCCCCCAGAGGGGTTACCCCGGCGAGCTCCCAGATTTCGAGTTCCTTTTTATGGGTACCGGAATCATCGCCCCGGGATATAAATAAGCTTTGGGATTCGAAAATTTTATTAAACGCATGGGTTATATCGATTTCTTCGGATATTCTTGCTGGGTCCTCTTCTGGACCCACCAAAACGAAATCATTATGCATAACCAGGAATCTTTCTAACCCGAAACCTTCCTCCATAAATTCTTTTTCGGCGGATGGCGCATGCACGAGCAAGACATCAGCATTTCCCTCTCTGCCCATTTGAAGAGCCTGCCCGCTCCCAACAGCAATGGGTTTCACCTTGTAATCAGTGGTATCCTCAAAAATTGGAATCAAGTAATCCAGAATCCCTGAATCCTGTGTGCTGGTTGTAGTTGCAAGGATAATATCTTGGCTATGCTGGGAGATCACGAGTGAGCTCCCAACGCTCTCTTGGGGTGTGCTTTTACAAGACGAGATGGCGAAGACAGGAATGAGGATTGAAATGAGCAAGGCTCGCTTGTTTATAGGGAATCTCCGCTGAGAAGTTTTATTAATCCTTCGGTGAGTATATTTCTCCAGTGTTAGTTGCTCGATAACCTGGAATGGATTCCACTTTTTGTCTGAATTCCTTTCCTTGCATGAAATCAAGGAATTCATTGATGCTCTTATGTTCTTTGAGATCGTCTCTGAATACCAGGTCATAGCGCTCTTCAAATAATGGGATGAATTCCAAATCGAACATGTGGGCGGCTGCTCGCAATCCTAACCCGACATCCGCTTTTCCAATCGCGATGGATTGAGCGATTTCGACATGGGAATTTTTATATTCCTGATAACCTTCAAGCGTTTTGGGATCAATTCCGATTCTCGATAGCTGTTTATCCAGCCAGATCCTAGTTCCAGAACCAGGGTTGCGGTTGATCAGCCGGACGCCATTTCGACCCAAATCTGCCAACTTATGAATACCCTTCGGATTTCCCTGAGGTAGGATCAAGCCCTGCTCTCTATGAGCCAGGGTGACAGACCAGATCGGGACATCGGGGAATAAATGGCGGAGAAATGGTAAGTTGAATTGCCCACTTTCCTCGTCCAATAAATGGCAACCACTAATCTGTGTCAGCCCTCGCCGCAGTAGAATCAAGCCATCAAAACTCCCGGTGTATAAGTCATAAAACTTTAAGTTAAAAGTTTTTTCCGCCAACACACGAGCAAGCGATTCCACGACAAGATCATGACTGC
>FWPU01005107.1_pt1 | contig 29229 bp, 25 predicted proteins | sample 2228361 | NCBI WGS metagenome assembly FWPU01 (sample SAMEA103939777, study PRJEB20133) | metagenome | reverse complement strand
ACGTGGACGTGGACGTGGACGTGATCGAAAACGAAGACCTCCCGTCGTCTGCGCCCACGCCTATGCCCACGCCCACGCCCACGCCCACGCCCACCGTGGGGAAGGTCCACCAAGGGAACCTTGACGTCGAGCAGGTATGCGCGGGGCTCGGTTACAATGGGGAGGTCCTGGCGCGACACCGGGCGTCGAGCACGGCTGGCTCGTCCCGGCTGCCACGAGAAAGGGGTTGCGATGAATGAAAGGCGCGGGATAGTTGTCGTCGGCGCTTGCGTTGTTGCGGCACTTGGGGTCGCGTGCGGGTCCGAGGACGGGGGAGGGCTCCGGGCCAGGGTCGTGGTGCGCAATGACTTTGAGGGCGCGCTGTTCACCCTGGTCCGCGTGGTCTATCGCGAAGCCGCGTGGGACACACCCATCGGGCCCGGGCAGCAGTCCGAGGAACGAGAGGTCTCGCCAGGTCTCGATCACGCGTACGCGCTCGCGGTCTGGGAGTACGACCCCACGGCTGATCCGCCCCAGGTCCCGTTGATCATCCGGACAAAGAACAAGGTGGAGGCCATCCGGGACGCCCGGGTGGACGTGGTCTTCTCGGAGGCGAACCACACGGGGAAGTGCGGGGGCCTGACGAGGGAGGAGTACGAGTCCATCGCGGTCACGGTCTTTGCGGGCCGCGAGGTCCAGCCCTACGACGACATCTTCTGTCCCGGGTCGTGAGAGGTGGCGATGTCGCGGCACATCCTGGTCCCCCTCTGCGCGAGCGTGACCGCCACGATGTCCTGCGAGGACCTGTACCCGGTGGTGGCCGTGCGCAACGGCTTCGACGCGGAGTCGGGCGTCCAGGTCGCGAACGTCCGATGGAACGGCTGCGTGTGGCCTGAGGCCCTGGCCCCGGGGAAGGCGACCGCCTTCCACGTGTGCCTGCCGGGGCGGGGCCGCGTGTACTTTCAGAAGTTCGACCCCGCGAGCCCGCACCTGGGCTGGCAGGGTCGCAGGTCCGCGACCGTCTTCGACCTCGGGGCCCTCCGGTCCTGCACGCTTGTGGTGGGTCCGGGCGAGGACGAGCGCGACACGGAGGCGCCGGGGCCGTATGGCCACTGAGAAACGCCTCCTCATCGCCGTTCTCCTGGTCGCGGGCGGTGGGGCCGTGGCCAGCGCCCAGGAAGTCCCGGAGTCCCCTCCCCCCGGCGAATCGCCCCCCGAGTACGAGACCACGGTCCTCGGCCAACGGCCCTCCCCGGACCCAGTCGCGCCCGTGGCCCGCGTCGAGGAGGAGGACCTCGCTCACTCGACGCGGGCCGGCCTGCCGGAGCGCCTGTCCCAGGAGGTCCCCGGCCTGTACGTCACCGCGCGCGGCCCCGGCCCCTACGGGATCGGGGCCGGCTCGGGCGGCGCCTTCCGGATGCGGGGCCTCGGGGGAAGCCCCAACACCGAGGTCCTGGTCCTGGAGGACGGCATCCCGGACCTGATGGGCCTCTTCGGCCACCCCATCCCGGACGCGCTCCTGCCCGCGTACGTCCGCGAGGTCCAGGTGGTGCCGGGCGGGGACTCGGTCCTGTACGGGTCCGGGGCCATGGCCGCCGCGGTCCTGGTCGAGACGGCCTGGCCGCGGGCCGAGGGCGACGAGGTGCGGCTCCTGGGCGAGGGCGGGAGTTTCCACACGGTCCAGGCCACCCCCGGGGTCCAGGGCCGCCACGGGGCGTGGGACTACCTCGCCACCGCGACCGCCTTCCACACCGACGGGCACCGCGCAGGCGCGGGCGCGGGACTGGCCGCGACCCTGCTGAAGGTCCGTCACCGGTTCTCGGAATCGTTGTCCGTCGAGGTCCGACAGCGCTCCACCTTCCTGGACGGGGCGGACCCGGGGCCAGCGAGCCGCCCGTATGCCGACCACTGGTTCCGCGTGCGCCGATTCAACCAGGCATTGACCGTCCGGTACGCTCGGGGATCCGTGGGCCTGTGGGCCGCGGGCTTCGCCAACGTGGGCCTGCATCGCCTGTACGACGGCTTCCGCAGCCGGGACCTCCTGGCCGGGTTCCTGGCCCGCGCGAGCGGGACGCCCCTGCCCGGACTGACCGTGACCGCGGGGACGGATGTGCGGGTGATCGGAGGCAGCGCCGAGAACCTGCTGGACGGGGACGATTTCGGGAGCCACCACGTCGCGAGCGCCGCGGGGTACGCCCAGGCGGCCTCGGACCCGTGGCCGTGGCTGACCCTGATGGCCGGGGCGCGCCTGCAATGGAACGAGCGGTACGGGGTCCTCCCCCTCTTCAAGGGCGGGGCGTCGCTCCGGCCCTGGCCCGGCGGGACCCTGTACGCCCGCGTGGTCCAGAACTTCCGCGACCCGACCATCCTGGAGATGTACCTGCCCTTTCCCAAGGCCAACGAGGACCTGAGGCCCGAGCGCTCGCTCTGCACGGACTTCGGGGTGTCGCACGAGTGGCCGGAGGTCCTGACGGTGTCCGTGGGCGGTTATCGCCTGGACGCCCGGGACTTCATCCGGCTGCTCGGGGCCTATCCGACGTTCCGGCGCGAGAACGTGGACCGCATCACCAACTGGGGCATCGAGGGCGCGATCGAGGTCACGGCATCGCGGCCCGTCACGGTGCGCCTGCGCGGCACGCGGGTGTGGCGGGGGCACTACACGGCGCAGAACCCCGACACCAAGGTCAATGGGACCGTGGCACTGGAGGTCGGTCCCTGGCGGGCGGCCGTGTCCGGGGAGTGGGTGTCCGGGCTGTACGCGGGGGACTGGTGGCAGGACCGCCTGGGCGATGTCGCGTTCGTGGACCTGCGCTGCGACTACGAGTGGTCGGGTGGGCACGGGCGCGCATACGTGATGCTGCGCAACCTGACAAATCACCATTATTCATATATTCAGGATTATCCCATGCCCGGGTTCCACGCGGTGGGCGGATTGGAACTGGTCTTGTAGGAAGGCGGTCATGCGGGTGAGACGCGACGGCGAAGCAGCGGCCAGGGTACCACGACCGCCCAGCCACGCCAGGGTCTGAGCCATCCGCGCTGTTGCGCGGATGCGACGCGACCGTAACGCCGTCGCCGTAGGGGGGCGAATTGGCACGAGAAATCTGAGGTTTCGAGTGCCAGGAGGGGGGCGTGCGACGCCCCACCTCGAATGGTGTCCGGTCTCGTTGAAGATGCCGAGAATGAACACTTTCATGGCGTAAGGCCATTTCCAAACCCACTTGAAGACCGCATCAATGCTGCATCTGCCGACATCGTGGATCGCTCGGGTCCGGACGTAGTCCAATGCCGCGATGCCTTCATGGACTTCCCGAGAGCGGGGCTTCAGGTGAGGTGGCTTGTACGCCTGCTTGCACCTGGCGGGCGACTCGTGATCTGGCATGATCTCGGGCGCGAGGGGCTCGCGGCGGTGCACGGCGCCGCCGGCGGCCCGGTCGGGCGGGACGTCCTGCCGCCCGTCGAGGTCCTCGCGGGCCTGGGCGAGCAGGCCGGCCTGGCCCCGTCTTCCGCGAGGACGCGCCGGACCGATACACCCTCCTCGCGGTGCGCGACCCCGGAGGCGCCCGATGAGTTGCCATGGGTTGCGGACGCACCCGGATGGCGGAACCGGAGGATTGGAGGTGAATTCCGAGGCGCTTGCGGAGTCGCCCACGCCCACGCCTCCGCCCACGCCCACGTTTCTTGAGAGGCGACCCCACCCAGGCGTGGCGCTGGCCGTGTGCGGATGCGCGGCGATCGTGGGCGCGGGCGGGGGCCTCCACGCCATCGCAGCCCTCCTGGTGCTCGGCGCGTGCGCGCCCCTGTGGCGGCTGCGGGTGGTCCCGCTCCTGCGCCGCGTCCTCGTCGCGGCGGCGGCCCTGTCGGGCTTCCTCGTGTTTGCGCCGTGGGTCGGCTGGCACGCGGTGGACCTGGTCGCGCGGGGCATCGCGGTCACGTCCGCGTGCCTCGTGCTCGGCGCGTCCGCGTCGTGGTCCTCGGGGCTCGCGATGCTCGAGCGCGCGGGCCTCCCCCGCGCCCTGGTGGCGTACCTGGCCATCCTCGCGCGCCACGCGGGCACGGTCCGCGACGAGGTCACGCGGATGCACCGGGCCGTGGCCCTGCGCGGGGGCTACCGCACGTGGCGAAACCGCGTGCGGTCGTGGAGGCTCCTGATGGTCCGCCTGCTCCCCGAGGTCATCCGGCGGGCGGACAGGACCGCGGACGTCCTCGCGCTGCGGGGGTTTTGCGGGCGCCTGCCCGGACGACCCGCAGGCCCCCTGACCGCGGTGGACGCCGCGACCGCGGGGCTCGGTCTGGCCCTCGCCGCCATGGGAGTGGTCCTGTGACCGGCCTGACCCTGACCGTGGACCGGGTCCGCCATCGCTATCCCGGCTCGCTCGCGGACTCGCCTGCGGAGGTCTCGTTCACCCTGCCCGCGGGCGGGGTCGGGGTCCTCGTCGGTCGAAACGGCGCAGGCAAGACGACGCTCCTGATGCGGGTTGTCGGACTCCTCTGGGGACCTGGAACCATCCGTGTCGGGGAGTGGATGGTGGCCCCACAGAATCTCGAGCAGGTCCGTTGGCGTGTCGGGCTCGTGTGGCAGGACCCGGACGACTCGCTGCTCTTGCCCACGGTCCTGGAGGACGTGGCCCTCGGGCCGGTCAACGATGGCCTTCCCCGGGCCGAGGCCCTGCGGGTCGCCGCGTCCTGGCTGGACCGGCTCGGCGTTTCCCATCTCGCGGACCGCGCGGTCTCGACCCTCTCGCGGGGCGAGAAGCAGGTCGTGGCCCTGGCCGGGGTCCTGGCCCGCGATCCGGGGCTGGTCCTGCTGGACGAGCCCGCTTCCTCGCTCGGTCCAGCGGCGCGCTCGCGGGTGGCGGAGGTCCTCGAGTCGCTTTCGGCCACGCGCCTCGTCGTGTCGCACGATCGGGACGATTTCGTGGCGGCGTGGGCCCCCGAGGCGGACGTGATCGAGGTCCGATGCGGTTGACCTGGCCATGGCAGGAGGTGGGACATGGCACAGGGCGGGGTGTTTCCTCTTCGCGAGGCGAGCCGCGCGGCCCTGGTGACCGCGCTGGGGCTGGCCCTGCCCGTGGTCTTCCACGCGGTGCACCTCGGCTCGATGTTCTTGCCGATGTTCCATCCGATCCTGGCCGGGGCCTTCTTCCTGCCACCGGGCTGGGCCGCGTGCGCTGGGGCCGCCACGCCGCTTTTGTCCGCACTCGTGACGGGCATGCCCCCGCTGTTCCCGCCGGTCGCCGCGTGGATGGCCGTGGAACTCGGGGCCATGGCGGGGCTCGCGTCCCTCCTGTCGCGCAGCACGCGCCTCCCCGTCGTGGCGATCCTGGCCATTTCCCTGGTCGCGGGTCGCGTGACCTTCTTGGCAGAGGTGACCTTGACCGCGCAGTGGCTCGACCTGCCTGCGGACCTCCTGGCCGGCCTGTCCTTCCTCGCGGGCTGGCCGGGCCTGCTCCTGTGCCTCGTCATCGTCCCACCGGCGGTTGTGGCCCTGCGACGGACCGGTCCGGGCCGCTGAGCCGCATGGCGATGTCGCGCCGTGCCAGGATGAGCCATCCGCGCAACAGCGCGGATGGCTCGACCAGGAACTCGTCACACAGATCGCGCAGACCGAGACAGTGCGGCGGGCCATCCTGGATTCGGTGGACGAGCGCGTGCATGACCGCATCTCGGAGTGGATCGCGGAGCAGTTCGGCGGAGCGGGGGTCACGTCGTCCCGATTCTTGAACTTTCTTACCCGTGTCTTTCTGACCATCGGCCACCACGGCAAGGCGGTGATCGTGGGCCGCGGCGCCCAGTTCGTTCTGGACCCGAGCCGGACCCTGCGCGTGCGCGCCCACGCCCCGATGGAGGCCCGCGTTCGCCACATCATGGAGAGTCGTGGTCTGTCCGCCGAGGAGGCTCGCGCTCTGGTCGAGGGCACGGACCACCAACGCATGGCATTCTATCGCAAATACTTTGATAATGACTGGTCGCTTTCAGACTATTACGATATACTTGTCAACACGGCAACTTACCCGGTCGAGACCGCGGCCCGCCTCGTGGTCGAGGCATACTCGCTCAAGTTCGGCCAGGACCCAAGAGGTTGAGGAGATTGGGCCAGGGCTATCGCATCTTCCTGGAGCCCCGTGGACGTGCACGTGGACGTGGACGTGGACGTGATCGGCTCGAAGATTCTTGACTCGCCCACGCCCACGCCCACGCCTACGCCCACGGTGGGGAAGGTCCTCATGGCCCTGGGGATTGCGCACCCCCTCGCGGATCGCGTAGGCTCCCGGCGTCCGGACGGGGACGCCGGAGGTCGCCGTGGAACGTCTCGTCGTGGTCGGAGGTGGAATCTCGGGTCTCGCGACTGCCTGTCACGCGCGGGAGGAGGCCCAGCGCCTCGGGCTCGACCTCGCCGTGACCGTGCTCGAGGCCGCGGGACGGCCCGGCGGCCGGATGTGGAGCGACCGCGAGGAGGGGTTCGTGGTCGAGCACGGCCCCAACGGGTTTCTGGACAACAAGCCGGATGCCCTGGACCTCGCGATGCGCCTGGGCGCCGGGGATGGGCTCTTGAGGGCGTCTCCCCTCGCCCGCAAGCGGTTCATCTGTCGCGGCGGGAGGCTGCGCCGCCTGCCCGAGAGTCCCCCCGCGTTCCTCGCGAGCCGCCTCCTGTCGTGGCGCGGCAAGGCGCGCATCCTGCGTGAGCCCTTCGCGCCCCCGCCCCCGGACCGGGACGAGACGTTGGCCGAGTTCGCCCGGCGTCGGCTCGGCCCCGAGGCCCTGGACTTCCTGATTGACCCGATGGTCAGCGGGGTCTTCGCCGGAAACCCGGAGCGCCTGAGCCTGCGGGCGTCCTTCCCGCGCATCGCGGAACTGGAGCGCGAGTACGGCGGGCTCTTCAAGGCCCTGTGGCGACTCGGCCGCGAGGGCAAGCGCCGGAAGGGCTCGGGACCGGCCGGGCCTGGCGGGACCTTGACCTCGTTTCGGGGCGGGGTGCGGACCCTCGTCGAGACCCTGGCCGCGGCCCTCGGCGAATCCCTGGTCCTCGACGCCCCGGTGCGCCGCATCGAGCGGACGGCATCGGGGTATCGTGTGCTGGCCGGGACGCCCGAGCGGGAGTATGCGGCGAGCGCGGTGGTCCTCGCGTGCCCGGCCTACGAGGCGGCCCGGTTGTGCGGGGATTGGGCCCCGGGCCTCGCCGGGGAACTCGACGCCATCCCCTACGCCCCCGTCACCGTGGTCGCGACCGCTTACGCCCGCGCGGACGTGCCCCATCCCCTGGACGGGTTCGGGTTCCTGGTGCCGGGGCGCGAGGAGAGGCCGGTGCTCGGGACCCTGTGGGACTCGTCGGTCTTCCCGGACCGGGCGCCGGCGGCTCGGGTGCTCCTGCGCACCATGATCGGCGGGGCGAGGCATCCGGACCTCGCAGCCATGCCGGAGCGCGACGCCGTGGCCGCGGTGCGCGCGCAACTCAAGGACTTCCTCGGGGTGCGCGCGGACCCCCTGCGCGTCTGGGTCTATCACCATGAGCGTGGCATCCCCCAGTACGAGGTCGGGCATCTCGACCGGATGGCCCGCATCGAGGCCGCGCTGGGCAAGACGCCGGGCCTGTTCCTGTGCCACAACGCCTACCGGGGCATCGCCCTGAACGACTGCGCGCGGGAGGCAAGGGTCACGGCAGAGGCGGTCTTGCGGTTCTTGGGGGCGGACGACGCTGTGGGCCGCAGGAAGGAGGCAGCACCTTGAAGTTCGCAACGGTTGTTCACGAGGATAGCCCGAGGACGGTCCTGGAGCGCGCGGGGCGCCTGGTGGACCTCGCGGCCCTGGCCAGACGGTTGAACCCGGCCTTTCCTGAAGGGGCGTTTCCGGTCGGGCGTGACTTCATCGAGGCCTGGGAGTGGGACAACCCGCTCGTCCGCGAGGTCGCGGAGCGGGCGTGTGCCCTGGCGCTCGAAGACCTTCCGGTCCTGGACCCTGAACTGGTGCGCTACTTGCCCGTGGTCCCGGACGCACGCCAGGTCCTCGCCGTGGGGCTCAACTACGCCGACCACTGCCGCGAGCAGAACCGGACGCCCCCGGAAACCCCGGTGCTCTTCGCCAAGATCCCCTCGTGCCTCGTCGGGCATCGCGAGCCCATCGTCCACTGGCCGATCACGCGCGAACTCGACTACGAGGGCGAACTCGCGGTCGTGATCGGGCGCGGGGGTCGGGGCATCCCCGAGGCCGAGGCACTGGCCCACTGCTTCGGGTTCACGGTCATGAACGACGTGACCGCGAGGGACCTCCAGCGAGGCGACCGCCAGTGGGTGCGCGGCAAGGGGCTCGACACCTTCGGGCCGCTCGGCCCGGTGGTCGTGACGCGGGACGAGGTCCCGGACCCGCAGGGCCTGCGCATCCGCACCTGGGTCAACGGCACCCAGGTCCAGGACGGGACCACCGCGGACATGCTCTTTTCGGTCGCGCGCCTCGTGGCCTTCGCGTCCGAGGCGATCACCCTCAGCCCCGGCGACATCATCACGACCGGAACCCCCGCAGGGGTGGGGGTCTTTGCCTCCCCGCCCCGCTTCCTGCACCCCGGCGACGAGGTCCGCATCGCGATTGACCGGATCGGGGAACTGGCGAACCCGGTGGTGGCTGTGTGACGTTGCGGCGAGGGGACGGGTGGCGGTCAAACGACATTCGCGAGTTGCTCGCGGATGCGCTCGATCGCGGTCTTGACCGAGACGACGAGGTGACTGATCGCGGCGCTCTGGGCCTTGGCACCGAGCGTGCCCGCCTCGCGCATCATCTCCTGGCACAGGAAGTCGAGCCGCCGGCCATGGGGCGGGGGGCCTGCCAGGACCGCCTCCATTTCGTCGAGGTGCGCCTCCATCCGCGCCACCTCCTCGGACACGTCCATCCGGTCCGCGAGGGACGCAAGCGCAACCCCGATCGAGGCCGGGTCCTCGTCGGAGCGGGCCGTGGACAGGAGGTCCACGACCCGTGCCCGCGCCTTCTCGCGCAGGTCGTCGTGGACCTCGGGGAGGTGGGCCCGGATCCGAGCCCATGCCTCCCGGACCTCTGCAAGTCGCGCGAGGACGTCGCGCTCCAGGGCTTCACCTTCCTTCGCGCGGGCCGCGTCGAGCCCCCCGAGCACCCGACGCACTCCCTCCAGGATCGCCCGCGCCGTGTCGTCGTCCGGGGGGGCCGGGGGCCTCGACCGGATGATGTCGGGAAAGGCCACGACCGCCGAGATCGGGATGTCCGGCGGGGCACCGACCGCCACGGCGACCCGCCGCAGGGCCTCGATAGCCTCGCGGGCCGCCTCCTCGTCCACGACCACGCGGGAAGCGGGCGTCTCGCGTTCCACGACCAGGGATACGTCCCCGCGCGCCAGGACATCGTTCGCCAGGCGGCGCACATCCGGTTCCAGCCCCTGGAGGTCCGCGGGAAGCCGCACCGACAGGTCGAGCCCCTTGCGGTTGATCGACCTCACGGTGCACGTGTACCGCGCCCCTCCCGCCTCGAACGCCGCGGCTGCAAAGCCGGTCATGCTCTTCAGGCCCATCCGGTCATCCCTCCCCGAGGCGGGGCCCAGTTTACACGCCCCGCCCCGGATCGGCGCTACACTTCCCAGTGGAGCGCCGGGGTGGCGGAAACGGCAGACGCACGGGACTTAAAATCCTGGGTCTCTATGGGACGTGCGGGTTCAAGTCCCGCCCCCGGCACCAAGACACCTCCAGGTCACCGAGGTACAGCACGTCCAGGCCCGCGCGCTGGAAGGTCGAGACCGCGTCCGCCGGCGTGTGCACGATGGGCTCGCCGTGGAGGTTGAAACTCGTATTGACAACCGCCGGGGGGCCTCCGAGGCGGCGGACCTCGCGCAGGAGGCGATGGAACCTCGGATCGAGGTCTGCGCGCACCACCTGGGGCCGGCACGTCCCGTCCACGTGCACCGCGGCGGGACACCGGGCGCGAAAGGCATCGCCCGCGGGCACGGCCAGGGTCATGAAGCGCAGGTCCTCCGCCCGCCACGAGCCGGCCCACGCGGCCTTGGTGTCCTCTTCGGCCACGGCCGGGGCAAATGGCATGAACTCGTCTCGGCCCAGGGCCAGGCCCACGCGCCGGGCCAGGTCAAGCCGGTCCGCCCGGAACACGATGGAGCGCCGGCCCAGGGCGCGAGGCCCGAACTCGTCTCGGCCGTCGTACCAGGCCACGACGCGACCCGCAACCACGTCGCAGGCCGCTTCCCCAGGGGCGTCCTCGCACCGTCTTGCATCGAGCCCCGCGGCCCGGGCCGCGGCCATGCATGCCTCGGGCGAAAACTCCAGACCCAGGTCCACGCGACGCAGCGGTTCTGCGAGCCGCCCGTGGTGCCCCCACCAGACCCGGTGAGCCGCGCCTGCGGCCAGGCCTCCGTCCCCCATCGCGGGGAACACGTACACGCGCTGGACGCCCGGAAGCGCGGCCAGGGCCTGGTTCAGTCGCACGTTCGCGAACAATCCACCGGCCAGGAGCAGGTGGTCCGCCCGGCCCTCCTCGGCCCGCCGGCCGACCCAACCGACCACGAGGTTTTCCGTCGCGGCCTGAAGCCCAGCGGCCACGTCCTCGCGCTTGAGGCCATCGAGCAGTGCGCGGACAGCCCCACGGCTCAGCGGCCGGCGCAGGCGCGGCGAGCCGTCGGCCTCGACCCGGAAAGCCCCCAGGAACCGGTCCACACCCCGCGCCGGGTCCCCGAGCGCGGCCAGGCCCATCACCTTGCCCTCCTCCCCCTCCCGGAAACCCAAGGCCACGGTCACGGCCCCATACAGCGACGCCACCGCGGCCTCGGGGCCGAGCCACGCGACAACGCGGCCCGGGGCCTCCGCCCCGCGCACCGTGACGGCCCGGCCCTCCCCGTAGGCGTCCCAGGTCACGACCAGGCCGCGCCCGTCGCGCGGTCCAAACAGGGCGCAGAAGGCATGGGCCTCGTGATGGTCCACCGCGTGCACCCGCACTCCAGGGCCCAGGGCGCGGACCAGCCGCGCCTTCACGGGCCACAGGCCGACTGCGGCCTCGAACTCTCTGACGCCGGGAGTGGCCGGGACGCAGTTCTCGAACGCGGCCACGGCCCGGTTCGCGGGCGACAACGGGTCTCCACCACCCGGGTCCCTCGCCCGGTACACGGGCTCGGCCCACCGCAACGGCAAGCGCCCGAAGCGCCCGGCCACGGCCACCTCGCGAATGCGTACCCCCTGTTCCGACGCCCATGCGAGGCAGCGCACCAGGGCCAGGCCCGGCCAGCCGGATGCCCGCTTGCGGCGCGCGGGGCGCTCCTCGGACAACGCGAAGACCAGCACCCCGTCCGCGACCAGGGCGACCCCGGCGTCATGGCCATCCCACACGCCCAGGATCCCGTCTGTCATGCGTCAGATCCAGTCCTGAATGCTCGGGGGGGTGCCCGCCCAGGCCATGGCCTGGTCCGCAAAGATGGTGGCCCAGGTGTTGATGTCGCCACCGCCAGGCTCGTAAAAGATACCTCCCTCGGGGGCGCGTTGCCCTTCGAGGAAGGCGAGTCCCGCCTCGATCGCCTCCCGGTAGCGTCGCGAATCGATCGCGGCCCACAGGCGCACAGCCTGGGCTATGGTGTCGCTCCTCGCCGGCCCCGAGCCGTCCATGAAGGCCGGGATGGAGCCGTCGCATCGCTGAATGGCCGCGAACTGCTCGGCCGCCGCGTCGGGGGCGCCAGGGGCGACCCCGTGCCCCATGGAGTGCAGCAGGCACGCCCCCTCCGCCGCGTAGGCGACCGCGTGGCCGTACCCCGGGCACCCTGTCGAGCCTTGTTGTTTGACCCGCGCCAAAATCCAGGCTGCAACATCCCCCAGGGCCCCCTCCCCCAAGGTGTGACCGGCTCGAAGCAACAGGGCCGCGGCCTTGACGAGATGTGGTCCGAACCGGGCGGACCAGTGTCCGTTCCGGCAAGCGGGATCGCCAAGCACCGCCCTCCCGGCGCCCACAAAGTGGCCGAGTCCATCCACGGCTCGCCCGACCCACGGCGTGGGTCCAGCCCCGAAGACAACGTCTGCTCGGGCGATGGCGTCCACGGCCACACAGGTGTCGAACAGGTAGAGGGCGTTGGCCCGGCCGATGCCCCCACGGCGCACGAGGTCTTCGACCAGACCGCGACGAACCGCGATCACAAGGGATTTCGGGGGAAGCCACAGCCCGGCCCGCCCGCGCCAGGCGGCCCAGGAGAGCCAGAGCGCCGCGGCCTCCGGGTAGGGATGGCCGGGGTGGTCTCGGTTGACCCACGACCACACGCGGCCGTCCAGACGGACCACCGCCTCCGAGGCGAGCCAGTCCGCCCCGCGGTCGCCGCGCACTTCGCCTCGCCAGGCCAGGCGATTCATCCCGCCTCCGCCAGACAAGGAGGCCCGCAGTTGCGGCCTCCATCCATCACGCCACCATGTCCAGGACCCGGCGCAGGGCCTGCGCGAGGGCCTGGACCTCGGCGGCAGTATTGTAGAGGGCGAACGACACCCGGATCGAGTCCGGCACGCCCTCCGCGTGGTACCAGGCGTGCACGCAGTGCCGGCCGGCACGGACCATGATGTTCCCGGTCTCGTCGAGCACCCGGGCGAGCCCGCGCGCATCGAGTCCCTCGACCACGACGTTGAGGACAGCCCCGCGTCGGGCGGGGTCCTCCCCGCCAATCAGGCGAATCCGAGGCAGGCCTGCGATCGCCTCGGTGGCCACCCGGTTCAGGTGCGCCACATGCTCGTGCACCGCGGCGAGGCCCACGCCCTCCAGGTACTCCACGGCCGCGCGTGCCCCGACCGCGCCCTCGACGTTCGAGACCCCGGCCTCGAACCTCGCTGGCGGGTCCTCCAGGACGCAGTCCCTGTAGGTCGCGTCCCGCACCGTGTCCCCGCCCAGCAGGAACGGGCGCATCCGCATGAGAACCTCGCGCCTCGCCCACAGGACCCCGATCCCGGTCGGCCCAAACATCTTGTGCAGCGAGAAGGCATACAGGTCCGCCCCGAGTTCGCGCACGTTCACGGGACGGGTCGCCACGGCCTGGGCCCCATCCACCAGGACCAGGGCGCCGTGCGTGTGGGCCTCGCGGCAAACCTCGGAGATCGGGTTCTCGATGCCGCAGAGGTTCGACACGTGGAACAGGGACACAAGCGCGGCGCCCTCCTTCAGCCGGTCGCGCAGGGCATCCAGGTCCAGGCCGACCGCCGGGTCCACGCGCAGGACCTCGTGCCGGATCGCCCCGGCCCGCGCCAGGCGCTGCCACGGCAGGAGGTTCGAGTTGTGCTCCATCCCCGTGGTCACGACGCGCGCCCCCGGTGCGAGGGGAAGGCAGTGGGCAACGAGGTTGAGGGCCTCGGTCGTGTTGCGCACGAACACGACCTCGTCCGCGCGATCGGCCCCCAAGAAGCGCCGGACTGCCTCGCGGGCGTTCTCCAGGGCCTCGGTCGCCTCGCGGCCGAAGCGGTGGTACGCCCGGCCGTGGCAGGCGGCCCCGGACTCCTGGTAGCGGGCCATGGCCTCGATGACAGGGCGCGGGCGCAGGGTCGTGCAGGCGTTGTCCAGGAAGATCGGCGGTCTCCCGCGGACCTCCCGTGCGAGGGCCGGGAAGTCCCCGCGCACCCGCTCGACATCCAGCCGCGTCATCCGTGCCTCGCGTCCAGGGTGCAGTCCTCCGCGGGAGGCGCCGTCCCGACCACGATGCGCTCGCGCCGCAGGATGGACCCCCACACGTCGCGCGCGTACTCACGGTAGAACGGCCGGATGCGGCGGTAGTGGGGACGGACCACGGCCAGGGCCGACAGCAGCACGAAGAAGCCCAGGAGGACCAGGCCCATCATCAGGGTCCCGGCCCAGTACCGGACCCGCGAAATGGCGACCTCCTCGATCCGCTTGTTACAGCAGCCCATCTCGGCCCGCCTCGACCGCCCCCGCAGCCGCCCCCCCTCGCCCTGCTCGCCACTCCTCGATCACGGCCCGCGCCACCTCCCGCTTCTCGCGCAGGAACGCGGCCACCCGGTCCTCGTCGTGTGCCGGTGGCTGGTTCAGCAAGAGAAACGGGAGGTAATACAGTTCTCCGGGCTTGCACTTGGGCTGGATTCCCAGGAACCGGCTTCCAATGCGCACCCCCATCCGGAATCCGCGGCGTCGCAACTCTCCGACCTCGCGCTCGCGCGGGAAGGTATAGACCGGCGTCCGGTAGGCGATGCCGTGCTCCTCGTACATCTCGCGGATCAGGCACACGCTCAAGAGCATCTGCTCGACCATCTCGCCGGTGGACTGCGACGAGCCGTCCGCGGCCTCCGTGATCCCGTGCTCGAGGTCGTAGAGGATCGCCTGCGTGTGCATGGCCATCTTGCACCCCAGGCACCAGATGAACCCGGAGCGGTGGCGCCGGTACTCCGCGAGCGGGTCCGGGAGCATCCGCTCGAACAGGGGCCGGACCGAGCCGACCACGTGCACGAAGCGGTCCCCGCAGTGCCGGCGCAGTTCCTCGACCCGCTTGCGGGTCCGTTCGATCCGGTAGTGCCCGTAGCCGTTGCAGTACGTCAGCAGGTGCACCCGATCGTAGCGCTCCGCGAGGAGGAGGGCCGCGGTGGTCGAGTCCACACCCCCGGAGAAGAGCAGGGAGACCTCGCGCGTTCCTGCCTCGGCCACGGGCCGACCCTCCGAACCGCCCATCCCGGTAGTCTATTGTCTCGCGCCCCGGTGGACAACCCACGAGCCTCGTGGACCCCTCTTGACAAACAGACAAATGTCTGTTTCAATGGGGCCATGAGGCGTGCCGGACAGGGTCAGTCCCGCGAGCGCGTGTACCGGTTCGTACGCGAGGCGGTGCTGCGCGGCGCGCCGCCCACGACCCGCGAGGTGCAGCGGGCGTGCGGGTTCCGGGCGGTGCAGTCGGCGCGGCAGCACCTGGAGGCGCTGGTGGCCGAGGGCCGTCTGGTCAAGGAGCGGGGCCAGGCGCGGGGCTATCGACTGCCGGGCGGTGGGGGGCGCGGGGTAGTGATGGTGCCGCTGCTGGGGCGCGTGCCGGCAGGACCGCTGGAGACCGCGATCGAGGACCTGGAGGGCTGGCTGCCCGTGCCCGCGCGGGCAGCGGGAGCGGAGATGTTCGCCCTGCGCGTGCGTGGCGACAGCATGGTCGGGGCGGGGATACTCCCCGGCGACGTGGTGATCGTGCGCCGGCAGGTGACTGCGGACCCGGGGGACATCGTCGTGGCCCTGGTGGACGACGAGGCCACGGTCAAGCGGCTGCGCGTGGGGAAAGACGGGATCGCCCTGGTGCCCGAGAACCCGGCCCACGCGCCGATCCGGCCGGACCCGGGCGACCTGCGCATCCTGGGACGCGTGATCGAGGTCCGGCGCTCGCTCGTGGGTGAGTGGCTGGAGGTGGAGCCGGACGTGGTGACGTGAAGCCAACGGCCGTCGCCTGTCGCGACGGCAACCGTTCTTTCGGAGTCCCCGATGGGTCGCGTGCTGCCGATGTCGCTGCGGTCGTTCCCCCGGGTGCGCCCCTCGGCCCCGGACCCACCCGAGGCGTCGTGGGACCTGTTCGAGGTGGCCGGCCGCGTGGTGGAGGTGTCCGGGCGCGGGGCGCCGGCGTGCCTGACCGCGGCCTTCGCCCTGGTCCTGGACGCCCAGCGGCGCGGCGAGGCCGTGGCATGGATCGCCCTGCCCGGCAGCACGTTCTACCCGCCGGACGCGGCCGCCGGGGGCGTGGACCTGCGGGCCGTGGCGGTGGTCCGGGCGCCGGACCCGGTCGGGGCGGCGATTGCGGCGGACGAGTTGCTGCGCACCGGGGCCTTCGGCCTCGTGGTGGTGGACCTGGAGGGCGTGCCGCCCGACGTGCCGGCCGCGGCCCTGTCACGACTGTCCGGCCTGGCCCGGAAGCACGACGCGGCCGTGGTCTTCCTGACCCGGAAGGGGGCAGGCGACCCCTCGCTGGGGTCGCTGGTGTCGCTGCGGGCCGAGGCGCGGCGCACGGGGCGCGCGGGCCTGGAGGTGCGGGTCCTGAAGGACAAGCGGCGCGGCCCGGGCCGGACGCACCGGGAGGACTGTCATGGACCGGCTGGCCTGCGTTGATGTCCCCGCGCTGCCGCTGCAGATCCTGCTGCGCGACCATCCGGACTGGCGGGGCCTGCCGGTCGCCGTGGTCGCCGAGGACCGCCCCCAGGCCCCCGTCCTGTGGATGAACGACGAGGCGCGCGCGAGCGGGGTGCGCGCGGGGCAGCGGTACGCGGCGGCGCTGTCGCTGGCGCGGGGCCTGCGGGCGGGCACGGTGCCGCCGCCGGTGATCCAGCGCACCGTGGACCTGCTGGCCGGGCGGCTGTATCGCTTCTCGCCCGGCGTGGAGCCCTCGGCGGGCGACCCGGGCGTGTTCTGGCTGGACGTACGCGGGTTCGCGGGGCTGTACCGGACGACCGGCGCGTGGGCGCGAGCGCTGCGCGAGGATTTGGCCGAGGCGGGCTTCCAGGCCCGGGTGGCCGTGGGGTTCACGCGCTTTGGGACGTACGCGGCAGCGCGGTCCACCGCGGGGTTCCGGTCGTTCCGGACAGCGGCGGACGAGGACGCGGCGGCGCGTGGCGTGTCCCTGGCGCGGCTGGACCTGCCCCCCCAGGTACAAGAAGGGCTCGAGCAACTCGGCGTGCGGACCGTGGGGGACCTGCTGCGCCTGCCGGCCCGGGCCGTGCTCGAGCGCTTCGGGGAGGCCGCGTACCGCCTGCACCGGCGAGCATCGGGGGACGAGCACGACCCGTTGCGGCCGCGGCCCTTCGAGGAGCCGCTGGGCCGGCAGGTGGACCTGGACGGCCCGGACGACGACCTGGATCGGCTGGCATTTCGGATCAGGCGGCTCCTGGACCCGTTGCTGGAGGCACTGGCGGCGCGGCGGCAGGCGTTGGCGTCGGTCGAGGTGCGGTTGACGCTGGATGACCTGACCCTCCCTGGCCCGGCGACCCTCGTGCGCCCGCCGCCGCCGGTGGTGACGTGGACGCTGCGGCCGGCCGAGCCGACCCTGGACGCGGGCCAGGTGATGGCCCTGGTGTGGCTGCGCCTGGAGGTTGCGAACCTGCCGGCGGGCGTGACCGCGCTGGCGGTCCGGGTGGAGGGCGCGGCGGCCACCGTCGAGCAACTCCGGCTGTTCCGGCAGACGCGGCGGGACCTGTCGGCGGCGAGTCGGGCCTTCGCGCGGCTGCGGGCGCGCTTCGGCGACGGCGCGGTGGTCCGGGCGTGCCTGCGGGACGCGCACCTGCCCGAGGCGGGATTCGCGTGGGAGCCGCTGGAGGCCCTGGCCCCGCCGACGCCTCGGGATGGGGTGAAACGCACGATGGTGCGCCGCATCGTGGACCGGCCGCAAGAGATCCCGGAGCGAGCGGGGACCGCCCGCGCGCCGGTGCCGGCGAGGCTGCGCGGCGTGGGCCGCGTGACGCGATGGACCGGGCCGTTCGAGGTGTCGGGCGGGTGGTGGCGGCGAGAGGTGCGCCGCGAGTACTGGTTCGCCGAGACGGAAGCCGGCGAGGTGCTGTGGGTCTTTCGGGACGGCGTGCGGGGCCGGTGGTTCCTCCAGGGCCGGCTGGAGTGATGTCCTGGGAAGGAGTTTTCCTTGTCCACACCTTCTTACGTACCGCTCTGGTGCAAGAGCAACGCCTCGTTCCTGGAGGGCGCGAGCCACCCCGAAGAACTGGTCGAGGAGGCCCATCGGATGGGGCTGCCCGCCCTGGCCCTGGCCGACCGCGACGGCGTGTACGGCGTGGTGCAAGCCCACGTCCGGGCGCGCGACCTGGGCCTGCCGCTGGTGCTCGGCAGCCAGGTCACGGTGGACGACGGGTCGTCCATCGTGCTGCTCGCCCAAGACCGACGCGGGTGGGCGAACCTGTGCCGCCTGATCACCGCGGGTCGCCGGCGCTCGCCCAAGGGAGTGTGCCGGGTGTCCTGGGACGAGGTCTGCGGCGCGGCCGCCGGGTTGATCGCCCTGTGGGGCGGCCGCGAAAGCCTGTTGGCCGGCGGGCCTGACCCCGGCGCGGTCGCGGGCTGCCTGAAGGACGCCTTTGGAGACGCCCTGTACGCGATGGTCGCGCGCCACCGCCAGGCCGACGAGGTCGAGGCCGAACGCCGCCTGCGCCGGCGCGCCGCCCGCCTCGGGATCCCCGTCGTGGCCGCCGTCGAGGTCCTGTACCACGTACCCGCGCGGCGCGCCCTCCAGGACGTGCTGACCTGTATCCGTCACCATGTCTGCATCCACGAGGCCGGCCGCCTGATCCGGCCCAACGACGGCCATGCCCTGGCGGCGCCCGACCGCTTCGCCGCCCTGTTCGCCGACGACCCCGACGCCGTGGCCCGCACCCGCGAGATTGCGGCCCGCTGCACCTTCTCTCTGGCCGACCTGCGCTACCGCTACCCGCTCGAGCGCCTGCCCGACGACGTGGACTCTCCAAACGCGTGGCTGCGCCGGCTGACCTGGGAGGGCGCGCGCGAGCGGTACGGCGGCAACGTCCCGGAGGCCGTGCGGGCCCAGGTCGAGAAGGAACTGGACCTGATCGAGGACCTGGACTACGGCGGTTACTTTTTGACGATGCACGAGATCGTCCGCTTCTGCCGCGCGAACGGCATCCTGTGCCAGGGCCGCGGCTCCGCGGCCAACTCGGCCGTCTGCTTCTGCCTGGGCATCACCGCCGTGGACCCGACTCGCGTCGAACTGCTGTTCGAGCGGTTCATCAGCCGCGAGCGCGCCGAGCCGCCCGACATAGACCTAGACATCGCGCACGCGCGCCGCGAGGAGGTCATCCGCCACGTGTACGAGGCGTATGGTCGCGACCGCGCCGCCATGGTCGCGAACGTGATCCGCTACCGCCCGCGCTCGGCCGTGCGCGACGTGGGCAAGGCCTTGGGTCTGCCCGCGATTGCCCTAGACCGCCTGTCCAGGATCCTGTCCCACCGGGACCCGCCCACCGCCGAGGACCTGCGCGCCGCGGGCCTGGACCCCGACGCCGACGCCTCGCGCCACCTGCTGCGCCTCGCCGCCGAGGTCCAGGGCTTTCCACGCCACCTCTCCATCCACCCCGGCGGCTTCCTGCTGGGCCACGAGCCGGTGCACGACCTGGTGCCCATCGAGAACGCGACGATGGAAGGCCGCACGGTCATCCAGTGGGACAAGGACGACGTCGAGGCCCTGGGCCTGTTCAAGGTGGACCTGCTGGGCCTCGGCGCGCTGACGCACCTCGACCTGTGCTTCCGCCTCCTCAAGCACCACCGGGGCGTGGACCTCGCCATGGACTCGATCCCAGCCGAGGACCCCGACACCTTCGACATGCTGTGCCGCGGCGACACGGTCGGCGTCTTCCAGGTCGAGAGCCGCGCGCAGATGGCCATGCTGCCGCGCCTGAAACCCCGGACCTGGTACGACCTGGTCATCGAGATCGCCCTCGTGCGGCCCGGGCCAATCACGGGCGGCATGGTGCACCCGTACCTGCGCCGCCGCCAGGGGCTCGAGCCCGTCGTCTTCCCGCACCCGTGCCTGGAGCCAGTCCTGCGCAAGACCCTGGGCGTGCCGCTGTTCCAGGAACAGGTCATGCGCTTGGCGGTCGTGGCCGCGGACTACACGGCGGGCGAGGCAGACCAGTTGCGGCGCGACATGGCGGCGTGGCGGCGCGCCGGCCGCATCGAACAGCACCACGAGCGGCTGGTCACCCGCATGAGGGCCAAGGGGATCTCCGAGGAGTTCGCCGAGCGCGTGTTCGCTCAGATCCGCGGCTTCGGCGAGTACGGCTTCCCCGAGTCGCACGCGGCGTCGTTCGCGCTGATCTGCTACGCGACCGCATGGCTGCGCTGCCACTGGCCGGCCGAGTTCACGTGCGCCCTGCTCAACGCGCAGCCGATGGGGTTCTACTCGGTGGCGACCATCGTCGAGGACGCGCGGCGCCACGGCCTGGAGGTGCGCCCGGTGGACGTCCTGCACAGCGCGTGGGACTGCACGCTCGAACCGCGGGGGCAGGGCGACGGCGGCGCGTCGGACCTCGCGGTGCGCATGGGCCTGCGGTGGGTCCAGGGCCTGGGGTCGGTCCAGCGAGCGCGCATCGAGCGGGCCGCGGCCGCCGGGCCGTGGGCGTCGCTCGAGGACTTCGTGAGGCGCACGGGCCTGGACGCCGGGGCACTCGCGTCGCTCGCCGAGGCGGGGGCCTTCGAGGGCTTCGGCCTGTCGCGCCGGGCGGCCTTGTGGGAGGTGCGCGCGCTGGCCCGCGCCGCCCGCGCGCCGCTCCACCTGCCGGGCCGCGACGCCGCCCCCTCCTTCCCGGCCCTGGACGCGTTCCAGACGATCGCCTGGGACTACCGCGCGTCGTCCCACAGCCCCCGCGGCCACCCCCTGGCCCCGCTGCGGCCGGCCCTGCGCGACCGCGGCCTGCCCGACGCGCGCGAGGTCGCCGCGATGCCGGACGGCGACCCCGTGCGCTACGCCGGGCTGGTGATCTGCCGCCAGCGGCCCGACAACGCCGGCGGCGTGACCTTCCTGACGATGGAGGACGAGACCGGCTTCGTGAACGTCGTCCTGTGGGAGTCGGTCTGGCGGCGCCACCAGGTCACGGTCAAGACGCACCCGTTTTTGGGGATCACGGGACGGCTCCAGGCCCAGGACGGCGTGGTCCACCTGGTCGCCGAGGACGTGTGGGTCCCGCCGCTCGCCCTGCCCGGCCACGTCCCGGCCCGCGATTTTCGCTAGCCTCTCGAGTGCGCGTGGTGCCCTGATCGTCGGCTCGGCCACGGCCAGAACCCCGTCGGCGTGGGCGTAGGCGTAGGCGTGGGCGTGGGCGATCCCGATCCCTGGGCCAGGACGGTCGCCTGGGAGGTGATCCGACACGCCGATCTCGCCCACGACCACGACCACGCCCACGCCCACGAATCGGGCCACGGGCTCCTGCCTGAGCCAACGACCTCGGAGGTGGCCGGTCGTCGGGCCAACCGAGCGGTTTCTCTGGTACCCTTGGCCGGGTCCTCGCGGGCAGGGCGATGCGCGTCACCCTGGTCAATCCGAACTTCCAGCGCCGGATCCGGCGCATCGCCCAGACCACGGTCGGGCCACCCCTCGGCCTCGCCTCGATCGCGGCCACCGCCCGGGACGCGGGCCACGAGGTCCGCATCGTGGACGCGAACGCCCTGGCCCTGACCCTGGCCCGCACCGCGGAGGAGGCCTGTCGCGATTCCCCGGATGTCGTGGGGGTCACGGCCACGACCGCGACCGTGCGCCTGGCCGGGGCCGTGTGCGAGGCCGTCAAGGCCCGCGCGCCCGGGATTCTCACCGTGGTCGGGGGACCGCACACGACCTTCCTGCCCGAACGCACCCTCCGCGAGATGCCGCCCGTGGATGTCGTGGCCCGGGGCGAGGCCGAGCACTCGTTTCCGCTCCTTCTCCAGGCCCTCTCGGACGGCGGAATCGCCGCCGCGCGCAGGGTCGCGGGCTTCGCGTTCCGGGCCCCGGACGGCTCGGTCCACGACACGGGGATGCCCCCGCCCCTGCACGACCTCGACGCGTTGCCCCTACCCGCCCGAGACCTCCTCCCCATGGACCGCTACCGGTGCACGGACTCGGACTCGTTCACCACGCTACTCGCCATGCGGGGCTGCCCGTGCGCGTGCATCTACTGCGCAGTCCCCACCTTCTTCGGCCGCGCCATGCGCTTCCGCGCCCCGGCCCGCGTGGCGGCCGAGATGGAGGAGGTCCACCGCCGCTACGGGGTCGAGTTCTTTTCGTTCGTGGACGACACCTTCACGAGCCGCCCCGAGTGGGTCGCCGAGTTCTGCGACCGCGTCGTCGCCACGGGCCTGCCTCGCCGGGTGCGCTGGATCTGCCTGACCCGGCCGGACATGGTCACCTTGGATTTGCTGGCGCGGATGCGGCGGGCCGGGTGCGTGCGCGTCGAGTTCGGGATCGAGAGCGCCTCGGACCGGGGTCGCCGTTTCCTGCGCAAGGGGCTGACCGAGGACGTGATCGTCCAGGCGTTTCGCGCGGCCCGCCAGGCCGGGATGTCCACCATGGCCTTCGTCATCCTGAACGTCCCCGGCGAGACGGCGGACGACATCCGCCGCACGCGCGACCTCGTGCTGCGAGTGGCCCCAGACTACCTCCAGGTCTCCTTCCTGACCCCCTATCCCGGGACCCCGTTGCGCGCCGTGGCCGAGTCCGAGGGCTGGGTCTCGACAGATGACTGGTCACAATATTCGTTCTTGAATGACACGGTCCTCGCGCACGGTTCCATGCCGCCGGGCGAGGTGCGCCGCTGGCATCGCCGCATCGTGCGCGGGTTCTACCTTCGCCCCCGCACGCTCTTCAACCTGGCGCGGCTCGTCCTGACCGGCACCGCGAGGCTCCGCCCCCTCGTCCGCACGGTGTTCGCGGGGCTCATGGACCTGTTCTTCGGGCGGTTCACGCGGGAGGTCGGGCCGTGACGACGCTCCTGTGGCAGGCGGTCGCGTTCGTGTACTGCCTGGTACTGCCGGGGCTCCTGTTCGCGCTGCGTCGCGACCGGGAGGAACCCGCGGTCCCCCGGATGCTCGTGGAGTCTTTCGCCTTCGCGCTCCTCGTGGTCCCCATGGCCTGCTTCTGCGCGGCCTGGCTCCTGGGCACCAGCATCCGCCCGCCGCTCGTGTTCGGCGTGGCCACGGCGTTCAACGCGGCGGGGCTTGCGCGCGTCCTGTGGGTCCGGCACGGGCGGGGAGGTCACGGAGCATGACCCCGCTCGTCCTGGCGATCCACGAGGACTCGAACGCGAACGCGGCCCTGCTGCGCGGGGGCGACATCGTGGCCGCCGTGGCCGAGGAGCGCCTGACGCGCGTCAAGTTCCAGGGCGGCTTCCCGGCCCGGGCGGCTGCCGAGGTCCTGCGGATCGCCGGGGTCACCCTGGCGGACGTGGACGCGGTCGTGGCCGGCAACCGCCTCCACTTCCTGCCCCGCCTGTTCGGGACCGCCCCGATCGAGGGCGAGCACGACCTCCTGGGCCTGCGCCACAAGGCGTACCTGGCCCTCCAGGACTTCCTGCGGCGCCGCGCCGCCGCGGGCCGCGCGGTCGAGGCCCTCAACCGCGCGCTCCTGCGCCGCCGCTTCGGGCGCGAGGTCCCCCTCGTGGACCACCACACCGCGCACGCGTACTCCGCGTACCTGACCTCCCCCTTCCCCGAGGCCCTGGCCGTGTCCGTGGACCACTTCGGGGACGGGTTCTCGGGTCGCGTCTTCCGGTGCCGGGCCGGGCGGTGCGAGGCGATGTGGGGCACGGGAGCGCTCGATTCACCGGGCCAATTCTATGGCGAGATCGCCCAGTTCCTGGGCATCCACGTCCTGAACGCCGGGAAGGTCACCGGTCTCGCGGCCCGCGGCGACCCGAGGCCCGCCTATCCCGTCATGGAGCGCCTCTTCCGCCTGGAAGACGACGACCGCCGCTTCGTGCTCTACCCGCTGTGGTCCAAGCGCAAGGGACGCGGACCCTACTGCGACCTCGCCCGCTTCTCGCCCGCGGACGTGGCCGCCGCGGCCCAGAGGCGCCTGGAGGACCTCCTGGTTGCCTTCGTCCGCCGCGCCTTGCGCGAGACGGGCGATCGTTTCCTCGTCCTGTCGGGCGGGGTCTTCGCGAACGTCCTCGTGAACCAGCGCCTGTGGAACCTGCCGGAGGTGGACGGGGTCTTCGTCCACCCGGCCATGAGCGACCAGGGGATCGCGGTCGGGGCCGCGCTCGCGCACCTGGCCGAGACCGTCGGCCTGTCCCCGCGCCCCATCCCGCACGTCTTCCTGGGTCCCGCCTACACCGAGGACGAGATGGGCCGCGCCCTGGAAGACGCCCGCCTCCCGTTCGAGCGCTGCGCGGACGTGGACGCCCGCGTGGCGGACCTCATTGTCCAGGGAAAGGTGGTGGGCCGGTTCACGGGCCGCATGGAGTACGGCCCCCGGGCCCTCGGGCACCGCAGCATCCTCTTCCACACGGCGGACCCGAGCGTGAACGACTGGCTCAATGCGCGCCTGGACCGCTCCGAGACCATGCCCTTCGCGCCCGCGACCCTCGCGGAATCTGCGCCGGCCTGCTACGAAGACTACGCCCCGGGCGCGGCCCACACCGCCCGGTTCATGACCATCACCTTCCGGTGCACCGAGGCGATGAGACGTGCCTCCCCCGCGGTCGTGCACCTGGACCGCACGGCCCGGCCCCAGGTCGTGCACGAAGACGCGACCCCCGGCTTTCACCGCATCCTGCGCCTGGTCCACGAGAAGACGGGCGTCCCGAGCGTGCTCAACACCTCGTTCAACCGCCACGGCGAGCCCATCGTCTGCCGCCCCGAGGAGGCGATCCGCCTCTTTTGCGAGCGCCGCGTGGACGCCCTGGCCCTGGGGCCGTTCCTGCTGGAGCAGCAGTGAGCGGTGCCGTCCGGGGCGTGCAAACGGTGGACCTTCCCCACCGTGGGCGTAGGCGTCGGCGTGGGCGTGGGCGAAATCGTGGACTGGCATGGCAGGGAGTCCCGCGTTTGCCAGCAGGGGCGGTTCGAGACAACGTCCAGAAAAGATGGGTCTTCATGGATCAGTCACGAGCAAGTGAGGAATGTCCAGGCAAACGGGGTTGACAAACCAGGGCAACCCTCCCAGAAGCCATTTCCATGGTCGCGCGAGAAAACAGAGCCGCCTTCGGGGCCAAGTTGCGGGAACTCAGGGAATCGCGTGGCATCGGTCTGAAACGCCTCGCTCGTGAGGTCGGCGTCGGCCAGAGTTACCTCAGCAGGGTCGAGCGGGGCGTCGTGCCTGCGTCGGAACGCCTCATCAGGAGAGTTGCCGGTGTTCTGGGTGCGGAGCCGGAGGCTCTGCTCCTCGCGTCGGGGCGCCTGCCGTCGGACATCTGCTGCTACCTCGTGGCGGATCCAGCGAGGGTGATCGCGGTTCTTCGCGAGGAGTTCTCCTGCTACAACCCCTCACCGCGGCATCCGCCTGCCGTGAGGTCCGTTTCGGAACCCGAGGAGGAACGGCCATGCCGGCAAGACGGACGGTGAAGCCGTGGTCGGGACATGCCGAGGAAACCCCGCTCGCGCATCATGAGGCCGTGACTCCCCAGATCAATCGCCTCCGTACGGAAGACGAGGCTTTCCATTCCTGGTATCGCTTTGTGCTCTCGTTCCCCGCACACCTTGTCGCGGACTACCTGGCGCGGCTTTCCGGGCGGGCGAGTGGGGAGGTCGTGCTGGACCCATTCTGTGGAACCGGGACCACCCTGGTTGAGGCCAAGAGGCTCGGCTTCTCGGCGTCTGGTGTGGAGGCATTGCCGGTGCCCGCTCTTGCCGCCAGGGTGAAAACGGACTGGGACCTGTGTCCGGATGTCCTGGAAAGAGTCGCGAACGAGGTTCTCGACAGGACGGAACAGGACTACGAATCGGCCGGGCTTCCGGGAGGCCTACCCTTGTTCCATCAGGGCCAGCAATCGGTCTCGAACTGGGCTCCGCCCCAGGAGGTCCTCGACCTCATCCCCCGTGGCATGATCAGCCCGCTTCCGCTTCGCAGGGTGCTGATCCTCCGCGACCACATCGAGTCGGTCCGGGACGTCCGGGTCCGCTCCGCACTCCAGGTCGCTCTGGCCGCCGCCCTGATCGAGGACATCGGAAATGTCGGGTTCGGACCGGAAATCTACACGACGCCACCGAAGGATGACGTGCCGGTTGGCGAGGTCGTGCGGCGGAAGGTCAGGCGGATGGTGCAGGACCTCCGCAGCGTCGCGGGAGCATCCCATCCGGAGACCCTCGTCTTGCGGGGTGACTCGAGGACTCTGGACTGCCTGCCCGGCGGCAGCGCGGATGTGGTGATCACGTCGCCGCCATATCCGAACGAGAAGGACTACACTCGGACCACCAGGCTCGAAACGGTCTTGCTCGGTCTGGTACGGGATCGCGCCGCATTGAGGGCCCTCAAGAAGTCGCTTCTGCGGAGCAACTCGCGCGGTGTTTACCGCGAGGATACCGACGACGTGTTCGCCCGACGCTTCCCCCGAATCGTGGACATCGCGCGGCGCATCGAGGAGAGGCGCATTGCACTGAGGAAAGATTCGGGATTCGAGCGCATGTATCACCGCGTGGTCCTCCTGTATTTCGGCGGGATGATGCGGCACTTCCTCGCGCTGCGGAGAGTCCTGCGTCCGGGGGCTCGACTTGCGTACGTCGTCGGCGACCAGATGTCCTTCCTGATGGTGCCGATCCCCACGGGCAATCTGCTTGCGGAGGTCGCGGAGGCCGCCGGCTATTTCGTGGATGGAATCGATCTCTGGCGGACACGCATCTCGACCACCTCAGGTATCAATCTCCGAGAGGAGGTGGTGCTCCTCCGATGGCCGGGTCAGTCCGGCCAGGAGTCCGGGAGGGGGATCACCTCGTAGCGAACGGCAACGGCGGCTCGGCACCCGAGAGGACCCCCCCCGCCCCGCTCCGAGTCCCGCGGGCCCGTCGTCTCGTTCGTCGCTGCTGGGGACGGCAGGTCCACGCCCTTCCCTCGTTGACGCTCCGCCTTCGACTCCGGGCCTCGCGGGAACTACGGGCGGGGGGCCAGGGTCCCTCGCCGCCGCAGCGCTCGCCGGGATCGTCAAGACGCTGTGCCCGGGAACCAGCCTCAGTCCGACGCTGCCTCCGGGCAGGTCCACGACTCGCCCTCGGCCAGGACCCGGACGCGGTCCGGCTCGCCCCGGCGCTCGAACCGTCGCCGCAGGTCCGCGGCCCGCCCCGGGTGCAGGGACAGGGGCGGCAGGCTCAGCCAGACCCCGCCCTCGTGGATGGGGATCACGAACTCGGCGCGCAGGAGGTCCGCGGCGGCCTCGGCCTCACGCGGCCCCATCACGGTCCGCCGCCCCAGGACCCGCGTCCCGCTCACCGGGAGCATCGCGACGCGCACCGGGGCGGACTTCGCCGCCTCCGCGAGCACCCCCGCGTCGAAGCGCGCGTCCCCCCCGAAGAAGACCCGCCCGAAGCCCGGGAAGTCGAGGACGTAGTTGACCTCCTCGGGTCCGGGGCCGGTGTGCGGCCCCGGGACCGCGAAGACCCGGACATCGCCCACGAGCACGTCGTCCCAGGCGGGGAGTTCCGTCCAGCCCGGGCCTCCTTTCCCCGCGCGGGCAAGCCCCCCCGGCGGGAACACGACCGCCCGCGGGGGCGGGCGCAGGCGCGCCACGGCCGCCGCGTCCCAGTGGTCCGGGTGCAGGTGCGACACGAGGACCGCGTCCACGGGCGGCAGGGCCTCCACGGCGATCCCGGGTCGCCTCAGGCACGGGATCACCCACAGGCGCATCGAGAACCACGGGTCGGTCAGGACGCGGAAGTCCCCCCACTCGATGAGCAGGGTCGCGCACCGGATCATCGTGACGCGGAACGGGCGCTGAAGGCCGGGCGTCCCGTCATTCATAGATGTAACTCCACACCGCCAGGGTCCGGTGCTCGCGCTCGAAGGGCTCGCGGGCGATCCGTTCGAGCACGTCGGCGGGCGGCGCCACGAACGGGCGGTAGAACGACGGCCACGGCGCGGGCGAGGTCATGTGCGCCCGCTCCTGCGCGACCTCCTCCGGGGTCTCGCGGGTGTAGAAGAACTGCCAGTCCTTGCGCAATGCGACCGGCAGGCCGTCCAGGCCCGAGTCGTTGCGGGCCGCGTGGGGGAAGCGGACGTACCAGCGCTCGTCCGCGGGGACGTCCAGGAGGGCCGCGGACCGGGCCGCCAGCCCCATCGCGCCGGCCAGGACCGCCACCGCGACCCACCGCCGGCCGTCCCTGAGGCCCTCGCGCATCCACGCGAGCCCCGCGGCCAGAAAGGCCGCGACCGGGACCAGGTGCAGGGCCATGAAGGTCTGCTTCAGTTCCTCCCAGTTCTCCTGGAAGGCGAAGAGCAGGGCCACGACGGCGTACCAGGACCCCAGGGCCGCGGCCTCGAACCGGCGCCGGCGCGCGAGGACCGCGACCCCCACGACCGCCAGGGCCGACGCGACGAGGCCGAACGACTTCAGCGCGGTCAACGGCCAGTGCAGAAATGTGGGGAAGGCGAAGTGAGGCGTGCGCACGACGTGGTCGTGGAACGGCCAGTTCAACAGGCCGTTGAACCGGAACTCGGCCCCGAGGAACCGGTGCGGAAACGTGGGCCGGAACCCCTCCAGGCGCGTCACCTGCGAGGGGTGGATCAGGGCCTCACCATACGCGAAGTCGTTCCACGCCAGGACCGGGAGGATCGCGAGGGCCGAAAGCGCTGCGAACACGGCCATCCGGGCCAAAAACGGCCACCACGCGCCGCCGGATTGCCGCCAGGCGAACGCGGGGAACAGCGGCGCCAGGACGATGGCCTCGTTCCGGATCCCCCCGAGCAGGCCATAGACCAGCCCGATCAGCCACCACCGGGGCGCGGGTCCCGTCATCAGGTACCACAGGAACACCAGCACGAACAGCCCGACCTGGTTGCCGTTCAGCCGCTCCAGGTACAGCGAGAAGGGGTTCAGCACCAGGAACAGGGCCGCGGCCCAGGGGACCCCGAAGCCCCCGACCAGGCGTCTCAACGACGCAAACGCGAACACGAACATCAGGGCCCACGTGGCCGCATAGACCCACCGGAACGCCGCCTTGTTGAACAGCGCGAACGGGGCCGCAAACAGGATGGCCGTGCCGATGCGCTGGTCCTGCGAGGCGATGCCGAAGCCCCCGGGAGAAGGGTCGTAGGTATCGTCAGGGATGCGACCTTTCAATGTGTAATGATATCGTGGGGTCCCGTCCATCCGGTGCAGGTCCACGCGCTGCCCCGTCATGAACATCGCGGGCACCGCGATGTAGGTGTCCCAGTACCCGCGCGTGGGGCCATCGAAGCGCAGGGCCGAAACCACAAGAATCGCGAGGGCCGTCCCCGCGAGACCCCACCGTTGTCCTGACGAGAGAGCCACGGGGGGAGTGTAGCGCCGAAGCGTGGTCTTGCGATACAGTCACGAAAGACGCACGCCGGGAGGCCGGGATGGAGTCCCTCGCCCGCAGGCGCGAACGGGCCCGCCGCATCGCCGCGACCCTCGCACAGTGGTACCCGGAGGACACGCGGACCGCGCTCGACTTCCGCGACCCCTTTCAACTCCTGGTCGCCACGATCCTGGCGGCCCAGTGCACGGACGAGCGCGTGAACCAGGTGGCGCCCCACTTGTTCCGACGCTTCCCGGACGCCGCGGCCCTGGCCGGGGCGGACCCGGGCGAGGTCGAGGCCATCATCCGCCCCACCGGCTTCTTCCGGGCCAAGGCCCGCAGTATCCATGCCTGCTG
>FWPU01005108.1_pt1 | contig 29237 bp, 31 predicted proteins | sample 2228361 | NCBI WGS metagenome assembly FWPU01 (sample SAMEA103939777, study PRJEB20133) | metagenome | reverse complement strand
GTGACTATCCGCATCGTACCAGACGGATGCCTCGCCTTCAATAAACCTTTACACCTGGGCGCTCACGACCCCAAAACCCTACACCTGAGAGGTCGGCTCCCGCCGGACGGCGGCGGTACGGGAGACCGCCGGAAGGCGGTGGGACAAGTACGACCGGCGTCAGCTGGTCGGCTCCCGCCGGACGGCGGCGGTACGGGAGACCGCCGGACGGCGGCGGTACGGGGTGGTAAGACCGGCTTCAGCCTGTCCACTACCGCCTGAAGGCGGTGGTACAAACCGGTACGACCGGCTTCAGCCGGTCGCGTCCCGCCGGACGGCGGCGGTACGGGGTGGTACGATAGGCTTCAGCCTGTCACGCCACTGCCTGAAGGCGGTGGTACGGGGTGGTACGATAGGCTTCAGCCTGTCCACTACCGCCTGAAGGCGGTGGTACGGGGTGGTACGATAGGCTTCAGCCTGTCCACTACCGCCGGAAGGCGGTGGGACGGGGTGGTACGACCGGCTTCAGCCGGTCGGCTCCCGCCGGAAGGCGGTGGTACGGGAGACCGCCGGAAGGCGGTGGTACGGGGTGGTATGATAGGCTTGAGCCTGTCTTGTATCGCCGGACGTCGGATAGGCTCTCATCATGGTCCTTTGTGGACTTCGTGCCTTTGTGGTGCAATCATCAAGCAGTGTCTCGTTGTCGCACTACGTTCCTCATATGGAGTAGCCTATCTTCAGGGCGTAACCCGCAATCGCGGTCCTGAAACGGCGCTCAACGCGCGCGCTTCAGGCAGCAGCGCTGCCATGAGCAACTGGTACCTGCCAACATCAGGCAGGTCCGTGTCGAATGCGATCGGGCTCTCCGGTGTATCGGCTGTCGCTTTGATTGTCGTTGCGCTCAGCGTGTGCGTTTCGCCGGAGGCAAGGTCATACGCCAGAAGAACGATGTGACAGGATGCGCCATGCTCGCCGATCGCTTCCGCTCGTTCGAGACGCACGCTGGCGGTCGCGTGCAATCGAGAGGCGGCGCCTGTTCCTGGTCGTGCAGGGACGGTGTCGATCTGTACGTTGTTGAGGTGAACAGACACCGGTGCGGCTTCGTGAGCGATCTGCGTTCCAGTCTCGATAAAGAATCGCGCCACCTGCTGGTCGTTCCATTCCGGCGGTTGCTCGCCGGTTGTGGTCAGACAGACGTCCTGTACCTCTCCCTCTTCGTCGAGGAGAATGGCAGCGAATATGATCGGCGACTCTTCGAGCATCATCTCCTGTGCCTCCCGGGTCATGTCCGCTGCTGATGGCAGCGCTTCTTGTGTACGCACGTCAGCCAGCCCGACAATCGGTGTTTCTTCGACAGGCTTCGTTTCCACCTCAACCGGTGGCGCTTCCGCTGCGGTCGGCGCTTCCGTCGCGGGCGGTTCAGCGATAAACGCTTCGATCGACGGCGCTTCCGTCGTCGCCAGGAGTTCCATTTCTGCTTCTTCGAGTGGGGACACTTCTGCACGTAATTCGGGAATGGTCGCCTCGGCTGGCGGCGCTTCCATCGCTGCCGTAGGTTCCGTTTGTGTCTCGGACGGCGATGCTTCCGTCATCGCTGCAGGTTCCGTTTCTGCCGCTTCGACCAGGGATGCCTCTGTTGGTGGCGGTTCACTCACCGGCGTCCCGGCAGGCGGCGCCGGATGTGCCAGTTCGCGGGCGCGTTCAATCCATCCCATCCGGGTGATCTGTTCGGTGGATCGTCCCGTCCAGGCAGCCAGGTCGGACGGCGAACAGGCCGCCAGCGCTGCGAACGTTGTGATGCCCGCAGCGCGCAATCGCCGCGCAATTGCCGGTCCGATCCCCGCAATCTGTTGCAGATCGTCGGCAGGAACATCGGATGCTGGCACGGCAGACGTTGTGCTTTCAGGGAGACGCCTGACCGGTGATGGAACGGCGCTGCCGATTGACTGCCGGATCTGCTCATGGATCCATTCGATCAGCGCCTCGTCCGGCGCTCCTGTCCAGACTCTGTGCTGATCGTGCTCCTCGTGGTAGGCGCGCGTGCGCCACATCAGCCGTCCTTCGCCGGCATCGCGCGACTCGACGGCGATGCGGAACGCGGCGCGCTCGTTCCACCGGGTGTCATCACCCCATTCGCCGCTGTGCATCTCATCGTCAAACGGCAATCGTTCGCGCACAGTCATGGATGTCCCCCTGGTTATTGCAGGCGATAGTCTCCCCGCACGATACCCACCCGAATGCCGTCGATCTCCTCTGGAACGCTCAGATCATCGGGTGTGCCGCGCACGTGGATCCGCACGCCGATCACCCCGGCTTCAGGAGGGTCGAGCAGCCCGATGTCGATATTGGTGACGGCTGGATGGGCACTGAAGCGCGCGATCATCCGGTCGCGCGCCTGCCGCGCCTTGCGCCACCATGCCACCGATTGCGAACTCATCGCACCAGTGTCTCCAGTGTCTCCAGCATCCTGCTTTCAACCTCACGCCGTGCTTCGCGCACCGCCACTTCCGGTCGCCGACGGTCGGCCACCGCCGGTCGTTCGGTGACAATATCGACACCGAGCGCATCGAGAACGGTCAGCATATCGATCGCCAGCGCCTGCTCTGGATGATCGCTGCCGGCGAAATGCAACCCGATGGCGGCGCGTGTTTCGGCATCGAGCCACCACGATCCAGAGTCGCCTCCGGCGCTGACTTCGTGTTTGCCAGGAACGGGAACGATGGTCATGACGTGCTGAATGGTGCGCTGCATAGAACCATACCACAGCCGCGCCTGTCCTTCAACCCCGGTAATGACGCCTTCGGTCACGCGAGTCGTTCGCCCCGACTTGATGACGCGCATGCCGAGGTATGGCAGCGCTGCTCCGCTGACCGGACCGATGTCCAGCTGGTGGTTGATGAGTGCACGATCACCGGTGAGGGTTGCTACAGCGGCGTCAATCTTCTGGTGCATCGCGTGGCGCGTCGTGGTGGCGACGACATCATACGGCAGACCGCCATCGAGTCGTCCTGGCTGACAGATTGGCAACCCGGCGGCGACCCAGCGCTCGGCGGCGAGTACGTGCCAGTTGCTCAGGATCATCAACTCGCCTGTGGCGCGATCGCGCACCAGACCGCCAAGCGTGCCTGCGCTGTACTCACGCGCAACCGAAACGCTGATCCCGCCGCGCATCGGATCGTGGCGCGCCTGCGGACCGCTGGCAGGTGGACGTGGAGGGTAAGACCACCAGCTCCAGAGGTGAGGTCGGTACGTGCCCTCGATGACATCAGTTGTGAACTCGCCGATCTCCCGCGGCACCGCTTCGATGCCGGCGCGTTCGAGTTCGGCGTGGGGCAGTTTTTGTGGAACGTGGAAGCGGATCGTCGGGCGTTCGTCGGTCGATTCGGCGCGGATCGGGATGCCAAAATCGACCATATTAACGCGGTAGGCAGGGTTGTAGAGGAACATTGGCGCGTGGCGGCGGATCATGAGCCGCGCCCGCGCGGCGCGGAGACGGTCGTTGTCCATCATCGATCTCCTTGCAGGAAATGGTAGAGACAGGACAGCGCCCCGTCCCTACCATTCCGTGATTGCCGTCAGTCAGCTGTCTTACGCATACACATCGAAGCGCACCGGCTGCTCGAAGCGAATGATGAGACCGCTGGGTCCGAAGATCGAGGCGTGGATAGAGTCGACCCGCGACGCATACCCGGCGAACGGAACCATCGTGGTGCTCAGCGCCGTCAGGATCTGCGCGCGCAGATGGACTTCATACAACCCTGGCGTATTCGGCGTCAGCGTGATGGCGTTGAGGATGAAGGGTACAGGCGCCAGGTTGCCCGTCACTGTTCCGCTCATCGTCGCATCGGGGCTCATTGTGATAACGTTGTTGGTGTTGTACGTGATCCGATAGGGCAGCAAGGCGCCACCGACGATCTGCATCGGCGATGGGGCCGGCGGACCTGCCGGGTTGAGGAACAACACCGAGAAGATCACCAGCGGCTGACCGACCCGCACAATCGGGTTGGGCTTGGGGAAACCAAGGTCAAACGGTGCAGAGAACGGACCGACTGCCATGATGTCCCACCAGTTGGTCGGCGCGGCGATCTCAGGTCGCCAGCTCGCCTTTGCTTCCTCATATGCCGCCTCGAGGCGCTCCAGCAGTACTGCCTGCAGTTCTTCGACTGCCAGTTCTTCCCGCTCGACCTCCGCTCCCTTCGCTGCCACCAGTTCTCGTTTTGCAGATGCGACTGCCATAGTTGTGACCTCCCTTTCCTTACCGTTACAACATTGCGTTGCTTACGCGCAAGGTCATCCTACGCCGTGTCGCTCACGGCGCGCTTGTCCACAGATGCGTAGAAACTGCCGAACATCACAGGTTCGGCTCACGCTGCGAAAAGGTTCGACCAGCGATAGGACACGAGGTTGCAAAGAGCGGAGCGTGAGCGACCAACATGCGCGCATTGCGTACACTGTGCTCAGTCAGCGCTCACGCTCGCACGGGAAGGAGAGTGATTGAGGACTACAAACCCGCCTGATCCATCCAGCGGATCCAGGGAAGCAGGGCGTCGGTCACCGGAATGTGCCCTGGCTCATCAAGAACGAGCGGCAGATTGCGAGCGGGTGTCAGACGAAGCGGCGCGTGCGTCGTCTGGCGGACACCGCCGCCGCCGACGTGCAGTGCAGACGGATCCCCCTGCGCCAGAACTGTCCGTCGGCGAACCGGCGCAAGATGGATCAGCAGACGACGACCACAGTGCGGGCACGACCATTCTTCCGCCCCTGATGCGTGTCTGTGACGGAGCTGGAGCGTGTGCAGGGGTTGATCCGACATTGTGCGTGTTCCTTTCCAAAAGTAAGGGTGCCGTTAAAGTATTAACTCTTATTATACACGAGACAGTGACATGAGTGATACCAGACACTATGCACAGAACCTGTGGTGTATGGTATGATAGTCAGCCCTGTACCCTCCCGCTCTCTGGCTGAGTCTATGCACACATCAACATCTTCGCCCCGTTTTGCGGCGCTTACGGCGCTGCGTTACCGCGATTTTCGCCTGCTCTGGGCTGGACAGCTGGTGTCGATTACAGGTACGCAGATGCGCAATGTTGCGATTGCCTGGCAGGTGTACCAGCTGGCGCAGGCAGACAGCAGCATCCGAGCTGAGATTGCGCTTGGATTGATCGGTCTGGCGCGTGTTATTCCGCTGGTCGTCACGGCGCTCTTCAGCGGTCTGGTCGCCGATCGCGTCGATCGGCGCAACATCCTCATTCTGACATCACTGGTGGCGCTTGTCTGTTCCGTCGTGCTGGCGCTCACCGGCGCCCTGGAGCGCCCGTCGTTGCCGTTGATCTATGCGATGGTGGCGCTGGCGGCGGTTGCCGGCGCTTTTGAGTTGCCGGCGCGCCAGGCGATTATTCCGAACCTGGTTGCGCCGCACCATCTGCCGAATGCGTTGAGCCTGAATATCGTCGCCTGGCAACTCGCGACCGTCATCGGTCCGGCGTTGTCGGGGGTGTTGATTGCGGCGGTTGGCGTTGCCCTGGTGTACTGGATCGATGCCGCCACGTTTCTGGCGGTTGTGGTCGCAGCCCTGCTCATGCGCACACGCCATATTCCTGCCCGCGTCGAACCGGTCTCGCTCCAGGCGGCGCTGGCCGGGTTGCGCTTCGTCTTCTCGCATCGTCTGATCGCTGCCACCATGGTGCTTGATTTCTTCGCAACGTTCTTTGGCGCTACCGGAGTGTTGCTGCCGATCTTCGCCGATCAGGTCTTGCGGGTGGGACCGACTGAACTTGGCTGGATGTATGCCGCTCCATCGGCGGGGGCGGTTGTGGCTGCGACGCTGCTCAGCAGTGTGCGTCTTCCGCGTCAAGGGGTCGTGTTGCTTGGCGCAGTGCTGCTGTTCGGTGTGTGCGTCGCCGTCGTCGGGGTGTCGCGCTGGCTCCCGCTGACCATGGTTGCCCTGGCGGGCATGGGCGCAGCGGATACGGTCAGCATGGTCATTCGCGGAACTATTCGCCAGCTCCTGACCCCCGACGAACTACGGGGGCGGATGGTGGCAGTCAATATGGTCTTCTTTGCCGGCGGTCCGCAACTCGGAGAAACCAACGCCGGCTTCATCGCCAGCCTGATCGGCGCGCCGGCAGCAGTCACTGTCGGCGGGGTGTTGTGTGTCGCGCTGGTGCTGGCGATGGCGATCAGGGTGCGTGAACTGCGTGACTACAACGGACCGTGACCATTTGACGAGGAACGTGGTCTCTCGCTATACTACAGGTGTGCAGATGCTATTCGATACCAGGGATACTGGCGTGGCTCGCAACGATAATCCACTGCGCGACATCGATCCTGCCACTATCGATCCTGCGTGGCTGTTGAATGAGCTGAAGGAGGCGCATCAGACGATCCGCGCCTTACTGCGCCAGCTCAGCAAGGAACAGGGGCGCCACGCCGAGATTGCGCGCGCCTACAACAAAACGGTTGCCAATCTGGTCGAGATCACCCGCGAGAATGCGGCGCTCGAACGTGAACGCGATATGTGGAAGGCGCGCGCTGAGAGCGCCATGCGCGAGCACGCTTCTACAAAGATTGGCGACATTCCCCTTTCGCTGACCGCTGCCGAAATCAGCGCCATTCGCAAAGCAATGGCGCGCCTGCACCATCCTGATGCAGGCGGCGATGCTGAGCGCATGAAACTCTGGAACGCGGCGCTCGATCCGCTCGAAGAACGGGCCTCGTCCTGACGTCGTTTCCCGTTCGATCACGCCCTACTACACAACGAATGACGCGACACCGGTCAGACGGCTCCGTGTGCCATGCGCTACGATTTGATAGGTTCCCGGCGCGAGATCGGACGGTCGATATGTCAGCCACACGCGACCGGACAGATCCGCTGCAGCTGCTACGTCGAGCGGCCTGACTCCGCGTGGAGTGTTGAGCCACGTGACCACATTCTCACCAGGCACGAAACGGTCGCTGAAGAATGTGCGCGTGGTGTTGGCTGATCCGCGGATCGGCTCGACGATCAGCCAGACGAAGGGCGCAGTATCGTTGCCGCCGCCAACCAGCACTGGCGCCCAGTTGCTGCGTCCGCTGCCGCCGCGATCCTCATCCGACCATTGGAACGTCGAGCGCGTTTCGATGGCAGTGTTGGTGGCGAGTGCATTGTTGACCTTGAAATCGATGAAGCCGCTGCGCGTCTTGCCGCTTCCAAGACGACCGAACGTGACGGTCAGCCGGCTCGGCGTCAATTCGCTCACCCAGTCCCCTGCACCATGGTCAAAGCGGCTGGCAATCGGCAGGATGTGGTCGCGATTGTACGGCACAATGACTATGCTGCTCTCCTTTCGCAACTCAGGCAGGTTTGCCCCATCGATTAACACATCACCGGTGATTGGACGCTCGGATTTGCGGCGGTGTTCCTGAAAGAATGCTCAAATGGGGGCATACATCGGTGGGGAACGGTATTACAGCTCTCCAGGTGACTGATTCGGCGCCCTGGGCGCCTGGCGCGTCCGCTGCGATTGCTGTGCAGCGCGCAGATGACCGTCGCCTGTAAGTAGTTCGGGTATACTAGGAGGAAAGCCTGATGATTGTGAGGACGACCTATGAACCGCCAACGAGCCAGCGGTATTCTGTTGCACCCGACATCGCTCCCGTCGCGGTGGGGCATTGGTGATCTGGGGGATAGCGCGTATGATTTTGCCGATCTGCTTGCGGCTGCGGGTCAGCGTATCTGGCAGGTGATGCCGCTCGGTCCAACCGGCTACGGCGACTCGCCGTACCAGAGTTTTTCCGCCTTTGCGGGCAACCCGTTGCTGATCAATTTCGACATTCTGCTCGAAGAAGGGTTGCTTGCGCCGTCGGACCTTGCCGATGCGCCGATCCTGCCCGACACCGCCGTCGATTATGGGGCGGTCATTCCCTTCAAGCACCGCACTCTGCGACGTGCCTTCGCGCGGTTTCAGCAGGGGTACGCCGACCATCTGCGCGCCGATTTCGAGGCGTTCTGCGCAGAGCAGGCGTCCTGGCTCGATGACTACGCGCTGTTCGCCGCCTTGAAGAGCGCCAATGGCGGCGATTCCTGGTCTTCCTGGGATCCAGGGTTGCGCCGCCGTGATCCCGGTGCGCTCGACGCAGCGCGCCGCACCTATACTGATGAAATCGCCTACCAGCGGTTCATTCAGTATCTCTTCTTCGATCAGTGGCTGGCGTTGAAGAAGTACGTCAATGACCTCGGCATTCAGATCATGGGAGATATCCCGATCTTTGTCGCCTACGACAGCGCCGATGTCTGGGCGCATCCCGAATTGTTTTTCCTTGATGAGGACGGCAGGCCGCTCGTGGTTGCCGGTGTTCCGCCCGACTACTTCAGCGCCACCGGACAGCTATGGGGCAACCCGCTCTACCGCTGGGACGTGCTGAAAGCACGCGGCTACGACTGGTGGATCGAGCGATTCCGCGCAACGTTGACGCTGGTCGATGTGGTGCGCGTCGATCATTTTCGCGGCTTTGCCGCCTACTGGGAAGTGCCCGCCGGTGAGGAGACGGCCGTCAATGGGCGCTGGGTCGAAGGCCCGGGCGCCGACCTGTTTGAGGCGGTCGAGCGGGCGCTTGGCGTCCTGCCAATCGTTGCCGAAGATCTGGGGGTCATCACACCCGATGTCGAAGAACTGCGCGACCGGTTTGATTTTCCGGGGATGCGCGTGTTACAGTTCGCTTTTGGTGGAAACGCCGATCAGCCCTATTTGCCGCATAATCACATCCGGCGATGTATTGTCTACACCGGCACCCACGACAACGACACAACGCTGGGTTGGTGGCGCACCGCCTCGGAAAAGGAGCGTCGCCACGTACAGTTGTATCTGGGGCGCAGCGGCGATGACATTGCGTGGGATTTCATCCGCGCTGCGTTGTCGTCGGTGGCGGACACGGCAATCATCCCGCTGCAGGACGTGCTCTCACTGGGGAGCGAAGCGCGCATGAATACGCCGGGTCGTCCTGGCGGCAACTGGACGTGGCGCTTCAGCCTGCACCAGATGACGCCGGCGATTATCTCACGTCTGCGGGAACTCACCGTCCTCTACGGCCGGTATGTTGAACCGGCGCCGGAGGAGAAAGAGTCCGATCAGGTCGACGCGCCATCGGTGTATGCGTGAGAACGGCTCTTACTCCATTCCGAGCCAGCGCACACTCACCGGACGTTCACCCAGACCGCTGGCGCGGATGATCTGTTCGTCGCCAGGCATCAGATCGAGATAATTGTCGCTCCAGGCGACGCCATCGCCTGCGGAGAGCACCACGCCCTTAGCGGGGCGAGCTGCGCGGATGTATAACGCATCTTCGGATGCCAGGTCGAGCACGATTACCGGATCGGGGAACGTCAGATACTTGAGCGGTTCGGGCCAGAGTGAGGCGCGTGCCACGACCTGATCATGTGCGATCACGCGGGCATCGAAGATCAGCGCTGCTCCCGGATCGAAGCCAAACTGCCCCAGTTCGGTAGTACGATTGGGGGAAAGGGACACGCGCAGTTTGTCGAGCACCACCAGATCGCCGCCGAGCGTCCAGGTGCGCAGTTCGACATCGACCTCTGCTGCCTGCGCCGTGCCATTGACTACCCAGAGATCGACGCCATCGACGGTGCGCGCCAGTCCTGCAGCGATCGGTGCGAGTGCGCGTCGCACGGCATAGAGCGCCGGTTTAGGGCGCAGATAGTAATCGATCAGCGACCAGCTGATGACGGGCCAGCAATCGTTCAGTTGCCAGACAAGCGCACCGGCTGTCGCGTAGCGCCCTGGCCCGCCCCAGCGTCGTCTCCAGGCGCGAATGGCCGTTGCAAGCGCCTCAGCCTGCACCAGTTGCGTCGCGTAGATATACCCGTCCAGATCGGACGGGAGACGAACATTGTCGTTGAGGTAGACTGCCAGGCGGCGAGGACCGTCGGCTGATTTGTTATGGTGATCGATGGTGCGGCTCTGTGGATAGCGTTCGGAAGGTGGTGCGAACGCCTCGATCGTTGCGCGATCCGGGAACGCCTGCATGCCGAATTCACTGACGAAGCGACCATGGTAGGCGGCGTACTGCTGATAGGGTGCAACACGCCCGTGCCAGACATCCCAGGTATGTCGGTCGCCGAATGACTGATCAGACCCGTCGGCGCCGCCGTATGGACTGCCGGGCCAGTAAGGGCGGGTTGGATCGAGGGTTGCGCAGATATCGGGGAGCAGACGTTCATAGATGATGCGCGCCGGGAAACGATCGGCATTCTCTTCCGGGGTAAGGTTGGGGTCGTAGCGACCGGCAGCTGCGGCGACCTGATAATCTTCATTGTTGCCGCACCAGAGTGCAAGGCAGGCATGATGACGCAGACGCCGCACCTGGGCTTCGGCTTCGGCGCGCACACTGTCGCGGAACCAGCCCGGCGCCGGATAGACGCCGCAGGCAAACATAAAATCCTGCCATACCAGCAACCCCAGTTCGTCGCAGGCGTCGTAGAATGCATCGTCCTCATAGATGCCACCACCCCAGACGCGCAGCATGACCATGTTCGCCGCCGCTGCCTGCTGGCACCATGCACGATACCGTTCCGGCGTGATGCGCGTCACGAAACTGTCGGCGGGGATCCAGTTCGCTCCCCCGCAAAAGACAGGGATGTTGTTGACTTCGAACAGAAACGTCGCGCCAGGTTCCTGTTCGAGCGGATCCTGAACCAGGCGCAGGCGTCGCACTCCGATCCGCCGTTCCTGCCGGTCGAGCACGCCATTGCTGTTCCGGAGGGTGACCACCAGACGATACAGCGGCTGATCGCCATAGCCGTTGGGCCACCAGAGGCGTGGCGCGGGCACATGCAGTCTGGTAGAGATGTTGCCTTCCTCGACCGGCAGCGTGGCAGTCGCCACTGGCGCGCCATCGGGATCGAACAGATCGACCTGAACGGCCGCTTCTGCAAAGAAGCGCGTCATTTCCTCCGCGTTGCGCGCGACGTGCCCCCCTGCCTCGATCACTGCATGCACGGCTATCGTCGCGTGATGCAGATCGGGAGCGACATCGACCGGGCAGGCGACATCGGCGATCCGCGCCGTACATATCTCCAGCCGCACCGAACGCCAGGGACCCGCGGTCAGCAGCGCCGGTCCCCAATCCCAGCCATAGTGGTACTGCGCTTTGCGCACATACAGACGGCTGCTATCACCATTCCAGAGCGGCAAGGCGCCGCCTTCGGCTTCCCGTTCCCGCCCGCGGCGCAGCGCCGACTCGAAGAGCACAATCAGCAGGTTGCGTCCTGGACGGACCAGACGAGTCGCTTCGATGCGGCGCGGGACAAACATGTTGTCATGGGTCAATACCAGCGCATCGTTGAGCCAGACCTGTGCAAACGTGTCGAGACCGTCGAAACACAGCGTCACTGTTTCATCCGGCGCAATATCGGCGGGAACGTCGAAATCGCACCGATACAGCCAGGCAACCTCACCAACCCACTGCGCTGCGTATTCATTCAGCCCATCGAACGGATCGGGCAGCAGCCCGGCAGCGATCAGGTCCTGATGAACGACGCCAGGAACCGTTGCCGGTATCCATCCCTCGTCATCGTCGATGTGTGCAGCGATTGCACGCACCGGATCGTACTGCTTGAGCCGCCAGCCGCTGGAAAGCACAACCTGCCGCATGGATGACCTTTCATGGCAACTGCTCATGCTTAGAGCCTATCCACATAGCGCATGATACCGCACAACCGCATCCTGAGGAGCGCGCAGTGCGTATTGAGGGGGCGGTTGTTCGGATAGGCACTTAGAAGGGGACGAATGGCGCACCAAAGACAGGCGTATGCCTTTGAACGCTTCCGTCCCCTCTTGTATGCAATGGCATGAGCGTATTCGTGCGCTTTTCACCTGCAGAACGTCTCGTTTTAGTGTTCAACTGCCGCCAGCAATCGAAGATGATGCAGGAGCGCATGCATGTGTGCTGCATCAGCGTCGGTCGAGTCGGCAGGGAAGCGCGCTTCGAGCGCCCGTATCGCCTCATGAGCCGTTGCCGACCCTTTCAGAAGCGCAAGGCTTCCCAGGTCTTCCAGCACGTAACCGCCCGAATCGCGACGATACGCGATCCGGCATCCATAGGACGACTTGAGCGCATCGAGATCGTGCTTGAGGGCTGCCACAGCTGCAGTCGGGTAGCCCTCGGCGCCGAGTTCCTGTTGGACGGCCGCAATCAGGTCCTCGGTCGATGCCGGTCCGCGCAGCAACATGCGCGCAATAAACAGGCGTCGTCGGAAAGTCAGTTGCGAACTGCGTTTGATGCCGCCGCGTCGTTGTGTCATTGGTTCTTCCTTTCAGCAGGCTACATCGCAGGCTAGAGTATAGCACAAAAGTATAGCATACATGGCAAGAGCCATTGACAATTCATACACAATCTGTCTCACGGTTCGTTGCACCTCGCGCATGTCCATCGGTTTGTGAATGTCTGCCCTGGCATACATCCGATCAACGATGATATGCGTACTTGTTGATGCAAGCGCTTGCATTCCCTGCGACGATAAGAAGGAACGAAGAAAGGGAGGACACGTACCGTGGTTCGCCGATCATTTGTCATGGTCATCGCACTCATCGCAGTTGCGCTGACATCGTTCATCGCCACTGCTCCTGCGCAGGCTGCAGGCAATGCAAAGGTGTACGTCGTTCATGGCATTCCTGGACGTGATCTCGGTCTTCAGCCGAGTCTGCCGGTCGATGTATCGGTTAATGGCGCGTGCGCTCTGACACGCTTCAAGTACACCGATACCGTTGGTCCGATTGAACTGCCCGCCGGTTCATACGACATTAAGATCCATCTTTCCGCCTCTCTGTCCACGCCTCCGTGCAGTGGTCCGGTTGCAGTCGCTGCGACGGTTCCGTTCGCAGGCGGCGAGAATGCGACGATTGTGGCGCATCTGACAGAGAGTGGCGCGCCGACGGCATCGAAATTCGCCAATGACGTGACTCCGGCCAGCCCGGGTAATGGGCGCATCATGGCGCGCCACACAGCGCCGCTGCCTCCGGTAGACCTGATCGTCAAGACGTTTACGTCGCCTGCGGCGCTGGCTGTGATCCCCAATCTTGCCAATGGTGACCAGGTATCGGCTGAACTGCCGGCGAACACCCGCTTCCGCGTCCAGTTTGCTCTTGCCGGAACGACCGATCCGGTGCGTGTGAGCAGCGTGAAGGCGCGCCCGGGTGAGACGGTGATTTACCATGCCGTCGGTTCCGTGCGCAAGAATACGTTCACGCTGATCGAACTGCGGGTGCGACAGTAGGGTTCGTGCGCAGCGCTGCTTTCAGCATTCGCGGGGAGAGACGTTGCACTGCAACGTCTCTCCGCATTTGTGTTTATCATTGCAGTTCTGATACGGTCCCCACATGATCGAGCAGGAACGCATACTCGAACGCCGTCTCGTGCAGGCGGTCATAGCGCCCTGAAGGACCGGAATGACCGGCGCTCATCTCAGTCTTCAGCAGCACCGGCGCGTCGTTCGTCTTGACCTCACGCAGTTTTGCGACCCATTTTGCAGGTTCCCAGTACTGGACACGCGGATCGTGCAGTCCAGCGGTCGCCAGGATAGCCGGGTAGGCGTGTGGCGTTGTGTTGTCGTAGGGCGAATACGACTTCATGTACGAATACTGCTCTGCAATCGCCGGGTTGCCCCACTCCTCGAATTCGATGGCGGTCAGCGGGATCGATGAGTCGAGCATGGTGTTCACAACATCGACGAAAGGCACGTCTGCAACGACACAGCGCATCAGGTCGGGGCGCATCGTTGTGACTGCGCCGACCAGCAACCCGCCAGCGCTGCGCCCCACAATCGCCAGACGTTCTGGTGTGGTGTATCCCTCTGCAATCAGATATTCAGCGCAGGCGATGAAATCGGTGAAGGTGTTGCGCTTGTGCATCATCTTTCCGGATTCATACCAGGCGCGCCCCAGTTCTCCACCGCCACGGACGTGCGCAATCGCAAAAATGACCCCCCGATCCAGCAGGCTGATCCGTTCGATCGAGAAACGTGGATCGGCAGTCGCGCCGTAGGCGCCGTAACCATACAACACGAGCGGCGCTGGACGGGTCACGTCCGCCCGATAGACAATCGAGATCGGCACGCGCGTGCCGTCGTTGGCGGTTGCCCACAATCGCTCGCTCCGGTAGTGCGCCGGGTTGTAGCCAGGGATGTCGTCGCGCTTCACGAGCGTCAGTGTGCGTGTGTCCATATCGTAATCGTAGATCGTCCGGGGTTGTGTCAGTGACATCATGTGCAGTCGAAACACTGCCGTATCGAACTCCAGATTGGGTTCCCACAGCGCGTCCCGATCCCACGGCTGCAGGGTATAGACCTGCTCTGGAAACGTGAGCGCGTGTGTCTCGCGACTGCGGAGATCGATGATTTCGAGGCGTTCCTGGGCATGTGCGCGCTGGTGTGCAATCAGGTGGCTGGCGAACAGGTCGATCTGCTCGATCATCACATCGGAACGATGAGGAATGACTTCTTCCAGCCGCTCAGGGTGGACATCATCAACCGGTGCGCGCACGACGCGGAAGTTGAGGGCGTCTTCATTTGTCAAAAAGTAGAAATGGTCGCCGTGATGGTGTGCCGTATACTCGATGCGATGGCGACGCGGCAGGAGGGTGCGCGGTGTACTCTGTGGCGCATCGGCTGGAATGACGCGCACTTCCGATGTCGTGTTGCTGTGGGATGTGATCAGGATATATGCGCGGCTGCGGGTCAGTGACAGACTCAGATGGAAGAGCGGATCGGCTTCTTCGTACACGAGAACATCATCCGCCGGATCGCTCCCGATGGCGTGGCGGTACACACGATAGGGACGCCTGGCATCGTCGAGCGTGGTGTAGAACAGATGCTGCCCATCGTTACTCCAGGCGGCGCCGTAATAGGTGTTCGGAATGGGTTGATCGAGGATCGTGCCGGTTGCGAGGTCCCTGACGTAAAGTGTGTATGTTTCCGATCCGTCGATATCGACCGAGTATGCGAGCAGGCGACCGTCGTAAGCTGGCAGGAAGACCCCGATGCGCGTGAAGGCCTGTCCCTCTGCCAGCGTGTTGATGTCGAGCAGAAGTTCTTCGTCGTCTGAACCGACGGCGCGGCGGTATACGATCGGGTACTGCTGTCCCGTCCGGGTGCGTGTAAAGTACTCAAACGCTCCATAACGCTCTGCTGCGCTTTCATCGTCCTCCTTCATGCGGCTGCGCATTTCATCGTACAGACGCTTGCGGAGCGCAGCAGTGTGCGCCATTACTTCCTCAGTGTAGCGATTCTCGGCTTCCAGATGGGCAATCACTTCTGGATTGTCACGCTCGCGCATCCAGAAGTAATTGTCAACGAGCGTGTCTCCATGGAGATCGAGCATATGCGGTCGCTTTGGTGGAACAGGCGCTCCAGGCATGGCAGTGGCTCCAATCATATGGCTGGTTTTTGCAGAATCCGTCGCAGTTCATCATCGATCGGCGGGCGGGCGCCGGTGCGTTGCGCTACCCACGCGCCGATCCGGTTGGCAAGCCGGGCAGCTGCGAGCGCATCGCCGGTCGTCAGGTAATATGCCAGAAACGCACCATTGAACGCGTCGCCTGCGCCGGTTGTATCAACCGGCGTGTCAATCGCCTGCCCGGGCACGTGCACAGCCAGCGTATGGTTCATGATAAAGCACCCGTCGCGGTCGAGTTTGAGCGCCACCAGCGCGCCGGGGAGGCGCTGGCGCAGCGCTGCAGCGATGGCAGGCGGGTCGTGTGTGCCGGTCAGCGCTATCCCCTCATCGCGGTTGGGGAACAGGATATCGACCGTGAGATCCGCCGTTATCCGATCGAACTGGTCATGCCCGATTTCACGAATGATCTGGTACGATGCCGGATCGAACGAGACAGTTGCGCCGCTGGCGCTGGCGATCTGGGCAGCGCGCACTGCTGCAGCGCGGGGTGGGTCGCTGAAGAGCGACCAGCCGGTCAGGTGTATGTGGCGGCATGTGCGCAGGACATCATCCGGCAGCATCTCGGGCAACAGTTGATGGTCGGCGCCGCGATTGGTCACCATACTTCGCTGCCCGGCGCGGTCGATCAGCGCCAGTACAACGCCGGTTTCGCTGTGCTGCAGACGGATGATATGCGCCTCGACGCCCTCCTGGCGCAGATCGGCGGTAATCAGGTCGCCAAAGACATCCGCACCCACGGCGCCAAGAAACCCGGCAGGCGCACCGCAGCGGGCGATCCAGGCAGCGACATTCGCCGCCGATCCGCCTGGCGCCAGTTTGATGCTGCCGGTTGTATCGCCGCCGGGAAGCAACAGACCGTCTGGTCTGACCAGCACATCCCACACCAGGTCGCCAACTGCCATGATGATCATCACTGATCCACCTGTTCCAGTTCAGATGCGACAGAACGTTCACCGATATGATCAGCCTGGATCGTGGCCGGCAGCGCCAGTTGCCATTCGGTCGCGGTCACGCTGGACATAGTACAATAACGTCCGGTGCGTCTTGTCTGTGAGTGAACCGTAACGGAACGTCGGAAAATACGATATCCTTCGCGCCGTGTGTAACCCGTTGATAATACCACATCTGAACCGCTCGTTGATCGCAGATGTGCCTTGGGGGAACCTCGTTTCATGCTACAATCTGTCAGAATGTGCAACGATTCCGATGCCCCCTCGCGTCACCTGTCATCGCGTACAGGTCAGCAGAGGAAGGAGACTCCCGCATATGTCGCTTGAAACACCGTCGTTTCCAACCCTCGATGACCTCATGCTCCAGATTGGAGAAGCAGGACGGCGGATGGCAGAGATCGGCGCAAGCGAAGGTGCAGCTGGCAATATCTCGGTGTATGCTGACCGGTTGCTGGAGGTTCGATCCGTTTTTCCACTGGTTGAAGAGATCGAGTTGCCTGCTGCTGCCCCCGCGCTGGCAGGCGGCTGGCTTCTCGCGACCGGGTCCGGCACACGGCTGCGGGAGATCTACGACCATCCACTGGAGAATCTCGGTGTACTGCAGATAACGCACGACGGACTGCACGCTCGATTGCACACCGCCCCATCGCGTCTGTTTTCCCGCCTCACGAGCGAACTCAATTCGCACCTGGCGGTGCACAACGATCAGGTTGCCGCCGCCAGTGCACGGTATAGTGCGCTGGTACACGCGCAACCGCTGCACCTGACCTACCTCAGCCACATCCCGCGGTACCGCGACCCGCTTGAACTGAACCGTCGTCTCTTGCGCTGGCAACCGGAGACGATCATGGCGTTTCCGCAGGGCATTGCCGTTCTGCCCTTCATTCTGCCGGGATCGGCGGAGTTGATGGTGGCGACAGTGGCAGCGTTGCACGCCCATCGCCTGGTCGTCTGGAGCAAGCATGGCGTTATGGCGCACTCGGACATGTCGGTGAAGCGTGCCGCCGACCTGATCGAATATCTGGAAACGAGTGCGCGCTATGAGGTGCTCAACCTGAGCGCCGGTGAACCCGCCGATGGACTGCAACCCGACGAGATCCGCCTCATTGCGCACGCGCTGGGGATCGAACAGACGCTATTCTGAGCGACCCGATCTGCTCCCGAATCATGGTATGATTCTCTCATGTCGCCTCTCTTCCGCAACATCTGGTTTCTGATCGCTGCGCTGCTGTTGCTCATCGGCATCTGCAGCATCACCGGCGCGCTGGCGATTGCTCGTCAGCCGGCAGCGCGCGATGCTGCCCTGCTCGACGCATACAGGCGCTGGAATGAACGCACCTTCGATGCCTATCGCCTCCAGTTGCGCGATCGCGGGTGCCGCATGGAAGTCGATGTGCAGGCTGAACAGGTGCGGAAAACTCGCTATGCGACGCGACCGTGTGAACAACCGCCGGTTGCTGTGCGCGATCTGTTCGATCTGGTCGAGCGGCACGGGACGGTGCGGCGTACCTGCGTCTCGCGTGGATGCGCCTGCGATGATGTGCTCTCGGTGCGCGCCGAGTATCATCCGACCCTTGGCTATCCGCAGACCATCGAAATCACGCTGACCCCCACTCCGAACTGGCGTCATCCTGATTTCTGGCAGGCGGTGTGGAAAACGCGCAGCCTCGATGCCTGCAACGACCTGCCCGTCGGTGGTCGGGTTCTGACGGTCGTCGCTCTGACGCCGCTTCCCTGATTGCAGAGCAGGCAATGTTGACCTGGCGCAGCGATCCATTGGACGACAGAGACGCAGACCACCTATGCGCACTATGCTGAAAGCGAACTGGATACACCTTGTGCACCTCGTCGGTCTGGCGCCGCTGGCATTGCTGGCGTGGGATGCACTTACCGGGCGCCTGACAGTCAACCCCATCCAGTACCTGACGCAGCGCACCGGGTATGCGGCAATCGTGCTGCTCGTGCTATCACTCATATGCACGCCGCTGAGCATCGCAGGCGGCTGGAAGCGCGTCCTTGCCCTGCGGCGACCGCTTGGACTCTACAGTTTTCTCTATGCCGTCCTGCATATGATGATCTTCACGGCGCTCGACTTCGGTCTTGACCTTGCCCTGATTGTGCAGGAAATCGCCGAGAAGCGGTACATTCTCGTCGGTGCGACGGCACTCGTGCTCCTCGCACCGCTGGCGCTGACCTCGACGAAAGGATGGCAGCGGCGTTTGGGACGATCCTGGAAGCGCCTGCATCGCCTGGTCTACCTGGCAGCGCCACTGGCGCTGGTCCATTACGCATGGTCGCAAAAGAGCGACATTCGTCAGCCGCTGATCCTTGGGGTTCTGGTGGCGGTGGCGCTGATCCTGCGGCTGCCGCTGATACGCCGCCGGATCGAAGGGTGGCGACGCGCGCGGTCGAGCCGTTCTGGCAGCGCCATCATCTCCGATGCCAGCCAGCGCGCACCGGCTGGCGACTCGCCTCCGAGCGGTTGATGCCCTGTTACTCCACAGCCATTGACGGCAATGCGCCCGGCAGGCGATCTGCAGATTGCGCTGCACATCGAACCTGCCGTCATCGGGCGCAACCGCATGCGCATTACGATCACCGACGCGCAGAATCAGCCGCGCGATGTGCAACGAGTCAGAGTCATGCTCCGTCTTAACGACAGAGACATAGGCGAAACCTACGTCATTGCCAGTCCTGATGGTCCGGGGGAGTATGTTGTGCGCGACCAGACGATCGGCATTGCCGGCACGTGGCAGGTGCAGGTGCAGGTGCGCCGCATTGACGCCGATGATGTGACAGCTGATTTTCTGTTTGCGATCAGCAGGTAAAGCGTCGTATCATGTGTAACTGGTGCGCTGCAACGGCGCCGCGCCGGGCGTGATCGGCACACGCAAACGGTGATGATATCTTCACTCACGACACGTTGCAAACGTTGTGGAGGTGTGCTACCATACGGGCGTCAATCTTTGTGATAAATCGCACATGGTACGTGCAGATGCACAAGTGAACAGTTTGCCTGGACGGTTGTGCTCTCTTGCTCAGGCAATCCTGCGCACCATGCGCGGAGCGGCGCCGCACCTTCTGGCAGTGCTGCTGGTGTGGAATATCGCGTTGCACGCTCCGCTCTGCTGCATTGTGCACTGCCACATCGCCCCCTGGGTGATGATGCGCACGTCTTCGCATCAGAAACCTTTGTTTACCTGCACCTTCAATCACGACACGGATAGATCGCTTCCAGCAGCCTCAACACTTCCACCGGTCATCCACACGGCGATTCTCATACCCCTGCACCTGTTGAGCGTGGTTATAACGGCAGTCGGCTGGCTGACGCTTGCTTCGCATACGTTTTCGCACGATCTGGCGCCTCCTCCCGCTCCTCCTCCTCGCAACGCATAACGGTCATCTCTGGAAGACCCGATCCGGACTGCATACGCTGTTCTTGAGTCGCATGCACAGTTCGGAGAAGGTCTGCATGTCATCAACTCGTACCCCGGTAAAATGACTCTTTTTTTGGGAGGATGCTATGAAGCGCACATACACACTAACGTTCGTTGGTCTGCTGGCTCTGATCCTGGCGCTTTCGGCATGCGGCGGGGGAGGCGGTCCGGCCGCCAGTGTGCCGGTTGAACCGCTGCCGCGCACGATCTCGGCCAACGGCGACCCGGCGAAAGGACAGCTCTACTTCGAGAACGAAGGCGGATGTCTGGCATGCCACTCGACCGGCGTCGATAAACTCGTGGGTCCTGGTCTGGCAGGCGTGATGACAACTGCGGGTCCGGTCTACCCTGAAGGTGTGAACTATCAGGGGAAACTGCCAAACGGTCAGCCGCGCTCCGAGGAGAGCATCGCTGCATGGATCCGCAGCGGCGGTCAGGGGCAGATCGGCGTGATGTCGCCGCATGAAATGAGCGACGAGGACATGGCGAATCTGCTTGCGTATCTGCACACGTTGCAGCGACCGTAGCACCAGATTGTTGTGAGGAGGAAGATGGGTGAGGTCTCCGCGCCTCACCCGTCATATCCGGTTTTGGGAGGCGATCCAGCCGACGCGCGGTGACATTGGGGGGCGGTTCGTCATCACGTTGCCCGTTATGCGGCAGGGTGGCTGGCGGTTGACGTCTCAAAACGCCGCTCCTCAGTGATGCTGGTCATCGTCCTCCTCCTCAATGTAAGAAAGTATCGTCTTTTGACCTACGCGCCTGGTATGGAAAAGCAGAGAACGCGCTCCTGGCTCTGCTGTTCTTCGCACCACGCTACTTACAGAGAGAGTTTGCCATGAAGCGACTGCTGTGCATACTGATGCAATCGCAGCGCCAGCCGCCGTGTTGTTTTCAGCGGATCAGTCTCAGCCTCCTGATGGGGTTGATTGTTCTGTGGCCCGTCACCGTCCCGGGTGCGGCGGCTGGCGCCACGACCGTTCAGACACGCCTGACAACCCAGGTGCGTCGGCTCTGGGATCGCGACGTGCCATTCATGCTGCGGCGCGCAGGCGTTATTCCGCAACCGCCGGAGTACGTCGCGCAACAGGTGCTGTTTGCTTTTGATCGCCACGACATGACGGGTGTGATGCGGCTCGTCGATCACGAATCGTTGTCAGCGCACCAGGACATCAGCAAGGCGTTGCAGCGCTGGCCTGCCGATACATTGCGTCAGCCAGGATGCTGGGGACGTATCGGACCCTACACACAGGATGTCTGGTTCGCGGCTCTTCCCGCAGGAAGCGTGCGGCGCATCCCGCTTACTCTGGCGAGCCCGGACGAGACGCACGAACTGATCCTGCTCATGCGCTTCGATGGACGCGCATGGCGGATTGCCAGCGCGCATCACCAACAGCAGAAATCGAGTACAATATCTAATCATCCGTTCGTCAAAGAGAAAGGAGATGCCGATGACACCACGCAAGCGGACGGTTGCAATCCTGATCTTCGACGATGTTGAGTTGCTCGATTTTGCCGGTCCGTTCGAGGTATTCAGTTCAGTGCGCAATCTGACCGGCGATCACGAGCGATTGATGGATGTGTTTGCCGTCGCCGAGTCAATGGCGCCGGTGCGCTGCCGCAATGGACTGGTTGTTCAGCCTGAGCGGACGATCGAAGACTGCCCGCCGGTCGATGTGCTGGTCATTCCAGGGGGGGCGGGAGTCCGCCCTGCACTCGAGCGCACCGCTCTGGTTGAGTGGGTGCGCGCGCGCGCGCAGGAAGCGGAACTGACGGTCAGCGTCTGCACGGGCAGTTTCCTGCTGGCGCAGGCCGGTCTGCTCGGCGGTCGCCCGGCGACGACGCACTGGGAACGTATCGGTGAAATGCGTGAGCGCTTCCCCGAAATCGAAGTCGTCGAAGACGAGCGCTGGGTCGATACCGGCGCGATTATCACTGCTGCCGGAGTGAGCGCCGGCATCGATGTTGCGCTGCATGTGGTTCGGCGGTTGTACGGCGCGGATGTGGCGCGCGCCACAGCGCTCGGCATCGAGTACGATTACTGGGAGTGACCAGCATTGTCTCGCACAATCGCCCATACATCGATCTCGACCTGCGCGCCGCCCAGCAGTTCTTTGACGCCAACCGTGCGGCGTGTCGGGTATGGCGGGTGAAAATACTCGCGGTAGATTCGATCCATCTCGGTATATTTCTGCATATCGGTGAGCGACACATTCACGCGCACCACGTCACGCAGGGTGCACCCGGCAGCTGCAAGCACGGTGACGATATTGTGCATTGCCTGGCGAAACTCGGCTTCGAAGCCGCCAGCGATAATGCCTGCGTGACTCGGGTGCAACCCCATATAACTCGATGTAATCACAATATTGCCGATGCGGATGGCCTGATCGTATGCGCCGTGCGGAACCGGAGCGGCGTCGGTGAGAATGTGTATGTGCTCCACTGTGAGCCTCCTACTGTGCGTCAGGCGACGCTGCTACGCCTGCAATGATGTGCAATCTATGGTACCATAGTTTTGCTGTATGCTGGAGAAAAGGAGGAGGAACAATGGCGACCCTGACCCAACTTGTTGCGGAGAAAGCCGGCATTACCGAGTCGCAGGCGCAGATGGCGGTCAAGACGGTGGCCGATTTTCTGAAGGAGAAATTGCCGGCGCCGATCGCCGGTCAGATTGATGCATTGCTTACCGCCGATGTCAGCAGTGTTGCAGGAGCAGCCGAGTCGGTGATGAAAGGACTTGGCGGGTTTATGGGGAGTAAGAAGGAAGGGTAGAACCTGTTCAGTATTCCACTTTCAATGCCCGCACAACGACCTGATCCCATGATGATCCCTCAACAACGACCAATCGCAGCGCGTGATTGGTCGTATTTGTAATCTGCATATCCAGGCGACCGCCAGATGATCCGGGTTGACCATCGATATTCCAGATGGCAACTGCAGCGTTATCGGCGACGTTCAGCAGCTTGATGCCAGTGGCATGCAAATGCGAACTCTTCGGGCGGAACACCGGACGCAGCGTCTGAACATACCGGCTGGCAGGGTCGCACCATCCGCCGCCGGGTGCGCCGGCGACAACGCACACCTGCACAACGTCCAGGCAGACCGATGCCGGCATTGAATCTCCACGTCTCGCCTGGACGAATGATTACACTTAATGTTGACCCGTGCAGGCGCATATTCTATACTGACGGCGTCCGATCAATCCAGGGAGACGCATATCAACGCCCGACAGAGGCATCGGTGTGATGCCGCAAGAAGAGCAGAGTCCCTTCATGACCACGCAGCCCATTCATATCGGAAACGTCATTCGGCATGCGCGCCTCTTCAACGCACAGCGCTGGCAGGAAGGATGTTTCACGATGGACAATCTCCTCCAGGCGGTCGATACCCTGTTTGCTCTGCTTGAACAGCGAAAGATAGCGTATGTTTTGGTGGGGGGGGTCGCTATTCTTCAATATATCCAGGGGCGTAACACTGAAGATATTGATCTTATCGTCAGTACGACAGCAATCAAGAAATTGCCGGAAATAGAAATTACAGCTCAAGATGTGTATTTTGCCCGCGGTCAATACCTCGGACTTCAGGTCGATTTTCTTTTGACCAAAAATCCGCTGTTCTCCCGAATAAAAAAGAAACACGCCGTAAAGCGTTCTTTTTTTGAGCGTGATATTCTTTCAGCCACTGTTGAAGGGTTGATCCTGCTTAAGCTCTACGCACTCCCCTCACTGTACCGCCAGGGAAATTTTGCTCGCGTTGGGTTATATGAAAACGATGTGGCAACGCTGATGTTCTATCATCGACCCGATATGCAGCAACTTCTGGACGAATTACGACCATTCATAAGCGATCGTGATGCTGCAGCGATCCAGGACATTGTGATTGAATTAGAGCGTCGTGTCACGCGCTTCCAGCATCAGCCCGGCGCTGAATGAAATTCGGACAGGTAAATCATGGCTCGTCGTGTACAATGTCTTGCAATCCGAAACAGAATGATGCCTCCCGGTCTCCCCTGAAAGTACTACCCAGACTCGACGCTGGTTGGGGTATACTTTGACGACGAGCGTTATCTGGTTCTACAGGTCGTGAAGTATGCAGCGTCATTTGCCTGTTCTGATTGTGATCGCAGCGGTTCTGACAGGCGCTGTATTGCCGGCGCCGGCGGCGGAACCGGTGGCGGCGCAGACGATTATAACGGTCACTCCCACCCCGCCGCGTCAGCCTTCGGCGCCTGGCAGCACACCCCGCCCGACAGTCGCTCCGTCTGGCGCACCGGCGAACGAAACCGCGCGTCTGCTTGAAGCAGCGCTCGAGCGTACATCGGCGGTCGCGGCATATCAGATGAACATTTCTGTTCGCGCAGCGGGAACGGTGGCAGGTGCACGGAGCGCGCGCGAAGAGACGTTGATGGATTATACCGGCGAGTATAACGGCGCGAACTTTGCGTTCGTCCTCCGTTCGCCCGAATTGCTGCGCCAGGGCATCGACCCGACGACCGGCATTACCGCAGTGCGCGCCAGCAATGTGACCTACGCGATGGGTCCGTTGCCAATCCATGGCGCCACCGAGCCGGTCTGGTACACGATCGGCGCCGATGCGCCGTCGTTTTTATCGCCTCCCTACCGTCTCGAGGATCTGCTGCGTCGTCTGGGCAATGCGCTCCCGCTTGCAGAGATGACGCGCGGCCGTATCGAAACCATCGACGGTCGGCGTTGCACGGCGTACCAGTCCGGCGCGGATGTGACGCCGGCGGCGCTGGGAGCGCTTGGACGGCCGCTTGTTCCGCCACGAGCGACGAATACGAACACCCCGCTCGATCTCAACATTCAGCGGGGCGTTGTGCAACTCTGGCTATGCGGGGACGGGATGCTGCGCCGTGTGCAGGTGATCGCTGCAGGCAATGTTCGCCAGCAGCCATCGAATGTATTTTCCACCACCGTCCTCATTGAAGTCAGTCAACTCAACAGCAGGGTGACAATCACAGCTCCGGCGCAGACACGTGTCCTCCGGCGCACTCCGGAGCCGACTGTAGCTGCACAGCGCGCCGGTCCTATCCGGAGTGCGCCAGGCGCGGGCAGTATTGTGGGGCGGATGAATGCGCAGGATGCCGTCATCATCATCGAGCGCAGCGCAGACCAGCGCTGGTATCGTGTGCGAGCGCCGGCGGCGACGGGGTGGGTCAGCGTGTCGCTGCTCTCCGTACCGCCCGCAGTTGCCCGGCAGGTTCCGGTAACCCCGAATCCCTAACCTTCTCCGCCAGGGTTCAGCGCCGCTGAGGGGAAGACCAGACTGGCGCGCTCAAGCAGGTCGAGGCAGGTTTCCAGGATGACAATGCCGCGTTCATCGAGGGGAACGCCGCTTTCCCAGTCGTGCAGCAGGCGCGAGGCTTCGCTGTACGACGCGAGGGTGGCGGCGGTTTCCGGGGTTGCGGGCAGGCGCGCGTCGATTGCGGCAATCAGGAGGTTCAGCCGCTTGCGGGTCATCTCCATATTCTCGGCATGCGGGCGTATCGCCTGATCGCATGCGATGAGCAGCCGTTCTTCCTCTTCCAGATAGGCGATGATATTGTTGAAACAGGTGGTCAGTTCGTGCGCCAGCGGGTCGTTCGAGGCATGGCGCGCCAGCATGGCGACTGCACGCTGCGCTTCATTGCGGTAGGTGCGCGCTTCGCTGATCTCATCGGCAAAGCCGAGGGTGCGCGCCAGTGATTGCTCCCGATATGCCCAGAGATTGCTGATAGTATAGGCGATCTGCGCAAGCGTCGCAATCTGCGCGCTGCTCGCGAATGCCAGCAGCGCCTGAACCAGACGCACCTCCTTGAGCACTTTGTCACACAATGATCGCGCTTCGGGCAATGCTTCGACAATTGTGCGCAATGCCCGGGCATATGCCGCCATGTCGCGGCGCAATGCCTGATTCGCATAGTCGAATGTCGTCAAGGCTCACCTTCAGAAGGAGATGACAGTCACGTCAGGGTGTCGACTCCGGCGTGACTGTCGCCCTCGTTCGCGTTCGTGGTTCTGCTGATGTACCGCTCGCCTGCACTATGAGTTACGCGCTGATCGCAAGATGCGCCAGTTGATGCATACTATCGCGCAGGGTTGCATACATGTCGCGGTAGATTGGATACACCTCATCATACCGTGCAACGGCGCGGTCATCGGGTGCTGTTGTGGCGGTCAGCGTCACGCAGCGGGCAACCGCCTCATCGACATCGCGGAAGACCCCCGCGCCAACCCCGGCAAGCAACGCAGCGCCGTATGCCGGTCCCTCCTCAGCGGCAAGGGTTGCCACCTCGACACTGTAGATATCTGCCTGCAACTGTCGCCATAGCGGGCTTTTGCCGCCGCCGCCGGTAGCACGGATCTGCCCCGGCGCGATCCCCAGACTGCGCATAATCTCCAACCCGTCACGTAACGAGAAAACGACCCCTTCCATCACGGCGCGCGCCATATGTGCAACGGTGTGGCGCGCCGTCAGCCCGATAAACGCGCCGCGCGCCAGCGGGTCGAGGTGCGGTGTGCGTTCGCCGCTGAGGTAGGGCAGGAAGATCAACCCTTCGGCGCCAGGCGGAACCGATGCCGCCAGCGCAGTGAGGTCATCGTAGCTGAGATTTTGACCGGTAACAGCGCGCAACGTATCGCGGAACCAGCGGAATGAGCCGCCTGCCGCCAGCGTGACCGCCATGAGATGGTAACGTTCCGGTACACTGTGGCAGAAGGTGTGCAAACGTCCCTGCGGATCGAGCGCAATCTCGTCGGCATGGGCAAAAATGACGCCGCTGGTGCCAATGCTGCTGCTCACGATTCCTGGTTGAACAATGCCGGCGCCGACCGCCGCTGCTGCATTGTCGCCGCCGCCGGCGATGACTGGCAATCCGGCGGGCAGACCGAGGTCCGCCGCAACCGACGGGGTCAACCCGCCAGTCACGTCGGGACCCTCGAACACGCGCGGAAGCCAGGCGCGTGGAATGTCGAGCGCCGTCAGAATATCGTCGCTCCAGTCGCGGCGACCCAGATCGAGGAGGAGCGTCCCGGCGGCATCGGCGGCATCCGTGGCGCTCACGCCGGTCAGCCTGCGGCGAATGTAGTCTTTGGGAAGCAGCACCTGCGCGACCCGCGCGTACTGTTCCGGTTCGTGGTTGCGCAGCCAGAGAATCTTGGGCGCCTGGAAGCCGGTGAGCGCCGGGTTTCCGGCAATTGCGATCAGGCGTTCCGCGCCAACACGTTGCGTGATTTCGGCGCATTCCGCCGCAGTGCGCTGGTCATTCCACAAAAGCGCAGGGCGAATAACCTGATCATGTTCGTCGAGGAATACAGACCCGTGCATCTGTCCGGTCAATCCCAGCCCTGCAATCTGCTCCGGCGCAACGCCTGCCTGTGCAACAACAGACCGCAATGCTTCACAGGCGCCGCGCCACCAGTCCTCGGGATTCTGCTCACTCCAGAGCGGTTGGGGTGTCGAGAGCGGATACTCGGCGGTTGCGACCGCCAGAACCTGACCGGTTTCATTGCAGAGCAGCGCTCTCGCACCAGTGGTGCCGATGTCGAGTCCAAGAAGACAGGCTGTCATGGGAATGTTCCTTGCAGATCAGAGAGGCTCCTGCACAGAATCATACCGTGTTATGGCATTGCTCACAAGTTAAGCACATTAACGACCTGTCAGGGCGGTTTTTCGGTATCTTGCGTCATTCGGACAGGCTCTTAATCCATCCGCGACGTGCAGGGCGCAGTACGGCGCAGGTCGGTAAGAAAGGGGTGGTCCTGCATATGTAGTGATGCCAGCACGGCGGCTCGTTGGGCGTTGTCGTGATGGATAAAGCGCCGCATCGCGCCGATATGATGGTCCACGTTCTTCGCGCATGCCAGCGTGTTATACCATTTTAGATTGTAGATTTTGGATTGGAGATTGCTGCGATAGCATTGCAATGCGCTCTGATGAGCGTGCGTATGCGACTTGTTCAATTCCAATTGGTGTTACGCGCCAGCCGTCCAATACGTTGGCGTACAGTGGTACTCACGCGCTCACCGTGATGTGTTTCACCATCACCCGTTGCTGACGGCGTATGCCGTTGTTTTGGCATCATAGCTCGTATACCACCACTACGTCTACAGGTCTACCACTACGCCTATAGGTCTACCGCCAAACATACCCGGGGCGGGCGCTTTGTCTCTTATTCCGGGTCTGGCGCGCTTAAAAGCTTATCGCGGATATCTTCAAGACGCTCGCTTTTCCCGGCGAGGTATTCTTTTCGTGCACGTCGGACACGTTCGATAAAGAGCGGATGCGTTTCAATCTGATAATCGAATAGATCATCCGCATCGGGGTCAAGCCAAAACTTTGCGCTCTTGTTTTCACAGTCTACATGCATGTGACGTGGTTCGCCACAATCGTATGAGTAAAAGTAGAAACGATACGGACCAAGGCGCAGTGCTGTCGGCATAGATCATCCAACGCTTGTTGCAAGAATATTCGCTCCTGTGCTTGCCTTCTCAACTCATGACTTCGCAGAGTATGCCGCCCAATGGCTTGCGCTTCAGCCGCCGGCTGGAAGGGACGACATTGCTCGATCGGGAAAGCCTCTTTGTTGCTTCCAGATGCAGGGTAAGCTGCTCGCGCTCACAAAGGGACAGGATGGCAAGAATGGCTTCCGCCTCCAGCGCAATACGCGGCTGACTCTTGTCGTCCAATGGTCGGTGCAAGCTGCATGGTGTCCAGGTAGATCTTCATGCGCGTAGTATAGCATATTCGCTCTCGATGGGGATTGGAGGGGAGTGTGCGTTAGCCGCTGGTGGGCGGGACGAGACAAAACGCCGCGGGCAGGACTCGCTTCTATTTCAACTTTACTCATTGAATAACCAACGAGTCATTGTTGTTAGTCCTTCGCCGTTCCACGCTAAAACTCTTTTGGGCTTGACATAGATATAAGGCGAACCTTTGTCAACCTGATACTTCTTTTGGAAGGCGCTGTCTAAAATATTCCATGTCTCATTATCAATTTCGTCATCTTGAATAATGTGAGCAGTACCTTCTATGATAACCACTTTATCAGCGTCAGGCAGATGAACAGCAATATTCGGATTTCTCAAAATATTTTTGCCCCACGCCGTTTCCATGCTTCCTTCAAAATGTAGGCGATTTTCAAACCAAATACCCCAAACAGGGACAACATGGGGACGGCTATCGGGAAATACTGTGCAAATCCAATAGTATCGAGATTGCGACATTTGAGTAGATACAAAATCCCATGAAACGAGATTTTCATTCGTTTCAGGCATTTTGTATCCTTTTACTTTTCTTGCGGGTGTTGCTTCAGGAATAATAATTGGACTCAACATAGACTTAAACGAACTTCACCTTTGATAAAATTACCGACTTTGCATTGCAAAGGAACTGCCCAACGGTTTGCGTTAGCGGCGGCTGCGCCT
>FWPU01003961.1_pt1 | contig 29238 bp, 28 predicted proteins | sample 2228361 | NCBI WGS metagenome assembly FWPU01 (sample SAMEA103939777, study PRJEB20133) | metagenome | reverse complement strand
TAAGTATTATAAAATTATTTTATTCTATATAAAGTCATTGATTTATCACCATAATAAAATAAATTGTTTAAGAATGGAGTATTATTCTTTATAAACATTTTTATTTTTATAGATGAAAAAAATTCCATTTTATTTATAATTTTTTTGAATTTTAAAATAACATTTCTATTTCTTGTTTATTATCAAATACACTAATTACACTAAACATCCAAAAAAAAAGCTTTTCTTTGATTGACAGAATAATTGGTAATTTTATTCTGGGTTTTTTAGAATAGAAATGTATTTATCAAATCAAATATCCAAGTCCAACAAAAATAAAGTTTAGGAATCACTAATGGAAAAAAATAATAAAGAATTCGAAATTAAGGATTTATTAAGAATCACAAAAGAGAATAGATATGCAACAGCAGTGGCAGCATTTGAAATAATAGATAATTTCGATAAACTAGAAATTGATTTTAAAAAAATTGGCGGTTTAAGAAATAAAATCGCTGTAACCTCAATGATCCTTTTAACTGAAAATCTTATTAAATACGACATCATTACAGATGAACAAAGAGAAAAATTAAAACGTGAATTAGAAAATGAAAGTTTAATTTATCAAAAAAAATTAGAGCAGTTTTTTACCGAAAAGAAAAAAACAGTATTTAGTAATTCAAAAGAAGAATTAGATGAAGAAGATGTTGGAGAAATAGAAGTTGCACCAATAAAAGATGAGATTGGAGAAGAATCAGCTTCAGATATGGATGATGTGGATGATAAAGATTTAGAAGAATCTGAAGTTGACGCATTGGATGATTCTGACAATTAATTAATCTTTGCTGATACCAGGAATTTATTTACAAGATTTTTATATATATAAGAAAGGTAAAAGCTCGAACTTCATAATTGGCAGAAACTTTTTTCATTCACAAAATCCTGCTAATGAAAACTTACGATTAAAAAATATAATTTCAGAAAATATAAAAAATTTAATTTTGATTGGAGTTGGAAATGGTTCCCTTTTAGAATACATATCACAACATTATTCTATTAAAAAAATATACTTAATTGAGCCAGTACAGAATTTTATACCTTTTCAGTTAGAAGAAATCAAAAAAATTACGAATATAGAAATAAATTATATCAAGTCGATAGAAGAATTTTTGCATTATGAAATTGAGAGATTTTATATCCTCATACATCCCCAATATAAACGATTTTTCCCCTATATTGTTTCCTTAATTCAATCTTTTCTATTTACTGAATTTGATAAAAAAACCTATTATAAACATTTAAATTTTATAATTAATAATTATTATCAGAATTTATTAAAGGATAAAATTCAGTTTTTTTCATATATCGAACCGATTCCTTCTCAAATTCTATTCTTTGGTGGAGGTGAAACTTTAATAAATGATATCAAGGAATTTAAAAATAAATATAACTTTGAAGATTTTTTTATCATATCTTCTGATACTGCAATTCCTATTCTAACTTATCTTTTTCCAGATATTAAAATCAATTTAGTAATTTCAACAGACCCCAACTATTCCACTCTATTTCACATAAATTATCTAAAATCCAAAAAAAATATAATTCCTATTCTATCCTGGTTAGGCGGAAGAAAAGAAATCCCAAAAATTTCCCATTGTTATTATTTCCTTACCTCCTTTCCAATTGATCAAATCATTGAATATAAATTTCAAAACCAAAAAATCTTGAGTTTAGAAAATCCAACCCGTGATGTTCTGGGATATATTATGAATTTAGCGGAAAAATGGAATTCTTCATTATTCTTTTTAGGTTGTGGTATTCAAAAGACAAATCTTAAACAATTTTATTCAAAAGGAACAGGATATGATTTTTATCAAATATTGAAACAAAAGAGAATAAGTTCTGCCGAAAATTACCATTATTATCTATTCAAAAATCAATATTATAAAATTCAAAATCGTAAACTACCAGAAATAAAAAATAAGATCATAAAATCTTATGATAAATTTACCATTCACTTTCAGGAAATTTCTACTTCTGAAATAATACAGACATTGATACAAAATTTTTATAAATTAAATCAATATTCTTATGAATTAAAAAGACTTTATCATTTATTAAAATAAATTTATTGATTTTATAAATAAATCAAATTCATATAATTTTGATTATATCTAAGAAATATTATATCTAAATAGATAAAAAACTTGACTTTATCATTTTTAAAAAAATCATATCTGAGAACTAAAGAATTAATCAAAGAAAGAGGTCACCAATTATGCAATTTAAAGAAGAGACGAAATCCATACTTAAAGTCAAAACTGATACCATTGAAAAAGAATTTATTTATTATAGTTTACCCAAATTACAAGAAATTATAAAATTGGATTTAAGCAAGATTCCTTACTCTATACGAATTATGTTAGAATCTGCATTAAGAAACATTGATAATTATGTTCTTTATGATAAAGATGTTTTAAAACTTGTAAATTATGATCCTAAAAACATTCCCAAGGATGAATTTCCTTTTAAACCTGGAAGAGTAATATTGCAGGATTTTACAGGAGTTCCGTGCGTAGTAGATTTAGCATCATTACGATCAGCAATGATAAGAATGCATGGTGATCCAGAAAAAATTAATCCTCTAGTTCGAGTTGATCTGGTAATTGATCACAGTGTTCAGGTGGACTATTTTGGTTCTTTTGATGCACTAAAAAAAAATATGGAATTGGAATTTCAAAGAAATAAAGAAAGATATGAATTTTTGAAGTGGGGTCAGCAAGCATTTGAAAATTTTGGAGTGATTCCACCAGGTGCTGGTATTGTACATCAGGTAAATCTTGAATATTTAGCTAATGTAGTACTCATCAAAGATAATGTAATTTATCCTGATAGTCTGGTAGGAACAGATTCCCATACAACTATGATAAATGGTATAGGAATTTTAGGATGGGGTGTAGGAGGGATAGAAGCTGAAGCCGTAATGCTTGGTCAACCCCTTTATATGCTTATACCAGAAGTGATTGGAGTTAAACTGATTGGTGAAATTCAAGAAGGGGTAACAGCAACAGATATTGTTCTTACCGTAACAGAAATGTTAAGAAAAAAAGGGGTTGTAGAAAAATTTGTAGAATTCTTTGGACCGGGTTTAGATTCTCTATCCTTACCTGATCGAGCAACAATTGCTAATATGGCTCCCGAATATGGTGCTACTACTGGATTTTTCCCGGTTGATGATGAAACTTTAAATTATCTAAAAAAAACAGGAAGAAATGAAGAATTAATAAAAACAGTAGAAGAATATTATAAATCACAGGGAATGTTTAGAACCAAAAACTCACCTGATCCAGAATATACTGATGTTCTTATGCTGGATCTATCCTCTATACAGCCATCTGTTTCAGGGCCAAAAAGACCTCAAGATAGAATTTTAATTAAAGATTTAAAATCAAAATGGAATACTTTATTAAGAAAAACTATAAAAGAAGGAGGATATGAATTAAAAGAAGAACAAATACAAACAGTATCTAAAATTCAAAATGGTTATGTATCAGAATTAAAACATGGAGATGTGGTTATCGCAGCTATTACATCCTGCACTAATACTTCTAATCCAGCAGTATTAATAGGAGCAGGACTGGTTGCTAAAAAAGCCACTGAAAAAGGTCTACAGGTAAAACCATATGTAAAGACAAGTTTCGCACCTGGTTCACGAGTTGTTTCTGAATATCTGAAGAATTCGGGACTACTCAGTTCAATGGAACAGTTAGGATTTCATATAGTAGGTTACGGATGTACCACCTGTATTGGGAATTCCGGTCCTCTACCTGATCCCGTTGTAAAAGCAATTAATGAAGGTAATTTAATTGTGTCAGCTGTTCTTTCAGGAAATCGAAATTTCGAAGGTAGAGTTCATCCTAATGTAAAAGCAAATTTTTTAGCCAGTCCACCTCTGGTAGTAGCTTATGCTATCGCTGGAACAATTAATATTGATTTTACAAATGAACCTTTGGGAAAAGACAAATCAGGAAGTCCTGTTTATTTAAAAGATATATGGCCTACATATAAAGAAATTGAAGAATATATAATTAAATTCATATCTCCTGATATTTTCAGAGAAAATTATAAAAATATTAGAAATATAAACGAAATGTGGAATCAAATTCATGCTCCTTCGGGAACTTTATATCAATGGGATCCCGATTCGACTTATATTCAGGAAGCACCCTTTTTTAAGGGAATGACACTGGAAATACCTCCTTTAAAAAACATTGAAAATGCAAGATGTCTAGTTAAGCTTGGTGATTCCATCACTACTGATCATATAAGTCCAGCTGGATCGATTCCTAAAAATTCACCTGCTGGTCATTATTTAATTTCTCGAGGAGTAAAACCAGAGGATTTTAATTCTTACGGAGCAAGAAGAGGAAACGATTTAATAATGACAAGAGGAACATTTGCGAATATACGATTACGAAATCAAATTGCTCCTGGAACAGAAGGTGGGTATACTACATTTTTCCCAACTAATGAAATAATGACTATATATGATGCGAGTGTCCTATATAAAGAACAAAATATCCCTCTTATAGTTTTAGCGGGTAAAGAATATGGAACTGGTTCATCAAGAGATTGGGCAGCTAAAGGAGTTTATTTATTAGGTATTAAAGCGGTAATTGCACAAAGTTTCGAAAGAATTCATCGTTCTAATCTAGTCGGTATGGGAGTGTTACCATTACAATTTTTAGAAGGTGAATCTCATGAATCCTTAGGACTTACAGGGAAAGAGGTTTATTCTCTTTCAGGAATCCATGACAATATTAAACCTAATGAAATTCTCACCGTCAAAGCAGATGATAAAGAATTCAAAGTTGTTTGTAGACTTGATAACCAAGTGGAAATTGATTATTATAAAAATGGTGGTATTTTACAAACAGTTTTAAGAAAATTTTTAAAAAATCAAAATTCGTGAAACACTCTATACATTAATATTGTAGATTTTTTAAAAATACTTTACATAAAATTATAATAAAAATTTTTAACACAAAATAATTATAATCTATAAAATTGATAAAATCTCAGAATAAGAGGTAAAAAAATGGTAAATCCAGCATTTCAACTTAGAAGAGAAGGCAAATACAAAGAAGCGGAAAAAATAGCAAGAGAATATTTACAAAAAGATCCTAATAATGAATGGAATAAAAAAGCATTAGGATGGATTCTTTTTGATAAGCTCAGAAATTCTTTAAAAAAACAAAGAAAATTAACAAAATGGAATAAAATGGACATTCGCGAATTTACAAGATTAGCAATTCCCGCACCGGATGTTTTATATACTAACTTTCTGAAAGTATTGTTAAGGTTTTATAGAAAAGGAGATAATTCAGCACTATTTCAAATATATCATCTTTTACAAAACTTTCCGATTGATGATTTTTTTAGACCTGAGGATTATTTAAGAAGACGAAAAGGGAAAATACAAACCAATTCTCTTGTTGAATCTGTTGCAAGTGCTTTATCACATCACGCTTTAAATATGAAAAATGTAGAAGCTCTTGAATTTACTCTTAACTGGTTAGAACTAATTGAACCTAAATTTCCTGATAATTTAAATATCCCTTACTATCGCTCCCGAATTCTTATTGAACTTCATCAGTACGATAAAGCACTTCCTATATTACAAAAACTAGTAGCAATTAAAAGTGATTGGCATATATGGGGTTATATGGGTATAGTTTATGAAAACATTGAACCAGAGAAGGCTATAGATTATTTGTGTAAATCTGTATTAAGCCCCAAAGATCCCTATTTAACAATTAGATTCAGAACTCATCTGGCAAGAGCTTTATTCAAAGCAAAACGATATACTGAAGCCTCAAGCGAAGTAAAATATATTTCAAAACTAATTGAAGTTCGAAAATTACCTCCAAAGCCAGAACTTGAAGAACTAAAAAAAGACCCGAATTTTAAAGAAGATGCAAAAGAAGAATTACCAGAGAGTTTTTATCAAACCTATGCATCGAATATCACAATTGATTATAGCTTTCTTGATCACGCTCATGGAATTGTGGTGGATATTAATCCTCAAAAAAGGAAAACTGCACTGGTTGAAAACGGCATTATTTATCTTGCTGATTGGGATTCTTTACCCGAACTTAAAGATTTACAAAAAGGACAAAAAGTTGATATTAGAGTCATCAAAAAGAAAAATTATTTTGGTCTGGTAAAAAAAGTTGAAAAAATTCATAAATTTGATACTAATGAATTTCCTTTACTTGTAGGTGTCTGGACAAGAGATCAACAAAAAAAAGAAAGAGGATTTTTTTACTCAGCCAACTATAAAAGGATTCCTATTAATGCGAACGAAATAGAAGGACTTAATGATAATATCAATGATGTAGTTATTGGAGTCAGATTATTTACTTATCGCTCTTTTGAAAAAAGAAAATGGAAAAACAAAGAAATATATTATGAACCCAAAGTGATGAAAGAAAAAGAATCTGAAATCATAATCAATATGAATGCTAAAATTAAATACATTGATCCGGACAAAAAATATTACATAGCTGAAACAACCAATCAAGAACAGGTCTTTATTCCAGGGCAGGTAATGAATCAGGATGCTATGGAAGGATATGAATTTGAATTTAGCGTTTATGAAGGATACGATAAAAAGAAAAAAAATCGTTCTTTCAGGGCACTTAAAATAAATAAAAGAATCAGTCCTTAGATTTTATCAGTCGCAAATGATAAGCGACTGATTATATCTATAAAAATCTTTAGAGCTTCTTCCTTAGCTTTCTTCCAGTTTCCCTTTTCATAAGTAACAAGTACAGTAATAATTCTGGAATTTTCGTTATTTTTCTGAAAGCCACTATACCATGCAGCGCCATTCCAGGTTCCACTTTTTCCAAAGAATTCAATTTGATCTTGCCTGACCAGCATTGTCAAAATCACTTCTTTCATAAAATTTCTTTCCTCACCTAAAAGCTGAATAAACCAATTATGAATTTCCCGAGGATAGAATTTTAAATCTCCACCATATACAAAACTAAAATCATCTTTAAAATCTTTATTTTGTATTTTTTTTGAAAAATAAACAGGATAAAACAATAGATTCGAATATTCAATAAACCTGGATCTTGTCATTTTTCTAATAAGTCCCACAAAATAGTCATTATCTGATAAAAACATTTTATCCTGTATTTCATTAAGATTCTGATATAAATCAATAATTTTTAAATAATTAGCAACACCTAAGATAAAAATTTTAAAAATTGAACCTGCTGAAAATCTCCTATTTAATATTTCCTCTGGACAATTTTTCAGATTTTTTATTCTTTTATCTTCTATGATAGTACTCACAATGCAAACATGTTTTGCATATAGGGCTTGCTGAAAAACAATTACTAAAAAAAATATAATGATTCTTTTAAAATTCATAATTTTAGATTTCAATGTAGTTGACAAATTCGTCAATCAAAACATAAATAAATTCGTGAAATTTAAAGATATTTTTAAAGAAAAAATTTTAAATATTTCCAATATCCTGACAGGAACACGATTTTTGCTATTACCCATTTTTTTATATTATTCAGTTAAATATTTTAAAGAACCTGAAAACTATTTTATACCTATAATCCTGATTGCTATTTTTTTATTCTCAACTGATTTTCTGGATGGATATTTAGCAAGAAAATGGAATCAAATTACAATGTTTGGGAAATACTTTGATCCCTTGGTTGATTTGCTATTTATTTTTTTTACCTTAACATTGATATATTATTTTCTGAATTTTCCTCTGTTGATTTATATTCTGTATATTCTTAGAGAAATAGGAGCAATTTATATTGCTAGTATATTTTACTTTAAAAAAAATAAACAAGCGCTTCCTTCTCCTTTTGGGAAACTAACTACTGCTTTTGGCTTCTTTTTGATTTTGTGGTATTATTGGGAAATATCATATCCTCTACCTTTAGAAGCTATTTATGGGAGTTATTTTTTTGGTATTCTCATCGTTATATCTTTCATAGAAAGTTTTTTCAGGTTTAAAAAAGATTTTTTATAATAAAATAAAAATCTTATTTGATTAAATGATGAATTTTCGTATCCTTATTTATAAGAATTGTTATTCCTTTAGATATAAAAAAATATAGCTTTAAATTAGTAAATCAATTTCTTAGAAAATTTTAATTTTTTTTTATTTTGTTTTAAGTTTTTTATTTTTAAAAATATGAATCAATTTCAATAAAATTTTATTTCGTGTATAAAAACTGGATGGATTTACTACTAAAAGAGCCTGGGATTCAATAATTTTATCAATTTCCTTTAAACCATTTTCTCTAAGAGTTCTACCCGTACTCACTAAATCTACTATGCAATCAGAAATACCTAATAAGGGACCAACCTCTATAGAGCCATGTAGCTTAATAATTTCTACATTAATTCCTTTTTGATAAAAATAGTTTCGCGATAGATTAGGATATTTTGTAACAACGCGAATATGGATTTTATTAAAAAATTCTTTCTCATTTATGGATTCAGGCACTGCCAGAGATAATCTACAATACCCAAATGGTAATGCTAATGGGATGGATAAATTATAATTATGCTCTAATATAATATCTCTACCACAAATTCCTGCATCTGCTCCACCATGCAAAACTACAAGAGGAACATCCTGATTTCTTACTATGTAAAACTTTATTCTATTCTCATCATCAAAAAAGGTTAATTCACGATTGGAAGGTTTATTCTGAAATTTAAATTCATTTTGCTGTAAGAATTCTAAGGTTTCTTCCATCATCCTCCCAGAAGGTAGAGCCAGCGTCAGAAAATCGCCTTTCATTTAACTTATTCCTGGCTCAAAAAATATACTAACACCTTATTTTGAATTACACCTAAATCATTATATTTTTCTGATTTGAGGTTTAAAATATTTTCTGCCACTTTTTTTGCTTCCGCTTTTTTCCCAATTTTGAATAGAATTCTTGCCTGCAAAAATAAAGTGTTTGCTAAAATATATTCATCATTAATTTTCTGTTTTAATACTTCGTCTATGTTGGATAAAGCTCTTGTATAAACTTCCTGATTTTCGAACAATATAGCTGATCTAAAATACAAATTAGCTTTGATTTCGGGCACTTCTACGATTTTTGCCAGTTCTTCGTACTGTTTGGCAACTTCTTCTTCTAAATTATTTTGCTCATAAATTTCTATTTTTTTTATAATGGCTCTTTTTTTTGCTGATTTAATATTATAATCGTTCATATATTGATCTAATCGAGAGATTAAAATTTTTGGATCATTTGTTCCCGCTTTGAAAATGGGTGATTTTTGTAATTCTTCAAATGCTATTAAAGCTTTGCTTTCTAGATTTTGATGATACATAACATAAGTAATGACTGCCAGTAATATTACAATCAGAGAAGAAGAAAGAATAATAAAAATTTTACTATTTTTCCTGATATAATAAAAAAACTTAGCAAGATAAAGTTCAACTTTTGTTCCCTGAAAATCTCTGAAAGGATCATATACTTGTTCTACTTTATTTTTTGTTTTTTCAAATGTCTTCTTTCGCAAAAAGTTTTTCTTAGTCATATTTATTTTCTTCTATGGTTTGTTTTAATATATTCCCCAGGGTGTAGGTTGCTGTATCATTTTTTAAATATTGATTTACAAGATCTTTTTCTTTCCTTCTTTCAAAATCCTTAATAGAAAGTGATATTTTCTTTTTGTCGGGTTCAATTTTCAGTAATACTGTTTTGATTACATCTCCAACTTTATATTTATCCTGCAATTTTTCCCCTTTTTTTAAAGGAATTTTAGAAATATGTACTAGTCCTTCATATCCTTCACCAATATCAACAAATAAACCAAAATCAGAAACACCTGTTATCTTTCCTTCGAGTATATCACCCTTCTTATATTTTGTTGATAATAATTCGAGAGGACTCGGATATAACTGTTTTATACCACATGATATTTTTTTATTTTCAATATCAATTGCTAATACCTTAAATTTAACTTTGTCATTCTTTTTGAGCATTTTCTTGTCAGATTTATCATCCCAGCTATAATCATTAAAATGAATCAGCCCTTCCACCTCATCCAAGATTTCCACAAAAGCACCGAATTTTGTTATACTTGTGATTCTACCTTCAAGAACATCACCCACTTTATACAATTCCATAAATTTTTTCCACGGATTTTCCTTAGCTTGCTTATAACTTAATCCTATTCTCTTATTTTCTTGATCTATATTTATGATTTTGACTTCTATTATATCGCCCGTTTTAAAAAAATGCTTGGGATGCTTTTTTTTGTTCGACCAGCTCAGTTCTGATACATGAATTAAACCTTCCAGACCTTCTCTAATCTCTACAAAAGCTCCATAATCTGCAATGGTAGTGACAGTTCCTGAAATAATATCTTCTTCTTTTAATTCCCTTAAAGCCCATATCCAGGGATCTTCTGTTAATTGTTTAATGCCCAGGGATATTCTATTTTCATTTGGTACTATCTGCAATATTTTTACACTTACTTTATCACCTTTGGAATAAAATTTTCTGAAAGGAAAGTTATTTTTCCAGCTTATATCCTTAATATGTACCAAACCTTCCAGATCCAGTATCCTTACAAATAGACCAAAAGATAAAACCTTTGTTATAGTTCCCTCAACTATATCATCTTCCTTATAAGTTGATAAAAATTGCTGCCATTTTTCATGGTTGATATCTTCCTGAATTTTTTTTCTTGAAATAATAGCCGATCTTCTATTTTCATCAATCTTCAAAACCTTAAAATCTATTAAATCCCCACTTTTCAACCTTGGCATTCTATTTTTTGTTTTTAACCCAACGTGGGACTTCGGTAAAAATAACTTTAACCCTCCTAAATCTACAATATATCCTTTATTATTGTTTAATTCTGAGACTATCTTACCTGATAACGGTAAATTATTTCTATAAGCTTCATTAATCCTTTCCCATGCTTCCCTTATTGCCGCTTCTTTTCGTGAAACGATAGAATTTCCTTCAATTCCTCTCCCTTTCACCAACATTACTTTAACATAAGATCCTATCTGTGGTTTTTCATCAAATTCAGATAAAGGACAAACTCCCTCCTGTTTCTGCCCGATATCAAAAAAGACTTCATTTTCAGTTATATCTAAAACTCTTGCCTCTATTAGTTCCCCTCTCAAAATTTGCATATAATCTAGTTGTTCACTGAGAGTATTCTCTATTATTCTTTCAAATTCTGTTATTTCTCTTTGAATTTCATCAAATGGAGTTGGTGTTGCCATATATACCCTTTGCCAATTATTCGAAATAGATTTTAAGGTTTCTTAAAATCTATATTGCAAAATACTTAAAATTAAATTTATAACCATATTTCTACCTAAATAAGAAGTGTCAATCATTATTGAATTTTTTGGAATTTGTAGAGCCCCAAGTTTTCTATTTTTATCCTGTTCATCTCTTAATTCTATTTCCTTTTTGAGTTTTTGTTTATCAACTTCAATATTTTTTTCTTTATATTCCTTCCATCTTCTTTCGACTCGAGTATTAATATTCGCATAAAGATAAAATTTATATTTTGAATCTGGAAACACTTCTGAGCCCATATCTCTTCCATCCACGATAATCATCTTGGCTCGAGCTATATTTCTTAAAATTTCATTAACTTTATTTCTAAAATAAATTTCATCTGCGATAAATCTTATTCGATTAGTTAGCTCTACCTCCCTTAGATCATCAGTAATATCTTCTTCTCGAAAAATAATTCTCTGAATTTTCCCTTCAAATCTTACTTCGAGACTTAAATCCCAATTTTTTTGTTGTAGAAAGTTTTTTCCAAAGTCTTCGGGAGATTTTCCATAACCAATTTTCTGAATTACAGCATAAGTAAATCCTCTATAAATTAACCCCGAATCAAGATGAATTATATTCAGTATCTCTGCAAGAATTCGAGCTATTGTGCTTTTCCCAGAACCAGCTGGTCCGTCAATAGTAATGACTTTATAATCAGAAGTTTCCATATAACTGATCTCTTTTTAACTTTGCATTATCCTGCCAGGAAAACCAGAACTCTTTAAATTCTTCCTCATCCATATCTTTTAGATTATTGATAAACTTACCTAATTCTTTATGAAAATGAATCAATGAATTTATTATATTATTTTTATTAGTCATAATAATTTCATACCACATTTGTGGATTAGAACCAGCTATACGAATCATATCCCTCAGTCCACCACCAAAAAGAGGTACAGGAGATTCATAATTTTTTTTTATAATTTCAGGTTTCTGTCCTATTATTGTAGTAATTAAACTGGAAACAATATGAGGATTATGACTTAAGTATGCTAAAATCATATCATGGGAACTGGCGTCCATAACGTATATCTTCATTTCTAATTCCTCCCAGAATTGCTGGATTTTTTTAAAGCTTTCCGGATCTCTATCAAAATCAGAGCTTTCGTACAATCTATCGATAAGAATACATAGTTTATTTTTGTATAGATCAGGAACATAACCTTTAGGACCTGACAATTCAGAACCACAGATAGGATGCGCTCCTACAAATTGAAAATATGAATGTTTTTCAAGAAATCTTACTTTATTTTCTATTTCCCATCTAGTTGATGATAGGTCTGTTACCAGAATATTCAATTTATAATTGGCAATGGTTTCAAGAAGAGAAATAGTTTTGATTACAGGAAGCCCTATTATCAGTAAAGAATTCTTTTTTATATCACAAAAAATTTTTAACTTTTCATCGGTATCAAGAAAAACCTTATTGGCAAGCCCTTCCTGTAAGAGCCACTTTTTGCTTTCTTCACTTCGTACAATTCCGATAATTTCACCTTTGAAATTTGGATTTTTTTTTAAAGCATATCCAATAGAAGTGCCCATCATCCCCATCCCATAAATATAAACCTGTTCCAGCAGGGATATTAAACTCATATGTCAATTTCTCCCTTTGGATAAGAGCCCAATACTTTTAAAAAAGAAGACCTTTCTTCGAGGATTTTCATAATTTTCTTTATTTTCTTATCTTCAAAATGTCCTTCAAAATCAATAAAAAAATGATATTCCCCATAAATCCTTTTTGTTCTTCGAGACTCTATTTTTGTTAAATTAATTTTCGATTTATAAAATGGCTCAAGAACTCGAAATAAACTTCCTGGTTTATCATGTAAACCTACAATAATAGAGGTTTTATCTTTTCCTGTTGGTTTTGAATATTCATGATTTGTTAGAACCCAGAATCTCGTAATATTATTGGTTACATCCTGAATATTTTTTGCAATAATTTTAAGACCATAAATTTTTGCGGATAGTTCACTTGCAATTGCTACTCCATCTCGTCGTTCTTTTACTAATCGAGAAGCTGCGGCTGTACTTTTTGTTTCTATAAATTCTATTTCCTTCAAATTCAAATTTTGATTCAACCAATTTGAACACTGATCTCTTGCAATAGGAATTGTATAAATTTTTTTTATTTTATTTAAAGGAATCTCTTCATGAGCAAGCAAATTCTGAGCAACTTTTACATAAATCTCGGAATAAACTCTTAACGATGTAGTAACCATTTCATCAAGGGTTGTACCAATGGATCCACCAATTGTATTTTCTACAGGTACCACTCCATACTGAATCTGATCATTCATTTCGAGAGCAATGAATACATCTTTAATAGAATCAAAAGGTTTTGCTATTAAAGTACTTCCAAATTTTTTGATTACTGCCATATGAGAAAAAGAACCTTCTGGCCCTAGGAAACCAATTTGAGGACTCCCCTCCATATAAATAGTCCCGGACATTAGCTCTTTATAAATTGCAAATAAAGCAGCGATAGGGAAAGGAGTTGCTATCTTTTTATTTTTGTAAAATTCATTATAAAAATTTTTTATATTTTCAAAAATTTCTTTTTCTCGATCGGGGCGATAGATAGATTCTTTATTGAGTTTTTTTATTTTTCCTATTTTCTCTACCCATTCTGATCTTTCTAAAATTAATTTTATAATTTTTTTATCAATTTCATCTATATGTTCTCTGAATTTATTGATTTCTTCCATTTTATCTGAAATTTTTTATAAAAAGAAAAAATACAATAATTTTTTATAATTCTTCTATTTCAATATCTTCCAGATTGTCCTTTGGAAGTTCCCAATATCTTCCAGATTGTCCTTTGGAAGTTCCTTTATCTCTTTTAAAGGTGGTAAATCTGATAAAGAACTCAAATTAAATTTTATCAGAAATTCACGTGTTGTTACATAATAAGTAGGGCGCCCTGGTATTGGTTTATATCCTTGAGGTTTAATTAAATTTTTTTGCATTAATGCCACTACCATAGATCGACTATTGACTCCCCGAATTTCTTCGATTTCTGGTAGAGTAATAGGTTGTTTATAACATATAATAGCCAGTGTCTCAAGAAGAGACCGCGAAAGTTTTTCATTTGACCTGGGTTTAAAAAGTTGTTTTAATTCACCAGAATATTTTTCAGAAGTTACAAATTGATATCCTCCAGCTATTTCTTTTAATAAAAAACCAGAATTTTTTTCAAGATACTCATCTACAAGGGAATCTAAAATGATTCGTGTATTAGTTTTATCCAGACGAATTTGCTTTGCAATTAAAGAAACTGATAAGGGCTCATTCGCTAAAAATAGAATAGCTTCGATTAAACCTTTATAGTAATCAATTTCTGGAGCCGAAAGTTCTCGATATTCTTGTTCTTCAGATTGAACAATATCAGTTAATTCCTGAACTTTTAGTTTTACTTCTTTACTTTCCTGTGATAAATCTTTATTGTATTGTTCCTCAATATTTCCTTTCATCCTTTTTTTTAACTGAGGAACCTCATTTTGTTTGTTTTTTCCATTTTTATAAAAAGTAATTCTTTCATTACTTACCAGATTTTTACTATCCATAAGTTTAGTTTTATTTTATTCTTTTTTTTATCAATTAAATTATCGAACAGTTACTGATTTTTTAATAATACGAATATTTCCAAAAATTTCCTTTTGGACTAAAATTATTTCCTTTAGCTTAGTAAGCTCAAGGATAGCAATAAAGGCAACAATTACCTCAATTATCGGAACCTGAAAAGGATTTTCGAAAAGTTCATGGAATTCAAATTCATGTGTAGATAAAAGGATTTTTCTTGTTAAATTTATTTTTTCTTCAACAGTGATTTTTTCTATATCAATAGTAAAAAATTTTTCTTCTTCTAACTGTTTACTTTTTTCTTTTCTTTTTAAAAATAACAGAAAGGATTGGATTAACTCATTAATATTATAAGTTTCTTCGTAATTCGATAAACGATAATCCTGGTTTTCTCTTGAAAATACCCCCTCAGAAACTTCCAGAATATCTTCTAAATGTTTAGCTGCCTGCTGATATTTTCTATATTCCAGTAATTGTTGAACAATTTCTGGAGGAAGAACATCCTGATTCTCATCTTCAAAGCCTGGATCCGGTAGTAAAGCTTTACTTTTATAGTATATTAACCTTGATGCCATCAATACAAAATCTGATGCAAGATCAATTTTAAACCTTTTTGCATCCTGTATGAATTTTAAAAAATCATCTGTAATTTTTGCAAGAGAAACCTGAAAAATATCTACCTGATAAGATTCTATGAATTGCCATAGAACTGAAAGAGGACCTTCCAGCTCTCCCGATGGACTTAAAAATTTAATCCTGAATTCCTCTTCTTCAAGAGGTTTGCTTTCTTGAATAATTTCCACTTTGGAATTAATGTTAAGATAATGCTTTTTCTGTTGCTTGGACCAGCCTTTCCGGCGGAAAGGGTTTAACAACAAAATCCTTTACGCCCATTTTAATGGCTCTTGCCAGCAAATCTTCCTGTCCAAGGGCTGTAACCATAATAATCCTTGCATTCGGATCTTTTTTTAGAATTTCACTTGCTGCTTCCAGCCCATCTTTTTCACGCATCGTAATATCCATTGTTACCAGATCCGGTTTTAACTTTTCATACATTTCTATTGCCTGATTGCCATTTTCTGCTTCACCTACAATTACATGTCCATGGGAGGTTAAAGCATCTTTTACAAGGGTTCTCATAAACTTAGCATCGTCAACTACTAGTATTCTTGCCATAGTTACTCCATTCGAATAGTCTTTTATTGGTATTTAAAAAAACTTATTACATTTGCAACTAAAAATCAATTATTTTTAACAAATAATTTACAATCTGATCATCGGATAAAACTACATCAATTGCACCCGACTCAATAGCTCTTCTATTCATACCAAAGATTACACTTGATTCTTCATTTTGAGATATCGTCAATCCTCCGTTTTTCTTCAACAAAGAAAATGATTCTACTCCATCTCTTCCCATTCCTGTCATAATAATACCAATTAGATTTCCATTTGTTAATTGAATTAAGCTATTCAAAGAAACATCAATAGAAGGTCGAAAAGAATTAAATTTTGGTTCTTGATTTAATTTACAATAATAAGATTCATTGTATTTCTCAAATATTAAATGATGATTTCCCTTAGCGACAATAATCACTCCTTGTTCGATTTTTAAACCTTCCTCTGCTTCTTTTACTGTTAATTTACAGAGAGAATTCAATCTTTCAGCGAAAGCAGCTGTAAAAAATTCTGGCATATGCTGAATAACTATAATAGGGAGGGGAAAATTTTCCGGAAACTCTGGTAACATCTTTATGAGGATTCTCGGACCTCCAGTAGAACTCCCGATGAATATAAATTCATATTTTTTTTTCTTCGCAACTGTAGATGATATTTCTTTCTTTTTTTCCTTTTCAGGGATAAACGGAACTTTATATTGATGTACTTTTAATTCATAAATATTTGTAATTTTTTGGTGTAAAAGAAACTTAATTTCTTCTATGTGGATAATACCCCCTGTTGGTTTGGGTATAAAATCTGTTGCTCCTAATTCCAGACATTGAAAAGTAATTTCAGCTCCCTCTTTCGTAAGGGAAGATAAAATTAAAACAGGAACTGCATTTTTTAATGATTTTTTCTCTTTTAAAAAACTTATACCATTCATTACAGGCATTTCCACATCTAAAATGACTAAATCATAATTTTTTGATTTTAACTTTTCCAGAGCAATTTTGCCGTTTGGAGCAGTTTCTATATAATTTATAAAATTTAATTCTCTTAACTGATCAGAAACCACCATTCTTGTTACTGAGGAATCATCAACAATGAGTACATTCATATTTGAATTTTACTGACAAGCTGAATTAAATCAGGTCTTGATGGCAATACGAACATTTTACTTAATAAATCTTTTTCATCTTTTAAAAAGTCTGCTCCAATATAAATTATTTTTTCTTTATTAGTAGGATGTTTTTTTTGTTCTAAAAGTTTTAAAATTTCCCCCCTATTTGTATAATGAAATTCTGGTACAGAAGGTTTAATTGTCATTCTTGCTTTATTTGCAATTTCATTAAGTAAACTTGAACCTACTATATTAGTTAACTCATTCAAAACAGATCGAACATCCTCTATCACTATTTTATTTTTATTTCTTTGATTTTCTGGAATTCCCATTAATTCACAGGCAGCACTTAACCCGGTATCTTCATCAAAGAGGAGAACAAGAACTGATTCAAACTCTCCGGTTGTTTCTAGAAAAATTATATAATATTTTTGATCTGCAATCATATCCTTAATTTCAGAATAAGAAATTGTCTTGAATTCTGGAACAGAAACATCAATTGTTACCCCCAGCAATTGTGATAGTACAAGACCTCCATTGACCATTCCGGAATTCACTACAGAATATAATTTTTCATAGTCCTGTTGGGATAATTGAAAATCATCTTTCTTTATAAGGGAGATATCATTTTTTTTATCTTCCCATTCACTGAATATTTTTAACCCAACATCTATTCTTCTTTCCTTTTCCTTTTGAAAATCTTCCCAAATCTCTTCTGATTCAGGAATAGATATCTCTTTTTCCGGAGTTTCATGTTTATTAGTTTCGTGTTGATCAATAGTAATTAAGTTTACCTGAGTAATGGTTTCTGAATCTCCAGAGAGAGTTGCTTTCTGGATTTCGACAGGAGGTATAGTTTTTATTTCCTCAGGAATTTCTTCCTCCACAGTTCTAGCCTTATGAGAAACCTTCACGATTTTCTTTTTAACTTTTCGAGATTGAGCTGTTAAATTATCAACAGAATAATTATATTCTTCAATAGCTTTTATAATTTCCTGATTTTTAGCCAATATTTGAGGATCTATATTCTTTTGTGATAATTCTAATAATGTATTTACATCAAGTATAAGGACAATACTTCCATCTCCCAATAAACAGGCACCAATTAATCCCTGAATATTTTTATAATTTTGCGAAAGAGATTTAATCACAATTTCCCTTTTACCTATTATCTCATCTACAATATATCCTACCTTACGATTCCCCACTGTAGTAATGACAACCGGAAATTCTTCTTCTTCGCCTATTTCCTCTTCTGATGAATTAACTTTTTCCTGTAATAAATTCAATCGAGATGGTAATCCCATTAAAACCCTGAGTTCATAAATAAGAACAATTTCATTTCTTAAATTAATGATATTTTTGCCCTGTAAGGAAATGATTCTTTTAGAAGAAATTCGAATGGTTTCCACTACATCAGTAAGAGGAAAAGCATATTCTTCTTTATGAATTTTAATGTGAATGGTAGAAATAATAGCCAGTGTTAACGGAAACATTAAAATAAAGCTAGTTCCTTCATCTTTTACTGTATGAATATGAATGGAACCTTTATATTCGATGGCAATCTGTTTAACCACATTCATTCCTACTCCCCGCCCACTGATATTACTTATCTGTTCTGCTGTTGATAAATTAGGATTAAAAATTAATTCATAAATTTCTTGATCTGATAATTGATCAGAAGGTTGAACAATCCCCATTTCTACTGCTTTTCTAAAAATCTTATCTTTATCCAGACCTTTCCCATCATCCTGAACTTCTATAAAAATATGATTTCCACTTTGATATGCCTTTAAAAATAATTTTCCAACTTCAGGCTTACCCTTTTTGATTCTTTCTTCAGGTGATTCAATTCCGTGATCAATTGCATTACGCACCAGGTGCATCAAAGGATCATTTAAAGAATCAACTATATTTTTATCCACCTCTGTATCTTCTCCCTGAATGATTAATTCTACTTTTTTTCCCAAACTTAGAGAAAGATCCCGGACAGGTCTATAATATCTCTGAAAAACGATGCCTACGGGCATCATTCGCATTTTCATAATTCCTAATTGAAGTTCTCTTGCAATTCTTATGGCTTGATCTATTTTATTTTTTAAATCTGTTAATAATTGATTCTCTCCAATTTCATCCACAAAATCTGCATATATTTTTTGTAATCCCGAGTTGGTAATGACAAGTTCTCCCACATTATTAAGAATATAATCTATTTTTTCAGAAGAAACTTTTATAGTTTTCGTTTTAATTATAGTATCTTCCTGCTCCATCTGGATTTGAGATTTTTTTATCTGGGTATCTCTTTTTATAATTTCTTTTTTGTTTCCCAGAACAGGTTTTAACTCAATTTCTCTAATATGAATTTCTTCTACAAGGTCAATCTGGCATAGACGAACTATGTCATTTTTTGGAATAGCTCCATAAACAATAAACTGAATATAATGATAATCTGGAAGTTTTTCTGATTTATCTACTGTTTCTATATTAGGGTTTATTTTAAAAACTTTCGTAAATCTCACAAGCTTATTATAAATGAGAAGAAGTCTCATTAATTTCATTGGAGCTTCAGGATCAATGCTCACATAACCACTATAGACTTTTTCATTTGGACCGACAGATTGAGATAATATAATTTTTTCACTTTCGGATAAAGTTAGTATTTTATCCTTAAGATTAATTTCTTTTTTCGCTTTTTCTGGTGATTCTGAGACTTTTTGTATTATTTCCTCCCAATTAGATGATTCTTTCCCTTCTTTTTCTATAAATCCGTCTCCCTCTGATTGTATATAATTATCTATTTGCTGAATTAAATGTAAAATGGGTTCTTTATCTTCATCTTCTTTTATCACAACTTCTGCTGCTACTTTCTTTATAATATCTAGACACTGAAATAACAAATTCAATAATTCAGTTTTGACTTTGATTTTTTTATCTTTTATAAGCTGGAATAAATCTTCCATTCTATGGGATAATTTAGATAAATACTCAAGCCCTACAAAAGCAGCTGAAGATTTTAAAGTATGAGCTACACGAAAAATTTCATTTATTATTTCTGTATTTTCATAATCCTGCTCAAGTTCTAAAAGATTTTTATTCAAATCTTCTATATGTTCACTAACCTCATCTAAAAATATTTCCAAATACTTTTTATCAATCATAATGTTTACTCTTTTTGTTCTAACTCTAACTTATGAAGTAAAGCATTTTCTAAGCCTTCTTTTTTACCATAATCCTGAATCAATAAAGGTAAATTAAAAATTAAAAAGATTTTATCTTTTCCTCTTCCAACTCCTTCAATGTAATTCTGTGAAAAATTTTTAACTTCAATTCCTTCTAATTGATCTTCTCTTAGATTCTGCACTTCTACCACTTTTTCTACTAAAAGACCTAAATTTTTATTATAAATATTACAAACTATAATACGACTGAAATTCGTTAACTTAGTATATTCTTTAATAAGAACTTTTCTAACATCAATTACAGGAACTATATTCCCTCGCAAATTGATTACACCCAAAACTTCCACTTCTGCATTAGGTAATCGTGTAACTTTAACTGGCTTCAAAATTTCCCCTATTTTTAATATATCTATGCCATAATTATTACCTGCTGTTTCGAAAATTAAATATTGTTTTTCATTGAAATATTCTTCCTGATTATTAGAATCCATTAAAATTTTATTTTGTTTTTCCATTTATTACCTTCTCTAATATACGATTCTCTGTAATGATAGTATCTAAAATTAAATCATGATTTTCCATTTCAAATTTCAATTTAGTTAAGTTTTCTGGAAGTAAACTAATTTTTTTTATCCTATCCGAATTTTTCAGTTTTTTTATAAATACATCATAATATCCTTTCCCACGGCCCAACCTTGCAAATTCTAAATTACATCCGAGACTAGGAATCAAAAATAGATCATCATCTGATGGTAAAATCTCCTCCTGCAAAAGAGGAACAGGTTCAAAGATACCCCATTTATTCTGTTTTAGTTCAAAATATTGATTCTTTTTTTTAAAAAAATAAAATTTCATTATTTTTAAATCATTTTCAATTTTAGGAAGCAAGATTTCTTGAAATTTTTTATCTAGCTCTTCTAAAATAGGAAATTCATTTTGAATCGGAAAATATCCAAAAGCCCTTTGAGAAAAATTTTGATTTTCTATAAATATTATAAAATTTTTTTTTATTTTTTCTATATTTCCATAATCTTTAAAAAAAAACTTTAAGTAATCAATAGCATACTTTCTATCTTCTTGTTTACTCCCTCTCATTTTTTAAATAATGGGATCTCCTAATATACCATCGTCTAAAAGTTGTATTAATTGCCTTGTCTTTACAATTATCAGATCATCTTCCCCCTTCTTTTGTTTTTCCTGAAAAAGTTCATCAGCAATATTCAGAGCTACCAGAATGGATAGATGACTTAAAGAGATTTTCATTCCTACTTTGCTTGCGATTTCTTTCATTTTATTATCAACATATTGCGCAATTTGAAGAATATAATCAGGATTTGTTTCTTCACTCTTTAATATAAAAGTTTGTCCGTAAATTTCTACTTCGACTTTCTGCTTATTTTTTATTTTCATCTTCTTCTTCCACAATTAGAAAATCATCATCATCTTCAATTTCAAAATTTCCTATATCTTCATCATCCAGCACAATTTCGTCTTCGACCAAAAATTCTTCTGTATCCTCTGTTTTTGAAAGATTTACCGCTTCAGATAAATTGACTTCTGATTTATTAGCTTTTATTTCCTGATTATCCAGAGATTCATAGGTTTTAGATTCCTCTTTTGGTTCTTCATCTATAAGAACTATTTCATCTTCATCTTCATCCAGAACAATAACATCCTCTTCTTCTTTTACTTCCACAACTTTATCTGATTTTGTTTCCTGAACCAGAGACTCGGGTTTTTTTAAAGGAAACTCTTCATCTTTCAGGATTACCACACTTTCATCGGGTTTATTAGCTTCTGTATCAGGAGTGGTTTTAGTAAAAGGCTGCTCTGGTACAGGCTGAGAAACTTTTTTAAAATCTGATGATGAAAAAGATTTCCCTTCTGCATTTGCCAGTTTATTTAAAATTTCTGAAATTCTTTTTTCCAGAACTGATTCTTTTTCTTTTAATTCATTTAGCTCTGCAGAGGTTCGAGATAGTTCTTCTTTAAGAACCTGTATATCTCTTTCCTTTTGATCAATTGCATTTTTTAGTTTATCATGTTCTTCTCTTAGTTTTTGATTTTCCAATTCCAACCTTGAATTTTCTGTTCGTAAATCACCTATTAGCTCTAATGCTTTTAAAATTCTACCTTCTAATTCATCTAATTGCTCAAGAGTGATCATTGGAACTCCTTAAATATTTTTTACTGAAATTTTAGTTTATAATATATGTTCGTCAAATCTTTATTGAATTTTTAGAAAAAAAAATTCAGGAACATAAATATTTGTATGATCCTGATTCTTTTATTTTTTTAACTGATGGACAAGCTGATCAAAGGACTGAGGTTGGGAAAAAGCCAAATCTGCTAAGGATTTACGATTTAACTCAATATTGGATTTTTTTAATAAATTCATAAACTGTGAATAAGATAAACCATGCTGTCTTACAGCAGCATTGATTCTCATTATCCATAACTTTCTGTACAGCCGCTTTTTTTGTCTTCTTGAATTATAAGCATGCTGTCCTGCATGCATCACTGTACTTTTTGCTACTCTATATAATCTATGCCTTCCACCTCGAAAACCTTTTGCTAGCTTTAAAATTTTTTTTCTTTTTTTATGATGAATTTTAGTTGTTTTTGCTCTCATATCTTATCTCTTTTACTTTGTTTACTTTAAACCATAGGGAATAGTTTCTTTAATCAAGTTGAGATTGGTTTTATCAACAAACCCGCCTTTTACCAATCTTCGCTTTCTTCTGGAACTCTTATGAGTTAAATTGTGATTTTTAAAAGCTTTTGTCCTTTTTATTTTTCCTGTTGCGGTTTGCTTAAATCTCTTTATAACTGCTCTTTTTGTTTTTAACTTAGGCATTTCTTTTTCCCTTTTTATAGATTTAAAACCATATTTTTTTATTTTTCAAGAAAGGCAAATTATTTTTGATTTTACTAAACTATTTTTTCGATTTAGGAGCTAAAACCAATAAAATTTGTCTTCCATCTAACTTTGGCTCTAATTCGACTGTACTATAGGACTCTGTATCATGAACAAATCTCTGGATTAGTTCCATACCAATTTCTGAATGGCTTATCTCTCTCCCACGAAATCTCAAAGTGATTTTAACTTTATTACCATCTTCTAAAAATTCAATTGCTTTTCTCAATTTAATTTGATAATCATGTTCTCCAATTTTAGGTTTAAACTTAATTTCTTTAATGTCAATTTGCTGTTGATTTTTCTGTTGAAGCTTTTTCTTTTTCTGTTGCTCGAATTTCCATTTTCCAAAATCTAAAATTTTACAAACCGGGGGATTTTGTTCAGGTGAAATTTCTACTAAATCTAATCCTTTTTCTTCAGCAATCCTTAGAGCTTCAATCAGAGGAACAATCCTTGCGCCTTCTCCCTCAACTACCAGTCTTACCTGTGGAGCTTTAATCTGATGATTCACCCTCGGCAAATGGCTATCCTTTTTTTGCTTAAAATCGGTTTTCTTCTTCATCTGCTACTTTTCCAAACTCCTTTTTTAATATAATCGTATGAGTGTCTGAATTTTTAAATACTTTAAACATTTTTTTTAGTCAAGTCTATAATTTTGCATAGGAAATTGTTTTGTTATTTCCTGTACCTGTTGTTTTAACTTATTCCTGATATCCTGATTATCTATGTTTTCCAGAAGATCGCATATAATATTTCCTACCTGTATAAATTCTTCCTTACCTAATCCGCGGGTCGTTAAAGCAGGTGAACCAAAACGGACCCCACTCGCAATTGCTGGGGGATGAGTATCAAAGGGAATGGTATTTTTATTGGCGGTAATCCCAATATCATAGAGAGCATCAGCAGCTGCTTTACCAGTAAGATTTTTGCTGTTGACATCTAAAAGAACTATATGATTATCTGTTCCGCCACTTACAACGCGAAACCCCCTTTTTAGAAAAGTTTCTGCAAGAACTTTTGCATTTTCTACTACTCTGCGAATATATTCTTTAAAATCCTGATGAAGAGCTTCTCCAAAAGCTACTGCTTTCGCGGCAATTACATGCATCAGAGGGCCACCCTGTATACCAGGAAATACTCTTGAATTTATAATTTTTGCATATTCTTCATCATTAGTTAAAATTAAACCACCACGAGGACCTCTTAAAGTCTTATGGGTTGTTGTAGTGATTATATGAGCATAACCTACTGGTGAAGGATGATAACCGGTAGCTACCAAACCCGCAATATGAGCTATATCTGCCATTAATATAGCACCCACACTATCTGCAATTTCTCTAAATTTAGCAAAATCTAAAATTTTTGGATATGCAGAAAAACCAGCAATAATCATCTTAGGTTTATATTCTTTTGCTAATTTATAAAGAGAATCAAAATCTATTGTTTCATCTTCTTTTCTAACTCCATAATAGACAGGATTATATATTTTGCCAGAAAAGTTAACTTTTGAACCATGAGTGAGATGTCCTCCATGAGAAAGATCCATTCCTAAAAAAATATCATGGGGCTCCAAAAATCCCAGAAAAACTGCTGCATTTGCCTGAGCCCCAGAATGAGGTTGAACATTTGCAAATTTTATATTAAATAATTTTTTTGCTCTTTCAATAGCTAGGGTTTCAATTGCATCAGCATTTTCACATCCGTTATAATATCTTTTACCAGGATAACCTTCAGCATATTTATTGGTAAGTGTAGAAGTATAAGCCTCCAGAACAGAACGACTTACAAAATTTTCAGAAGCTATCATTTCCAGACCTTCTTCCTGTCTTTTATCCTCCTGTTCTAAAATTTGAAATACTTTAAAATCAGTGTTTTTCAAATAATTTTTTAGCATATAAACTCCTCAGATATTTTTTATAATTTCTTTTTCATTATATTTCCCATTGAAGTTCCATTCTTTGTTATAATAAATCTTTCTTGTTTTTTGTAATAATAAGGGTCTTAATTTAATAAAATCATTTCTATCTATAAGACGAGAATGATAATCCTGAAAATAATTTTTTAACTCATCCAGAACACAATTGTAAAATAAAGAAATATCAAAATGGGAAGGAACAGAGGTTATAAAATCTTTATGTTTTCTTCGATTTCTGTATTCAGGTTCACTTGGGGGATGTTTTAAAAATTTTTCTATTTCTTCTATTATTGTTTTTTTTAAAATCAAAGTTCCATGGTGTAAAAGCATACCTTTTTTTCGAAATTGCGAATTTCCAGAAATTTTCTTCTCCTGGTTCTCTTCTAGTATGACTAAATCAGATAAACCATTAACCTTTGCATAAATTTCCTGTTTTTCAAGAGCGCGTATAATAAAATTTAAAATCTTATGATAAGATTCATAAACAGGATAAAACTCGGGATTTTTTTTTAGATTAATAATAATTGTAAAATTCAAATTATCCGGAGCATGATAAACAGTTCCTCCCCCCGAAAGTCTCCTCAGTATAGGAATTTTCTTTTTTTCCTTTTCAATATTCTGAAAATTTATATTTTCATCGGGTTTACAGGTTCTTCCCAGTATGATCGAAGGAGGATTAATCCAGAACCTTAATATACAACTTAGATCTTCAACTGTGCTAAAATATTCTGTTATGACTTCTTCAAAACATAGAGAAAGGTAAGGATTTCTTAACTTAAGGTCTGGAACTTCCAGAATCATTTTACCCTCCAATCCGCTTTTTAATGACCATAAGAACTCCTTTTTGATCTAATTCTTCCCAGAAATGATAATCAGAAAGACTGGAAATTAAATAAAAAGAGATTCCGGATTCTCTAAACTCTGCTAAATCTCTCGAAATAGTTTCTTCTTTGGTAAACCTTACAAGAAAATCCCGAAATCTCATTTCTACATAGGTAGTATAGAATAGATACTCAAAAAAAATGGATAAATCATACTGGTAAGGTTTTCTTTTTTGAATTAAGATATTCAATACTTCTGATGCAATAATCTTTAAATCAAAAGCCTTTTCTGGTAGTATGTTATAAACCAGAGATATTTCATAAATAAAATTCCTAAAAGGTCGAATCATTCCAGGATGTGATAAAATTTGCACACGAATTTTTTGCTTCGTATCTTTTTTAGTTTGATATGAAAAACCTTCAATTAAATTTGCAGAACCATTCTCAACATTAGAAAACAGATTGAAGGAATTACTCATTTTAAACTAAGTTTTGCAAACTTTTTTCTTTCATTAGGATCAAGATATTTTTTTCTCAATCGTAAACTTACAGGAGTTACTTCCAGTAATTCATCATCTTCAATATATTCAATGTATTGTTCAAGTGTCATTTTTCTTGGCTGAGTAAGGCGAATTGCTTCATCCGAACCTGACGCACGAATGTTCGTCAATTTTTTTTCCTTACAGGGATTGACCTCCAAATCATTTTCTCTCGAATGTTCACCTATAATCATTCCTCTGTAAACAGGAGAGCCCGGTTCTATAAAAATTATTCCTCTTTCTTCTAACTGCCAGAGTGCATAAGCCACTGCAATACCATCCATTATAGAAACTAAAACTCCATTTACACGATTAGTAACTTCCCCAATATATTGACCATAATGAGAAAACCTTGAATTCAATGCTGCTGTACCTCGAGATTCTGTCAGAAGAAAACTTCTAAATCCTAATAAACTTCTGGTGGGAACCAGATATTCTATGCGCATGGTTTCATAAGGGAATAATTCTATATTTTGCATAATTCCTTTTCTACGATTTAACTCCTGAATAATACCCCCGGAATAATTCTCCGGAACATCAATGATGACAATTTCATAAGGTTCAAGAAGATTTCCTTCTTCATCTTTTTTTATTATAACTTCGGGTTTTGATACCTGTAGTTCATATCCTTCTCTTCGCATCGTTTCAATAAGAACTGCAAGTTGTAAATCTCCCCTACCCTGAACTTCAAATCTATCTTTTTTTTCAGGATCTTCTATTACTTTGATAGAAATATTAGTTAATGTTTCTTTTAACAACCTCTCTCGAATCTGTCTTGAAGTTAAAAATTTTCCTTCTTTACCTGCAAAAGGAGAATCATTTACCCAGAAAAACATTGATACTGTAGGTTCTTCAATTTCAATTCTTGGGCCAGGAATTAATTTTTCTTCGCTACATACTGTGTCACCAATTTTAATATCTTCTATTCCAGCAATTGCCACTACATCACCAGAATAAGCTACTTGTAATTCTTTTCGATTTAAACCTTCAAACCCCAATATTTTGGAAATCTTTGCTTTAATTACTCTTTCTCCATTTTCTATAGGATGATTCAAATAAACCTGCACAACCTGGCCTTTCTGAATAGAGCCCTGAAAAATTCTACCTATTCCTAATCTTCCTAAATACTCATCGTAATCCAGATTCATAATTTGTAATTGTAAAGGTAATTGATCTTTCTTTTCATCAGAGGCGGGAGGGATAGATTCCAAAATTAAATCAAGGACAGGAGCAAGAGAATTGTCTGTTCTTCCTTCAATTTCTTTTAGTAATTCAAAACCATACTTCTCTAAATTTCTTGTTGCATAAGACAACTTTGCAGACGTATATATTACAGGAAAATCTAATTGTTCTTCACTGGCACCTAATTCATCAAATAGATCAAAAACCTGATTTACTATTTTATAAGGATTGACAAACTCTCTATCGATTTTATTAATTACTACAACAGGTCTATGCCCTAATTTTAAACTTTTCCCAAGAACAAACCTTGTTTGAGGCATAGGTCCTTCTACTGCATCTACAAGTAAAAGACTACTATCAGCTATTCCGAGAACTCTTTCTACTTCTCCTCCAAAATCAGCATGTCCAGGGGTATCAATAATATTAATTTTATGGTCTTTATAATATATACTTGCATTTTTTGCTTTAATTGTAATTCCTTTTTCTTTTTCCAATTCCAGATGATCTAAAATTCTTTCATGTTCAAATTTTTTGATCTGGTTGGCTGCTTTTAACAAACCATCCACTAAAGTTGTCTTTCCATGATCTACATGAGCTATAATAGCAATATTTCTTATACCTAAATAACCTTTATCTTTCATTCTGGATACCATTCAGATGGTATGTTCAAATTTTTTTTTAATCTTACTAAGACAATTGAAATTTAATAAAGATTTTAAAAAAAACTTGAAATTTTTTTTATTTCCAATATATTAATTTTTAAAATTTATGGTGAATAAAATGAAAATTCAGATTGAAAAAGTCGAAATTTATATAGGTTAAATAATTATGATTACACGATTTAGAAGAATAACCCAAAAATTTTTTTTATATCTACAATCCAGTGAAGATATTGTAAACCAAACTTATAATTTTAACTTTTTTGAGTCTCTTGCATCCCAAAAAATCAATAAAATCATCTTTGTTGTAAAAGATTACTCTCGAGATATAGAAAATTTGGGAATTCAATGTTTAAAAAATAATCTTAAAGTTTTTATATTACTAAAAAATTCTTTTTCAACTAGTAGAATAGAGAAATTGCTCAATGAATTTGAAACTACTTTAATAGTATTCTCTCGTTATTGTGAGGTAGAAAAACAAATTTTTGAAAAAGATTTTGAATTTGATCCATTGCTGGATAATGCCTTAGAATTTAGGGAAGCACCTGAACTCAAAAATCCAGAACTAGAAAATGATGCTAACCATAAGGATCAAACTTTTGATTTTAAATCATCTCAGGAAATAATTATTCACAATTTCTCTATTCAAAACTCTTCTATACAAATCAAAGAAAGCCCAGAGGAAAATTCCTTGAACAATTCTTTCACTCCCATAGATTATGATATTTCCTCTCATAACCTTAACGACGAAGCAAATTTACAAATCCCTTCAAAAAAAAATAGTGATTCTATGCCACCTGAGGAAAAAT